>Ga0302314_10006540_pt1 | contig 21084 bp, 16 predicted proteins | sample III_Palsa_N2_3_FD_200533 | JGI IMG/M metagenome (GOLD analysis project Ga0302314, IMG submission 200533) | Peat permafrost microbial communities from Stordalen Mire near Abisko, Sweden - III_Palsa_N2_3 | ecosystem: Environmental > Terrestrial > Soil > Palsa > Peat permafrost | place: Sweden... | reverse complement strand
CCTGACCGTGATTTTAGGGTGCGCGCAGATATCGGGAGTCTTGGGAGAGCGGCTTAATCCAGGTCATTGCTAATGATCCGTGGGAGTAAAATCCCACCGGCGGTTCGAATCCGCCAGACTCCGCCACGTTTTCGCCTCGTCGGCTGCTTGCCTCTGGTCCGGGCCAGGCACCCAGCCTTGCAATCGACCGCCAGAGGCGCTAACTCATGCGCATGTCCGTTCGCATCCGTCAGGCCATCGCGCAGGCCATGCCTCCGGCGGTGCGGGCGCCACGGCTCCTGGTCATGGCGGTCGTGGCGGTCGTGATCGGGCTGCTTGGCAGCTGCGGCGGCACACCGAACAACACCGTCCTGCTCTCGCTCTTCAAGTCGCCGGTCGTCACGCCCCTGGTTCCGGTCGCGGGCCAGAATTTCGTTATCAACTTCGGCCTCCTCAATGCCGACGAGCAGGTCAGTGTCCTCTACAACGTCCAGTACACCCTGACCCGCAACAACATCACGGTGGTCGATTCGACCGTCCCGGTCCTGACCAGCCATGTCCCGATCAGCATCAATTTCACCGACAACCAGCAGTCGGGGATCTATTCTTACACCCTAACGATCGATCCGAACCACCTCGTGCCGCAGATCAGCACGACCTTGGATTCCGAGATCTTTCAGGTCAAGGTCCTGCCCCTGACGGTGATGTAGCCGGCGTTCGTCGCGCGTGGTCGATCCGCGCGTGGTCGCGCCACGCTCGGCCGGTGCCGGATCAGGGAGGTATTGCGCTCCGCCAACGCCTCTCAGGATAATCCCTGCTACGCCACCCCCAGGAGCGCTTCATGGCCCGTCTCGTGAAAATGGATCAGGAAGGTCCGGTCGAAGTCAAAGTCGGAGAGGAGAGCAAGTGGATCTGCATGTGCGGGCTGTCCCAGGACAAGCCCTTCTGCGACGGTTCGCACTCGGCCTGCAGCGGTGAAGTCGCCGGCAAGCTCTACCGCTACGACAACGGCAAGCGCGTCGAGGTCAAGTGACGCGAGGGTTCCTGCCCGCCCAGGCGGCGGGCGCGAAACGACCACATCGGGCCGCTGACCCCAGCCTTGGGTCCGGGCTACCGGCCCTGGTCCGCACCGCCCTGCGCCTGGCGCCCCTGACCGCGTGCGGCGCCTGGCTGTCCGGGGCGACGGTGATGGTCTCGGATGACGATGTCCGGCTCGACCTCGGGCTCCTGGAGCAGGCCCGCGCCGAGCGCGCGGATGCCACCGCCGCGGACGGCACGGAGTGGGACGTGGTCCGCGCCCGGCCCGGCAATTCGGACGACATCGACTGGAGCCTGCGCCGCGCCCGGCTCGGGGTCGCCGGCACCTACGATCAGGATTATCGTTTCAATCTCACCCTCGACGCCGACCTGATCGATGTGGGCGGCTACCAGGAGACCCAGGACGTCGGCATCTACTATGCCTGGCTGGCCCGCGACTTCTCGACCGGTGAAGCCGTCCAGTCGCTCAATGCCGGCCTCAATGACGCCTTCTTCAACCGCGCCGACTCCGCCAGCCCGTACTTCCTCTTCCCCTCCGAGCGCGCCAGCGCCGCGCTGATGACGGTGCGCGGCATCGGCGTGGGCTACCACCTCACCACCCCGGACGCCGACTTCGGCATCGACCTGCGCCAGAGCCTGGATCCCGACAAGCCGGTCGAGAACGCCAGCAACGCCGATGGCTTCTTCTATTCGGTCCGGCTCGAGTTCTCGCCCCTGGACGGGGCCAAGCCGGCCTACCAGGAGAGCTACGCCGGGGCCGCCGGCGAGGGCATCCTGCTGACCGCCGACTACGGGGTCGATGACCGCGATCAGAGCCTGCCCGGCTACACCATCCACCGCGACGGCTATGGTTTCGAGGGTCTGGGCCATTTCGACGGCCTGAGCGTGCTGCTGGAAGCCCGCTACCTGAACCTCGACCAGGCCTCCAATGGCGGCGGCGCCGGTCCGAGCAGCGAGAACCACCAGCGCGTGCTCATCGTCCAGGCCGGCTACGCCACCCAGTTCGGGCAGATGGTGTTCGAGGAATGCGGGCGCTGGAGCGAGATCAACTTCGATGCCCCCGCCGGCAGCCCGCCGCCCAACTACAATGGCGGTACCAGCAATCCCCAACCCGATTCCGACTGGGGCGACTCGGGCAAGCAGTACGACCTGGGCCTCAACCTCTACCTCAAGGGCCACGCCAACAAATTGCAGCTGGCGTATTCGCGCTGGACTGCGAGCTCCGGCCAGGCGCGCGCGGGCATCTGGCGGCTGCAGCAGCAGCTGTTCTTCTAGCTCCCGTCGAGAGCGCCGCCGCGCCCGGAGCGCCGGCCCGGCGCGGGGGAGCGGGGTTTCCCTGGCGAAGTCGGTCATTTTTCCGGCCGCACTGCCAGTGCGGGATTGCATATTCGTCGGGATTGTGCAATCTCTGCGCATGACAGACGCTCTGACCCGCCGGCAGTTGTTGATTGGCGGCGCCGTGTTGCTGGCCAGCGGTTGCGCAAATCGCCCCTCGAACTCCTCGTCATCGTCCGCCGCGCCGAGCGGGGAGCCGACCGAGCGCGAGGCCATCCCGGCCTACGACCTGGGCAGCGCCTCCTATGCGCTGACCCCCGGTTCAGGTCCGGGCATGTGGTACGAGGTCGTGCCCGGCGACTCGCTCAGCGGGGTGGCGCGCATGAGCAATGTGCCGATCGAGGTCATCGCCCAGTCCAACCGCCTGGTCAGCGCCCGCCTGGTGCGCGGCCAGCGCCTGTGGCTGCCCGGTGCGACGGCGATCGGCGCCGATCCGGTCGCCAGCCTCGACCTGCCGCAGAAGCCCCTGCCGGATGGCGATGACGTCGACACCCCGCATGGCCACTACGTGCTGGTGCACCGCGAGCAGTGGGCGGTGTCGGCGGTGCGTGGCAACAACCTGCCGATGAACGGCGTGTCGCGCATCACCATCCACCACACCGGCGAGCATGCCGGACTGGACGGCGTCCCCGAAGTCGAAGTGCTGCGGCGCATCGAGCACTACCACCAGGTCACCAAGGGCTGGGCGGCGATCGGCTACCACTACCTGGTCGGCACCGGTGGACGCGTCTACGAGGGACGCCCGGTCCAGTACCAGGGCGCGCATGTGCGCAGCAACAACGAGCACAACCTCGGCATCTCGGTGATCGGCGATTTCATGCACCAGCTGCCCAATCCGCGCCAGCTGGCCACCGTCGACGCCTTCCTCACCGACCAGCGCCTGCGCTACAAGATCTCCGACCACCGCGTCTACGGGCACCGCCAGCTCGGCTCGAGCGAGTGCCCGGGCGATGCGCTGTACGGCTGGCTCGAGACCTACCGCACCTGACCCGAGACCCAGGCACCGCAGTCCGGTGCCGTCCGGAACCGTGATCCGTGGCCCGCTGCCGCTCAGCGCACCGGCGCCGGGACGACCGCCGGCGGCGCGGGCACGGGCTCGTCGGGGATGCGGTACAGCTCTGGCCGGGGCGGATGCCGGAGGGCCCAGATGATCGCGGCGATGCCGATCGCCAGTACCGGAAGCGTCAGGGCCTGGCCCTTGGACATCAGGCCGAGGATCAGCGGGATGCCGTCGGAGCCCGGCTGGCCGACATCCGGCTCGCGCATGAACTCATCGCAGAAGCGTCCGACCGCATAGCACGACAGCACCACGCCGGTGGTCAGGCCGGGCCGGCGGTGGCGGGCATGGACATGCAGTCCGACCAGGAGCGGGATGAGACCCTCGAGGACGACCGCGTAGAGCTGGCTGGGATGGCGTGGCACCGCGTAGCCATGGACCAGGGGCGCATCCGGGAAGATCACCGCCCAGGGCACATGCGTCGGGCGTCCCCACAGCTCGCCGTTGATGAAGTTGGCGATGCGGCCGAACATGATCCCGAGCGGCCCGGCGGCCGAGATGCAGTCGCCGAGCACCAGAAAGGAGACCCGGTACTTGCGCGCGAACAGCCAGCAGCCGATCGCCAGGCCGATGATCCCGCCGTGGCTGGCCATGCCGCCGTTCCAGACCTGCAGGACGAAGGGCCAGTCGAAGCGGCGCACCACATGGTCGAGCGGCGCCTGCACGCCTGCCGGCAGGAACACGCCGCGGTCGATATCGAAGTCGGCGATCCGTCCGAAGGGGTTGGCCAGGACCTGGTCGAAGGCGTAGAACAGGCAGTAGCCGAGCCGCCCGCCGATGATCATCCCCAGCCCGGCCCACAGCACGAAGTCCTGGACCCAGTCCGGACGCAGCGGCGCGCGGCCCTGCCGCGCCCAGCGCCGCAGCAGCCACCAGCCCCCCACCAGCCCGGCGAGGTAGGATAAGCCATACCAGTGGATCGCCCAGTGCACGCCGAAGGCGGTGCCGAAGTCCACGGCATAGGGATTGATGTGGTGGACCCAGTAGTGCTGGTCACTGGCCTGGATGGGGAGACTCGGCTGATCCATGCACGTTCCTCGGACAAACCTTCAGACAGACTCTCAGTCAAACGCTCAGTCAAACGCTCAGTCAAACGCTCAGTCACGCTCCGTGTCACCACCGCAGCCGGGATCGTCCCCACGCCATCCGGGCACGATCCCGGGCGCCTAGGGCAGGGACTCGTTCTCCCACAGCCCGAGGCCGCTGAGCACGAACATGATGTTGTCGCCCGGGCGGGCATCCAGGCTCGCGACCTCGTCGGCGTCGGGCACCACGAACTCGATGCCGGCGGCGTCGACGTAGACCAGGCCGTCCTTGACCGTCGAGACCAGGCCGCGGACCTGGTACTCGCCCTCGGTCTCGAGGGCGGTGAGCATCGGCACCATGGTGCCGCGGTTCTTCCAGATCTTCAGATCCGAGACCTGGGCCTGGCTGGTCTCGACATCGATGTCGGTGCCGGCCTTGTGGCTGAAGGGCAGCCGCGCCGGCACCAGCACCGCCACACCCTCGCCGAGCGGGCACGAGAAGCGCACCCGGTAGCCCTGGGCATCACCGCCGGGCACTGGCACCTGGTCAGGAGCGAGCAGCGCGCGGATGACGATCTTCATGGGCCCGGCGACTCGTCGCCGCTCTCCGCAACCAGTGCGGTCTCCTCAACCGGGCGTGCGCCCTGTTCGCGCACGAAGGGCAGGATGCGCTCCAGACCAGCGCGCCCGTCGCGCTCATAGGGCTGTTCCAGGAACTGGTGGCTGGCCAGCGACAGGACCGCCAGGGTGCTGCTCTCGCCGGCCTCGATCTGGCGCTGGTGGAAGCGCTGCACGGAGCGGGCCGGGACCTCGGGGTCGGCGTCGCCATGCACCAGCAGCAGCGGCGGGAAGCTCTCCGGACGCAGGTGCATGGGGCTGAGCGCGTGGCGCTGGCTGCCGGCGAACTGGTCGACGTGCGCCAGCAGCGCCGGGGCCAAGCCGTCGCCATGGTCCAGGGAGGGGGTCACACCGCAGGCCACCACCCCGCGCACGCGCAGTGCGGGATTGGCGGTCAGGCGCGAGGCCAGGACCAGCGCCAGGAGGCTTCCCGAGCCGCTGCCCAGCAGGATCAGCGAACGCCCATCCAGGCCGGCCAGCGCCGACTCCTCGAGGATGCGGGTCACGGCGACGGTCAGCTCCTCGACCACCTGCTCGCCATGACGGCTGCTTTCCAGCGGCCGGAAGTCGAGGGTCGCCGCGGGGATGCCCTGCTCGGCCAGGGCCAGGCACAGCAGGCGCAGCTCCTCATGGCGGCCATGCTGCCACCAGCCGCCGTGCAGGCCGATGACCAGGGCGCTGCGTTCGGCGCCGTCGGGCACGAAGAGGTCGGAATGCTGTCGGGGATGGCTCCCGTATGGGAGGTTCAAGGCGCAGTGCATGGAGCGGGTGTGTATACGCATGCCGCCATCCAGGAGTAGGGGCAAACTCCACGCCCGGCCCGGCGCCAGCCGGCGGCCGGACGCCGGGAGGCTCGCATCACATGCGTTCGGGCGCCTGCAGGCCGAGCAGGCGCAGGCCTTCACCCAGCGCGCCGCGCGCGGCGCTGGCCAGGCCTAGGCGGCTGCGGCTGAGCTGCGCGTCGGGGCAGAGCACGCGCAGGTTCGCATCATGGTTGCCGGCGGTCAGCCAGCTGGCGATGGCCGCGGCGAGGTGCAGCAGCGCCTGGGCGAGGATGCTCGGCTCGTCGGCCTCGACCCCGCGCTCCAGGGCCGAGCGCAGGCGGGCGATGGCCAGCAGCACCTGCTTCTCATCGGCCAGGGTCAGGAGGCGGGCCTCGGGCATCAGCGCGGCGGCCACGGCCTCATCCTGGAACTTGCGCTCGATCGAGCACAGCCGCGCATGCGCGAACTGCAGGTAGGGTCCGGTCTCGCCATCGAAGCGCAGCGCCTCGGCGAAGGTGAACTTCACATCGGTGGTGCGCGAGTGCTTGAGGTCGTTGAAGACCACGGCGCCGACCCCGACCGCGGTGGCGATGGCCTCGCGCTCGGCGCCACTGATGGCCGGGTTCTTCTCATCGATGATCGCGCGGGCGCGCGCGATCGACTCCTCGAGCACGTCCATGAGGATCATCGGCACGCCCTTGCGGGTCGCGGTCTTGGCCCAGGCCTGCTCCTCCTCGTTCCACATCAGCACGACCCCGAAGCCGACGTGGCGCAGCCCCGCGGCGTAGGCCCGGCCGAGCAGCTTGGCCACGGCGAACCACTCCTTGAAGTGCAGGGCCTGCCCGAGGTCGACGACGATCAGGCTGCGGTCGAAGTGGTAGCGCTGGTAGCGGTCGTCGCTGGCCGCCAGGTCGCGGGTGGTGTAGAGGCTGCCGCCGTCGGAGCGCAGGATCATGCACGGCTTCTTCATGCCCAGGGAGGTCAGCTCGACCACCTGCGCGCCCTGATCGAGTTTCAGCAGCTGCTTGTCGCGCAGCTCGGCGACGATCGGGCCCATGGCGTTGCGGTAGTGCGCCTCGCCGTTCCAGTCGTCGAAGTCAACACCCAGCAGCCGGTAGACGCGCTTGGTGGCGGCAAGGCTGGCGGAGCGGATCACCTCCCACAGGGCGAGGGCCTCGGCATCGCCGTCCTCGAGCTTCTTCGACCAGGCCCTGGCCTCGGCCGCGACCGTCGGATCGGCATCGCCCTCGCGGCTGATGCGCACATAGAGCTGGTTGAAGAACAGCACCTGGTCGTCGACGTTGCTGAGGCTGTCCAGGGACAGCCCTTCGCGCTTCCAGCCGGCGATCAGGCGGCCGAAGGCCGTGCCCCAGTCGCCGAGGAAGTTGATGCGCACCACCTTCCAGCCGGCCGCGCCGTACATCCGGCACAAAGCGTTGCCGATCATGGTCGAGCGGATGTGGTGGAAGGCGAGGTGCTTGGCGATGTTGGGCGAGGAGAAGTCGACGCACACGGTGCGCCCGGCGCCGGGCGCGGCGCGCAGCGCCTGCAGCGGATCGGCCAACTGCGGCAGCAGCGTCTGCGCGACGAAGGCAGGGTCGAAGACCAGGTTGACGAAGGGCCCGGTGGCGGTCGCGGCAACACCGCTCAGGCGGCTGCCGATCAGGCTCGCGAGGCTCACGGCGAGCTGCGGCGGGGCCACCGCGGCGGCCTTGGCGAGCTGGAAGCAGGGCAGTGCAATATCGGCGGCGACACCCTTGGTCGGCTGCGAGTACAGTCCGCTGATGCGCTCGGGCGGCAGCGTCAGATGCGCGGCGATCAGCGCGGTCAGGTCCCGGGTCAGCAGCTCGAACATAGGCGGCGCAGCTTGGCGGGTCCGCGCGGCTCGCAAGCTGTGGTTGGATTGCGGCTCAAGCCCCGGCTCCTAGGGTCTCGGCGATGTCTGCTGTACCGTCTCGTCACGTCGTGTCGCGCGCGTCCCGGCCTGCCGCCGGAGGGCTGGCCGCAGCGCTGCTGTGCTGCGCCTGCGGCCTGGGCGGCTGCGGGCCACGCCCGGCTCCAGACCAGTCCGCATTGGCCGCGCCGGCGCCGGCCCCCGCCCCCGCCCCGGCGTCCGAGCCGATGAGCCTGCAGGATCTGCGCGGCGATCCCTCGGCCGTGCATGTCGCCGCCGCCCTGGCCGACACCACGGCCGAGGGCTGGGCATCCCGTCTCGAGGCGATCCGCATGCTGCGGCGCGACCGCCTGCCCGGCTTCGCCGCGACCCTCTCCGGCATCGCCCAGGCCACACGCAGCCCCTTCGAGCAGGCCGCGGCCCTGGAGGCGCTGGCGGTCGCCTATCCCGACGAGGCCCCGGCGCAGCTGCGCATCCTGGCGGCGGCCTTCCATGACGAGCTCATCGATGAGCAGCGCCTGGCGGTGGTGATCCTGCGCTACCATGTGGCGGCCTGCTACGATCTGGCCATCGACCAGTTGTGCGCGGCCGGGGTCGATGCGCTGTTCACGGCGCGCACGCTGATCCTCGCCAGCGGTCCCACCATCGAGCCGCTGCTGATCGAACAGCGTCAGGCCGGGCTGCAGCTGCGCACCCTGCTGCAGGTGCTCGCCAGCGGGGTCACGGGCGCGCGCAACGGCCAGGCCGACGGCCAGGCGCTGGGTGATGCCAACTTCCCAGGTGCGGCGCTGACCGTCTACGCCGAGGTCTATGGCCGCCAGGCGATCGGCCTGCTGCAGACCTGTCTGCAGAGCAGTGACGTGCTGGGGCATCCCGAGGCCGCCGAGGCGCTCGGCGCGCTCGGCGTCGAGGCCTGCGCCCCTGACATCCTGCGCCTGCTGACCGACCTGCCCGAGACGCCGGATACCCTCAGCCAGCGGGCGACCTACCTGCTGGCGCTGGGCCGGCTGAGCTACGCCCCGGCCCTCGACCTGCTGATCGCCGCCAGCCACAGCTCGGCCAGCGAGACCGACAAGGATGGCGTCACGGTCTGGCCGCTCAGCCAGGCCGCGCTCACCGGCCTGGCCCTCTTCCCCCAGCCGGAGGCCTATGATGCGCTGATCAGCGCCCTGGCCCTGACCGACCGCCCGGCGCAGGTGGTCACCGCCGCGCATGCGCTGCTGCTGCGCAAGGACCAGGCCGCCGAGCGCGCCCTGGCTGAGGCCGCCCGGCAGCTGCAGGCCGCGGGCGCCTTCACCGAGGCGTCGCAGGTCGCCGAGGACCATGAACGGCTGCTGGGCGTCAGCCAGCAGCGGCGCGTCATCCTGGTCTACGTGGTCCGCTACCGCTTCGCCGCAGGGACCTATGGCCTGCTCACCGACCAGCCGCTGATCGCGGTCGACGAGGCGGGCCGCACGCTGCGCAGCCATGAGCAGACCACCAGCGTGGACCAGGAGGCGATCATGCTCTCGCGCAGCGAGATCAGTTCCGCGATCCGCATGCGCAACGACCAGGTGCTCGGCCGCCTCAAGCTCGGGCCGGAGCCGATCGACGATGTCGACATGATCGCGCACTGACGCGGTCGACGGACGCTGCGGCCCGCGACCTAGCCGCGCGGCGCACCGCCGCCAGATGCGCCACCGGGCAGGACGGCGTTGAAAGCGCCCGCTCGGGCACACCATGCGCGCGGAGGATTCCATGCGACAAGCCCCGGCAGACTGGCGTTGGATCGATGCGCACGGCGAGGGCCGCAATGTCCATGCCTACTTCCGCCGCGACTTCTCCCTGGGTGCGCTGCCGCGCACGGCGCGCCTGCAGCTCTTCGCCGCCGCGCGCTACCTGGTGCTGGTCAATGGCGTGGTCATCGGTTCCGGGCCGGTGCGCTTCCGGTTGCCTGAACCGTGCTTCGACACCTGGGAGCTGGGTGCGCACCTGGTGCGCGGCCGGAACACCGTCGCGGTGCATGTCCAGGCCTATGGGCCGGGTGCGCAGATCCAGGACGCCACTCCCGGGGTGTTCAATGCCTGGGGGGAGATCCGCGCCGGCCGGCGCACCATCGACCTGCATGGCAGCCAGTGGCTCGGGCGGCGCGCCGCCGGCTACGATCCCGAGGCCGAGGTCTTCTCCTTCACCTCGCCCGCCATCGACATCCTCGATGCCCGCCGCGACCAGCCCGACTGGTGCCAGGTGGGGGCCGACCGCACGCAGTGGCAGCCGACCGTGGCGCTGGCGCGCCAGGACCTCTTCGGCTCGCCGCTGCCGCGGCCGATCCCGCACCTCACCCAGGACCTGCAGGTGGCGCGCACCCTGCTGGGCGCCTACACCCTGGCCGATGACGAGGCCATCGTCGCGGTGCGCGTCCCGGGCCGGGCGGTGGCGCCTGGCGGCAGCTGGGCGCTCGTGCAGACCTGGATCCATTCGCCGCGCGCGCAGACCATCCCGGTCGGGCTGTGGTGGGGCGAGCACTTCGTTAATGGCCAGGAGATCCAGCGCGGACCCTCGATTGAGGGTCTGATCAACCGCAATGACGCGCACCTCACCCTGAAGGCGGGCTGGAACAGCTTCTTCGCCAAGTTCGGCCTGGTCGGCTACTGCTGGGACTTCGCCATGGCGATGCCGCGCGCCGCGGGGCTGAGCTTCTCGGCTGCCGGCGCCTCACGCGCCGCGGGAGCGGAGGCCACAGCCACCGTCCTGACCGCCGGGCCGGTGTCGGGCGAGGAGCTGACCGCGCTCAAGGCCCTGACCCTGCCGCCGGATCCGGCGGCGTTGCCGGTGGTCAGCGGCGGCTGGACGCAGCGTGCGCTGAGCCCTGCGCCGACCAGTCCGGCGATCAGCCTCGCCTGGTGCCGGCTCGGCGCGCGCCAGACGGAGTGCGATGTGGTCGCCTGGCCGCTGCGCGTAGCCGTGGCCACCACGCAGTTCTTCGATCTTGGCCACCAGACCCTCGGGCGCATCGTGCTCGAGGTCGAGGCCCCGGCCGGATGCGTGATCGATGTCGGCTTCAGCGAGCATGTGGTCGGACCGGCCCGGCGTCCGGCGATCCTCGAGCGTTCGATGATCTTCGCCGCCGAGCGGCTGATCACCGCGGGCGGACGCCTGCGCTTCGAATCGACCGCGCCGCGCGGCTTCCGCTACCTGCAGGTCAAGGTCACCCCCGTCGCCGGCGCGGAGGTCCTCATCCACCAGCTCGGGGCGGTGCAGCAGATCTACCCGTTTCGCACGCTCGGCTCCTTCACCTGCTCCGAGCCGCTGCTGGACCGCATCTGGGCGATGGGCTGGCGGACGCTGCGCATGTGCGCCGAGGACGTCTATACCGACTGCCCGTGGCGCGAGCGCCTGCTCTACGCCGGCGACTTCCTGGTCGAGATGGCAACAACCCTGGCCGGCAGCGGCGATCTGCGCCTGATCGCGCGCTGTCTCGAGCTGCTCGCCCCCGCGGTCGCGAGCCCGCAGGCCACCGGCAACGACTTCTCGCTGATCCCGATGGTCATCCTCGCCTGGTACCAGGAGCGCGGCGGCGATCGGGAGCTGGTGCAGCGCCTCTTCCCGCGCTTCGCGGCGACCCTGGAGGCGCGCCTGGCGACCAACCGCCCGGACGGCCTGTATGAGGCCGGCAACGCCTTCATCGACTGGATCGGGACCGAGCGCGACAGCTGCCTGGCGGCATTCAATGCCATCATGGTCGGGGCCCTGGACGCCATGGCGCGCGTCGCCACCCGGCTGAAGACGCCGCGAGCGCAGTGGACCAGGCGGGCCGACCGGCTGCGCACCCTGCTGCGCACGCGCTTCTGGGATGAGGAGGCAGGCGCCTACCGCGATGGCTTCAAGGCCGATGCGCTGCTGCCCGGGCACCACCTCGCGGCCAGCGCCTGGGTGGGCCTGTTCGCCGATGCCACTACGAAAGCCCAGGAGAGACGCCTGCGCGCGCACTACCAGGCGCACCTGCCGAACATCTTCGCCGGCGCGCCCGGCTCCGCCACCAGCCCCTATGGCGGATTCCACATCCTCGGCGCGCTGTACCGTGCGGGGCACGTCGACCTCGCCGAGCAGTTCATGATCCAGGCCTGGGGCAGCTTCCTGCAGGCCGGCTGGGACACTGTCGGGGAGCTCTTCCCGGCGCGCCAGGTGGCGGCGGACGGCACGGTGTCCTACGCGCCGCACAACGGCTGGACCCTATGCCATGCGTGGAGCTCTGGGCCGACCTTCTACCTCTCCAGCCAGGTGCTCGGGGTCGATCTCGGCTTCCCGGTGCCGCGTGATCCTGCGCGTCTGGTGATCGCGCCGACCAGCGACACGCTCAGCTGGGCCGCAGGGGTCGTCCCGCATCCGCGCGGCACGGTGTCGGTGTCCTGGCGGCGCGAGGGCCAGGCGCTGCATCTGACCTGCGCGGTGCCGCGGGGCGTGCGCTGGACGGTGCGGCCGGGCGGGGCCCTGGCCGGGCTGAGGCTCTGGATCAATGGCGCGGACCATGGTCCGCACCATCCCTGAGCGGGTGGCCTGACGCAGCCGGCGGCCGCCTACCACCTGGTCCTGGGCCTCAGGTCGAAGGGCTTGCCGCCTCGAGACGCCTACGGATCTCCGCGGCGACATCCGCACCGGGCAGGCGCACCTGCGCGGTGGTGTCGCGGTCGCGGATCGTCACGGTGCCGTCGGTGAGCGTCTGGTTGTCGATGGTCACGCACCACGGCGTGCCGATCTCGTCATGCTTGGCGTAGCGCTTGCCGATGGCGTGCTTCTCGTCGTAGCGCGCGGCGATGCCCAGTCCGAGCAGGTCCTTGACGATGGCGCGCGCCACCTCGGGCATGCCGTCCTTCTTGACCAGCGGGCAGATCGCGGCCTTGATCGGGCTGAAGCGCGGATGCAGCTTCAGCACGGTGCGGATCACCGGCTGGTCGTTGGCGTCGCGGCGCTCCTCCTCGTGGTAGGCGTCGATCAGGAAGCAGAGCAGGGCGCGGGTCGCGCCTGCGGCCGGCTCGATGACGTAGGGCAGGTAGCGCCACGGCTTCTTGCCGGTGGCGGGGTCGGCCTTCTCCTGGTCGATGTACTCGAGATTCTCGCCTGAATGCACCTGGTGCTCGTGCAGGTCGTGGTCGGTGCGCGAGGCGATGCCTTCGAGCTCGCCCCAGCCCCAGGGGTACTGGTACTCGACGTCGTAGCAGCGGTCGGCGTAGTGCGCGAGCTCGTCCTTCTCGTGGGCCCGGAAGCGGAAGTCGCTGGGATAGTTGGCATAGCGGTGCCACCAGGCCATGCGCTGCTCCTTCCAGTAGTCCATCCAGCCGCTCTGCGTGCCGGGCTCGCAGAAGAACTCCATCTCCATCTGCTCGAACTCGCAGGAGCGGAAGATGAAGTGCTCGACCGTGACCTCGTTGCGGAAGCTCTTGCCCATCTGCGCCACCCCGAAGGGCGGCTTGAGCCCTTGCGAGTTGAGGATGTTCTTGAACTGCACGAACATCGCCTGCGCGGTCTCGGGGCGCAGGTAGACCATGTCGTTGCCGGTGGTCAGCTCGATGGCGGCGCGCAGCATCTTGGCGCGGTCATTGGCGGCGATGGCCTTGGCCAGGACCCCGCTGTCGGCCTTGTCGCCGAAGCGGCTCTTGAGCACCGCGGGCAGGTCGGCGGCGCCGGCGATCTCGGCCATCAGCTCGGCGATCTGCTGCATCGGATCGACAGCGCCGAGGGTGGTGCGGAACATCAGGTTGAACTGGCGTTCATCGCTGAGGAAGGGCGAGCCGATCAGGGGGCTGACATAGCCGCGGTAGGCGAAGGTGGCGCTGGCCGAGGCCGCCCCCTTGGGGATGAAGCCGAACGTGGTCGCGTCGATGACCTTCAGACCGCGCAGCACGTTGCCGTCGCGCTCGAGCTGGATCGCGAAGCGCTTCTCGATCTGCTCGGCGTAGTCCTTGGCGACCCCCTTGTCGGCGCAGGTCAGGGGCAGCTCGTCGCCGACCGCAGGACGCGGCGCCTTGTCGGCGCGGAAGCGCTCCTTGGAGATCAGGTCGTCGACCAGCGGGTCGCTGAAGCCGGAGGCGTGCCCGGAGGCGCGCCATACCTCGGGACGCATGATGATCGAGGCGTCGATGCCGACGATGTTCTCGCGCGTGGTCACCATCTCGCGCCACCACTCGCCCATCAGGTTGCGCTTGAGCTCGACGCCCAGGGGGCCGTAGTCATACGCGCTCTTCAACCCGCCATAGATCTCGGAAGACTGGAACACGAAGCCGCGGTTCTTGCACAGTGCGACCAGCTTCTTCATGACATCCTGCGGTCGCTTCCCGTGGAAGGCGACGGCGGCGGCGGCGGCGGTGGGTTCGTTCATGGCATTCCGATGCGAGGATAATGGCCTGGCCTGCGCCAGGAGGGATTGGCAGCGTAGCTGATCGGACACCTGGACAAGAGGGCGTCGAGGCGCGCATGGACGGTGGAGTCGCGGCAAATCGCCCGGAAACGGCGCTGCCTTGCACCTGTCGGTCTCGGCGCCTGGGGTCCTGACAGCCACCGCTGCGCTGCTACCATCAGCCAATGCTCCTGGCCTTCGAAAGCGTGGCGCGCACCGCCTCGGCATGCCTGTGCGACGACGCCGGCCAGGTCGTGGCCACGGCCGATTCCGCCGGCCGCGAGGCGGAGGTGGTGCTGGTCGCCATGCTCGACGGCCTGATCCGGGCGCATGGCCTGCCGCAGGCCCTCGCGGTCGCGGTCGGGCCGGGCAGCTTCACCGGGCTGCGCATCGCGGTGACCGCTGCCCGGACCCTGGGCTACCTCGAGCGCCTGCCGGTGCATGGCGTCGACACCCTGGTGGCGCGCGCCCTGCAGGAGGGCGATGGGCTGTGGTGGGTGCTGATGGCCCTGAAGCGCGACACCACCTTCCACGCGCTGTGCGCGGTCGAGCGCGGAACAGTGCGCATCCTGGCGCCGAGCGGTGCCAGCCTGGACGCCGATCGCGTGGCGCTGCTGCCGGAGCACGCGCAGGCGGTGGCGATCGGCCCGGCGCTGGCGACCAAGCCGGAACTGGCCGGGCGCTGGTGCCCGGGTGTGCGGCTCGGCTCCGCAGCACCGCTGCGGGCCGAGGGCGTCGCGGCCGCGGCGCGCGGCTGCGTGCCGCTGGGCTGGGAGCAGATCCTGCCGGCCTACCACCAGGAACCGGCCCCGGTCCTGCAGCGCCGCCAGCAGGCGGAACGGGTGGCGCTGTCGGCTGTCGCCCTGCGCCCTCTTGGACCGGCCTGATGGCCTGGCGCAACCGCGTCGAGGTCAGCTACGGCACGTTGAAGGCCAACGTCGCGACCATCCTCGCCGCCGCCGACGGCCGGCGCATGATCGCGGTGATCAAGGCTGACGCCTATGGCCTGGGCCTCGAGCGCTGTGCGCGCATCTACCTCGAGGCCGGGGTCTCGGCGCTGGCGGTCGCGGCGCTGAGCGAAGCCGACCGGGTCCGCGCCGCCGTGCCCGAGGGCCGCATCATCCTGCTCGGCTCGCCCCTGCCCGAGGAGCGGCCGGCGGTCGTGGCCAGCGGCTATGAGGTGTGCTGCTCGAGCATCGAGGAGGTGCAGGAGTTCGCCCAGCTCGCATCACCACGGGCTCCGCATCCGGTGCACATCATGGTCGATACCGGCATGGGCCGCTTCGGCGTCATCCCCGAGGCCGCCGAGCGCGTGATCCGGGTCGTTCTGCAGTCCTCGGCGCTGAAGCTCGCCGGCGTCTGCACCCATTACCCGATGGCCGTGGACGAGGCCTTCTCGGCCGAGCAGGAGCGGGCGCTCGCCGACCTGATCGCGCGGCTGCCGCGCCTGCCGCCCGACTGCTGGATCCATTACGCCAACTCCGAAGGCGTGCTGCTGCGTCCAAGCGGCATCTCGAACGCGATCCGCGTCGGGCTTTTGCTCAGCGGCGTGCTGCCGGAGCACTGTCCCAATCCCGGCATCGCCCAGGCGGTGCGCTGGGTCTCGAGCCTGAGCCTGGTCAAGACCCTGCCGCTGGGCCATTCGGTCGGCTACAACCGCAGCTGCATCCTCGCTCGGGACAGCCGCATCGGCATCATCCCGGTCGGCTACGCCGACGGCTATCCCCTGGCCCTGTCCAACAAGGGCAGCGTCCTGGTCCAGGGGCGGCGCTGCCCGATCCTGGGGCGGGTGACGATGGACTATCTGATCGTCGATCTCACCGACCTGCCGCACGCCTGCGCCCCGGGCGAGCCGGTGGTGCTGTTCGGCAGCCAGGCCGCCGAGACCATCACCGTCAATGAGCTGGCCGGTCTCGCGGGCACCATCCCCTATGACATCCTGTGCGGCTTGCGCGGCCGCTGCGAGGTGGTCGGGGTTCCGTAGTCGGCCGATGTGCCATGTGGCGCGCGCCGCCGTCCTGCCGCTGTGTGATGCTGTGTGACGAGGACATGACGGTCGCGGCAGGATCCGGACGACGCGCGCCCTCAGGAGATTAAGACCCACCTAATACCTGCTCATGCGCGTGGTTCGGCTACTGGCAGTCGTCACGGGGGCGAGTAGAAACGGGCAGGATGTCGCCTAACGAGAGTTCGAGCTCGATCATCAGTGTCGCTCTGGTCGATCTCCCTGGCTTGATGCAGTCGATCAGTGGGCAGCGCCGCTCGGGGCTGCTGACGGTGGCCCAGCGCGAGGGGGCCGAGGAGCGGCGCATCCGCTTTGCCGCCGGGCAGATCCAGGCCATCACCGGCGGCGATCCGCACGCCTTCGGCAAGGCCCTGGTCTGGTCGGGAGTGCTGACCGTCCCGCAGTTCCATGCCGCGCTGCTGCGCGCCGGCGATGACGCGCCCCCGGAGCATCTGTTCAAGATCGTCGCCCAGTCGCAGCAGGTGACCCGTGACGGGCTGCTCGATGCGCTGGACTGCTACATCGAGGAGGAGTTCACCACCGTCATGGGCTGGGTCCACCCGGTGCTGTCCTTCAATGACGTGATCGCGGTCGAGGATTGGAGCACCTGCCAGGTCCGAGCCGGGTTGAGCGTCAACCCCGGTTCGCTGCTGCTCGAGGCGCTGCGCCGACAGGACGAGCTGGCGACCTTCGCCGAGGTCCTGCCGCATCCCTTCGATGCGCTGTTTCGCGATCCCAGTGTTGCCATGGTCGAGGGCCTCTCCGCGGATGTCACGTGGCTGATCTCCGAATGGCGCGAAGGCGCCGCGGCCTCGACCATCTACGACCATGACGTCCTGCCGCCCTTCCGCGCGCGCCTCGCGCTGGGACGCCTGCTTAAGTCCGCGCTGGTGCGCATCGCCAACGTCAATGAGCTGGTGGTCGAGGCCGACGCCGCCTATGCCGGTGCCGACTACCCGCTGGCCTATGGCCTGTACCGCCGGGCGCTGAGCTACGGCCTCGACAATTCGCGCATCCACCTGCACCTGGCCGAGCTCGCGGAACGCTTCCACGACACCGCCGCGGCGGCGGCCTCGTACATGGCCGCCGCGCAGCAGCTGATCGATTCCAACCAGACGGTCGGGGCGCTGCGCAACGCCCTGCGCCTGGGCGCCGACCAGGAGGCGGCGCTGTCGCAGCTGGTGGCGCTCAACATGCAGCTCGGCAACCACGCCGAGACCGCCAAGACGCAGATGATGCTGGCTGAGATCTACGCTGAGCGCGGCAACTATCCGCAGGCCATGCAGTCGGTGCGCGAGGCCCAGGAGATCGGCGCCGACCGTGCGCAGACCGCGCTGCTTCTGGCTCGCTACGCGCAGTCCAGCGGCGACGTCGAACAGGCCGCGTTGCAGCTCGAGCTCGCCGCGCGCGCCTTCCACGAGAATGACCGCATCGACCAGGCGATCACCGCCTGGCGCGAACTGCTCTCACTGCTGCCGGGGCGCTGCGAGTACGCCAAGGAGTGCGCCGAGCTGCTGGTCTGGAGCGGGCAGAAGGACGCGGCCATCACCGTGCTGCAGACCGCCCTCTCGGCCCAGGCCACGGCCGGCAAGGAGGCCGGCGAAGACGTGCTGCTGCAGATGCATGAGCTGCTTAGCCGCCTCGATCCGGCCGATCTGCAGTCGCACAACTGGCTGGCCTCGGCCTACGAGCGCCGGCGCGACCGCGATGGCGCCACCAAGCAGCTCAAGCTCTCGGCCCAGGCCCAGGAGCGCACCGGGGATTTCGTGACCCTGGCCGCGACCCTGGGCCGGCTGCTGGAGCTCGGCGGGGAGCGCATTGAGACCTTCGCCTGGCTGGCGCGCACGCGCCTGAAGCTCGGCCAGCAGAAGCTGGCCGCGGATGCGTGGTGCGACGCCATCGACGCGACCCTGGCGCTGGGCAAGCTCAAGGACGTGCGGCGCATGGCCGAGGGCGCGGTCGCCGACCTGCCCGGCAGCCTGCCGCTGCGCGAGCGCCTGGCATCGATCGCCAACCGCGAGGGCGACCGCGCGATCGCCGCCAAGCACTTCGTCGCTGCCGCCGACCTGGCGCTGGGCAGCGGCGCGCAGCGCGCGGCCTGCTCGATGCTGGTCCAGGCCTGCCGGCTGCGTCCCGACGACCTGACGCTGCGCCTGCGCCTGGCCGGGGCCGCCGAGGAGGCGGGCGAGAGCAATCTCGACGACATCCTCACCGAGGTGGTCAATGTCGCGGTGCGCTCCTCGAATTTCGGCATCGCCTTGGAGCACACCCGCAAGCGCATCGCCGCGGCCAAGAGCGATGCCTATGAGCCGCGCCTGGGCCTGATCGAGCTGCTGCGCCTGTCCGGCGACTCGAGCGGCCAGCTCGCCGCGGGACGCCAGCTGCTGGACGACCTGCTGCAGCAGGGCGAGTTCGAGAAGGGGGTCGAGGTGCTCAGCCGCCTGGTGGCCAGCCATCCCAAGAATTCCGAGCTGGTCCTGTCCCTGGCCGAGGTCTATGCCGCGCTCGGCGACGAGCGGCAGGCCTTCCGCTTCTACAAGCACGCGATCCCGCTGCTGCAGATCGATGACAAGCTCACCGAGGCGCGCAACGCCCTGGCATTGCTCGAGACGATGGGCGCCGATGACGAGCGCCAGGCGGTGGGCCGTGCGCGCGAACGCCTCAACCATGGCCAGGTCATCGACTGGGAGCTGATCCGGCGCGATGTGGAGATGGGCCAGCGCCGCAAGGCCGTCGGGCGCGTCGTCCAGCCCGGCCTGGACTAGCCGTCCGGCCGAGCGCAGGTCGATCCGGCAACGGGCGTCCGCGCCCGTGGTATGCACTGCATGGCGATCGGTGGCTTCGACGGCTTCATCATGGAGGCCCTGCGCCGAGAGGATGCGCAGGCTCTGCACGCGATGCAGCCTGGCGACCTGGGCATGTCGCGTGGCGAGTGGCTCTTTCCGCTTGGCGGCGAGGAGGCGTTCATTGCGGCTGCTCTCGCCGGGCAGATCGAGGGCCGCGAGCTGTATGCCGGCATCTGGCAGGGGTCGCAGCTGGTCGGCGTCATCGGATTGAAGCAGGACGGCCGCGGTTCCGCGAGCATCTCCTACGCCCTGGATGCCCGTCATCGTGGACAGGGCATCATGACCAGGGCGTGCCGCATGCTCATCGACCACGGTTTTCGGACGCAGCGGCTCGAGCGCATCGTCATCGTCGCGGATCCCGGGAACCAGCCCAGCTGCGCCATCGCGCAGCGGCTTGGATTTACGCATGCGGACGTCTTGAAGGACCTGTATCGCAGCGCCGATGGCCTCCATGACGGTATCAAATACGTCCTCACGGCCAGCGCGTGGGCGGCGTGGCCGCAAAGTTGACAAACATACACTAAACAGTAGTGTCTGATACCCTGCGGCTCCACCCATGAACCCCATTCTGCTTGATATCCCCGAGTCCTTCACCTCCGAGCGCCTGGTGCTGCGTTGCTCCCGCAGTGGGGATGGTCCGGCCATCAACGCGGCGATCAGCGAATCGATCGTCGAGCTGCGTCAATGGATGCCGTGGGCCCGCGAGGTCCCGTCCGTGGAGGACTCGGAAGTCTACAGCCGGCAGTCCCAGGCCAACTTTCTGACCCGCAGCGACCTGACGCTTCGCATGCTGCGCCCAAGCGACGGGCTGATGGTCGGATCGATCGGCCTGCATCCGCGCAACTGGGACGTGCCGAGCTTCGAGATCGGCTACTGGTGCCGGACCAGCCTGTGCGGCCAGGGCTATGCCACCGAGGCGGTGCGCGCGGTCACGGGTTTCGCTCAGACCCACTTCAAGGCGCGCCGCATCCAGATCCGCTGCGATGCCGAGAACCGGCGCAGCCAGCGCGTGGCGCTCGCTGCCGGCTATGTCCTCGAAGGCACCAGCGTGGATGATTGCCGCAACTGCGATGGACAGCTGCGGACCTCGCACACCTACGCTCGACTTCTGTGAGCTGGGCCAGTGCCACGATCCATCGCCAGCGCCGCCAACGCGCTCAGGCGAAGAGTCGGGCCACGGTGAGCAATCCAGCGTGGAGCCGGTCGATGTCGTCGCGGGTCGAATAGACGCCCAGCGACGCGCGGGCCGTGGCCGGCACGCCGAAGCAGCGCATCACTGGTTGTGCGCAGTGGTGGCCGGCGCGGATCGCAACCCCCTCCATATCGAGGATCGAGGAGATGTCCGAGGCGTGCGCGCCGGGCATGGTGAAGGCCAGGACCGTGGCGCGCTGCGGTGCGGTGCCGATGCGCCGCAGCCCGGGGATCTCGGCCAGGCGCGACTCGGCATAGGTGAAGAGCGCATGCTCGGCGGCGGCGATGCGCTCCATGCCCAGCGCCATCAGCCAGTCGAGGGCCGCGGCCAGGCCGATGGCCTCGACGATCGGCGGGGTGCCGGCCTCGAAGCGCGCCGGCGGGGGAGCGAAGGTGGTGCGCTCGATCGACACGCTCTCGATCATCTCGCCGCCGCCGCGGAAGGGCGGCATCGACTCGAGCGCATCGGTCGTGCCGTAGAGTACCCCGATGCCGGTCGGTCCGTAGGTCTTGTGCCCGGCGAAGGCCAGGAAGTCGCAGCCGAGATCCTGCACATCCACGCTCATGTGCGGCGCCGACTGCGCGGCATCGATCAGCACCTTGGCGCCGCGCGCATGCGCGAGTCGGATGAGCTGCTTGACCGGATTGATCGTGCCGAGGCTGTTGGCGACGTGCGTCAGGCCGACCATCGCGACACGGCCGTCGAGCAGCCGGTCGAACTGCTCCAGGTCGAGGGCGCCCTCCGGGGTCAGCGGGCAGCTGATCAGCTCGAAGCCGATGAGTTCCGCGACGATCTGCCAGGGCACGATGTTGGCATGGTGCTCCATGCCGGTGACCAGCACCCGGTCGCCCTTTTTCAAGTGCTTGCGGCCCCAGGACCAGGCGACCAGGTTGATGGCGTCGGTGCAGCCGGAGGTGAAGACGATGTTGGCGGCCGAGGGCGCATGCAGGAAGCGGGC
>Ga0302314_10006539_pt1 | contig 21085 bp, 20 predicted proteins | sample III_Palsa_N2_3_FD_200533 | JGI IMG/M metagenome (GOLD analysis project Ga0302314, IMG submission 200533) | Peat permafrost microbial communities from Stordalen Mire near Abisko, Sweden - III_Palsa_N2_3 | ecosystem: Environmental > Terrestrial > Soil > Palsa > Peat permafrost | place: Sweden... | reverse complement strand
TGGTCGACTACGGCTTCCGCCTGCCCAGCGCGCTCGACAACCGCCCCCAGACCTTCGAGGAGTTCCTCTCGATCACGCCGCAGATCGCCTTCGTCTCGGCGACCCCCGGGGAGTACGAGAGAACGCGCTCGGGCCGGGTGGTCGAGCAGATCGTGCGGCCGACCGGCATCGTCGATCCCGTGGTGGACGTGCGCGAGACGCGCAACCAGATAGACGATCTGATGAACGAGGTGCGCCGGCGCGTCGAGCGCGACGAGCGGGTGCTGGTGACGACGCTGACCAAGAAGATGTCCGAGGACCTGTCCCAGTATCTGCTGGAGATGGGCTTCAAGACGCGCTACCTGCACTCGGAGATCGACACGCTCGAGCGCATCCAGATCATCCGCGATCTGCGCCTGGGGGAGTACGACGTGCTGGTCGGCGTGAACCTGCTGCGCGAGGGCCTGGATCTGCCGGAGGTGTCGCTGGTGGCGATCCTGGACGCCGACAAGGAGGGCTTCCTGCGGGGCGAGACCTCGCTGATCCAGACGATCGGCCGCGCGGCACGGAACGTCGATGGGACGGTGCTGATGTACGCCGACAAGGAGACGCATGCGATGCGCGCGGCGATCTCCGAGACCGATCGGCGCAGGGAGATCCAGCTCGCATACAACGAGCGCCACGGGATCACCGCGGCGACGATCGTCAAGGGCATCTCCGACATCGCCGAGTTCCTGCAGGCGGAGTCGAAGGTGCCCCGCGGGCGCAGGCGCTCATCGGCGGCCCGGTCGCGCTCCAGAGCGGCCGGGGCCGGCTCGGAGATGCCCAAGCACGAGCTCGAGCGGATGGTGGTCGAGCTCGAGGAGGAGATGAGCCTCGCCGCGGAGGAGCTGCGCTTCGAGTACGCCGCGCAGTTGCGCGACGAGCTGCGCGAGCTGCGCCGCGACCTGCGCGAGATCCAGGCAAGCGAGGCTCCCACAGGCGACATCGCCTAGGATTGCCGCCGTGGATATCGACCGGCAGGCGATCGAACGGAGGGACTTTCCCATCGGCCGTCGGGGATATGACCCGGCTGCGGTGGACACCCACCTGCGCGCGCTGGCAGCGGAGTTCGAGGAGCTCAAGCGCGCGAGTGCGGGCGCCGAGCCGTCGCTGGCATCGACGGCGGCCACGCAGGTGCAGAGCATCCTGACGGCGGCAGAGACGGCTGCGGCGGACATCGAGCGCCAGGCGCTCACCGACGCGACGGAGGCCCGCGAGCAGGCCGACCGCGACGCGCAGCGGACCCGCGAGGACGCCCTGGCGCGGGCCCGCGCGCACGTGGACGCCGTCGCGCAGGCCACGGCGTCCCTGCTGGAGCGGGTGTCGACGATGGACGCCGAGGTCGGCTCGCTCGTGGACAGCGTGCGCACCGGCGCGGGCGGGCTGGCGGGCGATCTGGCGGCGGTGCAGACGAACATGGGCGAGCTCTACGACGCCGCCTCCGGCCGGGCCCCGGCCGACAGGCCGGCCGCCCACGACGGTCCCCCGCCACCGCCGGCCATCGCCTCCTCGGCCTTCGGCCCGCCGCAGCCGGCACCGCCCCAGCTCCTCGCGCCCGCCCAGGCCCAGCAGGAGCGCGTGGCGGCGGCGAAGGCGCCCGCCCCCGCGCCTTCGGAGGGCGCGAACGGCGACGTGGACAGCGCACGCCTGGTGGCACTGAACATGGCGCTGAACGGCGAATCCCGCGCCGAGGCCGATCGCTATCTGGCCGAGAACTTCAAGCTGTCAGACCGCCAGACGCTGATCGACGAGGTGTACGCCGCGATCGAGGGCTAGCCGCGTGCGCATCCGCGGCGCGCCGATCACCGCCGGCCGGGGCGGCCCAGGCGAACGTCTGTTCGCCCTAATAGAATGAGCCCCACATGCCCGCCGGCAACCAGATAGTCGTCTCCGGAGCAAGGGAGCACAACCTCAAGGACATCTCCGTTTCGCTGCCGCGCGATGCGCTGGTGGTGATCACCGGGCTGTCGGGCTCGGGCAAGTCGAGCCTCGCCTTCGACACCATCTACGCCGAGGGCCAGCGGCGCTACGTGGAGTCGCTGTCGGCGTACGCCAGGCAGTTTCTGGGGCAGATGGACAAGCCGGACGTCGACTCGATCGAGGGGCTCTCGCCGGCGATCTCGATCGACCAGAAGACGACCTCGCGCAACCCCCGCTCGACGGTGGGCACGGTCACCGAGATCTACGACTACCTGCGGCTGTTGTGGTCGCGCGTGGGCAAGCCACACTGCCCGATCTGCGGCAGGCCGATCGTGGGGCAGTCGGCCGAGCAGATCATCGACCAGGCGATGGAGCTCGCCGAGGGGACGCGCTTCATGGTGCTCGCGCCGGTCGTGCGCGGGCGCAAGGGGGAGTACGGCAAGCTGCTCGACGAGCTCAGGGCCGACGGCTTCGCGCGCGTGAAGATCGACGACAGGGTGCGCATGCTCGAGGAGTCGATCGTGCTTGACAAGCGCTACAAGCACGACATCTCGGTGGTGGTCGACCGCCTGATCATGCGCCACGACGTGCGTAAGCGCCTGGCGGACTCGATCGAGACGGCGGTCTCGCTGGCCGACGGGCTGGTCGAGATAGAGATAATCGGCTCCGCCCGTTCGGGCTCCGCAGCGGCGTCGGCGGAGGGTGAGGATGACGGCCCGCCCGCCCCGCCCGAGCGTGCGCACGCGACCGGCGCCAAGGGCGCGCGCGCGGCGGCGGCGCAGATCGTCCCCGGCGTGGCGCCCGAGCCGGGCTCCGTGTTCACCTTCTCGGAGAAGTTCGCCTGTCCCGAGCACGGGCCGTCGCTGACCGAGCTCGAGCCGCGGATCTTCTCCTTCAACTCCCCGCACGGCGCCTGCGATCGCTGCACCGGGCTCGGCTCGCAGATGGAGATCGATCCCGAGCTGGTGGTGCCCAACCGGGGGCTGTCGATCGGCGAAGGGGCGCTCGCGCCGTGGGCGAGCAGCACCTCGAGCTACTACGACCAGGTGACCGAGGCGATCGCCGAGCGCTATGGGGTCGACCTGGAAGCGCCCTGGGAAGAACTTCCGGCAGAGCAGCAGGACCTGTTCCTGTACGGCACCAACGGCGAGCCGATCGAGGTCACCTACCGCAACCGCTACGGGCGCCGGCGCTCCTATGCGACCAGGTTCGAGGGCATCGTCAGAAACCTGGAGCGCCGCTATCGCGAGACCGATTCCGATTGGACGCGCGAAAAGATCGAGGAGTTCATGTCGCTGCGCGCCTGCCCGGTGTGCGGCGGCGCGAGGCTGCGGGCCGAGTCCCGCGCGGTGCTCGTCGGCGGCACGCGCATCGAGGACTTCTGCGCGCTGTCGGCGCGGCGGGCGCTCGAGTGGCTCGAGGAGGTGGAGCTGTCAGACACCGACAGGCATGTGGCGCGGCTGATCCTGCGCGAGATATCCGAGCGCCTTCGCTTTCTGGAGAACGTCGGCATCGGCTACCTGTCGATGGATCGAGCAGCCTCGACCCTGTCCGGCGGCGAGGCGCAGCGCATACGTCTCGCGACCCAGATCGGCTCGTCGCTGGTGGGCGTGCTGTACATCCTCGATGAGCCCTCGATCGGCCTGCACCAGCGCGACAACTCGAAGCTGATCGGCACGCTCGAGCGCCTGCGCGATCTCGGCAACTCGGTGATCGTGGTCGAGCACGACGAGCAGACCATGCGCGCCGCCGACCACCTGCTCGACCTCGGGCCCGGCGCCGGCGAACACGGAGGGCGGATCGTGGCGCAGGGGACGGCCGAGGAGGTCCAGCTCGTCCCGGAGTCGCTGACGGGCCAGTTCCTGTCGGGCGAGCGCACGATCGAGCTCCCGGAGCGGCGCAGGACCCCGAGCGGCTACATCGAGATCCTCGGCGCCTCGCAGCACAACCTGCGCGACATCGACGTGCACATCCCGCTCGGCGTGCTGACCTGCGTCACCGGGGTGTCGGGATCGGGCAAGTCGACGCTGGTCAACGACGTGCTGTACAAGGCTGTCGCCAACCGCCTGCACCGCGCCCGCCAGCGCCCGGGCTCGCACCGCGCGATCCACGGCCTCGAGCAGCTGGACAAGATCATCGCCGTCGACCAGTCGCCGATCGGGCGCACCCCGCGCTCCAACCCGGCCACCTACACCGGTCTGTTCGACGTGATCCGCGACCTGTTCTCAAAGACCCAGGAGGCGCGCGCGCGCGGATACAAGCCCGGGCGCTTCAGCTTCAACGTCAAGGGCGGGCGCTGCGAGGTGTGCCGCGGCGACGGCCAGATCAAGATCGAGATGCACTTCCTGCCCGACGTGTACGTGCCGTGCGAGCAGTGCCACGGCAAGCGCTACAACCGCGAGACGCTCGAGGTGCGCTTCAAGGGCAAGAGCATCGCCGACGTGCTGGACATGCCGGTCGAGGAGGCGCTCGAGTTCTTCGAGCACATTCCCAAGGTGCGCCGGCGACTTGAGACGCTCAACGCGGTGGGACTCGGCTACGTCCGCCTGGGCCAGCCGGCCACCACGCTGTCCGGCGGCGAGGCCCAGCGCGTGAAGCTCGCGACCGAGCTGTCGAAGATCGCGACCGGGCGCACGCTGTACATCCTCGACGAGCCCACCACGGGATTGCACTTCGCCGACGTGCAGCGCCTGCTCGAGGTGCTGCAGCGGCTCGTCGAGTCGGGCAACAGCGTGGTCGTGATCGAGCACAACCTCGACGTGATCAAGTCCGCCGACCGGTTGATCGACATGGGCCCCGAGGGGGGTGAGGAGGGGGGGTTGGCGATCGCCGTGGGCACCCCGGAGGAGGTGGCGGCCGAGCCGGCCTCCCACACCGGGCAGTTCCTCTCGGAGATCCTCACGCCCGCGGTCAAGCCGGCGGGCGGCAGGGCCGGCAAGAGCGCTCCGCGCAAACGCCGGCCCAGGGTCGCTGCGTGAACGAGCGGCCGTGCGCCGCTTCCGAGCCATCGCTGCGGGCGCGCGAGCTGGCGCGCCAGGCACGTCTGTGGGCGCAGAAGTGGCGCTGGTATGAGCGCAACTCGCTGCCGTGGAACCGCGCGCGCATCCATTGGCAGCTCATGCGCCGCGAAGCGTTCGCGCGCTGGCCGCTTCACGGGAACGTGCTCGAGGCCCTGCGCGAGGGGCGCCTCGAGATCGGCGCCGGGACGCTGTTCGAGCCCGGCGTGTGGATCACCGCGCCGGGGAGCGCCCGCGTGCGCATCGGCGCGGGCACGTTCCTCAACCTCGGCGTGATGGTCGCCTCGCAGGAGCTGGTGGAGATAGGCGACCACTGCATGCTCGCCAACGGCTGCTTCGTCTCCGACGCCTCCCACCGCTACGACGACCCCGAGCTGCCGATCACATGGCAGGGCTTCGAGACCTCCGGGCCGACCCGCATTCACGACAACTGCTGGCTGGGAGCCAACGTGGTTGTCACCAGCGGCGTGAGCATCGGCGAGCGCTCGGTGATCGGCGCCAACAGCGTGGTCACCAGGGACATCGAGCCGTTCTCCCTGGCGGCGGGAGCGCCGGCGCGCGTCATCCGGGGCATCGACCTGCGCGGCGCCGGGCAGCCGTCATAGGCGAACGCCGCTTCGACGCGATAGCTTGGCGGCTCTGAGATGAAGCCGCCCCGCGCGATCGAGCAGGTTTCCCACCGCGGCCGCCCGATCGTCGCCGGCGTGCTGGCGGCGAGCCTCCTGGGCGCGGCCGGTTGTGGCAGCGGCGCCTCCTCGACGGGCAGCGGCGCCTCCTCGACGAGCACCGCCGCCCACGGCACGGCATCTGCGGCCGTCGCCGCGGCGCTGCCGGCTCCCGCCGCGCTCGTCCTGCCCGCGGCCGACCTGCACGGCTTCTCAGCCGACGGCCCTCCTGAAATGGCTACAACGCCACAGCGGTGGGCGGCGATAAGCAACGAAAGCGATGAAGTCGAAAGCGAAATCAAGAGGCTCACGCGCTCCGGATTTCAGGAGGGCATCGGGCAGCACTACAAGAACCCGGCCGGCAACGGCGCGATCTCGCTCGCGATCGTGTTCGATTCCGCTCAGGGCGCCCGCGCGGAAGTGACGCGCTACCTGGGTCTCGACCCGCGCTACGGACTGCACGTGGAGGGGGTCAAGGTCCCCGCGATCCCCGGGGCGATCGTCGTGGGTGAAGGTGCCGCCGGGGACGTGATCTTCACCACCGGTCGCTGCTTTCTGCTGGTCGGCGACCAGCTCGGCGCCTCCGCCACCCAGGCGCAGGTCAACGCGGTCACGATCGCCGGTGCGAGCGCTCTCTATGGGCACGTGAGGGAACTCTGCGCCAAGTGACCGACGCCGGCAATGCGGACGCTCGCCGGGCTCCGGCGCGGCGGCTCTGTAGTGTCCTTGAAAGGCCGATGACATGACCGAAGAGACGCCCGTGACCGAGCTCCATGCCGGCTTCAGCAGCCCCGGCGCGACGGCGACCGATTGGGAGCAGGGGCGCCGGCGCATCGAGGATGCCGAGCTGTTCTGGCTCTCCACGGTGCGTCCAGACGGGCGCCCGCATGTGACCCCGCTGCTGGCCGTTTGGCACGACGGCGCGATGTACTTCTGCACCGGACCGCAGGAGCGCAAGGCGAAGAACCTCGAGCGAAACCGGCACTGCATCCTCACGACCGGCCAGAACAGGCTCGACGGCGGTGTCGACGTAGTGGTCGAAGGTGTCGCTGCCGAGGTCGGCGACAGCGCGGAGCTCGGACGCGTCGCCGACAGCTACGAGGCGAAGTACGGGGAGCACTTCACCGCGCCGCAGGGCACCTGGTTCGGGCTCAGCGACGCGATCCGCGGCGGTCGGGCGCTCGTCTATCGGGTCGCCCCCACGACCGTGTTCGGCTTCGGCAAGGGCGGGCCGTTCAGCCAGACCCGATGGCGCTTTGCCCGAGCCTCGGACTAGGGTGCAGTCGATGGATCTCTATGAGGCGATGCGCTGCGCGCCTACGACGCGGCGCTTCCGAAGCGACCCGGTCGCAGGCGAGGTCCTGCTTCGCGTGCTGGAGAACGCACGCTTTGCCCCGAGCGGCGGCAACCGCCAGGGCTGGAGAGTGATCGCGGTGCGCGAGGCGCAGTCCAGACGAGCGCTGCGCGACCTCTACCAACCGCACTGGCGCGCCTACATGGAGCACACCGGCGGCGCCGCGGTGCTGGCCGACCCGGGCCTGGCCGAGGCGCCCGCCGGGCGCAGAGTGAAGCGGGCCGACGAGTTCGCCGAGCGCATGCACGAGGTGCCCCTGCACCTGGTCGTGTGCGCGCGGCTCGGCGATCTGGCGATCGTCGACACAGGGCTCGATCGCCCGAGCATCGTCGGCGGCGCCTCGATCTACCCGTTCGTCCAGAACATCCTGCTCGGGCTCCGCGCCGAGGGCCTCGGCGCGGCGCTGACGACGCTCCTGGCGCCGGCCGAGCCACAGGTCAGGAGGCTGCTTCAGATTCCCGATGACGTGGTGCTCGCCGCCTACGTGCTGGTAGGCCATCGCGACGAACCCTGGCCCGCGCGGCTGTCGCGCAAACCGGTCGAGGAGTTCGCCTTCTCAGAGCGCTACGGCGAGGCGTTGTAGGCGCGCCCGCCCGGCCGGGGTGGGCCGTGCTGGGCCGTGCTGGGCCGGCCGGGCGGGCGCGGCGGGCCGGGGGCCGGCCGGGGTGGGCGCGGCGGGCCGGGGGCCGGCCGGCCCGGCTATCCCAGACGGGCCTTCAGCTCGACGAGCTCGGCCGGATCGATCGAGTAGGTGTGCTCGGGACCGGGGTAGCGCCGTGCGCGGACGTCCTCGGCATAGGCGGTGACGCCCGCGTTCATGTCCTGCTGGAGGTTCGCGTAGCGCTTGACGAAGCGCGCGCCGAGACCGTCCCGGATGCCGAGCAGGTCGTGGAAGACCAGCACCTGCCCGTCGGTCGCCGGGCCCGCCCCGATGCCGATGACGGGTATCTGCATGTGCGGCATGAGCTCCTCGGTGACCGCCGCCGGAATCGCCTCGAACACGAGGGCGAAGCAGCCGGCCTCCTGCAGCGCGAGCGCCTCCCGGGCGATTCGCTCGGCGGCCCCGGCCGTGCGGCCCTGGGCCTTCCAGCCGCCCAGCGCGGTCGAGGTCTGGGGGGTCAGGCCCACATGGCCCATCACCGGGATGCCGGCGCCCACGATCGCGCGAGCGCGGCGCACCGATGCCTCGCCGCCTCCCTCGAGCTTGACCACTTCGCAGCCGGCCTCCTTGACCATGCGCATGGCGGTCGTGATGGCCTGCTCGTCTGAGACCTCGTAGGAGCCGAACGGGAGGTCGCCGATCAACAGGGGGGTGCGCAGACCGCGGCGGACGGCGCGCGTGAGCACGAGCATGTCGTCGAGCTCCACCGGCGTGGTGGCGTTGTAGCCGAGCACCGTGGTGGCCGCGGAGTCGCCGACGAGCACCAGGTCCACGCCCGCGGCCTCGGCGGCGCGGGCCGACGGGTAGTCGTATGCCGTGACCATCACGATCGGTTCGTCCAGTCGCTTCTTCTCGGCCAGCAGCGGCAGGGTCATGGGCAGGCGGCCGGGGTCCGATGGGGCCTGAATGTCGGGATAGCTGGACACGCTGATTCCTCTCTGGCGCAGGTTGACCCCCGCTAGCTGAGCAGGGTGGCCACCGCGTCGTCGACTGTGATGATCCGGTTGGTCTGCGCCTCGACGTGAACGACGCGAGGCTCGTAGGTCTCGAGCTCGGCCTGCTCGTAGTTGGCGTATGACACGACGATGATCGTGTCGCCGCGGTGCACGAGCCGGGCGGCGGCGCCGTTGATCTGCATCGTCCCCGACCCCCGCTCGCCCGCGATCGCGTAGGTCTCGAAACGGGCGGCATTGTCGATGTCGAGCACATGCACCTGCTCGTGCTCGAGGATGTCGGCTGCCTCCAGGAGGGCGGGGTCGATCGTGATCGAGCCGACGTAGTGCAGGTCCGAGCCGGTGATCGTGGCGCGGTGGATCTTCGACTTGAGCATCACGCGCTGCATCAGGCGATCGCCCCCCGTGCCGGCTCCTCAGCGGCGCCCGGCACCTCGCAGGGCTCGAGGATGACGTTGTCGATCAACCGGACCTGGCCGATTCGCGCGGCGACGGCAAGCAGGCTCGTGCGCGTGAGCGCCTCGCACGGCTCGAGCGTCTCCGGGTCGACGAGTGCCACGTATTCGGGCTTGACGCCCGCCGCGAGCATCGCCTCGCCCGCCGCAGCGAGCAGCGCAGGGGCTGAGCGCTCGCCTGCCGCGGCGCGCTCGCAGGCGGCGTCGAGCGCCGCTCGGAGCGCGAGCGCGCGAGCGCGGTCTGCGGTGGAGAGCAGGGCGTTACGGCTGGACATGGCCAGGCCGTCGGGCTCGCGCACGGTCGGGCACACCTCGATGTGCACCGGCAGGTTCAGGTCCGCGACCAGGCGGCGGATGATCGCCACCTGCTGGGCATCCTTCTGACCGAAGTAGGCCACGTCAGGCAGCGCCATGCACAGCAGCTTCGTCACGACGGTGGTGACGCCCCGGAAATGCTCGGCGCCGCGAACGCGGCCCTCGAGCCGGTCGGTCAGGCCCAGCACCTCCACGGCGGTCGCGAAACCGGGCGGGTAGACCTCCTCGACGGTCGGCGCGAACAGCACATCGGCGCCCGCCGCTGCGGCGAGCGCTCGATCGTGCTGCTGGCGGCGGGGATACTGCTCGAGGTCAGAGCGCTCGTTGAACTGTGCGGGGTTGACGAACAGCGAGACAGCGACCACGTCGCACCGCTCCCGCGACCGGCCGATGAGCGACAGATGGCCCTCGTGCACCGCCCCCATCGTGGGGACCAGGCCGATCGTGAGTCCGCCGCGCCTGGCCGCCGAAAGCTCCTCACGCAGCTCGGCGACGGTGTGCACCGTCCTCATGCGGTCATCGAAGGTCGGTTGGCGGCTCATCGGTTTCGGTCCAGTTCCCTGCGGATACCGGCGCGACTGGAGGCTGTGCTGCGTTCTGCGCTGCGGGTCCATTTCGAGTCTTCTCGTTAACGGCCTGTTAACCATCATACAGCCGTCTTCGGCCCCTGACAACCAAGTCGGGCCGTGTGCGCGACGTCACACTTCTCGTCCGCGGCGGCGATCCAGGCAGGAGTCCCGATCGCGCCGCCAGCTAGGTTTCCCTGCAACCAGCGGAAACCCACGCCGAAAGGGGATGAGGAGATGACGCTCGATCAGACCAAGATGGGCCGGGTGGTTGCCGAACAGATGGAGGCGCTTGAAGCCGACTACGACGAGGATTGCGAGATCGGCGACGTCTGCGCGATCGTCGAGGTGCTGGGCCCCCACGGCTCGGCGGTGCGGGTGAGGGGCAACGACATGCGCCCGCACATAATGATCGGCCTGCTGCGCATGTCGGAAAGCATCTTCCTCCACAGCATCACCAGCGGGGGCTCAGACGAGAGCGACTAGCAGGTCCTCGCCGGCGTCGTCACCAGGCGTCGACGTAGGGGCGCCTCTTGCCGGGGTGCCGCCACCACTCCCCCGTGGTCTCGCTGAGAAGCATCGCGATCCAGCGCCGCGAGTCGGCGGGGTCGATGACGTCGTCGATCTCGCCGTAGGCCGCCATGTTGAGGCCCTGGCCGCGCTCGTAGGCCGAGGCGACGGTCGCTCTGAAGACGCGCTCGCGCTCCTCGCGATCCGTGATCGCCTCGAGCTCGCGCCGCATGCCCAGGCGCACGGCGCCCTCGAGGCCCATCGCGCCGAACTCCGACGTCGGCCACGCGACCGTGAACAGCGGCGCCTTGAATCCGCCGCCCGCCATCGCCTGCGCGCCCAGCCCGTATCCCTTGCGCAGCACGATCGTGCCGGTCGGCACGGACATATTGGCACCGGCAAGGAACAGCCGCGCAAAGTGGCGCACGGTCGCGGTGCGCTCGGCCTCGGGCCCGACCATGAAGCCTGGGGTGTCGCACAGGAACAGCACCGGCAGGTCGAAGGCGTCGCAGAGCCCCAAAAAGCGCGAGCCCTTGTCGGCGCCGTCGGCATCGATCGCCCCGCCCAGGTGCGCCGGGTCGTTCGCCACGACCCCCAGCGGATGGCCGTCCACTCGCGCGAACGCCGTGATCACGCCACGCCCGAAGCCACCACGGAGCTCGAGCACGGAGTCCTCGTCGAACAGCGTCTCGATGACCCTGCGCACGTCGTATATGCGCTTGCGGTTCTCGGGGATGAGCGCCCTCAGGAGCTCCTGGTCGGGAATGGTGCCCGGGGGCGTGGAGCCGCGCAGGTAGGACAGGTAGCGCCTGGCCTGCGCGACCGCCTCGCGGTCGCCTGAGACGCGCAGGTCGACGACGCCGTTGCCATGCTGCACGTCGATCGGGCCGACCTCGGAGGGCTCGTGCAGGCCGAGTCCGCCGCCCTCGATCATTGCCGGGCCGCCCATCCCGATGCTCGAGTCCTCCGTTGCGATCACCACGTCGCAGCAGCCGAGCAGGGCGGCGTTGCCCGCGAAGCAGTATCCAGCGGCGATGCCGATCAGCGGCACGAGGCCGCTGAGGCGCGCAAACAGCTGAAACGCCCGGCAATCGAGCCCGGCCACGATCGGCATGTCGACATCGCCGGGGCGCCCGCCGCCCCCCTCCGCGAACAGCACAACCGGCAGCCGGCGACGCTCGGCGACCTCGAACAGGCGGTCCTTCTTGAGGTGGTTGCGCATGCCCTGCGTGCCGGCCAGCACCGTGTAGTCGTAGGACATGACCACGCATGGCCTCCCGTCGACGTCCCCGACCCCGGCGACAAGCCCGTCGGCGGGAGTGCGGGCCATCAGCTCCTCACGCGAGCGCCGGCGCTCCTGGGCGGCGAACAGCAGCGGCCCGTACTCGATGAACGTGCCCTCGTCCACGAGCTGTGACAGGTTCTCCCGCGCGGTCCGCCGCCCGCGCCGGCGGCGCTTGGCGACCGCGTCGGGCCTCGCCGCGTCCAGGCCGAGCGAATGCCGCTCGCGCACCGCGCGCAGGTCAGCCCGTTCGCCGCCGTCGACGTGCGCCTCGGCTCGAGTCGCGCCGTCCGCGCCGTCCGCGCCGGGCTCGAGCGTCAGCAGCAGCTGCCCCTCGGTCACGGCGTCGCCGACCGCGACCGCGAGGTGGCGCACCACACCGCCGCTCTGGGCGAGAACCTCATGCTCCATCTTCATCGCCTCGAGCACGATCACCGGCGTCCCGGCCCCGACGCGTGCGTGGGCGGGATGGGGGATCGCGACGACCACCCCGGCGAACGGGGCGGTCACCGGCTGCTCGGCTGCACTGGCCACATCCAGATCATCGCTCACGGCGCTCGCACCGGTCGCCTCGAGCCGGCGAACATCGAGATCGCCGTCAGCCGGTGGCGTCCGCGGTGTCGTCCGGCGGCGAGCAATTACCATGCGGGCGAATGTCCGTTGAGGAGCATGGGCGATCTGCATCCGAGCGGCGTGAGGCCCTCAAGCAGGTGCTCGCGCGGGCGCGCGTGTGCGAGCGCTGTCCCGAGCTCGCGGCCACGCGCAAAACGGTCGTGTTCGGCTCCGGCAACGCGGATGCCGATCTGATGTTCATCGGCGAGGCGCCCGGGGCCAGCGAGGACGAGCAGGGGGTGCCGTTCGTGGGGCGGGCCGGCAAGCTGCTCGAGAAGCTGCTCGAGGAGATCGGGATGGCCCGCTCGGAGGTCTTCATCGCGAACACCCTGATGTGCAGGCCTCCCGACAATCGCGATCCGCAGCCGACCGAGATCGAGAACTGCCAGGACTACCTGCTGGGAAAGGTCGAGCTGATTCAACCCAGCGTGATCTGCACGCTCGGCAACTTCTCGACCAAGCTGCTGCGCGGCGATCCGGCCGGGATCACGCGCGTGCACGGACAGCCGGAGGTGCTCGTGCTGGGCCACCGCGCGGTGCGCCTGTATCCGATCTACCACCCCGCCGCCGCGCTGTACACGCCGCGCATGCTCCAGACGCTGCGCGAGGATTTCATGCGGCTGCCGGCGCTGCTCGCGCTGGGGGCGCCCGAGCAGCCAGCGGCGCTCGAGGTTCCGGAGATCGCGCCGGAGAAAGCGCCCGAACAGGCTCCCGGCGCCGATCACCGTCAGGAGGACCCGGCGGGGGCCGAGGCGCCGGTTGACCAGCTGGGCCTGTTCTGAGCGCCCGCGTGCCGCTCAGGCGCGCGCCGGGGCCGGCCATATGGACGCCCTCTGGACCGTTTTGGACGCCTTTTGGGGCCCGTTTGCAGGGGAAAGAGGGTATTTCAACCGAATGTCGAATTCCATCGCACAGGTCCTAAAGTAGGTCGTGATGACTGCCGATGAAGGTCCTGTCTCCCTCCCGCAAGCAGTACCGACCGGCCCGCGCTCCTTCCTCCCGCGGGCCGGCCGCGTTAACGGGCTCGGGCCGGGTTGGCTCTAGCTGAGCTGCCCGCGGGGCGGGCGGTCGCGGGCTGATGAAAATTGTGATGATGCGGGGGTCGCCCGCGACGCCGACGTTTCCTTGGTGCTGGCGAGCCTGACTCTAGTTTGGCGTGCGGGGTCTCCCCGGTGTTCCGGACTGTTGCCATGAGCACGCCTGTCAGACTCGTTAGTTCTCGAGACCCCTGGGCGACGACTGTGTTTTTCGACCTGGAGGAGCATTGATGGAGACGATCGTGCAGCGTCCGGCGGCGTTGGATGTTCATAAGGAACAGGTGACCGCCTGCATCCGGGTTCCCGCAGAGCAGGGGCGTGGTCGCGAGCAGCATCTGGCTGAGTTTCAGACGAGCGTATTTTCCTGTCAGAGTCTCGCCGTGGCCGTGCGCGTCGTGGAAACCTCCGATCCTGCGGGCACCGAATCGCTGGGCGCCGAGCTCGCCGCCGTTCTCGAGGACGGCGATGTGGTGCTCGTCGGGGGCGAGCTCGGCTCGGGCAAGACGACGCTGGTTCGAGGCGCCGCGCGCGCCCTGGGGGTGACCGACCCCGTGACCAGCCCGACCTTCAGCATCGGCCACCGCTACAGGGCCTCGCACGTCACCGTTTCGCACCTGGACCTGTACCGCCTGGCCGGGCTGGAGGACGAGGATCCGGCGCTGCTGGGCGACTACCTGGGCCCCGGCCGGATCGCCTTCGTGGAGTGGCCTTCGCACGCCGGCGGCGAGCTGTCGAGCGCGCGGGTGCGGGTCACGCTCAGCCATCAGGGCGGAGATCGCCGGCGGATCGAGCTGGCGGATGAGCCGGCGCGCAACGAGCGGGGCGGGGCATGATCGTGCTGGGGTTCGACACGGCCACGGCCTCGACCACGGTGGGGCTGCGCCTGGATGACGAGCGCACGCTCGCGACGCGCGATGACCCGGGCTCCGGCGAGCGGCCCGGGCATGCCACGCGGCTGCTCGGGATGGCGGCCGAGCTGCTCGCCGGCGCGGGCGTTGCCTGGAGCGCGCTCGACCGGATCGCGGTCGGACTCGGCCCGGGCACCTTCACCGGCCTGCGTGTCGGCATCGCCACGGCGCGCGGGCTCGCGCAGTCGCTGTCGGTCGAGCTGGTCGGGGTATCCAGCCTGCGGGCGCTCGCCAAGGAGGCTGCCGGGCACGGCGGAAAGGGGGGTCTTTTGGCGGTGATCGACGCGCGCCGCGGCCAGGCGTTCGCCGCCGCCTACGGCGCCACCGACGAGGAGTCGCTGGGCGAGCTCGCCTCGGCCCGCGCGCTGGCGCCCGAGGACCTCGCGAGCGTCGTGACGCAGGCCGAGCGACGAGCCGGCGAGCAGCTGGCGCCCTGGCTCGCCGTGGGCGATGGAGCGATACGCTTTCGCGGTCATCTGGAGTTGGCCGGCGTGGCGGTCCCCGCGGACTCCTCGCCGCTGCATTTGGTGAGCGCGCGGGCAATATGTGACCTCGGGGCGCGTGCCCCCGCGGTGGCGAGCTACGAGGAGATCGTGCCGGACTACCGTCGCCGACCGGATGCGGAGATCGCTGTGGGGGGCGTTTGAGCCTTGGAAGGCCGAGAACCGTGACAGAGCTATCCGCCGCCTGGCTGCGAGCCGGCGACTCATCGCCGGTCGAGATCCGCAGGCTCATCTACACGGATCTGCCGCAGGTGATCGGGATCGAGCGGCGCGTGTTCCCGACGCCGTGGTCGCTTGCGATGTTCGTGCTCGAGCTCTCCAAGCAGTCGGGCATCTGCCTTGCGGCCGTCAGCGAGCAGCGCCTGGTCGGCTATCTGATCTGCTCCCGCTACGACACGGTCTGGCATGTGATGAACGTGGCCGTGGACAGCGATCGCCAGCGCATGGGCCTGGCCTCGGCGCTGCTGGCCGAGCTGTACGCGCGCGTCGACGACAAGGACGCGCGCTTCACGCTCGAGGTGCGCCGCTCCAACCACGTTGCCATCCACCTGTACGAGCGGGAGGGCTTCCGTGCCGCCGGAGTGCGCCGGCGCTACTACCAGGACAACGGTGAGGACGCGCTCGTGATGTGGCGCACGCCGGCGACGCTCGCCGACCCGACCGGTGTCGCACCGCTGCACGACGTGCCCAACCCGGGGCCCGTATGAGCCTCATCCTCGCGCTCGAGACCAGCTGCGACGACACCTGCGCGGCGGTGATCGACGGCGCCGGGCGAACGCGTGCGAACGTGATCTCCTCGCAGCGGGTGCACGAGGAGTTCGGCGGTGTCGTGCCGGAGATCGCCTCGCGCCACCACCTGCAGCTGGTGAACATGATCGTCGAGCGGGCGCTGGCCGAGGCGGGGGTCGCGCTGGCCGACATCGGCCTGGTGGGCGCCACCCAGGGCCCGGGCCTCGTGGGGGCGCTGCTCGTCGGCCTGTCGACCGCCAAGGCGCTCGCCGCGGCGCGGGAGCTCCCCTTCGCGGCGGTCGATCACCTGCAGGGCCACGTGGCGGCGAACTTCCTGGCATCGCCGGGGCCGGACGAGGAGCCGCACGGCGCCGGCGGCGATGAGGCCGTCCAGCCCTTCGAGCCCCCGTTCCTGTGCCTGATCGCAAGCGGCGGGCACACGCTGCTCGTACACGTCGCCGGGCACGACGGGTTCGAGGTCGTCGGCCGCACGCTCGACGACGCCGCCGGGGAGGCCTTCGACAAGGGCGCGAGGATGCTCGGGCTGGGCTACCCCGGCGGGCCGGCGCTCGAGCGCCTTGCGGCGAGCGGCGATCCCGAGGCGTTCTCCTTCCCCGGCTCGCGCGGCGAGCGCTCGCGCGGCGGGCGCGGGACGAACCGCCAGGCGTTCGCCCGCAGCCTCGACTTCTCCTTCGCGGGGGTGAAGACCGCGCTGCTCTACCAGCTGCGCGAGCTGTCCGAGGCCGAGGCGCGAGCGCGGGCCGCCGATCTGGCCGCCTCCTATCAGGCCGCCATCGTGGACAGCCTGATCCTGCGCGCCGAGCAGGCGCTCGAGCGGACCGGTCTCGAGCGGTTGGCGGTGGGGGGCGGCGTGGCCGCCAACGGCGAGCTGCGGCGGCGGCTGCGGGGGCTGGGCGCGACGCTTCACGTGCCCGCGCGCGTGCTGTGCACGGACAATGCCGCCATGATCGCGAGCGCCGCCCGCTTCAGCGAGCAGCTGCCCTACCCGCGCTACCTCGGTCTCGACGCCTACGCGACCGGGGAACGGCCGCGATGACATTGGTCACGGTCTACTCGCGGCCCGGCTGCCATCTCTGCGATGAGGCTCTGGCTGTGCTCGAGCGCATGCGGGCGGAGCTGGGGTTCGAGCTCGCCGAGCGCGACATCACAGGCGACGAGGCTCTGGAGCGCGCCTACTTCGAGCGTATCCCGGTGATCGCGCTCGACGGCGAGGTGCTGTTCGAGTACTTCGTGGAGGAGCCGGTCCTGCGCGAACGACTAGAGTCAGGACGATGAGCCCGGTAGAAGCGACAACAGGCCCGGTCGGTGCCGAGCGAGGCGGGGCCGTCTCCGCGGAGCGGCTTTCGCTGGGGGTGGCCGCGCGGCTGTCGCGCTATTTGCAGGTGCTCACGCAGGCCAGGAAGATGGGCAAGGAGACGATCTCCTCGCAGGAGCTGTCCGACTACACGCACGTGAACTCCACCCAGATCCGACGCGACCTGTCCGGCTTCGGCAAGTTCGGCAAGCGCGGTGTCGGCTACAACGTCGAGGCGCTCGTTTCGCAGATCCGCAAGATCCTGCGCACCGCCGGCCAGCACAACATCGCCCTGATCGGAGCCGGGCACCTGGGCAAGGCGATCGCCTCCTCGGACATCTTCGCCGATCACGGCTTCCGCGTGGTTGCGATCTTCGACGTCGATCCCGCCAAGGTCGGGACGAAGGTGGGCAGCCAGGTGGTGCGCCACATCGGCGAGCTGCGCCAGCTGGTCGAGGAGGAGGACATCGTCGTGGGTGTGCTGGCCGTGCCCACCGCGGCCGCCCAGGGCCTCGCCGACGAGCTCGTCGACGCGGGCGTGAAAATCATCTTCAACTACTCGGAGTCGCTGCTGGCCGTGCCTCCCGAGGTGACCGTGCACACCTCGAGCCCGGCAGTCGATCTGCTGTACGCCCTGTACTTCTATCTGACCTGAGGGCCGTGGCCTTTCAAAGCCGCTGCAAACCGGACACCCGAGAGCTCTGAGCGCCCAGGAGGACGGACATGAGTCTGGACCTAGACCGAGCGGTCGAGACATTCGCCGAGTCGTGCGACTTCACAGTTGGGGTGGAGGAGGAGTTCTCGATCCTCGACCCGCACAGCCTCGAGCTGGCGCCGCGCTTCGATGAGTTGCGCGCGGCCGCGGAGGCCGACGAGATCCTCCACGAGGGCATCACCGGCGAGCTGATCTGCTCGGAGATCGAGATCATCTCCGGCACCGGCGCCGACCTGCACGACGCGCTGGCCCGCCAGCGCGACCGCCGCGGGCGCCTGTTCGCGCTCGCCGGCGCGCATGGCGCGGCGCTGGGCGCCACCGGCACCCACCCCTGGGCCGACTACCGCGAGCAGCCCATCATCGACACCGAGCACTACCGCCGCGTCGAGGAGGGCCTGCGCTATGTGGCCTGGCGCAACAACACATTCAGCCTGCACGTCCACGTGGGCGTGCGCGACATCGACCGGGCGATCCGGGTGTGCGACAGGCTCAGAGGGGTGCTGCCGCTGCTGCTTGCGGTCTCCGCCAACTCGCCGTACCTCGACGGCCGCGACTCCGGGCTTCACTCCGCTCGCACCCAGAGCTTCACGAAGAGCTTCCCCCGCTGTGGGGTTCCCGACGCGTTCGGCGGCTGGCGGGCCTACCGCGAGTACATCGAGTTCCTCGTGCGCACCCACTCGATCGTCGAGTTCACCCAGGTGTGGTGGTCGGTCAGGCCGCACTTCAGCTTCGGCACCGTCGAGGTGCGCATCTGCGACGCGCAGGCGACCGCGCAGGAGTCCGACGCGCTGGCCGGGCTGATGGTCGCCTGCATCGGGCAGGCGATGCGCGACGTCGACGAGGGGGTTCCCTTCTCGGACCCCGCTCCGCGGATGATCGAGGAGAACATGTGGCGAGCCATCCGCTACGGGCTCGACGGCAAGCTGATCGACCTCGAGCGGGCTGTCGAGTATCCGGCCCGCGAGGCGATCGTGCGGCTCGCCGAATGGACGGCCCCGATCCGCGGCGAGCTCGGCCTGGACCCCGCGTTCCCCGAGCGCAACGGCGCCCAGCGCCAGCGGCGCATGATCGAGGACGGCGCGACGCGCGAGGAGGTCTTCGCCGCCTCGGTCAGGGAGACCCGACAGACCTACTCAGAGGAGGTGACGGTATGAGCACGGATTCGACAGATCCGGCAGGGCCTTCGGGCGAGCCGCCGCCCGGCGCGGGCGCCGGGCCCGAGGGGCCGAGCGAGGCCGAGCTGCGCGCGGCGTACGAGGCCGAACTGAGTCGCATCACGCCCGCGGACATGATGCTGCAGGCGGCGGTGTCGCTGTTGAACCTCGGAGCGCGCCGCCTGGGGCTGACCGGCGGGCCCGAGCCTTCCGAGTCCGCTGACGCGGCCGCCGGACCCGCAGCGGCCGAGCGCGATCTCGGGCAGGTCCGTGACGCGATCGACGGCGTGAGGGCGCTGTTGGCGATCCTCGAGCGGAGCATGCCCGAAGAGCTGCGGCCTCTGCGCGACGCGCTTTCGCAACTGCAGATCGCCTACGCACGCGAGACGCCGGTGAGCGCCGAGCCCGCCCGGCCTGCCGGCGAGCCGCAGCCCGCTGCGGGCGGCGAGGCCCAGACGGCCGAGGAGCGCAAGGGCGCTCCCGGGCCGGCGCAGTCGAGCGGCAGGCTGTGGGTGCCCGGCAGCTGAGTTTCTCCCACTCCACGGTTCGCTGGCCGGCAAGTTGCCGGCGGGCACGATAGACTGCCCGCGCGTTTGCGCCGGTAAGCGCTCGTGTCGAGCGATCCGTGCGACAAATGTTCGCGCGAACATCCTCGCGCGGCACACCAATCAGACCGCGGAGGATTTCTGTTGAGCAGCTTTCTGACGAACCATGGGGTCGTCGTCGCGCTCGTTTGCGCCGCCTGTGCCGTGGTGTACGGGCTCGTGACCACGCGATCCCTGCTTGCGCTTTCACCGGGCAATGAGCGGATGCAGAACATCTCGCTCGCTGTTCAGCAGGGCGCGCGCGCCTACCTGAACCGCCAGTACACGACGATCGCGATCGCGGGCCTGGTGCTGTTCGTCGCGCTGATCTTCATTCAGAACATCGCTGTGGCCGGCGGGTTCGCGATCGGTGGCCTGTTGTCGGGCTCGACCGGATACATCGGCATGAACGTCTCGGTCCGCGCCAACGCGCGGGTCGCCGAGGCCGCGCGCGACGGGGTCACCCCGGCGTTGCGGGTGGCGTTCCGCGGGGGCGCCATAACCGGCCTGCTCGTGGTCGGGCTGGCGCTGCTCGGCGTGGCCGGCTACTACGGCGCGCTCACCTCGTTCTTCAACGACAGCCCCAAGACGGCGGTCGACGCCCTCATCGGACTCGGTTTCGGCGGCTCGCTGATCTCGGTGTTCGCGAGGCTCGGCGGCGGCATCTTCACGAAGGCGGCCGACGTGGGGGCGGATCTCGTCGGCAAGGTCGAGGCCGGCATCCCCGAGGACGACCCCCGCAACCCGGCCACGATCGCCGACAACGTGGGCGACAACGTGGGCGATTGCGCCGGCATGGCCGCCGATCTGTTCGAGACCTATGCCGTGACCGCGATCGCGGTGATCCTGCTCGGCGTCCTGACCTTCCATGAGGCGACCCGCGTGGCGCTGTACCCGCTGGTGATCGGAGGCGTGGCGATCATCGCCTCGATCATCGGCACCTTCGCGGTGCGCTCCAAATCCGGGAACGTCGAGCGGGCGCTGCTGCAGGGCCTGATCGTCTCGGGTGTGATCGCGGCGGCCGCGTTTGCGCCAATCACCTACTGGTTGATGCGCAACCTCACATTCAAGGACGTCGGCAGCACGGTCAACACGCCGAGCTGGAGCCACATCTACCTGTGCTCGCTGATCGGGATCGCCGTCACGGCACTGCTGTTCGGACTGACCGAATACTACACTTCGACCCGCTTTTCGCCGGTCAAGAAGACCGCCAAAGCATCGGTCACAGGCCACGCGACGAACATCATCCAGGGCTTCGCCTCCGGCCTGCAGGCGACGGCGCTGCCGGCGATCGTGATCGTGCTCGGCATCTTCGGGGCGTGGAAGCTCGCGGGCGGTGGCGTGACCGGCATCTACGGGATCGGCGTCGCCGCCGTTGGACTGCTGTCGCTGACGGGGCTGATCGTCGCTCTCGATGCATTCGGCCCGATAACCGACAACGCCGGAGGCATCGCCGAGATGGCGGACCTCCCCGAGGAGGTCCGCAAAGTTACCGACCGGCTCGACGCCGTCGGGAACACGACGAAGGCCGTCACGAAGGGCTACGCGATCGGCTCGGCCGTGCTCGCCGCGATCGTGCTGTTCGCCGGGTTCCAGAAAGAACTCGAGCTCAAGCTCGGGCACGTCGTCCTGTTCGGCATCAACGAACCGCCGGTGCTGATCGGGCTTTTGCTCGGCGGGCTAATGGTGTGCCTGTTCGCCTCGCTTTCGATCGAGGCCGTGGGCCGCGCCGGCGGCGCGGTGGTGGAGGAGGTGCGCCGGCAGTTCCGCGAGCACCCGGGGATCATGGACTACTCCGAAGAGCCCGAC
>Ga0302314_10006537_pt1 | contig 21086 bp, 16 predicted proteins | sample III_Palsa_N2_3_FD_200533 | JGI IMG/M metagenome (GOLD analysis project Ga0302314, IMG submission 200533) | Peat permafrost microbial communities from Stordalen Mire near Abisko, Sweden - III_Palsa_N2_3 | ecosystem: Environmental > Terrestrial > Soil > Palsa > Peat permafrost | place: Sweden... | reverse complement strand
AGTAGACGTCCTGCAGGTGCAGGATCAGCGCGAACTCATCCAAGACAAGCGACGTGCCGACACCGACCGCCAGCGCGGCGAACGAGCGCCAGCCGAGCGAGCCAGGGCCGCCGACCGCAGTGAAGGCTCCGATGATCAGCAGGATGATGCCGGGGACAGAGTGATGAATGTGCGTCCCGCTTGCCGTCAGCTGGTTCCGGAATGGGCCGTGGCCGTCGCGAATCATGCGCGTGATCGTCCGGGTCAGCACAAACGTGACGACGAAAGCCAGAAAGCACAGCATCAGGGGCAGCTTGCCTGCCGCGATCACATCACGGTGCCACCATGAGGCCATGCCGCCACCATAGAGGCCGGTCACGCCGGGACCGCCGCCGCACGCTGGAGCTGACGCCCGCCAGCATCCGGCCGGCGACCGGCGGTCCCGGTGGACGCCGGCACCTGATGACACACATTCATAACGTGGCCTACCCGATCCATCCCCTGCGCTGAGCCGCAGCGCCAGCGGCGAACCTGCCGGAGACGTTCAGCCGCCTCATGATGACCGCGATGTGCCGCACGGTGGTGGTGCTCAGCCCGGCGCGGCGGGTCAGCTATTTGACGGCATGACAACGGACTGGCCGCCGTCCACGACGATGTCGGCAGCAGTGACGAAGCGAGCGTCGTCTGAGGCCAGGAACAGTGCGACAGCGGCGATGTCTTCTGGCGTGCCGACCCTTCCAAGCGGGGTACGGGCGATGTCCTTATCGGTTATGAAGGCCTCCGTTTGCGGGGTCCGGGTGAGTCCGGGGCTGATGGTGTTGACGCGAATTCCGTGCGGGCCTCCCTCGATCGCGAGGTGGGGTGCAAACGATGAGACCGCGCCTTTGCCGACACCGTGGCCGGTCAGATGTGGCCCGTTGGAACGGTGTGCTGTAATCGAAGACGTGTTGATGATCGAGCCGCCACCGCCGGCCTGCCGCGACCTGGCGCTATCAGACGCAGCTCGAGAAGCTGTCATCGCCGCGATCACTACCGATGCTCCCGCCCCGCCGGCACCAGGTCCCGTTGGAGCTGCGGTCGCCCTCCGCGCCGTACTGCCAAAGACCTCGGTCCTCACCGCCCGCGAGCAGGCCCTCATGGAGGAGTGGCTCGACCGGATCGCCACATCCTGATCGCCCGCCCGCGCCGTGCCTGAATTCCCTCCGTCCGCAAGTCATAACAGCACCAGCCGAACATATTCGCCCTGCCTTGCCCGGGCGCCGCGCCAGTAGCTGTTGATCGGGAACTGGATCTACCGTGATAATCAGTTGCAGTTGCACCCACCGCCGGGCGAACGACCCGGGGCGCGGAGGACACCTGACATGTTCTGTAGCGGTGACGACGCGAACGGCCGTCCGGTGGCTGCGAGGTTGTCCGCTGCGGATGGCGAGTACCCGGCGGGGGCCAGGCTACGGCTCACGCGGCGGCTGCTGACGGCAGCATGGGCGGGGCCGGCCGGTTTAGCGCTGCTGATCGCCTTTCCCGGACCGTCGCAGGCGAGCGTCGGGGTGGGCGTGCAGGGCGTTCCCGTGCGCCTTGGCAGCGTAGCGAGGCCGGGCGGTAGTTACTCGCTCGCGCCGGTGTATGTCGTTAACACGGGGAGCCAGGACGAGTCGATCAGCATGCGGGTCCAGCGGCTCTCCCACGGGCCGGGCCGGGCGGTCCCGCCGTCCTGGATCCATTTCACCGGCGGCGGCATCCGGCTCGCGGCCCGCGAGTCGGCCCGGATGCCGCTCGAGCTCGTCGTGCCGGCCAGCGCCAAGCCAGGCAAGTACCTGAGCGACGTCGTCGTGGTCGGCGCCGCGGCGATAGCGGTAGGCAAAACCAATCTTAGTGTCGCGGCCGCGGCCAAGCTCGAATTCACCGTCGGCCAAGGATCAGGACAGGGGCTCGTTCTCCCGATATGGACGCGTTGGACCTTAGGCGGGCTGCTCCTGGTGGCCGCAGCCGTCCTCTCGTTCCGCTCGTCCGGCCTTGAGGTCAGGGTCGTGCGAAGACCAGCCAGCAGCAACGCCGCTGATCACCGAGGGGAATTACCATGGTAGGTAGGCTGTGGATCGTATTGGTCGTGGTGGTCCTCGCCATCGCCGGGGTCGTCGCGCTCAACAGGCCTAAATCAGCTGCGGTCTCCGGTGCAAGCACGGGCGCGAGCACCACCGCGACCCTGAACGTCCTTCCTACGACGGTCTCGATCACCGTGTCACCAGGCCAGGCAACGTTCGGCGACTGCGGCGGCGGGGGCAAAGGGGACCGTTCCACCCCGACGCTGCTCGGCTACCCCAACGGCGAATGCTCAGTGGGGACTCTCGGCGCTAACGGCACGTTCCCGATCACGATTGACAACACGGGTGTCCCGTCGAACATCGAGGTGAGCACCTCAAGCGCGGTGCCAGCTGACAGCGGCACACCATGGCTGCCCTGCAGCGCCCGGGGTCGCCACTGCACTGGGCCCGGCGGGAAGCCAGGGGTCCGCCAGTACGAGGCATGGACTGCCGCAAGGGGGCAGGCAGATGCCACCCAGCTGACTGCCGACTGGGCATGCGACTTCGCCTTCGACGCGAGCAGTGGCTGCTCGGCGGCGAGAGGGCAGTTCAGGAAGGAAGGCATCAAGCTGATCGGACCGACGTCGTTCGGGGATCCGGCCACGTCCTGGACCGTCACCGTCACCTGGATCGCGGTGCCGCCCTGACGCGGGAACCCTGGTGACCTCCAGGCCCGCACTGTAGCTAGCCAGCCGGGCTGGTGATGGAGGCGGCAGTGCGGCTGACCCAGCCGTCCATCAGCCGTGCCGTCGCCCGGCTCGAGCAGCGCGGCTGGCTGCGCCGCGACGGCACGGCCGACGACGGCGTCCAGGCCGGCGGCCATCGGGCTGCGGCCGGGCAGTGCGAGGATTCAGCAAAGGATAAGGAAGGAGCCATCCGTGACCGATCGTGGCCGGTTCCTGAAGACCCCTCGCCATCGGTCCGCCCTGGTGCTCGCCGCGATCACCAGCAGCATCGTTGCGTCGGCCTGCAGCGCAACTGCCGGATCGGCCGCCACCCCGGCGCCGGCCATCTCTGCCAGGCCGCATGCGACGTCCATCGGGGCGACGCCACGGGCAAGCGCGCGGCGGCCTGCGGCTGCCCGCCAGAAAACTCCCGCAGCAGGCACGCCGCGCGCGGTCGCCGAGCCGCTCGCCGGGAAGATCGTCGGCGTCGACCCCGGGCATAACGGCCGTAACTACACCGACCCCGCTTACATCAATCACCTGATCTGGAACGGCCGGGAGTGGGAGACCTGCAACACCACCGGCACGGAGACGGACAGCGGCTACACCGAGGCCAGGTTCAACTTCCGGGTCGCGCTCTTCCTGCGTGCCGATCTTCGCCGGGACGGGGCGCGGGTGGTCATGACCCGGCACAACGACCACGGGGTCGGACCGTGCGTGAACCGGCGAGCCCAGATCATCAACCGCGCGCACCCGGACGTGGCGATCGACATTCACGCGGATGGCGGGCCTGCGTCGGGCCGCGGGTTCGCGGTACTCGAGCCGGTCAGCGACGGCCCGAACGACAAGGTGATCAGGGCGTCGGAACGCTTCGGCCTCGACGTCCGGAGCGCGATCCTCGCCGGAACGTCGATGCCGGAGAGCAGCTACGACGGTGTGCACGGGATCGAGCCCCGCGACAACCTCGCCGGACTCAACCTCACCCGCGTTCCTGAGGTGCTCATCGAGTGCGGCAACATGCGCAACGCCACCGACGCCCGGCTGCTGACCTCCGCCCGCTTCCAGCGGCGGATAGCCAGCGCGCTCGAGGCGGCGATCATCGAATTCCTCCGCAACCGATAGACCCGTTCGGCCGGCCGCGATACTCGTCAAGAACTCGCATGACCGGCGGTCGTGGCCGCATGGCCGGCGGTCGTGGCCGCATGGCCGGCGGTCGTGGCCGCATGGCCGGCGGTCGTGGTCGAATAGAGACGTGAAGATCCGGATCGGGATAGGACTGGGTGCGGCCGCCAGCCCCGACGGCTTCGCCGCCGGCGTCAGCCACCTGGAGGAACTCGGGATCGACTCGCTGTGGCTCTCGGAGATGGTGTACGGGCCGCTGGTGGAGCCGTTCACCGGCATGACGTATGCCCTCGCGAAGACAGCCAGGCTGAAGGTCGGTACCGGGGTGTCGGTGCTGCCGGGACGCCACCCTGTCCTGGTCGCCAAGCAGCTCGCATCGCTCGCCGCGCTGGCGCCGGGCCGGGTGCTGCCTGTCTTCGGCCTGCAGCCCGCGCGCAAGGACGAGCGCGCGCTGTTTCCTGTCCCGCCAGGGCAGCGCGGCGCGGTGTTCGACGAGTCCCTTGAGCTGCTCAGGATGATGCTGCGGCAGGAGACGGTGTCGTTCGACGGCAGGTTCTTCACCATCGACGGCGCGAGCGTCGGCCCGCTGCCGCGCAAGCCGCTCGACATCTGGCTGGGCGGCAGCGCTCCCGGCGGGCTGCGGCGGGTCGGCAGGCTCGGCGACGGCTGGCTGGCCAGCTTCGTCACGCCCGGCGAGGCCCGCGCGGGACGCCGGGCCATCCAGGCGGCGGCCGCCGCGGCCGGACGTGAGGTCGACCCGGAACACTTCGGCATCAGCATGCCGGTGGCGACCGGTGCCATCCCGGCCGGGCTGGCCGCCGCCATCCGCCAGCGCAGGCCGGATGCCGACCCGGCCAGCCTGGTCGCGACGAGCTGGCCGGCCGCCCGCCGGATGGTGGAGGAGTACGTGGCGGCAGGCATCAGCAAGTTCGTCATCCGGCCGGCCGGGGCGCCCGGGCCCGCAGGCGGCTTCGCCGACGACCTGGCGCGCGAGCTGGTGCCGCTGCAGACCTAGAGCCGATGTCCCTGCAGACCTCAACCTTGTCGGTCAGCCCGCCACGTCCACGTACAGACGGCCGGTCAGCAGCCCGACCCGGAAGGCGGTGGCCTTCCTCAGTCCGACCGCGACGGACAGGACGCCGTCGAAGTCGCCGGTGACCGCGTAGCCGCTGAGCATCGGGAAGCCGGTGGCCGCCGACGGCGGCGAGATCGTGTTCGCGCCGGAACGGGAGCGGCCCTGCGCCGGGTGGATCGTGATCAGCAGGTACCACCTCCCCGGAATGGCGCCGGACACGCCGGACACGGCTGCAGTCGGCTTCGAGACGTACCTGATGTCATAACCCGGCATCGGCCCGCGGACGTCGAACACGATGCGGTCGTATCCGCATCCGGGATGCGTCCCGGTCCTGATGGCGCTGACGACCGGCACCGGCGGCACGGCAACGTGCCGGGTGACGTGCACCGGCGTGGTCCGCCACGGCTGGTCGTCGCAGCCGGGCGGAGGATTCGGCGGGAGTGAGAGCGACGGAGCCGGCCAGGGCTTGGCGGCCGGCGAAGCCGCCGTGGCCGCCGAGGAGGACGTGCCCGGCGACGTCTCAGCCGACGTGTCCGGCGCGGGCGCAGACGGCGCTGCGGGCGCAGACGGCGCTGCGGGCGCGGACGGCGCTGCGGGCGATGACCGCTGACCCGACCGACCTGACCCTGCCGCCGTGCTGCCCGCGCCACACGAGGCGGTCGCCAGCACGATGGCGAGGATCGGCGCCATTAGTGCCGTCGAAGACGTGCTCGGGCGCTGCATCGTGACCTCCGTTGCGCAACCGGCCGCGCTCCCGGCGATTCCCCGGGGCGCCGAACTTGATGCGCCGAACTTGATGCGCTGAACTTGTTGCACTGAACTCGTTGCACTGAACTTAATGCACCGCACTCGGGAAACTTAGGTGTCGCCGCAGAGCTGGCCCTCCGGGAGGGAACCGATGACCTTGTACCGGCGGCGGCCCGGCAGGCGGCTGGCCCTGTGCTGCGCCGTCCTTGCCACCGGGGCGGCTTTTGCCTCCTGTGACAGCAGCGGCACCACCGGTAGCACCGGCGCGGCCGGAAATGCCGCCGCTAGCGGCAGCACGAGGAGCGCCGGCAGCGGTCGCGCCAAGACGACCGGCGTCATGCGGTTCACGCTGCCGCCGGCCCGCCGCGGCTGCACTGGCGCAAAGACGCTGGCTGGCGGCGGGGCGAGGTTCCCGGTCACCGTCAGTACCTGGCATTCCGAGGTTGCGACTCTGGCCAACGTGTGCATCGACGGGAAAGGCCCGTTCCCGTTCGTGATTGATACTGGCGCCGAGGGATCAGCGCTGGCGTCGTCGCTTGCCGCGAAGCTCGGTCTTCGGAGGACCGGGGCGCCGCTGCGCATCGGCGGCGCCGGATGCTCAGCCATGGCCCAGGTGTCCAGGATCACCAGCTGGGACGTGGCCGGCCTGCCGCTGCAGCCGGAAGACGTGACCTACCTCACGATCCCGCTCTTCGGCGGGCGGGGCCAGCCGGACGGCTTGCTCGGATCGGACGTCTGGAGCCGGTTCGGCGCGATGCGCATCGATTTCGCCCGCGGCAGCGTCACGGTGCCTGGTCCCGAGCAGCCCGCGCCGACCCGTAAGACGACGATCTCCGGCCCGTCGGCGGCGCCGGTTCCTGCTGCCCTGCTGCGCGGCAAGCCGGCCATCGTCGCGCCGATGACCGTCACCAGCCAGCCCGGCTTCACCGGGATAACGGTGCAGGTCCGGCTGGGAACGCACGCTCCGGTGACCTTCACGCCCGACACCGGGGCCGCGCTCTCGGCGGTGGATCCTGGCGTCGCCACCCGGGCCGGCCTGGCCAGCGCGAATGCCCGGGTCCGGCAGGGCACAGTCTGCACGGTCGCGGTGTTTCCTGAGGTCAGGACGGGACCGTGGTCGGTGGCCGGCCATCCGTTGCGACCGCAGGTGCTCAGCGCGACCGGGCTGGAAAGCACGACCGGCGTGGCGGGCCTGCTCGGCGCCGACCAGATGAGCAGGTTCGGCTCGGTGATCTTCGACTACGCGGGCGGGCGGCTCGTGCTCGGTGCAGGCTGACCGGGGCTGGCCGGGCCTGCCACACTGGGCGCCATGAGCGACGTACCGTCGGCTGCCAGGTGGGGCATGACCGTCCCGTTTGACGCTCCGCTGCAGGATCACCGCCGGTGGTTCGAGCTGCTCGCGGAACTCGGGTACACCGACGTCTGGTCCAGCGAGGCGGACGGCCTTGACGGCTTCTCGCCGTTGCTGCTGGCGGCCGGCTGGACCTCCTCGCTTCGCCTCGGCACCGCCATCATCGGTGTCTACACCCGGGGTCCCGCGGTGATCGCGCAGAGCGCCGCTGCGCTCGCCGAGGCGGCACCCGGCCGGTTCGCCCTGGGCATCGGCACGTCCTCCGACGTCATCGTCGGCAAGTGGAACGGCGTAGCGTTCACCGAGCCGTACCGCCGTGCCCGCGACACGCTGCGGTTTCTCCGGGACGCCCTGGCCGGCCAGCGAATCGACCGCGACTACGGCACCTTCGCCGTGCGCGGCTTCCGGCTCGCCCGGCCGGTCGCCGACCCGCCGCCGCTCTACCTGGCCGCGCTCCGCCCTGGCATGCTGCGGCTGGCCGGGCGCGAGGCTGACGGGGTGATCGTGAACTGGCTCGCCGCCGACGACGTGCCGACCGTGGTCGGGGAGATGAAGACCGCCGCGGGCGGGCAGGCTGGCCGCAAGGCCGTGGTCGCCCGGATCTTGGTCTGCCCCAGCCAGGACGCCGCCGCGGTGCGCGCCGCCGGCCGCCGGGCGATCGCCGCCTACCTGAACGTGGCCGTCTACGCGGAGTTTCACCGCTGGCTCGGCCGCGCGCCGGTGTTGCAGGGCATGTGGGATGCCTGGCAGGCCGGGGACCGCAGGGCGGCGCTCGATGCGATCGGAGACGACCTGGTCGACCAGCTCATCGTGCACGGCTCGCCGCAGGCCTGCCGTGAGCACATCAGGCGTTACGTCAGCGGTGGGGTCACGGTGCCGGTCATCGCCCTGATCGGCCCGTACGGGGAGCTGTCGGGTGCCATCCGCGGGCTCGCCCCCGGGGGATGACCGGCCCGGCTAGCTGGCCGGGCTAGCTGGCCGGGCTAGCTGCCGAAGGCGACCCGGTGACCGCTGACGTGGATGCTGATGCCCGCCGACGTGACGGTCAGGCTCTGGATCTTCATCCCGAGCGGCAGCTGAGGGACCGGCACCGAGATGTTGCGCACCGAGCTGAGCAGCCCGGGCGGGAGGCCGCGGCTGGAAACCAGGCGCACGTTGATCTGCGTGCCGCTGACCCTGGTGACCCGCCAGATCGCCGAGCCGCCAGTGACCAGCAGGCTGATGGACGCCTTCACCTCGTCACTGCTCACCGGCCGCAGGGTCAGTCCCGCCCCGCCCACCAGCGAGCCGAGCTGCCCGCCCACCAGCGATCCGAGGGCGCGCGACAGGCTGCCGAAGGTGATCACTCCGGCTCCGGAGAGATGGCCGACCGTGCCGCCGGTGAAGCCGGAGTCCAGCCGGACGTCGCTGAGATTGGCGTTGATGCCCCGGACGACTACCGGGCCCTCCTGCACTGGCTTCGAGCTGATCCGAACATCCTGGAAATGGCGGCTGATCACCTGGGTCAGGAACGGGAAGCCCTTGATGGACACGTCCGGCTTGCTGGGGAAGCCCTGATCCTGGATCTGAGAGGCGATCCTGCCCTGGACGTAGAACGCCGCCAGCCGGTCGATGCCGACGAGGACGACGAGCAGCACGACCAGCGCGATGATCGTGTTCCTGAGTCCGTGGCCAGAGCCCCGGCGACGCTGGCCGCCGGGGGGCTGGCCGCCGGTCACGGCAGGTCAGCGAGGTTGATGGCCTGCAGCTGGCCCGAGCCGTAGTTGGTCACGAGCAGCGTGTTTCCTTCGGTGGCGAACTGGCGCGGCAGCATGCCCGTCCTGACCTGGCCAAGCAGCGCGGGCTTACCGGCCAGCGCCGCCGAGGTGCTCACCACACTGACACTCGGGACCGCGCCGGCCAGGTTGGTCAGGTCGGAATCGGCCACCACGATCCGGTTGCCGTTAGCGGCAAAGGTCACGCCGATCGGCTCCGCGCCCACCCCGACCCTGGCGATCAGGGAATGCCGCGGATCCTTGCGCAGCTTTGCCGCCGAGAACCCGAGCAGCGCGTTGCTTGCCCTGGCCGTGACCCACACGTCACTGCCGTCGGCGGAGACGATCACGCGGACCGGCTCGCATCCGGCGGTGGCCTTGGCGACCACCGAGTTGGCGGGCTTGACCTCGGCCTCCTTGAGGTTGACGACGCTGAGCAGGCCCTCACTGGGAATTGGCGTCGCAACCTTCTCGATGCTTGTCACGTACAGCCACTTGCCGTCCGGCGACACGGCCATTCCCACCGGCTCTGACCCGGTCGGGACGAGCCCGACGAAGTCCGACGGGCCGAAGCCGTCGGCCAGTGCATGCTGCAGGTCGAACACCGCGACGCCGCCACTGCTCTGCAGCGTCACGAAGACGAACCGGCCGTCGGGGGAGAACTGGACCTCGACCGCGCCACGGCCACCCGGGCTGGACAGCGTCCCGATCGGGACGTCCTGCCCGTGCTCGGCGTCCTTGGAATTGAGCACCTGCGCGCCGCTGCCGGACGCCAGCAGCAGGAGCTTGTCGTCGCTGGCGACGACGTCGCCCTTGGTCGCGCCGGTCACGGGGATCTTGTGGAGCAGCGTGGGGAGCAGCGCACTGCCGTTGGCGAACACCGCGAGCTGGTTGCCCAGCGTGACAAAGTCATGCTTGCCGCTGGGTGTCGTCGCGACGCCGAAGGGGTGCCCGCCGAGCCTGACCGAGGAGCTGGTCACCTTGCTCAGCTTCGGAGCGACCGCTGAAGCTGTGGTGCACTCGGGGATCTTCGGCGCTACGACGACCGTAGTTCCGTGGCCCCCACCACCGCCACCACCGCCACCGCCGCCACCGCCGCCGCTGTTACCGCGGCCGATCAGGACGTAGCCGCCGCCGATGAGGACGAGGACCACGGCAGCCGCGGCGCCGGCCATGGCGCCGCGGGACCGCCACCACGGCCGGGCGGGAGGCCCCTGGCCCGAGGGTGGCCCGTAACCCGGCTGGCCGTAATCCGGCGCAGGGCCGTAGCCCGGCTGGCCCGGCTGCTGACCGTAGCCGCCCGCCGCCGACGATGGCTCCGTCAGCCCCGGCGTGGTCGGTACCCGGCCACCGGAAATCCGCGCCGCCTCGGTCGGCGGCCCGCCGGACGGGGGCTGACCGGGGGGCCGGCCCTGGCCGGACGCCGCCGCCAGGCCCGGCGGCATGGCCACCTCCGTAGGCTGCCGGGGCGGTGCGGACTGCCCCGCCGGTGCCGGCTGGCCGGCCGGGTCAGGCACCGGCTGCGGCAGCGCGCCCGGGTCTGAGGAGTCCGCAGGCCGCAGGCTGCAGGCCTCCCGCAGCGCTGCGGAGAAGTCCAGGCAGTTGGCGTAGCGGTCGTCCGGGGCCTTGGCCAGCGCCTTCGCCATCACCTGGTCGACGGCGGGGGCCAGGTCGCCGCGGCGTGCGGTGAGGCGCGGGGGGGGTTCGGAGATCTGCGCCCACAGGACGGCCAGGCCCTGGTCGCGCCTGAACGGCGGCGCCCCGCTGAGCATCTCGAAGGCGGTGCCCGCCAGGGCGTAGAGGTCGGCCCGGCCGTCCACCTGCCGGCCTTCTATCTGCTCTGGAGCCACATAGTCCAGGGTGCCGAGGAACTGGCCGGTGCCGGTGAGGCCAGAAGTCGAGAGCGAGTGCTTGCTCAGCCCGAAGTCAGACAGGTAGACATGATCGGCCCGGCCGCTTCCTGCCGTGCTGTCCAGCAGCATGTTGGCTGGCTTGACGTCCCGGTGGACGAGGCCGTGGGAATGCGCGGCGTCTAGTGCCGAGGCCACCTGCGTGACGATGCTGACTACCCTGGCCGTGGGGATCGCGGCGTCGGCGTCCAGCAGCGTCCGCACGTCCCCGCCCTGCACGTATCGCATCGCGATGAACAGGACGCCGGCTGCCTCGCCGGCCTCGAAGACCGGGATGATGTGCGGGTGGTCGACGGCCGCAGCCGCTCTCGACTCACGGATGAACCGCTGCCGGAACGCATCGTCGCGGGCCAGCTCGGGTGCCAGGATCTTGAGCGCCACCCGCCGGTCCAGCCGGGGGTCGTGCGCACGGAAGACAACGGCCATCCCGCCGCGGCCGATCTGCTCCTCGAGCAGGTAGCCCGCTATCCGCGAGCCCACCGTGAACCCGCCAGGTGCCGAGGGGGTCTCGTCACTCACCGTGCCTCCAGGCCTCGCCTGCCTGTCCCGTGCCCGCGGACGAACCTGCGCCGCAGCGACGGCTGGAGCCAAGGATCGCCCGGATTCGATCGCGGGATCGCCGGGATGCTCCAAGTATCCGCGTCGTCGGCCGCCGCCTGTCAACCCGCGCGAGCAGTACGGTCCTTCGCCGACGGCTATTTTGATCTTCGGGATGGTAACCACCGACCGTATCTGAAACCTGCGCCCGCGACGGCAAGAAGCGCGGGATTGTCAGCCGAGCGCGGGAACGCGGCCGCGGGCTAGCCAGACTGCGCCTGCGGCCCCGGGCCTGCGAGGCGAGACGCTGACCAGCCTCATGACTGGGTCATTGCCAGGTCATGGTGGAGTCATGAGCAGGTCATGGCCAGACCAGATTCTTTTTTCGCTGAATCGCTCTAGAGTGAGCAGATGACGGCCGACCGCGTTATCTCGTCGCACACAACCCCGGCTCTGGTGGTGCGAACGCAGGGAACAGACCGAAGTCTGCAGGCAGGACCCTCGTACCGGATTGGCCGGGATCCGGAGTCCGACATCGTGATCGACGACTCACGGGTCTCGTGGCAGCACGCGGTGCTCCGGTTTGACCAGAATGCCTGGGTCTTGCAGGACGCGGGCAGCACCAATGGAACGTTCATTGGTCCGCAGCGCGTCTCCCGGGTCACGATCAGCGATGACTGCGTCCTCCGGCTCGGCCATCCCGACGACGGCCCGGCCGTCGAGTGCTCGCTGGCTGTCCCCGCCCGGCCCGCGTCGCCCCGCGCCGCGCCGCCGACCCAGGCCGCCTCGTCACCCGCCGACCCGGGCCTGGTCGCGCCGCCGCCCCAGGTCGCGCCGCCGCCCCAGGTCGCGCCGCCGCCCCAGGTCGCCTCGTCACCGGCCGACGCGGGCCTGAGCTATGCGGGCTCCTTGTCGAGCCGCCAGCCGAGCGCAGTCATGCGGCTGCCCGTCAAGGTGCTGCGGATCGGCCGGGGCACCGACAACGACGTGGTGGTCTCCGACCTTGGTGTCTCGCGTTACCATGCCGAGCTGCGGAGGGGGCGGGCCGGATTCGAGATCGTCGACCTCGGCAGCCACAACGGCACCTTCGTCAACGGCCAGCGGATCTCCGCCGCGCCGGTGACCGAGCTGGACATCATCGGCATCGGGCCCGCCACCTTCCGGCTGGTGGGCGAGGAACTGCAGCAGTTCATCGACACCGGTGACGTCTCGCTGGCCGCCCGGGACCTGACGGTCCGGCTGCCTAGCGGCAAGGTGCTGCTCGACCACGTCAGCTTCCCGCTGGGCGAGCGCTGCCTGCTCGGGGTCATCGGCCCGAGCGGCGCGGGCAAGTCCACGCTGCTCGGAGCGCTGACCGGGATGCGGCCGGCCACCGACGGAAGCGTGCTGTACGACCAGCGTGACCTCTACACGCACTACGCGGAGCTGCGGCACCGGATCGGGCTGGTCCCGCAGGAGAACATCCTGCACACCCAGCTGTCCGCGCGCCGGGCACTCGGCTACGCGGCCGAACTGCGGTTCCCGCGAGACACGAGCAAGGCAGAGCGGCAGCGCCGGATCACCGAGGTCCTCGGTGAGCTGTCCCTGACGGCGCACGCCGACACCAGGACTGACTCGCTTTCCGGCGGGCAGCAGAAGCGCGTTAACGTGGCACTTGAGCTGCTCACCAAGCCCTCGCTGCTGTTCCTTGACGAACCCACGTCCGGCCTGGATCCCGGGCTGGACAAGTCGGTCATGGAGATGATGGCCGACCTGGCCCATGACGGCCGCACGGTCGTCGTGGTCACGCACAGCGTCGCGAACCTGAACCTGTGCGACCGCCTGCTCGTGCTCGTGCCCGGCGGCAGGGTGGCCTACTTCGGCCCGCCGGCCGAGGGCCTGAAGCATTTCGGCAAGCCCGGCTGGGCCGAGGTGTTCCAGGCCTTCGACGCGGAGCCAGGCCGGGACTGGGCCGGAGAGTACCGGAACTCGGCGTACCACCACCGTTACGTCGCCGCGGAGATGAACGGCCAGGATCCCGCTGCCACCAGGCCCGCGGCGGCGGCCACGGCGCCTCCCGCCACGCGCAACCGCTTCGCGCAGCTGAGCACGCTGTGCAGGCGGTACATGGCGGTCATCGCCTCGGACCGGGTATTCCTCGCCTTCCTGGCCGCGATGCCGATCGTTCTCGGCGCGGTGATACGGGTGATACCCGCCCCGCTTGGCCTGGCTGGCACCAACAACCAGGGTGCCGAGTCACTGCTGCTGATCCTCGTCATCTGCGCCTGCTTCGCCGGGGCCGCCAACGCGGCCAGGGAACTTGTCAAGGAACGCCCCATCTACAGCAGGGAGCGGGCAGCCGGGCTGTCGTCCGGGGCGTACCTTGTCTCCAAGCTGGTGATCCTGGGCCTGATCAGCGCGGTGCAGGCGATGGTGATGGTCGCCGTCGGCCTGATCGGCCGCCCGCTGCCGGCCAGCGGGGCATTCCTGAAGCACCTGCCGCTGGTGGAGCTGCTGGTGGCCATGGGCGTGCTGGCGATCGTCTCGATGACCGTGGGGCTGCTCATCTCCGCATCGGTCGACACCTCGGAGAAGACGATGCCGCTGCTGATCGTGGCGGTGATCTTCCAGGTGGTGATGACCGGAGGCGTGTTCCCGCTGCACGGGAAGGCCGGGCTTGAGCAGGTCTCCTGGCTGGCGCCGTCGCGCTGGGGCTTCGCGGCAACCGCGTCCACGTCCAACCTCAACGTGATCTCGCTGCCGGTCGTGCCGCACGTGCCCGCAGTCAAGAAGCCGGCCGCGGGCAAGAAGCCGGCCGCGGGCAAGAAGCCGGCCGCGGGCAAGAAGCACGGCCTGGGCGCCAAGCGGGCAGCAGGCCATACTCCCGTGCCCGCCCGATCTCATGGGACGGCGCAGGCGAGCCGGTCAGCGACGGCACCCGGATCCGCGGGGACGCACGGATCCACCGGGAAGCACGGCACCGCGAAGGCACACGCGTCCGGGCCGGCCGTGAAGGCGCACGCCTCGGCGCCGGCCGCGGCCCAGACAGCGAGTCCGGCTAGCGCCAGCACGGGTGACCCGCTGTGGAAGCACAGCCCGCGCACCTGGCTGACAGACATGGCACTCATGGTGCTGCTCGGGCTGGCGTTCACCATGATCGCGTGGTGGCGGCTGGTCCGGCTCAGCCCGCGCCGCAGGAAGTAGCCCGCCGCTGCATGTCTTGGCCGCCAGCTATGCACGCCCGGTTTAGCGCGTGCGCGCCACACCGCCGGGACCATCACCCGGGCCGGCTGGCGTTTGCGCTGACTTACCAGTGGGTTATCAGGCGGTCGAACGGCCTCAGGTACCGGGTCGGGTGGAAGGCCCGGAAGGCCGGCGCCGTCGGCACCAGCGTGGTCCCGCTCTCGAACACGTTGAGGGTCGGCCCGAGCGCCGCCGCCGCGGCGTTCAGGTTCGATGCCTGCAGCGCGCTCGCGTCCCAGTGCCCGGCATTGAGGCGCCGGAGCAGCACGTGCGCCGCGGTGACGGTCTCGGCCGGGGTGAAGGCGCAGTGCCCGGCCCGGTGGACGAAGATCTGGCGCAGCATCGAAGAGTCGCCCGCGCGGCGGACCACGCTGGCGTACGCCTGCTCGTTCTCAGGCACCACCAGGCCATCACCGATCGTGTGCATCGTCAGTACCGGCACCGGGAGCTCGCCGTCGAAGGTGATGTACCGCTCCAGGTAGCGAACTGCGGCCGGGTCGGCGCTGACCCGCGCCGCGCTGTTGAGGGTCTCAAGGTCGGCGTGCAGGCTCAGCCCGGCCGCCTTGTACAGCGCCTTGACCTCACGGAAGTCGGCCGACTTCCGCATGTCCCTGAAGTAGTTCACGCCGGTGTTCCAGGACGGGTTGCCGCCGGCCCGGCCCTCAAGCTCAGCCCGCAGGAAGAACGCGAACGGGAAGTCGACCTGCGTCTCCCATTCGAACTGGTTGGCCTCCTGGGCGGTGAAGTCGTTCGCGGCCGGTTCCGGGGAGAGCGGGGTGAACCAGCCAGGCGTGTCGGCCAGCGCGGCGGCGAGCGCCAGCCGGGCACGGCCCTGCGGGGTCGTCTGCGCGGCCTCGGCTGCGGCATCGGCTCCGGCCAGGTGCGCCGTCGGGTCGGTGGGCGGGATCGTGATGTTGACGACCTGCACGGACGGGTCGATCAGCTGCTGGAACGCGAACTCCGAGTCGAGCGCGGTGTTCCAGGTGGCGACGCCGCCGGAGAGCACCCCGCACATCGGCAGCGCAGCGGCGAACCGGTTCGGGTACTGCTGGACCAGGCCGGCCGTGATGATGCCGCCGAGCGAGTGGCCCCACGCGATCGTCCGCCTGGGATGGCCGACCCGGCGGTCGAAGACGTTGAGCGCCGCGATCTGGTCGGGCAGGGCCTGCTGGATGGCCCAGCCGGTGGACGCATAGGAGGAACCCGCAAGCGCGAAGCCCTGGGCGAGCATGGCGGCGCCGGTGACCGGGTCGCCGACGTCGGTGGCCGGGTTCGGTGACCCGGGCACGACGTACCCGTGGCTGTAAAGGAACAGCGTGCCGTTCCAGTGCGGCGGGACCTGGATCAGGTACGTGGCGCCGTCGCGCAGCGTCCCGGTCAGCGTCTGCACGCCGCCCGCAGACACGGTCCTGTGGGCAGCCGCCGGGGCCCTATGGGTAGCCGCCAGGGCCGGTGCCGCCGCCGGGCCGAATCCCAGCGTCACCAGGGCTGCGGCGGGCCCTCGGTAACGACGTCCCGGCTGCTTAGAGATGACGGATGTAGACCGGCGTGCCGGGAATCTTGAGCTGCTCGTGGAAGAAGCCAGCGATGTCCATCGGGATCCGCACGCAGCCGTGTGACGCGGGCTGTCGCGGGACGTCGGTGTCCCCGTGAATCGCGTAGGCCGTCCCGATGAAGAAAACCGGGTTGTACATCTCGCCGAGCGGCACCTGCACCCAGCCGGGCGCGAACGACAGCGTCTTGAAGTTCCCGGTCGGGGTAACCGCAGGACCGCAGGTTCCACCGCCACCACCCGGGCAGGGATAGTAATAGCCGCCGCCGGTCGACACGTGGCTGATCAACCTGACCTTGCCGTGCCGGTACAGGACGAGGTACTCATGCGTCAGGCTCACGTCGACCCGGTTGTTCTGGTGATGGACTGATACCGGCCTGGGTGCCCGCGGGTCGGCAAGCCGCCGCTCCATAGCAGCGCCGATGTCGTCGGGGTGCCAGCGGGTCCGCAGGCCCTGCACTTCCTTGAACGCCCAGACTGCTTCGACCGTGTCGGGCCCGAACTGGCCATCGACAGAGCCGGGGTAGTACTTCAGCGTCCGCAGCCGGAGCTGGACCTTCCTGACGTCCGCGCCGCTCATTCCCGGCTCGAGCGTCTTGCGGACCGGCTTCCAGGCTGGCACGGCAGTGCGGGCCCGGACCACGTCGGTGCGGGCCTGGTCAGCCGCGCCGACTCCGGCGGCGCTGCGGGCCGCCATCGCCGCTGCTCCGCCCGGGGCCAGCACTGACACGCCAACCGCCGTCACCGCGCTGACGCTCAACAGCCACCACCACGATTGCCTCATGTATTTGCTCCTCGGCGAATCGGCCTGCCCCGCCCGAGCGGGCAAAATCGCCGCTCGCGCTCTGCACACGCCGTCATTGGTAGGTACCGCTTTCTAGACGCTTTAGCCGTGCCTTAGGTTGCGCCAACTGGGAGGATAAAAGCGCCCCGGCTGCGACCGCAGAAGCGAGACTGGCGGGCCGACGTGCAGGGCGGGGCCGGCGGGCACGGCGGGCCGGTCCTGCTCTGGGTGCGGCGGAAGAGTCGCAGCACAATCCAGTTGGCCGGCGCATCACCGTCATTTGATGGCAAGCTAAGGGAAACATGATCAGAATGGAGAGTCAGATGCCTGGTGTGAGTGGCTTGTCATCGGTCGAGAACATCGTGGTGCTGATGCTGGAGAACCGATCGTTCGACCACATGCTCGGTTTTCTCTACACGAGTCAGGGCAACGTCTCGCCCGCCGGCCAGCCGTACGCGGGCCTGACCGGAACCGAATCCAACCCGGACCCGGCGACCGGCCAGCCGGTCACCGTCTTCAGGATCGAGACCACCACCCCGAACGCGTACTTCATGCCCGGTGCCGACCCGGGCGAGGGCTACATGGCGACCAACGACCAGCTGTTCGGCAGCACGACCGGCCCGGCCAGCTCGTCGGACGTCCCGGCCGGGCAGGGCTTCATCAAGGACTTCGCCTACACCCTGGGCTGGGAAGCGCATAGCTGGGGCGAGACGATCGTGCCGGGGACGACCCCGGATCAGATCATGGGCTGCTTCGCCCCGGAGACGCTGCCCGTGCTGTCCGCGCTGGCCACCAGCTACGCGGTCTGCGACCAGTGGTTCGCCTCGGTTCCCACCGAGACCCTGCCGAACAGGGCGTTCGCCTGCTCGGCGACCAGCCAGGGGCACATGGACGACAAGACGAGGACGTTCACCTCGCCGAGCATCTTCGGCCTGCTGAGCAAGAGCCAGGTCAGCTGGGCGATCTACGGCTACGACGCAGAGCCGCTCACCAAGTCGACCTTCACCGACATCAGCGGGGCCCCGGCCAGCAACTTCGGGAGGTTCACCGACTTCCAGGCTGCCGCGGCGGCCGGCACCCTGCCAGCATTCAGCTTCCTTGAGCCCAGCTGGGGCTCGTCCGGCAACAGCCAGCACCCGAACTACAACGTGGCGCTCGGCGAGCAGCTCATCCACGACGTCTACGAGGCGGTGCGCAGCGGGCCCGGCTGGCCGCAGACGCTGCTGGTGATCACCTACGACGAGCACGGCGGCTGCTTTGACCACGTGCCGCCGCCGGCCGGCGCCACGGCGCCAGACGACACGGCGGGCGAATTCGGCTTTGACTTCACCAGGTTCGGCGTGCGGGTGCCCACCGTCCTGGTCTCGCCGCTGATCGAGCCGGGCACCGTCTACCGCGCGCCGGCCGGCGGCCCTCCGCTTGACCACACGTCGGTGCTGCAGACCGTGGAGCAGCGCTGGGGGCTTCCGGCGCTCACCGCCAGGGACGCCGCCGCGCCCAGCCTCGCGAGCGTGCTGACGCTCACCACGCCGCGCACCGATGACGTGCTCGCGGCGGTCCCGGTGCCCACCGCCACCGGGACCAGCCCGTCAGCCACGCTCCCCTCGCACCTGCAGGAGGTCCAGGCTGACCTGATCTCCCGGCGGTACCCGGCCGGCCAGCATGACGCCGCCGACGCGCTATCGGGCAGCCGCAGCGGCGCCGCCTACGACAGCTACATCCACACCTACGCGAGTCCGCCCAAGTCATGAACCTTTCGGGCTGCGGGGCCGTTTCGAGCGTGACGGCATTTGAGCTGGGTCGCGTTCATCCGGCCCCGCGCCAAGAAGCCCGGCCTCCGCAGGCCGGGGAGATGAGGCAGTCATCATGAGAAGGGGCCTGCTCGTCGGCGCCGGGGCGCTGATCGCGCTGACGGGAGTCATTTTCACGCTGCAAGGCGTTGGCGCCATCGGCGGAAGCGCCATGTCCGGTGACACCTTCTGGGCCGTGGCCGGTCCCATCATCGCTGTTGCCGGACTGGCCCTGGCGACCGTGGGAGTCCGCCGCGCAGCCCCAGGGCAACGCCACTCCTAGCCACGCCGCCCGACCCCGCTGAGCCCAGTCGGGCTGGCGAGCCGTGCCGACGCCCGCGCATGCCACGTTTCCGGTTACGCGGAAAAAAGGGGTTGTTCCCGGCCAGCCCCTTATTTCCGTGATCATGGAGAAGCCGGTGATTAACGCGCTGCCAGGCCACGCCCTGCCGGGAGGGCAAGCAGGGCCGCCCGCCCGGCAGGGCCGCAGGGGTGGCCATGCAGACGATTACGTCACCGCAGTGTAACCGGTAACTTACGAGGAGTGCACGATAGTCGATGTGGGTATCTACGGCGAGTCGCCCGGCACTCTGCTGAGTCACAGCAGAAGGGGCTGTACCGCAGCCGGGCTGTACCGCAGCCGGGCAGGGAAAGCGAGGGCCGTTGGGTATCGCCGTGCTACCTCAGGAGCGGGCCGTGCAGACCAGGGCAACGGCAAAGCGGGGAACTGATGCTGCTCAAGCTCGCTGAGCGGGATGGCGTCGAGCTACTCGAGGACCTCGCCGACGAGCTTGGCTTGCGGCTACGGCACCGCAAGCGCGGCACTCCTGAGCTGGCCCTGCCTGATGGCAGCACCGCCCAGACGTGGCGAGAGGGCTATCCGTATTCCGAGCGGCTCGGCAAGAAGGAATACGCGGCAGCCAAGCGCGGCCTCCAGATCGAGCTGCTCAAGCTGCAGCGTTCGGTCAAGTCGTCGCAGCGGCGCCTGGCCATCGTGTTCGAGGGACGCGACGCGGCGGGCAAAGGCGGGACGATCAGGCGCTTCACCGAGAACCTCAATCCTCGCGGGGCGCGGGCCGTGGCCCTGGAGAAGCCGACGGAGAAGGAAAGGGACGAGTGGTACTTCCAGCGGTACGTTCCGCATCTGCCGGCCCCGGGCGAGATCGTGTTCTTCGACCGCTCCTGGTACAACCGCGCCGGGGTCGAGCGGGTCATGCATTTCTGCCGGCCGGACGAGTACGCGGAATTCCTCAGGGACGCACCTGAGTTCGAGCGCATGCTGGCTCGCGACGGCATCACGCTGATCAAGCTCTGGCTCTCGGTGTCGCGCACCGAGCAGCTCAACCGGTTCGTCCGCCGCCAGACCGATGCGGTGAAGCAGTGGAAGCTGAGCCCGGTCGACCTGGCCTCGCTGGACAAGTGGGAGGAGTACACCGAGGCCAAGGAGGTCATGTTCGCGTGCACCGATCTGGCGGACGCGCCATGGGCCGTGGTGAAGAGCAACGATAAGCGGCGTGCCCGGCTCGAAGCTATCCGTTATGTATTGTCGAGCGTTCCTTACGAAGACTCCAACGAGCAGATCGTCGGCCGGCCCGACCCGCTCATTGTCGGACCTGCCCGCTGCCCTTCGAGTATGCCGGGCAGCCGCCCCGACCAAACGACAGGCCTGTTCGCGACGCGGTTGCGGCGTCAGGAAACGGCGCCGGCTCGGAGCCGGGCGACCTCGTACAGCGCGATGCCGGCGGCGACGCCCGCGTTCAGCGACTCGGCTGGCCCGCGGATCGGGATGCGGGCCGCCGCGTCGCAGCGCTCCGCTACCAGCCTGGATAGGCCCTTGCCCTCGGAGCCGACCACGAGCACCAGCGGCCCGTCGGCGAGATCGAGCTGGTCGATCGGCGTTTCCGCGGCCGCCTCGAGCCCGACCACGAACAGGCCGGCCTCCTGGTAGGCCGCCAGCGCCGCGACCAGGTTCGGCGCGCGGGCGACCGGAACCCTGGCGAGCGTGCCCGCCGATGCCTTCCACGCTCCTGCGGTCACGCCGGCTGCCCGGCGGACGGGAACGAGAACCCCGTGCGCGCCGAACGCTGCCGCCGACCTGACGATCGCGCCCAGGTTCCTCGGGTCGGTGACGCCGTTCAGGGCGACGATGAGCGGCTGCTGTGCGGCGTCGCGGGCACGAGCGAGCAGGTCATCGGGGTGGGCGTAGGAGTAGGGCCGGACCCGGAGCGCGACTCCCTGGTGGATGGCGCCGCCGGTGAGCCGGTCGAGCTCGGCCCGGCCGGCTTCGACCACGGCGATTCCCTTGCCCGCGGCAAGGGAGATGGCCTCGCTGATCCGCTGGTCGGCGTCCAGCCGAGGGCCGACGTGCAGCGCGATCACCGGGACCGTCGCGCGCAGTGATTCGAGCACCGCGTTCCGCCCGGCGATCACCTCCACCGCGCTGCCGGCGCCGCGCAGGTTGCCGGCCGGCCGGCTGACCGGCCGCGGTGCCAGGTCGCCGCGGGTCTCGTTCCCGCT
>Ga0302314_10006536_pt1 | contig 21087 bp, 13 predicted proteins | sample III_Palsa_N2_3_FD_200533 | JGI IMG/M metagenome (GOLD analysis project Ga0302314, IMG submission 200533) | Peat permafrost microbial communities from Stordalen Mire near Abisko, Sweden - III_Palsa_N2_3 | ecosystem: Environmental > Terrestrial > Soil > Palsa > Peat permafrost | place: Sweden... | reverse complement strand
GGAAGTCAAAGCTGCCGAAGCTCAGGTTGACTCAATCAAAGCCCAGGGACGTCCGACAATATCGCTGTTTGCCACCGATGACCGTAGCAATACGCCTATTCAAGAAGTCTCGTCACAAGAAATCGTAAGTACACGCACGGCCGGTTTGCAAATATCCATCCCATTGTTCGAGGGGTTTTCTCGCGAGTATAAAATTCACGAGGCACAAGCGGCAGTCGAAGAAAAAGAAGCAAAGCTTAGTAATGTTGAGCAGCAAGTTGCTCTAGAAACATGGACCAGCTTTAACGACTTGAAAACGCAAATGACCAGCCTTGATGCCACCACGTCGCTTTCTCAAAGCGCTCGTGAATCATTCGATGTCGCGTCCGGTCGCTATAAGGCTGGTGTGGGCAGTCTTCTTGAGTTGCTTAACGCCCAAAGCGAATTGGCGAATGCCGATCAGCAGCGGGTGCTGGCGCTTACCCGATATCGCACTGCATGCTTACGCCTGGGTGCGAGTCTCGGTCAGCTTCGGCTGGAGGCTCTGCATTGATGTTGGCCGACCACCCACGAAATTTAATCGTGGTCTGTCCCGGGTTGTTATCTCTTCTTCCTGCCGCTTCCGGCGCGAGGCGCATCTTTACTCGCCAAGGCACCGCCGCCATTTATCTGCTCCATCCACGACAAGGCGTCGACGTACGACAAGAATTGTTGAAGATACCCAGGCGAGAGTTCGCGCATCAGCGAGAGCGAGCGATGCACGAGGCTACTCGAGTTAAGCGGACCGGCATTTCCAGGCACCTGCTCCAGCGACTGAAGCAATTGTCCCTCGGTACGGAGCCTGGACCAGATTTCTCGGAAGTAATCGAGCATCTCCAATTCCGGCCAGGAGCTGGGCCGAGGCAAGGCACCGCCCGCTGCGAGGCTATCGCCATCCTGCGGCGCATGGCTAGCTATGTAATCGAGTAGTCCTGCAAGCGCTCCGCCAGCATGGTCGGCTGGCAATGCCGTGCGCTCGGTATTTTGATTCTTGGACGCGGAGCTCTCGAGATCATCCGCATAAACCTCGATCAGCTTGGACAGCCTGTCGTCGAGGATACGTCGCGCCTGGCCGCTGTGGCTGGACGCGCGCCGATCCAAGGCCGCGATGAAATGGAAGCGGACCGGATCCAGTCGATCGGCGCCGCGCTCGCGCCATGCATCGAGGGTCGCGCGAACGCCATCCGCAAGCCCACTATCGCCGCTACTCACGGGGCTGCGCCGTTGTGGTGGAGGACCTTGGGACCGGCGCTATTTCAACGCGCCGATTCTTGGCGCGTCCCGCGTCGTCTGCGTTTGAACTCACCGGCTGTTCAGAACCGAAGGCGGCGGCGAATACCGAGGAGGCAGGGACGCCTTCATCGATCAATGCACGGGTCACGGTCAATGCGCGCTGAGCCGATAGCTCCCAGTTGTCGGCAAAACGATGGTTAGCCTCTCCCACCTGCCGGTCATCGGTAAAGCCGCTCACCATCAGGATCTCGTCATTGGCTCGGAGATACGCGGACAATGGTCCGGCCAGGCTCTTCAATACGCCCCGGCCTTCGGCTTGTAACTGATCGGAGTTCAGCGCAAACAACACGCTGCCGTTGATACCGATGCGCCCGTTGACGAGCGTCACCCGTCCCGCCGCCAGCGGCCCGGCCAGTGCCTGCTCCAGGGTCTTGCGACGCTGCGTTTCCATCTGCCGCTGCTTGACCTCTTGTTCCAGCCTGCTCGATAGTTCCAATTGCACGCCGATGACACACACCAGGATCAGCACGAAGGCGCCCAGCAGCACCGACATCAGGTCGGCGAAGGCTGGCCATATCGGCGCCGTCACTTCCACGCCGCTGTCAATGTCCTCACTCATGCCACTTCACTTTCGCTGGAAGCCCGCCGGCTCGCGAGCTGTTGCAGGTTTTCGACGATATGTTTCTGCGACATCATGCTCAGGTCGATGACCTCCCTCGCCTGCGCCACATAGTAGGCAAGCTGTTCATCGCTGCGCGCGAGGGACTAGATGAACGACCAGCTTGTCGTTCGCTTCGCCGAACAACTGGACGGCTCCGCCGAAGGCCTCGCCCAAGCTCGCCACCTCAACGGCGCTACCGGTGACTTGTGCGGCCACGGTGCTCAGCTTCCCGGTCTCGAGCTCGACCTTGTCGATGAAACGGGTGCCGACACGATCGAGCAAGTCCGCCGACGTCGTGACTAGCGCGTCGACCGCCGAGCGCTGCTCGGTGGAGGCATGGTTGACTGCATCCAGCAAGGTTTCCAAGGTTGCCAACAAACGGCTGCGCTCCTCCAGCATGCCGGTGTCGCGGACCATACTGTCGGAGAGCTTCTGGCGCAGTTCGGCAATGACTTCGGCCGCGGCTCTGGGGGCTTCCGAGGCGGCTTGCACGAGCCGGGAAATCTCGGCGATCGTGCCGCTGGCATGTGCCTGCGTTTGAGCACTTATGTCGTGCGCGGTCTGCGCCAGTGTTTCGCAAATCTCCTGCTGCCGGCCCGCGGTGCGCGTGCCCGTCTGCTCCCACTCGCGGCTCAAGGTAGCGGCCACCGATTCGAGTGTCTCGGTCCAGGCTGCCAGTCGTTGCTGGTCCTGCGACGCCCATTCCGCCTGCCAGTCCGTATGCGACTGCCTCACCGTATGCAGCAACGACGCCGAGTGCTGTTCGAAAGTCGCGGCGGCGGCCACCAAGGCTTGCTGGTTGTGGCCTGCCAGCTTCTCGCCGACGCTTTCCTGCCGTGCGAACGCTTGCGTCCAAGCGTCCGACATGGTGCCCGCAGTGGCTTCGAGGCGCTCGGTGACGCCTTCCAGTAGACCGACTGAGCGTTGTTCCAAGGCTTCGGTGAATCGATCCAGCGAGGTACCGAGGTGCTCCGTCAACGCCGCGCTCGATTGTTGCTGCTCCGCCAATGCCTGCTTGCAAATGTCAGCTACGCTCGTGGTGACCGTGGAGAAACCGCTAGCAAGACCATCCAATTGCCGCTGCACCGCCTGGGTGACGGTGTTGTGTAATGAGGCCGTCTCGCGTGCCAGACCTGCCATCGTAGCTTCCATGACCGGCTGCAGCGCAGCGCCGGCGATGTCGGCGCTGGCGGCTACGCTTTCCCTCAGCGACTGCGCCACAGAGGAAGCGAGGCCCGTGTATGCGGCCTCTGCATTACGGTGGAACGCCTCCAGGCTAGTCATCTGGCGTTCGTTCAAGGCCAAGCTCTGTTGCTCGATGGTCGCCATCATGGTCTGCAAGCGATCGACCAGGGTGGGCATCGCCTCGGTCTGCCGCTGCAGGAGTTTGAAGGTTTCCTCGCGCTGATAGCTTTGCGAGTAGATACGCAATGTCGTCGCGATCTGCACGTCGAGCATCTGCCCCGCCTCGATCCGCTCGCGCCGGCACAACGAGGAAAGCAGCCCCAGCATGGCGGAAGTGGCCACGCCCGCAATCGAGGTGCCGAACGCAAATCCCAGCCCTTTGACGGGCTCGGCAAGCGAAGCGCGAATCGCCTGTAAGTCCGTCGCGCTTTCCAGCGCCATGCCGGTACCCCTCAGGGTCGCCACCATGCCGAGCAGCGTGCCCAGCATGCCCAGCAACACCAGTAAGCCGACCAGATAGGGCGTCAGCGCCGGCCCGGGCATGGCCACGCGCTCACCCTCGATACGCAGGCGAACCGCATGCCGCAAGCTGGGATGCAATGAGTCAAGCCAGCCGCCGAGGCTAGGCGGAGCTTCGGACAGGTTGGCGACGGCGCGTGACAGGGTTGAAGTAGCCTGGCTGTAGCGTTTCAGTTCAAGCGCGCCAATCAGGTAGCAAGCGCCAACCAACATCGTAACGGCCAGTGCCAGCAGATTCGAGCCGACGTAGTCGGAGCTGATCCAACACACTGCGGCCAGACCTGCCAGGAAAACGATAAAATGAGTCAAATACTTGGACATAGCGTCCCAATTAGCTAGATCGAAGGGCCGCGAGCAACCCTTCGACCGGTTGAAAACGAACATCTAGTTCGGCGAGCAACACGCTCTGCATATCCTTACGAAACACACCCAACCATAAGTCGGACGTGACCGCTGCAGCGTCCCCCGAGGTTGGGTCCATGGCCTGCTTCTCCTGATAGGCCTCACGCAAACGCATAAAGTGAGCCGAGAGCAAGCCAGGCACGGCGGCCAACAGACTCCGCTCGCGCGGGCTCAGTGCTTGCTCCATAACGGCATCCACCGCCGCGAGCCGCGCCATACCGGGCGTCCTCATGACCAACATGCCCCGCAAGCGGCTGCGCAGGTTGCCGATGTCCATCTCCATCGTCTGCTGCAGGGCAAGATAGCGTTGACGAAAAACCGCATAATCGACCACGGCATTCATTGGCGGACCTTGGCGCAGCGCAAGCGCCGCCCCGCGCGGCCTGGCGGCTGAGAACGCACTGTCGCCGACGATGGCATTGAGCAGCGAAGTACGCACCCGGGTGTACTCGCGCTCTTCAGCGCGGTCATTGGTTCGCACGCCGGAGCTTATGGCGCAGGGATTGCCTTGCAGCGCTGCGGACAACGAAATGGCGTCGGCCCAGCCGAGCCATTGGGTCAGTTGATCCGAGAGTGATTGCCGGGATTCGGGAACATCGACGGCTGTCAGGCGAGCCAGCAAGCGAATGAGGGACGGACCGCTAAAAGCTGTGCGCTGTGGAGCTTGCACCATACCACCAGAGACAAAAAAACCCACAGTTTACACGTAGACGGCGTGCCGGCGGCTGTTTCTCGATAAGGCTACGATGCGATGACGTGGCTTGACGCCCACATCCGCCCCCCCTACACTGGCAACGCTTTGGTGCTCGCATGCGCGTTCCGCGCATGCAGTTAAACGGGAAACAGGAAGCACGTAACCGCGTGCATTAACCTGTGCTGCCCCCGCAACGGTCAGCGTTTGCCGGTGTCTTGCGACACCGGCCAGTCGATTCAATCAGCCACTGCGCGAGCGGGAAGGCGAATCGGATGCAACGCCAGCCCGGATACCGGCCAAGCATGTGGCAAATCCCACGGGGTGTTGGCGATCCAATTCCACTCATTGCAACGCGTTGGGCCGGCTTATCGCCTGTCCAGGTGTACTGTGCCGCGTGCGGCCGGCACCGCGCTTGTCGGGTGGAATCGGGAGCGTTCGCCTCCGTGCTTTGCCGATAGCCCAAGATCCGCGGGGACGGATGCAGGGCTTTCCGCCTCTTCGTGCCTGACATGCCCTCATCGATCATCCCCCCTATGCGGGGTATTGCGCTGCTGACGCACGCGGATACCGACCTCGCCGCGCTTGAGCTGGCTCGAGCCAGGCTGCCATCCGATTTTGCCCATCTGAGCGGCGCTTCGCTGCACACACTTGGGCAGCAAGATGCCATCAGCGCTTGGCTGGCGCAGCCTTTTGCGCAGCATCGCGTGGTAGTGGTGCGGGTGCTCGGGCGCGCCGACGATGTACCGGGGCTGGCGCTGCTGGCCGAGGACGCCCGCGCACAAGGCTACGCTTTGCTGGTGACGAGCGGCACCGGCGAACCCGATCCGGAGTTCGATCGTTTGTCGAACGTGGCGCCCGCCTTGTTGCGCGATGCGGCGGCCTATCTACAAGGCGGCGGTGCGGACAACCTGACCCAGTTTCTGCTGTCATTGTCGGATCGTCTGTTTCTCACCGGTTACGGTTATCTGGAAGCACAACCTCTGCCCGAGCATGGCATTTACCATCCACGGCTGACCAAGCTTGGCAAACTGGCAGAGCCTGCGGATTTTATCGAGCATGTCCGGCAAATCGAATATGACGCGGGCCAGGTAAATCAGCGCAACGGCCCGCGCCCGACGGTAGGTATCCTGTTTTATCGCGCTCATTGGGCCAGCGGCAACACGGCCTTTATCGACGCGTTGATCGATGCATTGGCGGCGCTGGGTATCGACGCGCTGCCGGTGTATACCGCCTCGCTGCGCCAACTCGATGTTCAGGGTTATCCGCTGGCGCTGGGCTTGTTCGCGGCGGCCGGCGGCATCGATGTGTTGATCAACACCACCTCATTTGCGCTCGGCGACGTGAATACGGCGGGGCCGACTCTGGCCGGCTGGTCGATCGCGGTCTTTGAGCGGCTCGATGTGCCGGTGCTGCAAGCCATTACCAGCAGCATGACTCACGCGCAATGGAATCAGTCCGCACGGGGTTTGAACCCGCTCGATACCGCGATGAATGTGGCCTTGCCCGAATTCGACGGGCGCATTATCGGCGTGCCGATCTCGTTCAAGCAAGTGCGGGAAACACCTGCTGCAGCGGGCGATAGCGCAGCATCGAGCGCCATCAGCTATGCCCCGGTGGACGACCGTGTGCGTCGTACCGCAGGGCTGGCAGCCAAGCTTGCGGCGCTACGCCACCGCCCGGTTGCAGAGAAGCGGATTGCCTTTATTTTTACGAATGCGAATGCCAAAGCATCGCAGATCGGCAATGCGGTCGGCCTCGATGCCCCAGCCTCGCTGATGAGTATCTTGCGGGCCATGCAAGTGCGCGGTTATCAGGTCGGGCCGCTGCCCGAGAGCAGCGATGCGCTGATTCATACCTTGATCGAACGCGGTGCCTACGACGAAGCACATCTCACCACCCAGCAACTGCGCGATGCCGCAGCACGCGTGCCGGCGGCGCAGTATCAGCAGTGGTTTGCCGAACTGCCGCTTGAGCAACAGCGGCGCATGAATCAGCAATGGGGGCCGCCGCCCGGCGCAGCTTACGTTCACGATGATCATCTGGTGCTGGCCGGCCTGGAACTGGGCCATGCCTTTGTCGCATTGCAGCCGCCGCGCGGCTACGGCATGGACCCGGATGCCATCTACCATCAGCCCGATCTGGCGCCGACGCATCACTATTACGCCTTGTATCGTTGGCTGCGAGACACTTGGAAAGCCGACGCGATTGTTCACGTGGGCAAACACGGCACCCTTGAATGGTTGCCCGGCAAAGGCGTGGGACTCTCCAGCGATTGTTTCCCGGACAGTTTCCTGGCAGATATGCCGCTGTTCTACCCGTTTATCTTGAACGATCCGGGCGAAGGTTCGCAGGCCAAGCGCCGTGCCCACGCTGTCGTCATCGACCATTTAACGCCGCCGCTCACGACCGCCGATACCTACGGCCCACTCGCGCAACTCGTGCAACTGGTCGACGAGTATTATCAAGTTGAAATGCTCGACCCGGTCAAACTACCGCTGGTACAGCAGCAGATCTGGGACGTGATCAAGCAAGCCAATCTCGACACAGATCTCGCACTGCTGCGGCGCCATGAGCACGAGCACGAGCACGAGCACGAGCACGAGCATGAGCATGAGCATGAGCATGAGCATGAGCACGAGCGACCACGCGCCCAGGCAAATACTGGGCACCACCATGAAACTCGCTATAAAGCCGTGCAGCAACGTGGTTCGATGATGGCGCGCGGACGTGCTCGCGCCCATGAGCATCACCACCATGAGCATGACCACAGTCATCATGCTCACGATCATCATCACGACCACGATCACGAATGGGATGCCACGCTTAACGAGCATGGGGTGCCGGTTTCGATTGCCGGGATGGAGGGCGTCGATATTGCGCATTTGATTGAGGATATCGACGGTTATTTGTGTGAACTCGGCGCGGCTCAGATTCGCGATGGCCTGCATATTCTTGGGCAAGTGCCGCAACAGGCAACTCTGACCGAATTGCTCAATGCCCTGGTACGTCTGCCGAATCTCGACGTGCCCGGACTACCCGGCGCAGTGGCGCAACTGTTCGGGCTGGATTGGAGTCTGCTGCAAGGCGACAAAGGCCGCCGCCTCGACACGGAGGCTCTGAACCAAGCTGATCCGGCCGCGCTGGCTGCATTGCAAACTCATGCGCAACGTGCGCTGCACACCCATGCCGATGTCATCGAAACCGTGGACCGACTGGTTCTTGAGTTGCTCGCGGCAGTTCAGGCAAGCGACTTCGATAGCGCGCAGATCGACCATTGCGTCGAGACCATCGTGCAACGGCCGATATCTGCGCCCTTGCGCGCTACGCTGACTTTTGTCTGTAGCACGCTGGCGCCCAATCTGGCGCGGACCGGCGATGAGATCAGCAACTTGCTGCACGCGCTCGATGGCGGCTATGTACCGGCCGGCCCCAGCGGCGCGCCGACACGCGGGATGGCGCATGTATTACCGACCGGACGCAATTTCTATTCGGTCGATCCGCGCGCTATTCCATCGATGGCGGCAGCGCATGTGGGCACGCAGCTCGCGCATGAAGTGCTGCAACGCCATCTGGCCGAAACCGGCCGTTATCCGGAATCCGTCGGCATCAGCGTCTGGGGCACCAGCGCGATGCGCACCCACGGCGACGATATCGCCGAAGTGTTTGCGTTGCTCGGCGTGCGTCCTGTATGGCAAGTGGAGAGCCGGCGGGTCACCGGTTTCGAAGTGATTCCCCTGGCGCAACTGGGCCGGCCGCGAATCGATGTGACGGTACGGATCAGCGGTTTTTTCCGCGATGCCTTTCCGCACTTGATCGCCTTGGTCGATAGCGCAATCCAGCATGTCGCAGAGCTTGACGAAGCGATCGAACAGAATTTTGTGCGCAAGCATTTGCTAGCTGAACTCAAACAAGACCTGCTCGCACGCCTGCCCGCATCCGCCGTCAATCAGGATAACGATACATCAGCGCGAGACACGGCGCAGATATTGCCCACCACCGACACATCGCAAGCCGATCCCGAGGCGCGACGCCGCGCCTTATACCGGATTTTCGGCGCCAAACCGGGTAGCTACGGCGCCGGCATTTTGCCCTTGATCCAGGAGCAGAACTGGCAATCGCAACATGACTTCGCCGATGCCTACGTCGCCTGGGGCGGCTATGCGTATACCGGTGAGGAGTATGGCGTCGATGCGCATCAGGCCTTCCGCACCCGCTTGGCCGGCATCGAGGTAGCCCTGCATAATCAGGACAATCGCGAGCACGATATTTTCGACAGCGACGATTACTTGCAATTCCATGGCGGCATGATCGCCACCATCCAAAGCTTGAGCGGACGCCGTCCTTTGCGTTACTTCGGCGATACGCATAACCCCGAACGCGCGCAAGTCCGCGACCTCAAACAAGAAACGCTGCGGGTATTCCGGTCTCGCGTGGTCAATCCGAAATGGCTCGCCAGCATTCGGCGTCATGGCTATAAAGGCGGTCTGGAACTTACCGCCACTGTGGACTACCTATTTGGTTACGATGCCACCGCCGACGTGCTCGACGATTGGATCTATGAGCAGCTCGCGCAAACCTATGCGCTCGACCCCGAGATGCAAGCCTTTCTGACGACCAGCAATCCCTGGGCTTTGAACGCAATTGCCGAACGCTTGCTGGAAGCTGCGCAAAGGCAAATGTGGGAGCACCCCGATCCGGCGACACTGGCGGCCTTGCAGCAAACGCTGCTGGATAGCGAAACCCAGCTTGAAGCACGTGGCGAAACCGAACGCGGCGCACCGCCGCTTGGCGGGCTCGCTGCGTTTCAAAGTAGCCGCGGCAACTCACGCAAATGAAGCCGCCCATGAGCACCTCCATGAATCCAACTTTTCCTTTTGCCGCGATTGTCGGCCAAGACCAGCTAAAGCTCGCGCTGATGTTATGCGCGGTCAATCCGGCCTTGGGAGGCGTGCTGATACGCGGCGACAAAGGCACCGCCAAAAGTACCGCGGCGCGCGGGCTGGTCCAATTGCTGCCGCCGTTGGCACGGGTGCCCGGATGTCCATTTAATTGCCTACCGGGCATACCGTTGGCAATCTGCAGCGTATGCACCGCGCATGCCTCCGCTGCTGCCGAGCCGCTGGTATTCTCAGCCGTGCCTTTTATTAATCTGCCGCTCGGCGCGACTGAGGACCGGGTACTCGGTAGCCTGGATTTCGAGCGCGCGCTGGCCAACGGCAAAAAAGCATTTCAACCCGGCCTGTTGGCCGCGGCACATCGCGGCATGTTGTATATCGACGAGGTCAATTTACTCGCCGACCATCTGGTCGATGCGCTGCTCGATGTCGCCGCGATGGGACACCATACCGTGGAACGCGAAGGCCTGACCTTGAGTCACCCGGCGCAAATCACGCTGTTGGGCACCATGAATCTTGAGGAGGGCGAATTACGCCCGCAGTTACTCGACCGTTTCGCCATGATGGTTGAAGTCGGCGCGCCGGCCGAACCGCAAGTACGCGCCGAAGTGGTACGCCGCAGGCTCGCCTTCGAAGCCGATCCAAACGCCTTTGCCGCAGTGTGGGAACGCGACAGCGAGGTGCTGCGCACGCAAGTTGTCGATGCGCGCGCGCGCTTGCCCGAAGTTGCACTTAGCGATGCGCTGCAGCTCTTCATTAGTGAGTTGTGCTGCGAATTCGGCGCCACCAGCCTGCGCGCCGATATCGTGCTGAATAAAGCAGCCCGCACTCACGCAGCACTGGCCGGACGCAATCGGGTCGATACCACGGATATCGCAGCTTGTGCCGAACTGGTACTGCCGCATCGGCGGCGGCGCAAGCCTTTTGAACAAACAGGGCTGGACCGCTCCAAGCTGGAGCAGATGATAGACGCCGCGCGGCAAGATCATGAGGGCGGCGACGCTGGCTCGGATGAAACCGCTGCAAAACCTCCTGCGTCAAATGATCAAGCCTCGCCGCAACGCTCCGGGCAGGGTGAGCAAGCAGGCCAACAAGATCTTGGTGAGCCCGGCGATGCACCGACCGCAAATCGCGAGCAGTCGGCGCAGGCGGACACCGCTAGCGACGGTACACCGCAAGACGACTTCCCTGCCGCCGACCCTGAGCACACCGAGCAGGCCGCAGCGCTGCCCGAGCAAGTTTTCAATGCGGGGAGTGCGATCGACGCGCCGACTTTGCGACTTTCCGGCGGCACCGGTGACGGTATCGAAGGGCGTCGTAGTACCGCCCAACATACGACGCGCGGTGCCTATCGCGATGCCGTCGCCACCGCAACTCCCAAGCACCTCGCGATCGACGCCACACTGCGCCATGCCGTGTTGCGCACGCCGGGGGAACTGAACGTAACACGCGCCGATTTGCATGAAAAAGTGCGCATCGGTCAGCAGGCCAATCTGATTCTGCTGGTAGTCGACGCCTCCGGTTCGATGGCGGCTCGGCGCAGAATGGAAGCGGTCAAAGCCTGCGTGCTGGGCCTTTTGGAAGATGCCTATCGACGCCGCGATCAGGTCGGCGTAATTGCCTTTCGCGGCGAGCGGGCAGAGTTGGTGCTCGCGCCGACCCGTAATGTCGAACTGGCCAACCGCGCGCTCGACGCGCTGCCGACAGGCGGCCGCACACCGCTCGCCGATGCCTTGCAACTGACCCTGCGCACTGCGCTGACCACTTCACGCGCGGAGCAACTGAAACCGCTGGTGGTGCTGCTCAGCGATGGCCGCGGCAATGTCGCGCTGGACTCGGCCTTGGATACGCCGTCGGCCGCGCCGGAGCATGCCGCCGATGCCTGGCAACAATCGCTGCAATCCGGCGCGCAACTCGCCGAACGCCGCATTGCAGCGCTGGTGCTCGATACCGAACAAGGCGTCATCCGCCTGGGTCGCGCGGCGCAACTGGCGCAAGCCATGCAGGCGGAATATCTGCCGCTCGATCGATGGTCGGCCGACACACTGGCCATCACCATACGCGAGCGCTTGAACTGATACAGCCGCCCCTATCGGCGGCTCAACACTTAAGTCAGAGGATTTTTCATGATAATTTGCACCGGTGTCGGCCCTGGCCACCTCGACTTCCTGACTCGGCGCGCGGCACAGCTCATCGCCGAAGCCGATGTGATCGCCGGCTTCGATGCCGTGGTCGAGGTGGTCCGCGAGCTGATCCCGCCGCACGCGCAAGTGATTCTTATGGGCTATCGCGACCAAGTCGCCAAGCTCGATCAAGTCGCGCTGGAACATCACGCGGGCAAGAAATGCGTGGTGCTATTTATGGGCGACATTCATTTCAGCGGCTTCCAGTATCTGGAGCGGGTGGAACGGGCCTGCGGCCATCCGGTCGAGGCTTTGCCGGGCATTTCCTCGGCCCAGATCATGGCTTCGCGCGGTAGGGTCTGCTTCGACGAAACCACTTTTATTACCTTTCATCGGCGCGGCGATCTCGAGCCTTTCAAACGCCACCTCAGCCATGTGCTGGCCGACGGCCGCAATGCCATCGTGATTCCCCATCCTTGGGATTTTATGCCCAAAGACATTGCCGCCTGGCTGCTGACCCAAGGCGCCTCGCCGCAACATCCCGTCGAAGTATGGGAAAACCTGACGCGTGGCGATGCCGAATGGCGCGGCACGCTGGCCGAATGCAAGGCCGAATTCACAGATATGAGCATCATGTTGATTCGCACTCAAGCACCCATGCCCAGCCAAATCGAACCCGCCCCGCAACCATGAAAACCTCGATCGACTTAGCAGCCGGAAACGCGCCGCAGGCGCGCGACGATTACGCCATCGTGCTGGCCGGTCATGGCAGCCGCGACCCGGATGGGGTACGCGAATTCGAAGCACTCGCGGCCTTGATCCAGGAGCGCGCACCGCACCGGCTGATCCGGCATGGCTACCTGGAATTTGCCGCGCCGACGCTCGACGTTGCGGTCCGCGATGCGATTGCGGCCGGTGCTCGCCATGTGGTGATGGTACCCGGAGTATTGCTCGCCGCGACCCATGCCAAAAACGATATGCCCTCCGAACTATTGGCCTTGCAACGTGAATTTCCCGAGATTCATTTTGACTTCGGCGCGGCGCTCGATTTACACCCTAAGTTATTGGCACTGTGCGAACAACGCATTATCGAAGCCGAGGCCGCCGCTCACGCCGGCGCAGCCACCGTGGCACGGGCCGACAGCTGCCTGGTGGTCGTCGGACGAGGCACATCGGATCCCGACGCCAATTCGGACATTGCAAAACTCACCCGCATGCTGGAAGAAGGTCTGGGATTCGGCAGCTCGCTGGTCTGCTACGCGGGTACCGCACGCCCCAAAGTCGCGGATGGCCTACGCGCTGCTGCCCGCCTCGGCTTTAGCCGCTTGGTCGTACTCCCGTACTTTTTGTTCGACGGGATTCTGGTGAAACGCATCCGCGCCGCCGTCGACGAAGTTCGGCTGCGTCATACCGGGCTTGAAGTGCTGATGAGCAACTACCTTGGTGTCCACCCTCATCTTGCCGATGTGTTTCTGGAGCGTGCCCAGGAAGGTGCTGAAGGTCGGGCTGCGATGAACTGTGCGCTGTGTCAATATCGCGTGCAAATTGTCGGCTTCGAGGAACAAGTCGGTCGACCGCAGCAAGCGCATCATCTGGCGGTGCGCGGCAAATCCACTGCATCGTCCGGCGCACTTATCGACCCGGCCCCGATCGCGATACCAGCAACCGGCACCGCAGCTCAAGCCCCCGCACCCGCCGGCTTACCATGGCAAGCGTATATACCGCATCCGATTGAAGCGCAAAGTATGCGGATTATCGATGCGGGACGCGATTGGTCGGGTTTTGCGCCGGATCAACTGTCGGTACTGAAGCGCATCGTGCATACCAGCGGTGACTTCAATGCCGCCGACGAGGTATTTTTTTCACCGGGGGCAAGCGCCATCGGAATCCGCGCCTTGTTGCGCTGCCGGCGCATCGTCACCGATGTGACAATGGTGCAAAGCGGTCTCAAACAAGCGTTGCTGCGACAACTCGATATCGCCACCTGGTGCGGAGTCCATGACGACGCCACCCATGTGCTCGCCAACGCCACCGGCCTGACGCGCTCGGCGGCTGGCATCCGACGCGCCTGGGAGCGTTTCGGCAACGACCTGATCCTGGCCATCGGGGACGCGCCGACAGCAGTCATGGAAGCGGTGCGTCTAGTCGAACACCATGGCTGGCGCCCGCAATTGATTATTGGCTTACCGGTTGGCTTTGTCGGCACGCGCGAATGCAAGGATAGCTTGCGCGACCTGATGCAAGTGCCGCGCATCACCAATCGCGGTACACGCGGCGGATCGCCTTGGGCGGCGACGGTGCTCAACGCATTGATGATCGAGGCGATTGGCGAGGTCGGCGCGCTGGAAGCCGCCGATGCAGAAATCAAGTGCAAGGCCGCAGCGCCTGCCGCTGCGACCGCCAAAGCGGAAGTCGCCAGTCTCGATTGTGCGCTACCGGTGTCGGCCGGCTTGGGCGAATTTCTCGGCATTGGCGTCGGCCCCGGCACGGGCGGATTGATTCCGGTTGCCGCTGTCGCCGCCTTGCGCGATGCCGAGGTGATTTTCGTGCCGCGTGCACGCGGCGCCGCCGAATCCGTGGCCCGCCTCAGTTTGGCGGCGCTTGAATTGCCCGAGGCGCGCTTTCGCGAAATCGAATTTCTGATGGACCCGGATCGCAGTGTGCTGCGAGCGCACTATGCACAACTGGCCACCCAAGTTGTCGCCGAATTGCGTGCCGGCCGCAGTGTCGCCTACCTCACCATAGGCGATACGCTGACCTACTCGACCTACGGCTATCTGCTGGCCGCACTGCGCGACCTTGAACCCGCGCTACGGCATCGAACCTTCCCCGGCGTGACCAGTTTTGCGGCAACCGCAGCAGCGCTATCCTGGCCGCTCGGCGAGGGCCGGGAACGCATTTTAATTCTGCCTTGCCCCGACGAGATGGAGGCATTGCGCGCCGACATTCTGAGTCACGATATCGTGGTGCTGATGAAAATCGGCCGGCGTCTGCCCCAGGTTTTAGCACTACTTGGCGAATTGGGGCTGCTCGCGCACTGCGCCTTCGGGCACCGAGTCGGCTTGCCCGGCGAACAACTCTATGCAGATTTACTTAACGCGCCGCCGGCCGAGGCGGCCGGCTATCTGGCAACCATGCTGATCCGACGCGAACCCAGGGAGCCACGTCATCGATGAAAGTCTATTTTATCGGCGCAGGTCCAGGTGCTGCCGACCTGATTACCTTACGCGGAGCGCGCCTGCTGGGCGCGGCACGGATGGTACTTTATGCCGGCTCGCTGGTCCCGGTCGAGATGTTGGCCCACTGCCATCCCGACGCGGAAATCCTCGATACGGCCCAACTCAACCTCGAACAACAGCAAGCCTGCTATCTGCGGGCGCGCGAGCAAAATCTCGATGTGGCGCGTCTGCACTCGGGCGATCCGGCGATTTACGGCGCCACCGCCGAACAGATGCGGCGCCTCGAACAACTCGGCATCGCCTATGAGATCGTGCCAGGAGTCTCGTCTTTTACTGCTGCCGCCGCAGTCCTTGGCGCGGAACTGACACGCCCGGCTGTGACTCAGTCTATCGTCATCACACGCGTGTCCGGTCGCGCCTCGGCGGTGCCGGAACTTGAAGCCATCGAGACTTGGGCTCGGCATCGGGCCAGCATGTGCATTTTTCTATCCGGCCCGCACTTGAAAAAAATCGTCGCCGACCTGCTGCTGCACTATCCCGTGGACACACCGGTGGCACTGGTCTACCGCGCCAGCTGGCCCGATCAACGCAGCCATCGCAGCACGCTCGGCAGACTCTTGTCCGAGGTCAAGATCAAGGACTGGCAATTGACCACCATGATGCTGGTCGGTGAAGTCATGGCTAACGCGCCCGGTGTCGAATCCAGTCTGTACGCAGCGAATTTTACTCACCGCTTTCGGCGCGCGTCGGTACGCAAACGCCGCACATCGACTCAAACCACAGATCAAAGCGCAACCAACGCAGCACTTGAGCCTGCACCGGGTGATAGCGCATGACGCCTGCACTTCCCAATCTTGGTATTTGCCTGGTGCGAGCCGCGGCCTTACCGCTTGGCAAGCGCCTGCAAGCCACACTGGGCGGCACACTCTACCTGCCCTGGCAAGATCCGGAGACAGCGCAGCGCGAGCAATTTGCGCGGCACTTTGCGCGACATACACACTGGATACTGATCATGGCCAGCGGTATCGCCGTGCGCTTTCTCGACGGACTGCCGCTCGACAAACACCAAGATCCGGCGGTGGTAGTGCTCGATGAAGCCGCGCGCTTTGCGATTTCCTTGCTGTCCGGTCATGAAGGCGGCGCCAATGCATTGGCCTACCAGATCGGCCGTGCAATCGGCGCGCTACCCGTCATCACCACCGCAAGCGAAGCGCTCAAGCCGCTGGTGCTCGGCATCGGCTGCCGGCGCGGCGCAAGTTACGCCCAGATCGCAGCTGCGGTTCAGTTGACGCTGGCCGGCAATGGTGCTCCACGTAGCTTGGCGGAAGTCCGTGAAGTCGCCACGGTCGACCTGAAAGCCGATGAAGCCGGTCTGCTCGAATTCTGCCGTCGCCATGAATTACCCTTGCGCATTTTTACCCGTGCACAACTGGCCGCGCGCCCTTGGACCGATCGACCATCAGCCTGGGTCCAGGAAAAAATCGGCCTGGATGGCGTGTGCGAGCCGTGTGCCTTGCTGGCTGCCGAACGCGGCACTTTGCTGGTCCCCAAAACAACTCTCGATGGTGTTGCCGTAGCACTCGCAAGCGACGCCGGAATATGGAACGATGCATAAACTTGCCCCTCAAGCTGACACCAGCCGGCTAGCGCCGCCCCTCGCTGCAAACGGCTGTTTGAGCCTGATCTCGGTCGGCCCCGGTTACCGCGAACTGATCGCGCCTCTGGCCACCGAAGCACTGCGCGATTGCGAAGTGGTAGTCGGCTACGATTTGTATCTGCGCTGGATTGCACCGTGGATCGCCGGCAAGGAGATCTATTCGCCGCCCCTGACTCAGGAACGCGAACGCGCCGCGTTGGCACTCACGCATGCGCGCGCCGGACGCCGGGTCGCGCTGGTCTCGAGCGGCGATATCGGCGTGTATGCGATGGCCGCACTGGCCTTTGAGGAAATGCGCGAGGACGATAGCTTTGAAGTCCAGGTGGTGCCGGGCATCACCGCGGCAAATGCCTGCGCCTCGCTACTGGGTTCGCCGCTCTCGCACGACTTCGCCACCCTGAGTCTGTCGGATTTGCTATGCCCCTGGCATTGGATCGAAGATCGCGCACGGCATATCGCGCAAGCCGATCTCGCCGCGGTACTCTACAACGTGCAAAGCCGACAGCGGCCCGACGGCGTGTATCGCATCCTGCAAGTGATGCTCGAACACAAGCAAGCGCAGACCTTATGCGGCATCGTGCGCAATGCATATCGCGAAGAACAACACGTTGAGATAGTCACACTGGCCGAACTGGCACAGCGTCAGTTCGATATGCTGACCACGATTGTGATCGGCAATCGCTTTACACAGCGCAAGCGAGACTGGATTTATACGCCGCGCGGCTATGGTGACTGGCACGCGCCCGAGCTCGATAAAACCGCAGACCACCTGCCCGCGCAAGCGGTCTGGGTATTTTCGGGGACCAGCGACGGCAATGCACTGGCGCGCGCTTTGGTCGAAGCCGGTTTGAGCGTGGTGGTTTCTGTGGCCAGTACCTATGGCGAAGAAATTGCCCGCAGGGAGATTCCCGGCGCGACGATTGTCGCCGGCCGTGTCGGTGTCGAACGCCGGCGTCAGATGCTGCGCAACTCCGCGGCCCGTTGCCTGATCGATGCGACACATCCTTATGCCGCCGATATGTCCAGTCAGTTGCTGCAACTGGCGCGGGAACTCGACCTCGAGATTCTGCGCTACGAGCGTCCCACCGCACACTGTGCGGCCCCGGCAATCCGCGTCGCCAATGCCGAGGCTGCCGCGACGCAAGCCTGCGCACTAGGCCGGCGGATTTTCCTGGCGACCGGCAGCAGCACGCTGCGCAGCTTTACCGAATCGCCCGAGGCCGACGACCACGCCTGGTTTGCCCGCCTGACACCCGATCCGGCTCAAATACAGCGTGCGCTCGACGCGGGCATTCCACGCGCGCATTTATGCGCCATGCAGGGGCCGTTCTCGCAAGCCTTCAATGAAGCGCTATGGCGCGATCTACGCATCGACTGTGTGGTCAGCAAGGAGTCCGGCGAGGCCGGCGGTTACTCCGCCAAAGCCCTGGCCGCGCAGGCACTGGGGATTCCCTTGATTGTGATCGCCCGCCCGGAGATCGAATTCCCCCGCGTCTTCAATAGCTTCGAGGCAGTCACGGCCGCCGTCCGGCAGCACCTGACGGAAATCGCACTATGATACGGCCACCGTTACCCGTCACCGTCGTCACGGGCTTTCTCGGCGCCGGCAAAACCACCTTGCTGGCGAGTTTGCTGCGCGACGCGGCACCGCGGCGACTGGCGATCGTCGTCAATGAATTCGGCGAAGTGTCGATCGACGGCGCCGTGCTGCGCGATCATCCGCGCGGCGCCGAAGTCGAAATTCACGACGTCGCGCGCGGCCTGCTGGCCTATGGCGACGACATCAGCTTCGTACCATTGATGCTGCAATTGGCGCAGCGGCGCGCGCTGATCGATCATGTGGTGATCGAAACCTCGGGTTTGGCCCTGCCCACCGCCGTCATGGAACGACTCCAGGAAGCAGTGCTGGCCGAACACTTCGTACTCGATGCGACGCTGGCTGTGGTCGACACCCCGCAACTCCTGGCCGGCGGTTTCGATGCCGGCATGGCACGCAGTAGCGATGCCGCAAACCATTCGACCTCCATCGCCGAGTTGTTCGACTGGCAACTCGCCAATGCCGATATCGTTGTCCTTAATAAAATAGACCAGCTCGAACGCACGGCCTTGCTCGACGCCGAGACGCGCGTGCGCACCCGAGCGCCCGGTGTGCGCTTTATCGAACTGGCACGTCAGGCGCGGCTCGATACCCGTTTGACGCTGGGCCTGAAGCTCCATGAACCCGGCGCCGGCAATCACGGCTATCGCTATGCACCGGTACGCGGCATGCCCCAAGGCTCGACAACGGACGAAATACGGCCGCTGCGCGATCATCGAGCGCTGGACGGCCATCGCCACTCGGGGCTCGCGCCGCATCGGCACGGCATCGCGACACACAAGCATTTTCATGAGCACGATCCCGGCTGGCAATCGTTTACCTTGCAGTGCGCAGCACCGCTCGATGCAAGCGTACTCAGCACCGCACTGGAAAAAATTGCCGGCCTGGAGCCATTGATGCGCGTCAAAGGTTACGCCAGCATCGAGAATTCCAGCCGGCGGCTGTTGATTCAGGGTGTCAGGACGCGCATCGAAACAGCATGGCAAAGCGCACCGGAGACCCCAATACCCGATGCCGACAACACCGCAGCGCAGCGCTCGCTGCCTACGGCAAACGGTACACAGTTAGTGTTTATCGGTTACCACGCAGTGCGCTCCCGGATTGCCGAACAGTTGGCACTGCTGACCGGCCAGAGTTGGTCGTAAGTCGACCGCCCCTTTAGCAAACCAGATAGAAGGATGCTTATGAAGACCGATCCCGCTTCCCATCAGCGCATGAGCGAACGCCGCAAAGCCGGCTTCGAGAAGAAACTTGCAGCAGCCGATCAAGAGAAAGGTTTGTTGATCGTGAATACCGGCAACGGTAAAGGTAAAAGCACTGCGGCGTTCGGCATGGGCCTGCGCATCATCGGCCATGGCATGCGCCTGGGCGTGGTGCAATTTATCAAAGGCGCGTTGCATACCGCCGAGCGCGACACCCTGGCGCAATCGGAGCACTGCGATTTTGTCACGATGGGTGACGGCTATACCTGGAACACCCAAGACCGCGATGCCGACATCGCCACCGCGCGCAAGGGTTGGGATGAGGCGCGCCGGATGATACTCAGCGGCGACTATCAAATGGTGATTCTCGATGAGTTGAATATCGTACTCAAGTACGAATACCTGCCGCTGGCCGAGGTACTCGACGTGTTCAGCCAACGTGCCGCGGACCTGCACGTAGTCGTGACCGGACGCCATGCACCCGATGCGCTGATCGAAGCCGCCGACTTGGTCACTGAAATGCGTTTGATCAAGCACCCTTATCGCGAACAAGGCGTCAAGGCGCAACGCGGCGTGGAGTTCTAAGCCATGCGCCACTGCCCGGCGCTGTTTATCAGCGCCCCCGCGTCAGGTCAAGGCAAGACCACGGTTACCGCGGGTCTGGCCCGACTGCACCGGCGCCTCGGCCGACGAGTGCGCGTCTTCAAGAGCGGACCGGATTTCCTCGACCCGATGATACTGGCGCAAGCCTCCGGCGCGCCGGTCTACAACCTCGATCTGTGGATGGTCGGGCTTGCCGAATGCCGGCGCAGGCTTTATGAGGCCGCCGCCGTTGCGGACTTGATCCTGATCGAAGGGGTAATGGGTTTGTATGACGGCAACCCGAGTAGCGCCGATCTATGCCGAGCCTTCGGAGTGCCCGCGCTGGCCGTGATTGCGGCGCAATCGATGGCGCAAACCTTTGCCGCAATCGCCTACGGGTTGGCGCGCTTCCAAGCCGATGTGCCGTTTTACGGTGTTTTGGCAAACCGGGTCGGCAGCGAGCGGCATCTGAGCTTGCTGCGTGACGCATTGCCACCCGAATTGCATTGGGCCGGGCATTTAAGTGCTCGTCAAGAAGTGCAACTACCAACGCGCCATCTGGGTTTGACCCAAGCCGGCGAGATTGCCGATCTGGAACAGCGGCTTGAACGCGCGGCCGACGCCATGGCCGGCACAACGCTACGCGAACTGCCGCCGCCGGTTGCCTTTCACGCCGACGACAGTGGCTGCGCCATCACACGCCCTGGCTTGCCGCGCTTACTCGAAGGCCAGCGCATAGCGGTCGCGCGCGATGCGGCATTCTCCTTTCTTTATCCGGCCAATCTGGAATTGCTTGAACAGCTTGGTGCACATCTAAGTTTTTTTTCGCCGCTGGACAATCAGCTAGCAGGTCAGGTGGACGCCGTCTATCTGCCCGGCGGCTACCCCGAGCTGTATCTCGAACGACTCGCCGGCAATACCGCCACTGCCTCTGCCTTGCGCGCGCACGTCGCGGCCGGCAAGCGGCTCGTGGCCGAATGCGGCGGCATGCTCTATCTGCTCGACACACTCACCGATGCAGCAGGCTCCAATGCGCCCATGTGCGGCATCCTGCCCGGACACGCGCAGCTGCAGTCTCGCTTCGCCGGGCTGGGCATGCAATACTTGAAATATCCTGAGGATTCCTCACCTGACAGCGGC
>Ga0302314_10006535_pt1 | contig 21087 bp, 15 predicted proteins | sample III_Palsa_N2_3_FD_200533 | JGI IMG/M metagenome (GOLD analysis project Ga0302314, IMG submission 200533) | Peat permafrost microbial communities from Stordalen Mire near Abisko, Sweden - III_Palsa_N2_3 | ecosystem: Environmental > Terrestrial > Soil > Palsa > Peat permafrost | place: Sweden... | reverse complement strand
GAAACACCGATGCGCAATTCCTCACGGATGCGTTCGTAGATCAAAATATTGGCGTCGACCGCCATGCCGACGGTCAATACGACAGCCGCTATGCCCGGCAAGGTCAACGCCGCACCGAGCACCGACAGCAGCGCGGTCAGCAGCACCACATTGGCGGCCAGGGTGATGTCGGCGATCAGGCCGAAAACCTTGTAGTAGATGAACATGAAAATGAACGCGGCCAGCATGCCGAACACCATGGCGTGCACGCCCTTGTCGATGTTGTCCTGGCCCAGGCTCGGGCCGATGGCACGCTCCTCCACCGGGGTCAACGGCGCGGCCAGTCCACCGGCGCGCAGCAGCAACGCCAGTTCCCGGCCCTCGATGGGGTTGACACCGGTGATCTGGAAGTTATTGCTGAACACGCCGCGGATGGTCGCCCGATTGATGACCTCTTCGGTGGTTCGGTCAACGTCCACGCCCTGGGCATTCTTTTCGCGCGAACGGTCGATGAACACCACCGCCATCAAATGGCCGAGATTCTCCTGCGTGTTCTTCAGCATCTTGGCTGCGCCGCGGCTGTCCAAGCTCACCGAGACCGCCGGGCCATCCTGGGTGTTTGGCTGAAACGAAGCGTCGGTCAGCTGATCGCCGGTGACCACGACGTCGCGCTTGAGAAGCACCGGCTGCTTATCGCGCGTGTAATACAGCTTGGAGCCCAACGGGACGCGGCCGGTGCCGGCCGCTTCGAGCGGATTGTTGGACTCGTCGACCATGCGGAATTCCAGGGTCGCCGTCTTGCCGAGAATTTTCTTCACCTCGGCCGAGTTCTGCAGGCCGGGCAATTGAATGGCGATGCGGTCCACGCCCTGGCGGGCGACTTGAGGCTCCGACACCGCGAGCTCGGGACTGTTGAGGCGGTTGCGCAGAATCACGATGTTCTGCTGAACCGCGTAGTCCTCGCGCTCTTTGATGTCCTGCGGCGTCAGCTTCAGCTCCAGAGCCGGGGCGCCGCCGACGGTCGTATCGGTCAACGTGATGTTGCGGTTATCCGCGACGATCGCCGCCTTGCCCTTGGCAAAGCCATCGGCGTCGCTGAACACCACGCGCACCCGGTCGGTCGGATAGTCCACGAGAACATCTTGATACGGCACTCTCGCGCTGCGCAGCGAAGCCCGGAAATCCTGCTCGTGCCGGTCGAGCAGCTGCTTCACGGCACCCTGCACATCCACCTGGTACACCAGGTATACCCCGCCGCGGAGGTCCAATCCCAGCTTAACGGGGTTCAGGCCCAGATTGCGCATCCATTCCGGCACCCGCGACGCCTGCGAGAGCGCGACGGTGAATTGATTGGGACGCGCCTCGTTGATCAGATCGCGCGCCTTCAATTGGTCCTGTTTATCGCTGAAGCGTAGCGTCAGGCGTCCCTGCTCGAGAAAAGCCCCGCTCGGTGTCACACCCTTGTCCTTCAGGATTTGCTCGACTGCGGTGCGATCCGCATCGACCACCTCGGCGCGATCCCGCGCCAGCTGCAGCGCGTTCTCCTCGCCGAACAGATTGGGGATCGCAAGAAAGACGCCTATGAGCAGCACGATCGCTACCAACGCGATCTTCCAGCGAGGATACGAGATCATGCGTTCTTGACCGTGCCCTTGGGCAACACCTGAGAAATCTGGAATTTCTGCAGCTTGACGTTGACGCCGCTGGCGATTTCCAAGGTCAGGAACTGCTCGCCGACCTCGGTCACCTTGCCGAGAATGCCGCCGGTGGTTGCCACTTCATCGCCCACGGCGACCTTCGACAACATTTCCCGCTGCTCCTTGGCGCGCTTGTTCTGCGGCCTGATCAGCAAAAAATAAAACACGACCAGAAGCAGGACGGGCAGCAGCAAGGCACTCAGCATGCTTTGCCCACCACCCGCGCCGGCCGCCTGCGCATTTGCCGTATTAATGAAGAAATCCATAGAGTTACACTCGCTTTTTGCAGCGGACGCCATGACGCAAAGCCGCGTAGTATACAGCAGCCCGCGGCAAACTTAACGCGAGCTTCCCCGCTGCTAAATCAAAGGACGTCCGGCCGCCTTCAACGCATGCAGCTCGGCGGCATAGGCCTCGAACCGGCCCGCCGCGATCGCCTCCCGAATCTCCCGCATCAGACGCTGGTAGAAATATAGGTTATGAATGGTGTTCAAATGCGCGCCCAATATTTCGCCGCACTTATCCAAATGCCGCATGTAGTGACGGCAGGTGTAACAGCCACACCCCTCTTCGATCGGACCGGTATCCTTTTGATGCGCCGCATTGCGTATGTTGATGGTGCCGCCGCGGGTGAATAAATGGGCATTGCGTGCATGCCGGGTCGGCATCACGCAGTCGAACATGTCGATGCCGCGGCGCACCGCCTCGACGATGTCCTCGGGGCGTCCCACCCCCATGAGATAGCGCGGTTTACCGGCCGGCATCAGGGGCATCAGCCCATCGAGCACCTGATCCCGCTGCTCTTCGCTTTCGCCCACGGCCAGTCCGCCGACGGCGAGCCCCGCGAAGCCGATCTCCTCGAGAGCGGCCAACGAAGCCGCACGCAAATCCGGATAGATCCCGCCCTGCACGATGCCAAACAGGGTGCCCGGAGGCTCGGTGCGGTAGTACTCGCGAAAGCCCCGCAGCGCCCAGCGCATCGACAATTCCATGGACACCCGCGCTTCGGGCTCGGTGGCCGGATACGGCGTGCATTCGTCGAAACTCATGGCCACATCCGACGCCAGGGTACGCTGAATGCGCATGGATTCCTCGGGCGAGAGGAACACCTGCGCACCGTCCACGGGAGAGCGGAAATGCGCGCCCTCTTCGGTGATTTTCCGCATCTCCGCCAGGCTCCAGACTTGAAAACCGCCGGAGTCGGTGAGGATGGGCCGCCGCCAATGCATGAAGCGATGCAACCCCTGATGCGCCGCGATCACCTCCAGGCCGGGCCGGAGATACAGGTGAAAAGTATTGCCGAGCACGATTTCGGCACCTATGTCCTCGAGATCCTCCGGAGTCATGGCCTTGACCGTGCCGTAGGTGCCGACCGGCATGAACGCCGGCGTCTCGACGGTGCCGCGGGGAAACTCCAGCCGGCCGCGCCGCGCCGCGCCGTCTCGTGCCAGCAAGGTGAACCGCATCGGCCCCAGATGAGCGTCGTGAGAAAGGCTCATGCCGATTGACACGCAGTGTTCAGCGCCGTTGCCGAGGGGGTCAAAAACATGGCGTCACCGTAGCTGAAAAATCGATACCGCGCCCGCACCGCGTGCGCGTATGCCGCCAACAGATTCTCGCGTCCGACAAAGGCCGAGCACAGCATCAGCAGCGTCGACTCCGGCAAATGAAAATTGGTGACCATGGCATCCACTGCACGAAACCGGTGCCCCGGTTTGATGAAAATACGCGTGGCTCCGCGATACGGCGCAACGGCGCGCCCGCTCGCTTCAGCCATACTCGCGGCGGTTTCCAAGCTCCTGACCACCGTCGTACCTATGGCAATCACGCGTCCGCCGGCGGCGCGCGCCGTCTCGATCGCAGCACACGCGGCCTCGGACACCTCCAGGTATTCTTCGTGCATCTCATGCCCTTCGATGTCGTCCGCCCGCATCGGCTGGAATGTGCCGGCACCCACATGCAGGGTGACGAAGGCATGGCGTATTCCACGCGCTTCGAGCGCGGCGAAAGTGCCAGCGTCGAAATGCAGCCCCGCCGTGGGTGCGGCCACGGCCCCGAGGATGCGCGCATACACGGTCTGATAGCGCTCGCGATCGTCGCTTTCCGCCTGCCGCGCTATGTAGGGAGGCAGGGGTATTTCGCCGTGAGCCTCGAAGAAAGCCGCCACCTCGCAAGAGAACCGCAGATGGAACAAATCGCCCTGTCTTCCGAGCATGCCCGCCGAATGGCCTCCGGCCAGCTTGACCGAGGCACCCGGCTTCAGGCCCTTGCTGGCGCGCAGCTGCACCAGCGCGGTGTTCGCCGTCAGGGCTCGTTCGAGCAGGATTTCGACGCGCCCGCCGCTTTCCTTGAAGCCGAATACACGCGCGGGAATTACGCGCGTATCGTTGAAAACCAGCAAATCGGCCGGTGTCAGCAAGGACGGAAAGTCGCGGAACTGAAGGTCGCGCAGCGAGCCGGAGGCTCCATCGAGCGTCAGCATCCGACTGGCGGAGCGCGTCGCCGCGGGTCGCTGGGCAATGAGTTCCTGGGGAAGATCGAATTGAAAGTCCGTGCGCCGCATGTTTTAACCATTCTATCAAGAGCGGCAATCGCCCCAAGAATCAAATATACTGCGCGGCCTGGTATGCCCGGATGGCGGAACTGGTAGACGCGCCGGACTCAAAATCCGGTTCCCTGAAAAGAGTGTGGGTTCGATTCCCTCTCCGGGCACCAGAATTTAATTTATGGACGTCCTTTGAATTTCTGCAGCAACTGCGGCTCGCCCGTCGAATTCAAGATTCCCGCCGGGGACCATTTGCCGCGCTTCGTGTGCTCGAGCTGCGACACGATCCACTACAAGAACCCTTTGCTGGTTCTGGGTTGCGTCCCCGAGTGGCAGGGCAAGATCTTGCTGTGCCGCCGCGCCATCGAGCCGCGGCTGGGATTTTGGACGGTGCCGGCCGGTTTCATGGAAAACGGCGAAACCCTGCAGGCCGCGGCGGCGCGAGAATGTTACGAGGAGGCACTGGCGAAGGTCGAGATCGGCTCGCTGCTGGCTGTGGTCAGCGTGACGGGCGCCAACCAAGTACATGTGATGTTCCGGGCCAAATTGCTGCAGCCTGATTTCGCGCCGGGGCCGGAAAGCATGGAGGTCGGCCTGTACGAGGAGGCTGACGTGCCGTGGGAGGAACTGGCGTTTCCGAGCGGCGAATTCACTTTGCGCAAGTACTTCGAGGACCGCGCCGCCGGGCGCGAGGATCATCACTTTGTCGAATTGAGCCGTAGGCTGAAGTCCTGACCGCGCCGGCCTCGAGTGCGTGCGGGATCGGACTTTGCGTCTGTGGCAGAATAGTATTCACGTTCAACCGATCAATTGAAGGGTAAGTCATGGCATTCGTGGTCACCGAAAGCTGCATCAAGTGCAAATATATGGATTGCGTGGAGGTATGTCCCGTCGACTGCTTCCACGAAGGCCCGAATTTTCTGGTGATCGATCCCGATGAGTGTATCGACTGCACGCTGTGCGAGCCGGAATGCCCGGTGGAAGCCATTTTTTCGGAAGAAGAGATCCCCGACGGTCAGGAGAGCTTTCTCAAGCTGAACGCGGAGCTGGCCAAGAAATGGCCGGTGATCAGCGAGAAGAAGCCGGCCCCGGCCGATGCCAAGCAATGGGAAGGGGTGCCAGAGAAGCTCAAGCTGCTGGAGCGGTAGAGAGTTCGAGCGGCAGCAGGTCCGGCGCTCAGCGTTTGGCCAGTTGCAGATCCTTGATCTGCTGCACCAATTCGCGCGGCGGCATGTAGCCCTCGATGTAGTCGCCCTTCTCCGTGACGATGGCCGGTGTGCCGCGCACTCCGATGCTTTGGCCCAAGGCATATTCGCGGGCGACCGGCGTCGCCGCGCACACCTTGCTCAAATCCAATTGCGCGCCGGCCTTTGCGCGCGTCAGGGCCGCATTGCGGTCCGCCGAGCACCAGACAACTTCCGCTTTTTTCCAGCTTTCCGTATCGGGACCGGTGCGCGGATAGAACATGTAGCGGACGCGCACGCCCAAACGGTTCAATTCGGCCATCTCGCTGTGCAACTTTCTGCAATAGGCGCAATCGACGTCGGTGAATACCGTGATGGTATACAGCGGATTCTTGGGCCCGAATATCACCATCTGCGATTCGGGGACGGCGCCGATCATGGCGACGCGCGCGCGCATGCGCTGCGCCTCGGTCAGATTCTCGCGCGAATCCATGTCATACAAATTGCCGTCGAAGAAATACTTGCCGTCCGCGGTCAAGTAGCTGACCTCGGCTCCCTGTGCGAACTCGTAGATGCCGGGAATCGGCGAAGGCCGTAAATTCTCGAGTTTCGACCCGACCGGGAGGCGTTTCAGCAAGGCCGCACGCGGATCGGCGGACTGGTCGGCGGAAACTGCATGGGCCGGATCGGCGCTCGCGGCGCGGGCCGGGTCGGGCGTCGTACCGGCGAGCGCCGGGCGCGAACCAAACCCCGCGGTGCAGGTGACCAAGGCCAGGGCGGCAAGAATTCTCAACATGAGGGACTCCGGCGGAATTGACTGATTCGACCCCGCGGCGCGCCGGAGGTTCACGCAATCCTAGCAGGCGGCGATCGTCAGCCGCGAGGATGGTGCTGGGAATGCAGTTCTTTCAGTCGCTCGCGGGCGACATGAGTGTAGATTTGAGTCGTGGACAGATCGCTGTGCCCCAGGAGCATCTGCACGACGCGCAGGTCCGCTCCGTGGTTCAGCAGATGCGTAGCGAAAGCATGTCGCAAGGTATGCGGCGAGAGCTCTTTCTCCACGCCGGCTTTCTTCGAATAGCGTTTGATGATGTGCCAAAAGGCCTGGCGCGTCATGCGGTCGCCGCGGCGCGTCGGGAACAGGTAGTCGGTCTGCCGCTCCAACAATATTTCAACCCGCGGCCCCTGCATGAATTGCTGCAACCAATTCACGGCCTCATCGCCCAATGGAATCAGACGCTCGCGATTGCCCTTGCCGACCACGCGCATCACACCCTGATTGAGATTGACCTGATTGTGTTTCAGGCTCACCAGTTCGGAGACCCGCAACCCGGTGGCATACAATACCTCGAGCATGGTGCGGTCGCGGTGCCCCAGCGGATCCGACACCGTCGGCGCCTCGAGCAGCGAATCGACTTCGGCCTCGGTCAGCGATTTGGGCAGGGAGCGGCCGATCTTCGGCATGGCGATCTGCGCCGTCGGATCGATCTCGATCAAACCCTCGCGCACCATGAAACGGAAAAATCTTCGGAAACTCGACAGTTGTCGCGCGGTCGACCGGGGCCGCGATCCCCCCTCGACCCGGGCTGCGATGAATCCCAGCAATTCGATGCGTGTTGCCTTGAGCAGCGCGCCGTCGCGCTCCTCCAGCCAGCGAGCCAGCGCGGTCAGATCCGCGCGATAAGCCGCAAGGGTATTGGCAGACAGTCCGCGCTCCAGCCACACTGCATCCAGGAAACGCTGCAGAGCCGGATCCGATGCCTCTCGGACGGCCGGTACCGTTGCGCCCGTGGTGCGTGTATAAACCGTCCGTTTAAGAGCCGTCGCCATATTTTTCCGCGTGGGTGTTCGCACGAAATGCCGCTGTATGTAGAGTCCGATCCAGTATGCGAGGCGTGCCGGCCGGTCGGCGTGACCAGAATCACAGTACAGTCAAGTATTAACATAAGGAGAACCAGATCACAGTAACCACGCAGATGAAACCGTCCAAAGTCATGCGGTTGCTGTACAGCGCCTATTGCGTCGTCCTGTTTACGGTTCTCGGTTTGGCCGTGCTGGTGATCAATCTGTTCCTGCCGAGCCTGCGCCGGCGACGACTGGTGGCCGGGGTGGCCTCGCGCGCTTTTCTGCGCGCGGCCGGAGTGCCCTTCACCGTCGAGGGTCTGAATCGCCTGCCGCAAGTCCCCTGCGTGGTGGTCGCCAATCACGCCAGCTACATCGACGGCCTGGTCGCCGCGGCGGCGCTCCCGCCCGATTTTGCTTTCGTGATCAAGAAGGAAATGGTGCGGGTGCCGCTTGCCGGCCTGCTGCTGCGGCGGCTGGGATCGCAGTTCGTGGAACGCTTCAATCGGCACAAGGGCGGGGTCGATACGCGCCGTGTGCTGAAACTCGCCGCCACCGGCCAGTCCTTGGTGTTCTTTCCCGAAGGCACGTTCACCGAGATCCGCCAGATCGGCAAATTCCTCGGCGGCGCATTCGCCACGGCCGCTCGCTCCGACATGCCGGTCGTGGCCATGGCCATTCACGGCACCCGTGCCGTCCTGCCTCCGGGGGGCCTGGCCGTCCATCGGCTGCCGATTCGCGTTGAAATACTTGAGGTTCTTGGCGCGAATGAGGCCAGGCAGCGCAGCCGCGAGCTGATCGCACGGGCCGTGGGCGAGCCCCTGGCGCCCTGAGGGCTCGGGTCAGAGAGGCGTATCGCGGTATACTTGGGCATCCCTGCAACATCTATGGAAATGCACCATGAGTTCTGACCCCCTCGTTATTTTGGCCGCCCGCCGTACGCCCGTGGGCGCCTTCCAAGGCGCTTTCAGCACCGTAACCGCACCGCAATTGGGGTCGGTCGCCATCAAGGCTGCCCTCGCCGACTCCGGTGTGGCCGTTTCGCAGATCGACGAGGTCATCATGGGCTGTGTCCTCTCGGCCGGGCTGGGCCAGGCCCCCGCACGCCAGGCGGCGTTGGGCGCCGGGATCCCCACCAGCGTTCCAACCACGACGGTCAACAAAATGTGCGGCTCCGCGATGCGTGCCCTGATGTTGGCCGGCGACCAAATCCTCGCCGGTTCCGCCAAGGTCATCGTCGCCGGCGGCCTCGAGTCCATGACCAATGCGCCCTACCTGCTCCCCAAGGCCCGCGCCGGCTATCGCATGGGAAATCAGGAAGTGCTGGACCACATGTTCTTCGACGGCCTGCAGAGCCCCTGGGATGGACAGCTCATGGGCTGCTTCGCCGAGGCCACTTCGGAAAAATACCAGTTCACCCGCAAGGCCCAGGACGACTTCGCCGCCGAATCGGTCCGTCGGGCGCTGGCCGCCGTGAACGGGGGGGCCTTCACCGCCGAAATTGCTGCGGTGACCGCCAAGACCCGCAAGGGAGAATCCGTGGTCGATAAGGATGAGACGCCCTTTACCCTCGATATCGCCAAGATCCCCACACTCAAGCCGGCATTCAAAAAAGACGGCACGGTGACTGCCGCCAGTTCTTCCGGAATTTCCGACGGCGCAGCGGCGCTGGTGCTGGCGCGAGAGTCCTTCGCCGCATCCCAGGGCCGCAAGCCGTTGGCGCGCATCCTCGGCTATACCAGTTTCGCGCGCGAGCCGGAGTGGTTCACGCTGGCACCGGTAGGAGCGATGCAGAAACTGCTGAAACGGCTGGATTGGCAGCCGCAGGATGCCGATTTGTACGAAATCAACGAGGCATTCGCGGCGGTACCCATGGCCGCGATCCAGGATTTGGGCCTGGATCACCAGAAGGTCAACGTCAACGGCGGAGCCTGTGCACTCGGGCACCCGATCGGCGCCACCGGGGCGCGCATCGTGACCACGCTGCTGTACGCACTGCGCGCGCGGGGCAAGAAACGCGGCATTGCCAGCCTGTGCATCGGCGGCGGCGAAGCCACTGCGATCGCGATCGAATTGGTGTGAACTCATCGGTTCTGAGGAGGGTGGACGCGGGCGTTGCGCATGTGACGCTCAATCGCCCCGATAAGCGCAACGCCCTGGATCGCGCCACCATCGCGGCGCTGACTGCGGAATTGCGGCACTGCGCCGCCGACGCGGCGGTGCGCGTGGTGCAAATCACGGGGACAGGCAAAGTCTTTTGCGCCGGTGCAGACCTCGGCGAGATGCAAGCACAAGCAAGTGCCAGTGAAGCGGCCAACCTGGCGGATGCCGAGCAGCTGGCGACGTTGTTGACCGTGCTGGATTCAATGCCCAAGCCGACGCTGGCTCGGGTCAACGGAGACGGCTATGGCGGCGCGCTCGGGCTGATGGCCGCCTGCGACATCGTGGTGGCCGTGGACTCGGCGAGGTTTGCATTCACGGAGGTGCGGCTCGGAATCATACCGGCGGTGATTTCGCCCTTCGTGCTGGGCAAAATCGGCGAACGGGCCGCGCGGCGCTACTTTTTGACCGCCGAGGCGCTGAACGCTGCGGCGCTCAAGGAGCTGGGGCTGGTGCACGAGGTCGTGGCCGACGGCCTGCTCGACACTGCCTGCGCGCGCATTACCGAAGTGCTGCTGCAGGGGGCGCCGGGAGCACAGGCACAGGCCAAGATACTGATACGCGATATGGCCCAGCCGGCCGCCGGGGATCGCGCGGCTGCATCCATGGAGGCAGCCGGACGGCTGGCGCGGCTACGTGTTCAAGAAGAGGCCCAGGAAGGGTTCAGCGCTTTCTTCAATAAGCGCAAGCCAGGCTGGCGTCCGAACTGAAAAAGTGGGGTGGGCGTCCCTGCCCAATCCATGCCCAAATCCCTTGGCCATCCTGGAAGGCGGCGTCCGTGGCCTATCAACATGGGTGTCCCCACTAACTAAAGCGACGAGCCTGCGACTTTTCCCTCATGCAAATGTCCGCCAGGTGGATATTTGCCCGGATATCTCGGCCGGAGCTCCGTCTCCCCGGGCGTCCCTGGTTTGTGATCTACTATCGCCCGTTTTTGCGGGCTCATTTTTGCGGGCCCGTTTTGCTGTTTGCCTTTTCCTGGCCCTTTCCCGATCTTAGGTGCATTTGATGAGCGAAGCTCCCCGCGATGTCATGGAATATGAGGTGGCGATCGTCGGCGCCGGCCCCGCCGGTCTTGCCTGCGCCATCCGGCTGAAGCAGCTCAATCCCGCATTGAATGTGTGCGTGCTCGAGAAGGCCGCCAGTCTCGGGGCCCACTCACTGTCCGGCGCGGTCATGGAACCCGGACCCCTCGATGAACTGCTGCCCGAGTGGCGTGCCCACGCTCCGGCGGTCTGTGTGCCGGCCGCGCGCGACGAGTTTCTATTCATGACTCGCCGCAAGCGCTATCGGTTGCCGACCCCGCCGCAGATGGCGAATCACGGCAACTTCATTGTTTCGCTGGGACAGCTGATCCCGATTCTCGGCCAAGAAGCGGAAAAGCTGGGAGTCGACGTATTCGCGGGATTCGCGGCGGCCGAGGCTTTGTTCGACGAGGCCGGTGCCGTCAAGGGCGTGCGCATCGGCGACATGGGCGTGGAAAAGAACGGCGAGCCCGGACCGAATTTCGCCCTGGGACCCGAGATTCACGCCAAAATCACTATGTTCTGCGAGGGCTGCCGCGGCAGCGTCTCCAAGCAGCTCATCAAGCGTTTCAAGCTTGATGCCGGCAAGTCCCCACAGACCTACGGCCTGGGATTCAAGGAGCTGTGGCAGCTGCCGCCCGGCCGGGTTCAACCCGGCCTCATTCAACATACCCTGGGCTGGCCGCTCGATTCCAATACCTATGGCGGCAGCTTTTTGTACCACCTCGACAATGACCGGGTGTACGTCGGATTCGTGGTCGGCTTGGACTATGAAGATCCGCGCTTCAAGCCCTTCGAGGCTTTCCAGCAGTACAAGAACCATCCCGACATCAAGAAACTGCTGCAAGGCGGTGAGATCATCGCCGGCGGCGCGCGCACCGTGATCGAAGGCGGCTATCAATCCATGCCCACTCTCGAGATGCCCGGCGCGATGCTCGTGGGCGACGCCGGCGGCACGCTCAACACGCCGAAGATCAAGGGCATCCATCAGGCTATTCGTTCGGGCATGACTGCTGCCGAACATTTCGTGGCGCAAGGCGCCAGCCTGGGGTTCGACAAGCGCTGGCGCGAATCGAAAGGCGGACGCGAGCTGCACAAGGTGCGCAACATCCGCCCCGGGTTCCGCCGCGGGCTGTGGTTCGGACTCGCCAACGCCGCGCTCGAAACCGCGACCTTCGGAAAACTGCCCTGGACGCTCGCCAATCATGCCGACGATACGGCGCTCAAGCGCCTCGATGACTACGTTTCGCCGGACCGCGACTGGGGCGACCGCGAACTGCCGCCGCGCGATCGGCTGGCCTTCGTATTCTTCGCCGCGACGACTCATGATGAGAACCAGCCGGTGCACCTGCACGTCGCCGACACCACGGTGTGCGCCACGCGCTGCGTGAAGGACTTCGGCAATCCCTGCACGAATTTCTGTCCGGCGAATGTGTACGAGATGATCGATGACGGCAGCGGCGGCAAGAAGCTGCAGATCAATTCCTCCAACTGCGTGCATTGCAAGGCCTGCGACATCAAGGAACCCTACGCCGGACAGATCACCTGGGTGACGCCGGAGGGCGGTTCCGGGCCCAACTACCAGAGCCTCTAAGATCAAATCGGTTGAATCGCGTCTCGAGGAGCAGGTCGCGGCACACCGCCTCGAATTCGACGCGGCCCAACGCGATGCCGCGGTCCGGCTCGATCGCCTCGCCACGCGCCTGGCGGAGTCCTCGCAATCCCTCGGCGAGAGGCTGCGCGCGCATCTGCCCTGGCTGCCGACCTCGGCCGCAGCAGCGCCGCAACGCGGCCTTTATTTGTGGGGCGGCGTCGGCCGCGGCAAGACGATGCTCATGGACTGCTTTTACGAGTCCCTGCCCTTTGCGCGCCGCGAGCGCTCGCACTTCTATCGTTTCATGCGCCAGGTGCATGCGGAACTGCGCGCGGTCACTCGCCGCACCCAGCCCCTCGAGAGCGTCGCGCAGCACTGGGCGCAGCGGGCGTGCGTGATCTGCCTGGACGAATTCTTCGTTGCGGATATCGCCGATGCGATGATTCTCGCCGGTCTGTTCGAGGGACTGTTCCGCCGGGGGGTGACTCTTGTTGCCACATCCAATACACCGCCCGAAGATCTGTACAAGGACGGCCTGCAACGCGAACGGTTCCTGCCGGCCATCGGCTTGATTCACCAGCATATGGACGTGGTGCACCTGGACGGCGGAGCCGACTACCGCCTGCGGCAGCTCGAGCAGGCACCCACCTACCTGGACTCGACTGACGAAAAGACGCCGATGCAACTGCAACGGCGCTTTGCCGCACTCGCGGGGGAGTCGGCCACGGGACCCACGCGGCTGTTGATCGAGGACCGCACCATGAACGCCCTCGCCACGGGCGCCGGCATGGCTTGGTTCGAATTCAGGGAACTGTGCGAAGGGCCGCGCAGCCAGAACGACTACATCGAGCTTGCCCGCCTGTACCACACCATTTTCATCTCCAACATCCCCGAATTCACCTGGGCCAATGAGAACGCCGCACGCCGCTTCATCTCCGCCATCGACGAATTCTACGATCGCGGCGTCAAGATCGTGGTGTCGGCTGCGGCGGCGCCGACGGCGCTGTATCGCGGTGAAAAACTGCAGCTCGAATTTCAGCGCGCCGCGAGCCGCCTGATCGAAATGCAAACCCAGCAGTATCTCGCCCGTGAGCATCACCCATAAAGGACGGGGTCGCCCCGACCCCGTTAAATGTTGCGCGAAGCGCATGGAAACTCTGCGCGAAGCGCATGGACAATCAACACCTGGCATAATTCAGGGATGAAGATGGTTGCCGAGTTCAAAATTCACTACAGGCAGATCTTGGACCCGGCCGGCAACGCCGTGGCGCCGTTGCCGCAGTTCGCGAAAGACACGGACGAAGTCCTGCGTATGTACAGGGCCATGACTCTGGTGCGGGTTTTCGACGCGAAGGCGGTGAACCTGCAGCGCACGGGGCAGCTCGGCACCTACCCCTCCTGTCTTGGCCACGAGGCCGCGCATGTGGGTGTCGGCGCGGCGATGCGGCCCGAGGACGTGCTGGCGCCCGTCTATCGCGAATTCGGCACGCAGCTTTGGCGCGGCGTGACCATGACGGAGATACTGACGTACTGGGGCGGCGACGAATGCGGCAACGACTTTGCTGCGTCTCGGCAGGATTTCGCCTGGTGCGTACCGATCGCCACGCAGACCTTGCATGCGGCGGGAGCGGCCATGGCCTTCAAGATACGCAAGGAGCCGCGCTGCGCCCTCGCCTACATCGGCGACGGCGGCACTTCCGAGGGCGCTTTTTACGAGGCCCTCAACCTGGCCGGATCGCGCACGCTGCCGGTGGTATTCGTCATCGTCAACAATGGCTGGGCCATCTCCGTTCCGACGAAGGCGCAGACGGCGGCACAAACCCTGGCGCAGAAAGCCGTCGCTGCCGGTATCGCGGGCGTGCAGGTCGATGGCAACGATGTGTTCGCGGTCCGCGAGGTGGTGAGCGAGGCGCTCGAGTCCGCGCGGCGCGGCGCGGGTCCCGCCTTGATCGAGGCGCTCACGTACCGGCTGAGCGATCACACGACTGCGGATGATGCCAGCCGCTATCGCTCCGGCCATGAGGTCAAGGAGGCCTGGAGCGTCGAGCCGCTGATTCGCCTGCGGAAATTCCTCTGCGAACTCGGAATTTGGGATGACGGCAAGGAACAAGTACTACTGCAGGAGTGCGCCCGCGAAGTCGATGCGGCCGTGACCGGCTACTTGGCGAGGGCAAATCCGTCGACCGATGCGATGTTTGACCATCTATTCGCCACCCTGCCGGCGCACCTGCACGAACAACGTGTCGTCGCCCGCAAATACGGCTCGAAACACAGCGGTCAGTGACTTGGCGAAAATAACCATGGTCGAGGCCATCGCCATGGCGCATGGCTGGGAAATGCAGCACGACGCCGACGTGGTCGTGATCGGCCAGGATGTGGGTGCCAACGGCGGCGTGTTTCGCGCGACGGCCGGCCTGCAGGAACGCTTCGGCCATGACCGGGTCCAGGACACTCCGCTGGCGGAGGCGACCATCGCCGGCATGTCGGTGGGGATGGCGACTCATGGATTGAAGCCTGTCGCCGAAATTCAGTTCATGGGCTTCTTGTATCCGGCACTGGATCAGATAGTGAACCATATGTCGCGCATGCGTAATCGCACACGCGGCCGCCTGAGCTGTCCGGTGGTGATTCGCACCCCGCACGGCGGCGGCATTCACGCCCCCGAACATCATTCGGAGAGCACCGAGACCCTGCTATGCCACATTCCGGGCATACGCGTCGTCTGCCCCTCCTCGCCTGCGCGAGCCTACGGCCTGCTGCTCGCGGCGATTCGCGATCCTGACCCGGTGATGTTTTTGGAACCGGTGCGTTTGTATCGGGCGATGCGCCAGGAAGTGAGCGACGATGGCCGGGCTCTGCCCCTGGACCATTGCTTCATTCTGCGCGAGGGCAGCGATGTAACCATGGTCACCTGGGGAGCGATGACCGTGGAAACGCTGCGCGCCGCTGCCGAGCTGGACAAGCGCGGAATCGACGCCGAGGTCATCGATCTTGCGACCTTGAGCCCCATCGACATCGAGACCATTCTCGCGTCGGTTGCCAAGACCGGCAGGCTGGTGATCGTGCACGAGGCCGCCCGCAATGTCGGCGTCGGCGCCGAGATCGCCGCTTTGGTCGCAGAGCACGGCCTCTACGATTTACAGGCGCCGATCCAGCGCGTCGCCGGGTTCGACACCATCATGCCGTTGTTCAAGCTCGAGCACGATTATATTCCGAGCGTGCAGCGGATCATCGACGCGGTGGAACTCACCGTCGACGTTCCCTAGAGGCTGTTTCATGAGCACATTCAGGCTTCCGGATTTGGGCGAGGGCTTGGCCGAGGCCGAGATCGTCCAGTGGCACGTCAAGGTGGGTGACCATGTGCGGGTCGACCAACCCATGGTCTCCGTGGAGACCGCCAAAGCGGTCGTCGAAGTGCCGGCGCCGTTTGGCGGACAAGTGACCGCCCTGCACGGTGCGCCCGGCGACATCGTGCCCACCGGCGCGCCCCTCATCGAGTTCGATTCCGGCACCGTCGTCGGCTGCATGCCCGCGACCAGCGATGAGGAATTCGTGGAGTCGGTCATCGTCGGCGGCGCCCACAGGCATGACGGCAACGGACGCGGACGCGCCGTGCCGGCGGCTCGAGCGCTCGCAAAGAGCCTCGGCGTGAATCTCGCAGCGGTGCAAGGCGGCGGCCGCGCCGGTTTGATCACGCTCGACGACGTCCTGCGCCATGCCAATTTGACGGGCGGCGCGAGCGGCGCGGCGGCCACGAACGGGGCGGCCACCGACGGCCTCGCCCACGGGGCCTCGCCCGCCGCACGCGCCATCGCCGCCGCACGCCCCGAGGACGGTACCGTCGAGCTGCTGCGCGGTGTGCGGCGCGCCATGGCGCAAAGCATGTCGCTGTCGCGGGATCAGGTGGCCGACAGCACGGTTTGCGACGATGCCGACATTCATCATTGGACGCGGCGCGGCGATTACATGCTGCGGTTGGTGCGCGCGATGACCTGCGCCTGGCGCGCGGAGCCCGCATTGAACGCCTGGTACGATCCGGCCTCGCAATCGCGCCTGCTGGTTGCGCACATCAATCTTGCGATCGCCGTCGACACGCCCGGCGGACTCATCGTCCCGGTGGTGCGCAACATCGAGAGCAAGTCGCCGGAGGAACTTCGCGCGGCCATCGCGCTCCAAAAGGACGCGGCGCACCGGCGCAGCACGCCGCCAGAGGATCTGCGCGATTTCACCCTCATGCTGTCGAATTTCGGCACTCTCGCCGGCCGCTACGGAATCCCCCGGGTGGTGCCTCCCGCGGTCGCCATACTGGGCGCGGGTAAAGTGCGCGAGGACGCGGTCGTCATCGACGGCGCCGTGCTCGCCCATCGACGCATGCCCCTCTCTTTGAGCTTCGATCACCGCTGCATCACGGGCGGCGAGGCCTGCCGCTTCTTGGCGGCGGTCATCGCCGATCTTGAAAAGCCGGACTAATACAAAGGAACAACATGTACCAAGGTGCCTCCGAACAACATCGCAAGATCGTGGCCGCCATCGCGCGGTCCTCGATCCGGCCCCCCAAGGCCATGCGCAGCCTGGACTGGCCGGGCTTTTTACAAACCTATTACGCGCATGTGGATGCCGAGGATCTCGCCGTGCGCGAGCCGGCGGAGCTGGCCGGCAGCGCACTGTCTCATTTGATGTTCGCGCGCCAACGGCGCAGGTCCGCCCTGGTCCGGGTATTCAACCCCACCGTACGCGAGCACGGTTTTACCTCACCGCACACCGTCATCGAGATGGTGAACGATGACATGCCCTTCCTCGTGGACTCGATCAGCCTGGCACTCGCGCAGCGTTCTCTCACGCTGCATTTCCTGACACACCCCGTCTTTGCGGTGACGCGCGACGGTTCGGGAACCTTGCTCTCCTTGCGGGAGCGCGGCGAAGCCTCCAAGAGCAAGAAGCAGCCCGTCAAGGAGAAGCTCAAGCTGGAATCGTTCCAGCACATCGAGGTCGATAGAATCGTCGATCCCGCCGCGTTGCAGTCTCTCGCAGCACAGATCGAGCGCAGCATGCGCGATGTGCGGGTGGCCTGCGCGGATTGGCTCAAGATGCAGCAAGCCGCGCACCAGACGGCGCAGGATTTGAGTTCCTTGAGCGACAAGTTCGATCCCAGCGATTTGAGCGAAGCCATCGCGCTGCTCACCTGGATGGAGAATCGCCACTTCACCTTTCTGGGCTATCGCGAATACCGGCTGCAGGGGCGCAAGGGGCACGAGTCCCTGCAACCCATCCCGGCCAGCGGCCTGGGCATTTTGCGCCCCGGCCACAAGCCGCCGGCGGCCACGAACCGCACCTTGTCGAGCGACATCCGCCGGCAGAGCCGGTCCCGCGACATCGTCCTCGTCACCAAGGCGAACTTCGAATCCACGGTTCACAGATCCGGCTATCTCGACTACATCGGAGTCAAGCATTTCGACGCCAAGGGCCGGCTGATCGGCGAGAAGAGATTCATCGGCTTGTGGACTTCGGCGGCCTACAGCAGCAATCCACGCGAGATCCCCGTGCTGCGCCACAAGGTGTCGCAGGTGGTGGCGCACTTCGCGCTCGCGCCCGACAGCCATGACGGCAAGGCTTTGCAGCACATTCTCGAGTCCTTTCCGCGCGACGAGTTGTTCCAGGCCAGCGTTGCGGAACTGAATCGCATCGTCACCGGCATCTTCGGGCTGCAGGAGCGCCCGCGGGTGCGCGTGCTGTTGCGCCGCGACGCATTTCGCCGCTTCTATTCCTGCCTGGTGTACGTACCGCGAGAGAAATACAACACGCAGGTCCGCCAGCGCATCGAAAAAGTCATTCGCGAAGCATTTTCCGCATTCGGCATGGAATCGCAGGTGCAGATCGCGGAGTCGAATCTCGCACGCATCCACATCGTGGCGCGGACCACCCCCAGCGATGAGACGCGGGTGGACCCGGACGCATTGGAGCGGCGCGTGGCCGCGGCGGTGCGCTCGTGGCTTGACGGGTTCAAGACCGCCCTGCTGGCGCGCCAGGACGAAGCCTACGCCCTGCAGCTGTTCGAAAAATATGCGCAGGCCTTCCCCGCGGCCTATACGGAGGACTTCAACGGCGATGCCGCAGCCCTCGACGTATCCTTCCTCGAGGCGGTGGAGAAGGAACCGGCACGGCTGCATCTGGACATTTACAGGCCCGAGCCTCGGAGCAAGGACAACTTCTTCCTGAAAATCTTCCGCGGCCAGGATGCCATTCCGATCTCCGACCTCCTGCCCATGCTCGAGAACATGGGCCTCAAGGTGATCGCCGAGCGTCCTTACCAGCTCGAGTTCCCAGGCGGCCGGCACGCCTGGATACAGGACCTGGAACTGGTGATGCAGGCATCCGCAGTCACCCAATTCGAAGCCTTGGAACGCGAAGTCAAGAGCGCCTTCACGGCGGTCTGGACCGGCCGCATGGATAGCGACAGCTTCAATCAACTGACTCTGGCCGCCGGCATACCGTGGCGCATCGTGACCGTCATACGCGCTTATTGCCGCTACTTGCTGCAGACCGGATTGCCTTTCAGCCAGGGTTATATCGCGCAGGTGCTGGTCAACAATGCGGGAATCGCCCGCGCGCTGGCGGATTTGTTCGTCGCCCGCTTCAACCCCGAACCCTCGGTATCGGCGCGGCAGAGCGCTCTCGCGCGTCTCGACAAGCGCATCCGCGCGGCGCTCGAGGAAGTGACCCGCTCCGACGAGGATAGAATCCTGCGAGCCTTGTGGAGCGCGCTGACGGCGACGGTGCGCACCAACGCTTATCAAATCGGCCGCGACGGCCAGCTCAAGGAATACCTCTCCTTCAAGATCGAAAGCCAGCAGCTGCGCGAGCTGCCCTTGCCCAAGCCGCTGTTCGAGATTTTCGTGTTCTCGCCGCGCATGGAGGGCGTGCACCTGCGCATGGGTTACGTCGCGCGCGGCGGCCTGCGCTGGTCGGACCGGCGCGAGGACTTCCGCACCGAAGTGCTCGGACTCATGAAGGCCCAGCACGTGAAGAACACGGTGATCGTCCCCGTGGGAGCCAAGGGCGGCTTCGTCGTCAAGCGCATGCCGGCCGAGCGGGAAGCGCTGCAGGCCGAAGTGATTGCGTGCTACCAGACGCTCATCAGGGGTCTTTTGGACGTCACCGACAACATCGTCGACGACAAAATCGTCGCCCCGCCCATGGTGGTCCGTCACGACAAGGACGATGCCTACCTGGTGGTGGCGGCGGATAAGGGCACCGCGACTTTTTCCGACATCGCCAACGCCATCTCCGAGGAGTACGGCTTCTGGCTGGGCGATGCATTCGCCTCCGGCGGCTCGGCCGGCTACGACCACAAGAAAATGGCGATCACGGCACGCGGCGCATGGGAATGCGTGAAGCGCCACTTCCGCGAGACCGGCGTCGACATCCAGACCCAGGACTTTTCCGTCGTCGGCATCGGCGACATGGCCGGAGACGTGTTCGGCAACGGGATGCTGCAATCGCCTCATATCCGGCTGGTTGCCGCCTTCAATCACATGCACATCTTCATCGATCCGCAGCCGGACGCGGCGCGTTCGTTCCGCGAGCGTGAGCGGCTGTTCAAGATGCCGCGCTCGAGCTGGGAGGACTATTCGCGCGACGCGATCTCCAAGGGCGGCGGCGTGTTCTCGCGGACCGCGAAGAGCCTGACCCTATCGCGCGAGGCGCAGACCCTGCTCGAGCTTCCCGCACAAGTGACGCCGAATGAAGTGATCAAGGCCATTCTGAAGTCGCATGTCGATCTTTTTTGGAACGGCGGCATCGGCACCTACGTCAAAGCCACTTTCGAAAGCCATAGCGACGTCGGGGACCGCAGCAATGACGCCGTGCGCATCGACGCCCGCGAGCTGAACTGCAAAGTCATCGGCGAAGGCGGCAACCTCGGTGTGTCGCAGCTCGGGCGCATCGAGTTCGCGCGGCGCGGCGGCAGGCTCAACACGGATTTCATCGACAATTCCGCCGGCGTGAACACCTCGGACGTCGAGGTCAACTTGAAGATTCTGTTGAACGGCGCGGTCCGCGCCAAGGAAATCACCCGCGCGGAACGCAATCGTCTGCTGGCGCAGATGACGAATGAAGTGGCGGGTTTGGTGTTGCGCAACAACTATCTTCAGGGCCAGGCGATCAGCACCAGCGAGTTCCAGGCGAAGGTGCGCTTGAGCGAGCACGCCTACGTGATCCGTGCCCTCGAGCGTTCCGGAGACTTGAACCGCTCGCTGGAATTTCTGCCGACGGAGGAAGAGATCGCCGAGCGCCGCAAGGCCGGCGAGGGGTTGACGCGGCCCGAACTCGCGATCACCCTGAGTTACGGCAAGATCTGGCTGTATCGGGCGCTCATCCACTCCAATGTTCCGGAGGATCCGTATTTGTCGGGCGAGCTCAAGCGCTATTTTCCGCAGCCCGTGCAGAAGCGCTTCGCCCTGCGCCTGAAACGGCATCGCCTGCGCCGCGAGATCATCGCGACGGCGATCACCAACAGCTTGATCAATCGCATGGGGCCGGTTTTCCCGGTGCGTGCGCAGGATGATACGGGCGCCGATCCGGCCGCCATCGCGCGGGCCTACAGCATCGCGCGCGAAGTGTTCGCCGCCCGCTATATCTGGACTCAGATCGAAGCTCTCGATAACCGCATCCCCGCCGCCGTGCAGTACACGGCCATGTCGAAGACCACGCGACTGCTGCGGCATATGACCTACTGGCTGCTGGAAAACCGGCGCGACGATTTGGACATCGAGCGCGGCGTGCTTCGTTATGGCGCCCAGGTGGGAGAACTGTTCCACCAGCTCTCCGACGTTCTGAGCGTCACGGAGCAGGCGCGGCTGCGTGGGCTGCGTTCGCAGCTCATCGAACAGCGTGTACCCGAGGACCTGGCCGCTCGAATCGCCTCCCTCGAAATGTTGCACAGCGCGTTGGACCTGGTCGAAGTGGCCATGGCCTCGCGCTTGGGAATAGTCTATGCGGCCAAGGCGTATTTCGATCTCGGCGAGCAGCTCGGCCTGACTTGGATCAAGGAACAGATCGAAAG
>Ga0302314_10006534_pt1 | contig 21088 bp, 18 predicted proteins | sample III_Palsa_N2_3_FD_200533 | JGI IMG/M metagenome (GOLD analysis project Ga0302314, IMG submission 200533) | Peat permafrost microbial communities from Stordalen Mire near Abisko, Sweden - III_Palsa_N2_3 | ecosystem: Environmental > Terrestrial > Soil > Palsa > Peat permafrost | place: Sweden... | reverse complement strand
CTTATAGTCGCCGTCTTCGGCGATCGTGTATTCGGTCATCATATGGTTTCGTCCGCTCTCGGCCGCGCGCGGCGCATAGTGCGAATCGAGAAACCACTCGCTGACGACGCCAGGCCCGTTGACTACCAGCGACAAGGACTCGTTCGAGAGATTAACCCGCTCCAAGCGACCGTCGTCGATGAGGAGGTGATCGGGGTCGGTCGGCATCGCGCTGACGATTGAGAAGAAGGCCACCCCACCGAAGCCGCCCGGCTGGAACTCCGTGATCTTCTCGGTCTCGATATTGAAGCGGATCATCCGGGCCTCCCGGACAGGTTGGGTGCCGGTGCGGCGCCGTGTCCGGGTGAGCTGGGCGTAAAGCTCTTGATTCGTCTTCCAAAAGAACAGCGCGATTTCCCAATCGCCTGAGCCGGCCACTTGCGGCTTGATGCCACTGTCCTTGCTGGAGGGCAGGACTACCAGTTTCTTCTTGCCGTCGATCGGCATGAGTACGGCCAGCCGCGCCCCATCGGGCGAGAGCTGGGCATCGTAGAGATTGGGCAGCCTGGTGAAGGCTTCGATCGGTGGCCGGGAGGCCTCCGCCCTTGCTGCCGATGGCACGATCGCGGTGGCGATAAGGATAAGGCAGGCGAGCAGCGGCGATTTGCCGATGAGACGACGCAAGTTGCGAGCTCCACAGAAAGTTGTTTTGCGCGCTTTACTGCGTCGCCGATGAACCGATGTTCCGGCCGAGGAAGGCTTCGAGCCGCGCGAAGAAATCCTTCCGGGTCGAGGCCAGCGAGAGATAGTGGTTTTCGCCCTTGTAGTAGACTACTTCGGCCGGCTTGCCCGCCTTCTTGAGGGCAGCTTCCATTGCTCGGGTGTGCTCGACCGGTACGGTGTAATCCTCTTCGCCATGGCCGATGAGGATCGGCATCGCCGCCTTGTCGGCGTGCCGGGCCGGTGAAATCTCGTCGGGATTGGCGCCCGTTTTGCCCAGTGTCGGCAGATTGGGATCCCGGTAGTCGAACAGATTGATCCGATGGATCAGATCGCCGACATCGGTCACCGGCGCCCAGGCGGCCGCACAGCGATAGAGGTCCGGCCGGCTGGTCGCGGCTTCGAGCGCCACATAGCCGCCATAGCTGCCGCCGACGATGCAGATTCGGCCGGAAGCGGCCAGATGCTGGTCGATCAGCCACTTGGTGCCGTCATCGACATCATTCTGCATCAGGCCGCCCCATTGTCCGTAGCCGGCGCGCTGGAAGGCGGCGCCGTAGCCGGTCGAGCCGCGGAAATTCGGCTGCAGCACGCCATAGCCGCGACTGGCCAGGAACTGTGCCCAGTAGTCGAAGGTATCGTCGTCCTGCGCCGTCGGGCCGCCATGGGGCAGGACGACGAAGGGCAGTGGCCCTTTCTGGCCGGCCGGCAGGGTCAGGATCGCCTCGATCTGCTGCCCGTCCCGGGCGGCATATTGCACCTTCTTGACCGGTGCCAGTGACAGGCCTTCCAACTCAGGATAGTCGGCGCCGATGAGGTCGAGCTTTTTCTTGTCGCCGAGGGTCAGCCGATAGAGTGCCGTCGGCTTGTCGGCGGCATCGGCGCGCACCAAAGCAAAATGATGGTCGGCGGTCATCTGGACGATGACGTCCCGCGTATCCGGCAACGCCTTGTCGATCAGGCTTTGCAGTGCCTTGCTCTCGGCATCGAAATAGACCGGCGTCGGATTGCTGACCCCGACCAGGCGCCCAGCCCAGAAGATCGGGTCCTCGACGTCGTGCCCCGGGGCTGCGGCCAGACGCTGGACGTAGCTTCGGGTGGCCGGATCGAACTCATAGGCCGCGAGATGACCGTCTTCATGATCCGACAAGACGACAAGGTGCGATGGGTCCTTGGCGACGCCGATAATCTCGAACCGCGTCCCGCTGGCAAAATGCGAGGTATCGATCCGCGCCAATTGTCCGCCCGCATCGACCGAATAGGAGATGAGCTTGTCATCGCCCACGCCCTCTGCCTGGGCGGCCCGGACCGTGCCCTGGTCGTCGACGAACCAGCCGGTCATCGCGCCGGCGCCGTGCTGGACGATCGTCGAGGATTCGTTGTGGATGTCGACCTTGACGGCATCGCCGCCGACCTCGACCAGGAGGTGATCGGGATCGGTCGGCAAGGGATCCCGCAAGGTGAACCCAGTATAGGTCTCACGGTTGTAGCGCTGCGCCGCCTCCAGTTTGGACGCCTTCGTCGCCCAGAACAGAACGATTTTCTGGGTGATGACGTTGAAATGCATCATCCGGGACTTGGGGATGGGCTGGGTGCCGACGACGCGATCGGTCTGCGAAAGAACCGAGTACAGCTCCTCCGGCGTCTTCCAGAAAAAGCTTCTGATTTCCCAATCGCCCGAGCCGGCCACCTGGGGCTTGATGGCGCTGGCCTTGTCCGTGGGCAGGATGACCAGCGTTTTCTTGCCGTCGATCGGCATCAGCACGGCGAGCCTTTCGCCGTCCGGCGACAATTGCGCGTCGTATAGGTTGGGCAGGCGGGTGAAAGCCTCGATCGGCGGCGGCGCTTCGGCGGCGGCCGGCAAGATCGAGGTGGTGCCGGCGACGAGCAGGCAGGACAAGAGAACGTGCTTGACGGTGAAAACTTGCAAGGTGCGGGCTCCGCGGGTACGGCGAATTTAATTCTCGTAGAGCGCGCAGTATCATGGTGCGCCGTGGTTGGCAACCTCCTGTCCCCGGGAAATCGAGGGCGTGGATGGCACCGGCCGTCCCGTCTCAAGCCACCCGGTAGATCTCGCCCTCGCACCGCACCTTGCCCTCGGCTTCGAGCTTGATCAGATGGGCCATGACCGAACGTCCGGCGGCACCGACCAGGCGCGGGTCGAGGTCGCGGTAGATCTGGGCGACGAGTTCGGGAATGGTGCTGGGGGCTGCTTCCACGCGGCGCAATATCGCCGCCTCGCGTTGCCGCCGATGGCCGAGCAGCGCCCGGGTGAAGCCCGGTCCATCGGCGATTTCCGGGCCGTGCGACGGAATGTAGAGCTTCTCCGGCCGGCGCCGCAGCTTGTCCAGCGAGGCCATGTAATCCGCCATGTCGCCATCGGGCGGGCTGACCACCGTGGTCGACCAGCCCATGACGTGGTCGCCAGTGAACACCGAGCCCTCCTCGTGCAGCGCAAAGCACAGATGGTTCGAGGCATGGCCCGGCGTGTGGATGGTCTCCAGCGTCCAGCCTTTTCCGGTCAGGATTGCGCCGTCTTCGAGCCGCTGGTCGGGGTCGAAGCCCAGATCGCCGCCCAATTCGCCGGCACTGCCATGGGCGGGGTGTGGGCCGAAGCCCAGCACCGAGGCACCGGTCGCGGATTTGAGGGCGGCGGCCAGCGGCGAATGGTCGATATGGGTATGGGTCACCAGGATATGGCTGACGGTCACGCCATCGAGCGCCCGCACCAGGGCAGCCAAATGGTCATCCTGCAGCGGGCCGGGATCGATCACGGCGACCTCGTCGCGGCCGATCAGATAGGTGCCGGTGCCCTTGAAGGTATAGGGGCTGGGATTGTCGGCGACGATACGGCGGACCAGCGGGCTCATCACCTGAACGGCACCGTATTCGACCGGCAGGTCTTTGTTGAAATCGATCTCGTCCGCCATCACGCCCTATGCCTCGCCAGCTGACCCGTTGCTCCGAATTTGGCGGCATGATCGGGGCACCGCAAGGGCTTACTCGGCGTCCCTGGGCTGATCCAGCTTGTGGACGACCAGTAGCGCGTCATAGCTGCCATCCTGCTTCATCTGCGCCAGCCCCTGATTGAAGTCAGCGACCAGTCTGCCGGCATCGACCCGCTTCTTCGAGACAGCCATATGCATTTCCTGCTCTGACAAGGCGCCGCGCGAGAGCACCAGGCGGTTGGCCAGATCGAGTGCCGTGGTTTTGAACAGATACCGGAGCGTCAACTCATCCTCCACCGTGAGGTCGATGCGCCCGGCCGCCACCCGGGTCAGATTGAGCACCGTGCTGTTCGCGACATCCCGCGTGAAGAGTGTCGATGTCCGGAACGCCTTGCCATATTCATAGCCGTTGACGATCCCGACCGTCTTGCCCGCCAGATCTTCGAGCCGAGTGTAGTCGAAAGGGCTGTCCTTGCGCGTAACGAACACCAGGCGGCTGACGACATAGGGCTCCGAGAACAGCAGCGCATTGCCCCGTTCGGGCGAATACCAGACCGACGGCAGGATGTCGTAATACCCGTCCATGGCGCCGGAGAGCGCGCGCGCCCAGGGCACGAAAACCACGGTCACCTTGTGGCCGGTCCGCCCCATCGCCTGAACGACCAGATCGTTGGAGAAGCCGAAATTCGGCAGGGCCTGCCCGCAATAGGGCGGGAAATCATCGAGGGTCGCCGCGATCAGCACGTCGTCGGCGCGTGCCTCGGGACCGCCGATCAAGGCCGCGGCGGCCAGAATTGCGAGCAGGGCGCGTATCAGCATGACGGCATCTTACGGCAATCGACATCGCCGCCGGACCGAAATCGACCGATGCGACGCGCGGGCCCGAGCCTATCTGTCCGATTTCGGACAGATGTGACCGATATTGGACGGGCGCCGACCGCCCACCACTCTGCCGGATACGATAAAGCATTGATATAAAAAGATTCTTCTACTTGGCCCAAGCGTTGCTCCTACTCCTGGCACACCTAACCAGGAGTACCGATCATGACCACCCGTGAAATCCTCGACTTCACCATGCTTGCCGTGTTCAGCCTCGGCTGCTTCGGGATGGAACTCGCCATGTTCTGGGACGTCGCCGGGACCCACGCGCTGTGACCCTCGGCCGGGCGAGGATGCGGGAATCGCAAGCCTGCTCCTCGCCCGTTACCTGTGTGCGTCGCACAAAGCCCTGGCCTTGGCGCCCAATAAACGGCGCCGGCCAAGGGCGTGCCACCTGACTGGGGCATTTGGAGCCGGGGACGGGGCGCCCCTGGATCCGCAAATTTCAGCTTGACAGTTTTGTTATGCTCAGTTTTAGCATAACTCGTGCCGGCAGAGACCGGCCTTTTTGGCCCCTGGTAATGCTCAATCTGAGCATAAAGGTTCGTTCCGATGCAAACCGCCCAAGCCGCCGCTGATGCCGCCCTCCTCGCCCGGATGGCGCCGATCTATCAGCGGGTCGATCGTATCATTCCCGCTATCGAATGGCCGTTCTTCGCGCCCGATATCGACGCCATCCTGACGCTGAAGCGTGAGCGCAACGCCATCATCCTGGCGCATAACTACCAGACTCCCGAGATCTTCCACGGTGTCGCCGATATCGTCGGCGACAGCCTGGCGCTGGCCCGCGAAGCGGCCAAGGCCAAGGCCGATGTCATCGTGCTGGCCGGCGTGCACTTCATGGCCGAGACGGCGAAGCTGCTCAATCCCAGCCGCATTGTGCTGACCCCCGATGCCGGCGCCGGCTGCTCGCTCGCCGCCTCGATCACGGCCGCGGATGTGCGCCTGCTGAAGCAGCGCTATCCGGGGGTGCCGGTCGTCGCCTATGTCAACACCTCGGCCGATGTGAAGGCCGAATGCGACATCTGCTGCACCTCGGGCAATGCCAAGAAGGTGGTGGAATCGCTGGGCGTGCCGCGCGTCATCATGCTGCCCGACCGTTATCTCGCCAAGAATGTCGCGGCCGAGACCAAGGTCGAGATCATCGCCTGGGAAGGGGCCTGCGAAGTGCATGAGCGCTTCACCCCGGCCGATATTGCCGGCATCCGCCAGAGCTATCCCAATGTCGTCGTGCTGGCCCATCCGGAATGCCCGCCCGATGTCGTGGCAGTCGCCGATTACGCCGGTTCGACCGCGGCGATGATCGATTTCGTGGCGCAACGTCGGCCGGCCCGGGTGGCGCTCGTGACCGAATGCTCGATGAGCGACAATGTCTCAGCACTCTATCCCGATGTCGAGTTCGTCAAGCCGTGCAATCTGTGCCCGCATATGAAGCAGATCACACTGCCCAAGATCCGCCACGCGCTCGAGACCATGACCACCGAAGTGATCATTCCCGATGCGATCGCCGAGCGGGCCCGCCGCTCGGTCGAGCGGATGATCGAGATCGGCTGAGCCATGCACCCCGATCTCACGCTGCTGGCCGGTCGACCGATCATTATCGGCGCCGGGCTGGCCGGGTTGATGGCGGCGCTGGAACTGGCGCCGCGCCCCGTCATCGTCGTCACCAAGGCGCCTTTGGGCGAAGGCTGCGCCAGTGCCTGGTCACAGGGCGGCCTCGCCGCCGCCATCGCCGCGGATGATTCGCCGGAGTTGCATCTGGCCGATACGCTCGCCGCTGGCGACGGCCTCTGCGACGAAGCGGCGGCGCGCCGGATCATCGAAGCCGGGCCGGAAATCGTCGATCGTCTGGTGGGGCTCGGCGTGCAGTTCGGCCGCAATGAGGCCGGCGCTTTCAAGCTCAAGCTCGAAGCCGCCCATTGTCGCCGCCGCGTGCTCAATGCCGGCGGCGACGGCACCGGCGCCGAGATCATGCGCGCCGTCATCGAAGCCGTGCGGCGCACCCCGTCGATCACGGTGCTGGAAGGCGTCGCCGCCCTCGACCTGGTAATGGGCGATGGCGTCGAAGGCGTCGTCGTGGCATCCGGCTCCCAGACTTCGGTGCTGCCAAGCCGCGCTGTCGTACTGGCGACCGGCGGCTTGGGCGGGCTCTGGCTGCACACCACCAACCCGGCCGGCGCCCTCGGCCAGGGCCTCGCCATGGCGGCACGGGCCGGGGCCGAGCTGGTCGATCTCGAATTCGTCCAGTTCCACCCGACCGCCCTCGATGTCGGCCGCGATCCGATGCCGCTTGCCTCGGAAGCAATCCGCGGCGACGGTGCGGTGCTTATCGACGAGACCGGCACGCGCTTCATGGCCGGACAGGGCCGGGCTGAACTCGAACCGCGCGACGTCGTCTCCCGCGCTGTCTGGCAGCGCCTGGGCGAGGGCCATCGCGTCTTCCTCGATACCCGCGCGGCCTTCGGCGCCGATTTGCCCAAGCGCTTCCCCGGCATTGTCGCCGCTTGCCGGGCCGCCGGCATCGACCCGGTGACGGCGCCGATGCCGATCCGGCCAGCCACGCATTACCATATGGGCGGCATCGCCGTGGATGCCCGCGGCCGGACCAGCCTGGCCGGGCTCTGGGCCTGCGGCGAGGCGGCCTCGACCGGGCTGCACGGCGCCAATCGCCTGGCCAGCAATTCGATGCTGGAAGCGGCGGTGACCGGTGTCGCGGTCGCCCGCGACCTGGCCGGTCGCAGCGTCGCCCGGGTCGGATCGACGCTGCGACCACGGCCGGCGCCGGCACCCGACGCGGCCGGGCTGCTCGCGGTCCGCAGCGCCATGAGCGCCCATGTCGGCGTGCTGCGCGACCGGGCCGGGCTGGCGCAGGCGCTGGCGGCGCTGATGCCGATTGCGACCGGGCAGAGCGCCGCTGCCGGCCCAGCCATGGTTGGGCTGATGATTGCCGCGGCCGCCTGGCGGCGCACGGAGAGCCGGGGCGGGCACACGCGCACCGATTTTCCGGCGCGTGATCCGGCTTTGGCACAGCGCCGGCCGCTGACGCTCGCCGAAGCGCTGGCCCTGGCCGAGGCGATCACCGGCCGATCCGGGCAACCAAGGAACCGGATCGCCTCGGCCGGCGACTGAGCCGGCACCTCATCGCAATCGTCGTCCCCAGGCTTGTCCCCATAGGCGCCAATTTAAGGGAGATCGGGAATATGCGGCTCCGCCCGAGCCCTCGAGAAAAAGGGGTCAGAGTGAATTTCCCGCCCCGCTCGTGCCGACAGGGGAACAGCGCGTCAAGGAAATTCACTCTGACCCCTTTTCCTCGCGCTCCGACGGTGCGGGAATTCCCATGTCTTGGCGCCTACGAGACAAGCACGGCCATGAATGATGATAGGAAGACGTGAGTATACCCCACGAGCATCGATACCCCACCGGAGTCCGCCTGCCATGACTGCCCCCTTGCCTGCGATCCTGATCGAGCCGCTGATCCGGGCCGCCCTGCTCGAAGATCTCGGCCGCGCCGGCGATATCACCACCGACAGCATCGTGCCGGCCGAGACCCGGGCGCGGCTGGCGCTCAATGCCCGCCAGCATGGCGTCGTCGCCGGGCTGGATCTGGCGGCGATGGCGTTCCGGTTGGTCGATCCCGAGATCCGCTTCGAGACGATCCGGCCGGATGGCAGCGCCGTCGCACCCGGCGATGTCATCGCGATGGTCGAGGGGCCGGCGCGCGGCTTGCTGACCGGCGAGCGGGTGGCGTTGAATTTTCTGTGCCATCTCTCCGGCATCGCCTCGGCCACGGCCGCGATCGTGGCGGCGGTGCAGCCGCACAAGGCACGCATCACCTGCACGCGCAAGACCACACCAGGCCTGCGCGCGGTGCAGAAATACGCAGTCCGGGTCGGTGGCGGCGCCAATCATCGCTTCGGCCTCGACGATGCCGTGCTGATCAAGGACAACCACATCGCCGTGGCCGGCGGCATCCGCCCGGCGGTCGAGCGCGCGCGCGCCGCGATCGGACATCTGGTCAAGATCGAGATCGAGGTTGATACGCTGGATCAGTTGCGCGAGGTGCTGACCCTGCCAGTCGATGCCGTGCTGCTCGACAACATGACCCCGGAGCAGCTGCGCGAGGCAGTCCTGCTGGTCGATGGCCGGCTGATCACCGAGGCGTCGGGGCGGATCACCGCGGCGACGGCACCGGCGGTGGCGGCGAGCGGCGTCGACCTGATCTCGATCGGCTGGCTGACCCACAGCGTCCCGGTACTGGATATCGGCCTCGACGCGGCCTGAAACCCCTCAGTGATAGAGCATCCCGGCGCCGGCCAGCGCCACCTGCAGCTCGACGATGGTCGAGCGCATGGCCTGGCCGATCAGGTCGAGCTTGGCGATCTGCTGGATGCGGGCATCGGCGTGGCGCAGCTCGGCATTCGAGAACACCTTGCGCAGCAATCCGCAGGTGTCGGCCAGCGCGATGATGACGACATCGCGCGGGTCGGGCAGGGCATCATTGAACAGCAGGGTGGCGATGCGCAGCTTGACCTCCTGCAATTCCTGCTCGTCGATCAGCGGGTAGCGGCGCGTCTCGAACACCCAGAGGAAGCGGCCATCCTGTTCGCGCAGGATGCCGCGCTCGATCAGGCGATGGATCGCCAGCTCGCGCAGGACCGAACCTTCCAGCCGGAGCCGGCCCAGCCAATCGATGGTGTTGTGCGGGCCCGGATCGGCGGCGATCAATTCCAGGACATGGTCCAGCAGCTTCTCGCCGGTCGGCGAGGCATCGACCATGACCAGGTCCTTGAGATCCGTATCGATGCGGTTGCGCAGCGCTAGATCCATCAGCGCCGCCGCGGCCAGTGCCGTGTCGAGGATCAGCCTCGGCACGTCGTGGAATTGCCCGCTATGCTCGTCATGCGATAGAAGCAGGAATTCTTCGGCGAAGGTCAGCATGATCGGAGTCCCCGGACGCTGGGATGGCGGAATGATTTCCCCACCTAAGCACCCTTGCGCGGCAAAATCCATGATTCGAATGGCTTCGCGCCGCACGGCGCGCACAGCCCGTGCACGCGGGAGACCAAGATCTTATCTTACCCCGCCACCAGTTCCGGCGTGATCGCGGCCAGCATGGCGCGCAATTCGGCGGCGCGCTCGGCGCCATAGGCGGCTTCGAAACTACGATTGGCGGCGGCGAGATGCTGAAAACCGGCCTCGACCCGGCTGCGCCCGCTTTGTGTCGGCCCGGCCAGGCGCGACCGTCGATCCGCCGGATCGACATGGATTTCGATCAACGCCTCGCGTTCCAGCGGGCCGAGTGTCCGGCCGACCGTGGTGCGGTCCGCCATCATCAGCTTCGCGATTTCGTTGATACTCGCGGCCCCCTTGTAGACCAGGCGGGTGAGCAGCCAGAACTGCGTCGCGGTGAGGCCGACCGCGGCCAGATGCCGGTCGTAATGCTGCGTCACCACCCGGGCGGCCTGACGCAGCATCAGGCAATTACAGGCATCCGGCTTCGGCATGGGCAGACTCTCGCTCATACGCTTCCGATCTCCTTGCTATTTAGGTGCATATACGCATAGTGTCGAGGCTCGGCATCTGGTTGGGAGCTTATCATGTCGCTAAATAGGTGTGTATACGCCTTTTGCGGGCTGGCGCCGGCCGAAGCCGACCGGTCGGCCGGCACCGGCGGGCGTGACTCCAGGCGCCCAGATCCGGCACTGATCGTCATCGCCATCGTCGCCGGGTTCGGCTGGATCGCCGCGGTCTCAGTGGTCGAGCAGGCGTTGCGCGACGTGATCTGGTCCTGCTGCTGAGCGTGCAGTTCGGCGTAATTTGGGTTCAGGCGGCCTTGCCCAGGCGCTCCAGGCACAGCCGCTCGACCTCGGCGAATTCGGTCTTCAGCGAGTCGACGAGCTGGGCCAGCTCCGGTTCCGCAGCCCCTTCCTTGCCGGCGATTTCCAGCATCGACGAGACGAAGGTCAACCGTTCGAAGCCGAGCATGTCGACCGAGCCCTTGAGCGCATGCGCCTCGCGGCCGAGCGCCTTGAAGTCCTGGCCGCCGGCGCGGTCGAGCATGCGTTGGACCCGGGCCCGGCTGTCGCGCAGGAACACCTCGGTGATTGCTTGCGCTGCTTCCTCGCCGACATCGACGATCAGCCGCTGATAGGCCGATTGGTTGGCGATTTCGAGATTGTCGAGCGGATTGTCGGTCGCTGGCCGCTTGGTCGATGGCAGGTAGCGCGCCATGCGCTTGGCGAGATCCGACCAGCGGAACGGCTTGGTGACGATGTCCTGCATGCCCGCGTCGCGGCAGCGCTCGTGATCCTCGCGAAAAGCATTGGCGGTGACGCCGATGATCGGAATCGAACCGGCCTTGCCGGCGAGCCGGCGGATGGCGATGGTCGCCTCCAGCCCATCCAGCTCCGGCATCTGCATGTCCATCAGGACCAGATCATAGGGAATCGTGCGCACGGCATTGACCGCCTCGACGCCGTTCGAGACGACATCGACGCGCAACCCGTATTTGTCGAGGACGGCCGCGATGATCAGCTGATTGGTCGGATTGTCCTCGGCCACCAGCACCCGGCCGGTCAGCGACACCTCGGCGGTTTCGGGTTCCGCCTCGACCACCGTCTCGGCGGCACTCGACGTCAGGTCCTTGTCGAGCGGCACGGTGAAGCGGAAGCGCGAACCGCTGCCGAGCGTGCTTTCGACGGCGATCCGGCCGTGCATGCCGTCGAGCAGCCGCTTGCAGATGGCGAGGCCCAGCCCGGTCCCGCCGAAGCGCCGCGAGATCGAGCTGTCGACCTGGCCGAATTCGGTGAACAGGCTCTGCGCCGCCTCGGGCGGAATGCCGATCCCGGTATCGGCCACAGTGACGGTGAGGGCGGCCCGGGTCGGGGACAGGTCCTGCACCGCCAGCTCGATGGTGACCCGGCCGGCCTCGGTGAATTTGACCGCGTTGCTGACCAGGTTGAGCAGGATCTGGCGCAGCCGGCCCGGATCGCCGACCAGATTGCCCGGCAGGTCCTTGGGTAGCAGGGCGCCGAGCTCGATGCCCTTGGCACCGGCCCTGGGAGCGGTGATGGCGAGCACGCTGTCGACCAACTCGCGCAAGCCGATATGGACTTGCTCGAATTCGAGCTTGCCGGCGTCGATCTTGGAGTAATCCAGAATATCGTTGATGACCTGCAACAGATGCTCGGCCGAGACGCGCAGCGTATTGGCGTAGCGCCATTGCTCGGCGGTCAGATTGGTGTCGAGCAGCAGCCCGGTCATGCCGATGACGCCGTTGATCGGCGTGCGGATCTCGTGACTGACCGTGGCCAGGAATTCCGCGCGCGCCCGGTTGGCACGCTCGGCCTCTTCGCGCGCTGCCTTGAGCGCCGCTTCGGTCTCGCGCCGCTCGGTGACGTCGGTCAGCGTCCCGGTGATGACCGGTGTGCCCTCGACATCATCCTGTGCCACGAAGGCGACCATGCCGAACCAGCGCACCATGCCATCCGAGGTGAGATAGCGGAACTCATGGGCTGCCGTCGGCGCCGTGCCTTCGCGCAGCGGATCGAGCAGCTCCAGCAGCTGGCGCCGATCGGCGGGCAGGACCCGGTGCAGCGCGCGCCGACCCAGCGCCGTGCGGAAATCCTCGCCGGTCAGCGTCGTATAGGCGCGGTTGAGAAAGCGCCAACGGCCGTCCATGCTGACCTGGAAGATGACTTCGGTCAGGCTGTCGATGACCGAGCGGTAACGGTCGCGGCTGGTCGCGATCAGCGCATCGATTTGCCGCTGGCGCTCATGCTCGGTCTGGGCCTCGATCTGGTCGAGCAGCATGTCGGTAAAGGTTGCCAGCGTCTTCAGCTGGATCGGGCGCGAGCGATGCGGCGTCGGCGCAAAAGCGGCGAGCGTGCCCAGCAACTCGCCGTCATGGTCGATCAGGGGAGCGATGGCGAGAAAGCGCACACCGCCTTCGCGCGTCACCAGGGGATGATCGGCCAGCCGCGGTTCGCGCCGTGCGTCCTCGAGGATCAACGCGCCACTGCGCCTTGTCGTCCGGTCGCGCTGCAATAGGTCGAGCAGCTCGGCCGTGGGCAGCAGGCCAACCTGGCAATGCAGGGTCGGCACCCCGTCCTCGATCAGCTCCAGCATCGCGTCCGGAGCGGCGAAGGCATCGGCCATCAGAATCGTGACCCGCTCCAGCGCAGCGCTCGGTCGCGGCGGGCCGTGACGGGACATTGTCCCTTCGGGGGCGGCCATGGCCATGCTCATGGCTGGGCCAGCTCCTTGTTCTGCATCTTGCGATAGAGCGTCGACGGGTTGATGCCGAGCAGTGCCGCCGAGCGCGAGATATTGCCGCCGCAGGCCGCGATCGCCGCCCGGATCATTTCCGTTTCGGCCAACGCCAGCGGCCTGACCTCGCGCGGTGCCGGGCCGGGCCGATCGCCGGGGGTGAATTGCTCGCGCTTGCGATAGAGCGTCGAGGGGCTGATCTCGAGCGCCGCGGCGGCCTGCAGGACATTGCCGCCCGATTGTGTCAGCGCGAGCTCGATCAGCCCGCGCTCCATCTCGAGCAGGGAAAAGGACTCGTCGACCGCGGGTGCACCATTCGGGGTGGCGGGAGCGGGCGGCCGGCCCCGTGGTACCGCCAGCGCCAGTCTTTCGAGGTTGGCGCCGGGCAGGCCCAGCGGCGGCGGCAGCATGTCCGGCGTCACGACAGTGCCGTCATTCAGCAGCACGATCTGGCGCACGATGTTCTGCAGCTGGCGGACATTGCCGGGCCAGGGATATTCCAACAGCAGGCGTTCCGTCTCGGGCGCGAAGTGGTCGAATTGCCGGCCTTCCTCCGCCGCGTATAGCTGCAGGAAATGGCGCGCTACCAGCAGCAGGTCCTGGCCGCGCTCGCGCAGCGCCGGCAATGCCAGCGGCATGACATAGAGCCGGTAATATAGATCCTCGCGGAACCGCCCGGCCTCGACCTCCTTGAGCGGATCGCGGTTGGTCGCAGAGATGAAGCGGATATCGGATTTCTGCGGCTGGCTGCCGCCGACCTTGGTGAAGATGCCGGTCTGGACGAAGCGCAGCAGCTTGGCCTGCAGCGCCACGTCCATTTCGCAGATTTCGTCCAGGAACAAGGTGCCGCCATCGGCCTGCGAGCCCGCACCATCCCGATCGGCGACGGCGCCGGTGAAGGCGCCCTTCACATGGCCGAAGATCTCGCTTTCCATCAGATCCTTGGGCATGGCAGCACAGTTGAGCGCGATGAAGGGCTTGTTACTGCGGCTGCTGCGCTGATGCACGGCCTCGGCCGCCAGCTCCTTGCCGGTCCCGCTCTCGCCGGTGATGAAGACCGGAGCCTTGGAGGTGGCGGCGATGTCGATGATCCGATAGACCGCCCGCATCGCCAGCGACTCGCCGATGAAGCCGCAGAAATGATCGCCCTCGGCCGGGGCGGCGATGTTGCTGACGATGCGCTTCAGCGCCTGCCGTTCGAGCGCATGCTCGATGGTGACGAACAGACGCTCCGGGGCGAAGGGCTTGACCAGGAAATCGGCGGCACCCTCGCGCATCGCCTCGACCGCGACATTGATCGAGCCATTGGCAGTGATGACGATGACCACGCAGGGCAGGCGCTCGGCGATCACCTTCTTCAGGATGTCGAGCCCAGCCATGTCCGGCAATTGCAGGTCGAGCAGCATGACGGAGAAGTCAGTCTGCGCCAGGGCGGCCAGCGCCGCGGCACCGGTATCGCAATGACTCGCGTCAAAGGGCCCGCGCCGCAGATAGGCCAGATAGGTCTGCGCGACGGCGGGATTGTCCTCGACAAGGAGCAATTTATGGCGGACGCTCACGGCAGCTCCGGTGGACCGAACAAGGACACCTCTTGACAGCAAGGAGCTTCGAACGTGGCGATTAAGGTTATGTTTATCTTGTGGCGCGTCGGTTTGCATTCCAAACGTCGTCGTGATGCGCCACCGGTCGAACGGAGGCTCGCCCGACCGTCGAGTTGAGACAATTCACTCAATACTTGTTGGATTTCTCAGCGGCCGCCGACTCGCATCAAGGTGATAGCGTGTTCCGGGCAGACCTCGACGCACAGACCGCAGCCATGGCAGGCGTCCGGATCGACCGCGTAGGCTTGCTGGCCGCCATGGACGAAAAGCTTGACGCGGCCGAGCAGCGACAGGGTGCGGCGGGTCTCGCGCGTCACCTGGTAAAGGCCCAGGACATTATAGGGACAGGCGTCGATGCACGCGCCCTTGGCCTCGCAGCGCTCCGGATCGATTCGAGGTTGGATTGCGCCTGGCGGTTGCTTGCAGCTCGTATCGGGCGGAATCATCGCAATCTCCGGGAAGAACCAGGGGGACAATACGCGCAGCGCGTCATTTGCGCTACTATTGGCGGGGTGTCTCGGGCGCCGTGCCGGACGCTGCGGCCGGCATCGGTGGTTTCGCGCCGGCCGGCAAGGCTTCTTTAACCGCGACGCTGCTTGTATATCCCGGCGTACCGCCATGGCTTGCAGACAGCGAAGAGACTTTGCCGGTCGGAATGTGTCCCGGTTCCGAATCACTCGGTCGCGGGAGGTCGGAATCGAAACTGCAGCGGGTGAGCCTGGTATGGAGAGACTGCCGCTTCAGGCGGAAATACCGCCCTTTTCGGCCGATTGTGAGCTGCTCTTCGACCTTTCGATCGACATGCTGTGGGCGGCGACCACGAGCGGCACGCTGATCCGGGTCAACAAGGCGGTCACGCAGTTCCTCGGTCGCCCGGCCGAAGATCTGGTTGGCCAGCCCTTTCTCGACATGGTCCATGAAGACGACCGCGCCGCCGTCGCCGAGGCGGTAGCGCATCTGCCGACGACCGCAGCGCCGCTCGTCTGCGAAGGCCGCATCCAGGCGCGCGACGGCAGCTGGCGCTGGATCGAATGGCGCTGCCGCGGCCGTGACGGGCTGGTCTTCGCGGTCGGCCGCGACCTGACCGAAAGCGAGCGGCAGCGCGCACTCGCCGATGCCGAAGAGGATGTGCTGCTGGCGATCGCCGATGAGCGGCCGGTCAGCGGCACGCTCGACGATGTCTGCCGCGCCGTCCAGGTCATCCTCGAAGGCGCAATCTGCTCGGTCATGCTGCTCTCGCCGGATGGCCAGCATCTGGCGCTGGGGGCGGGGCCGGGTCTGGATCCGGGCTATTCGGCGGCGATCGAGGGGGCCGAGATCGGACCGGCCTGCGGCAGCTGCGGCACCGCCGCCTTTCTCGGCGAGACGGTGATCGTCGAAGACATTTCGACCGATCCGCGCTGGGTCGATTATCGCGAGATTGCCGAGCGATATGGGCTCAGGTCGTGCTGGGCGACGCCGCTCATGTCGCGCAAGCAGCGCGTGCTCGGCACCTTCGCCATCTATCGCCGGACCCGCCATACCCCTGGCGCCTGGGAGCGGCATGTCATCAGCCGGCTGACCCGCTCGACCGCCATCGCGCTGCAGCGCAAGCATTTCGAGCTGGAACTGGTCGAAGCCCGGCAACGCGCCGAACACGCCAACCAGGTCAAGAGCGAGTTCCTGGCCAATATGAGCCATGAACTCCGCACGCCGCTCAACGCCATCATCGGCTTCACCGATGTCATGGGGCAGCAGATGCTGGGGCCGCTCGGCAATCCGCGCTATCTGGAATATCTGCACGACATCAATGCCAGCGGCCATCATCTGCTGCATCTGATCGACGATATCCTGGACGTGGCGCGGATCGAGGCTGGCAAGGTCGAGCTCAACCGCATCCGGGTGGCGCTGCGGCCGCTGCTCGAAGAAACCATCCGGCTGGTGCGCAAGGCCTATCCGGTGCCGAACCATCAGATCGATCTGGCGGGGCCGGTGGAATATCCGGACCTGTTCGTCGATCGCCACTGCCTGCAGCAGGTCCTGCTCAATGTCGTCGGCAATGCCGCGAAATTCACTCCGGCCGGCGGCCGCATCCTGATCGCCGTCGACGAGACCAGTGATGGCCTGGAAATCGCTGTCACCGATACCGGCATCGGCATCCCGGCCAGTGCGCTGCCGGTGCTGGGCCGCGCCTTCGAACAGGTCGAGAGGGGCTTCAACCGGAAGCATGGCGGCAGTGGCCTCGGGCTCTACATCACGCGCATGCTGATGGAACAGCATGGCGGCCGGCTCGAGATCAACAGCACAGTCCTGGTCGGCACCACGGTCATGATGAGCTTCCCCAATGATGCCATCATGCGGGACGCGCAGGAGGCGCTGCCGGCGCTGGCATAATACGGGGACACAATACATAATTGACGGCGCCGGTTTTCGCCTATAGCGTTGCACCATGGCAAGATTGGCGAGAGCAGTCGCGGCCGGCGTGCCGCATCATGTGACGCAGCGGGGCAACCGGCGGCAGCAAGTATTCTTTTCCGAGGCGGATTACGCCGCCTATGCTGCCCTCCTGGCCGAGGGCTGCCGCACCGCCGGGGTTGCGATCTGGGCCTATTGCCTGATGCCGAACCACGTCCATCTGATCCTCGTGCCATCGACGCCGGACGGGCTGCGGGCGGCGCTCGGCGAGACGCATCGGCGCTACACAAGGCGGATCAATAGCCGCGAGGATTGGCGCGGCTATCTGTGGCAGGGCCGGTTCGCCTCGTGTCCGATGGACGAGCCCTATCTGCTTGCCAGTGCCCGCTATGTCGAGCTCAACCCGGTGCGGGCGCGGCTGGTGGCACGGCCGGAGGATTGGCGCTGGTCGAGTGCCGCTGCACATCTGACGGGTCGCGACGACGGGGTGGTCGAGGTGGCCCCGCTCATCGACCGTGTCGGCGATTGGGCCACCTTCCTCGCCGGCGGGCTCGACCCGGCCGAGCAGGCCTCGATCCAGGCTGGCGAACGCACCGGCCGGCCGCTCGGCTCGGCCGGTTTCATCGGCGAGCTGGAGGCCCGGCTGGGGCGCAAGCTCGCCCGGCAAAAGCCGGGACCGAAGCCGGCAATCGGCTAATCCGAGCTAATACGGGGACACAGTACATAATTGGCAGCGGGGCGGCTGGCCGAGTTATGTATTGTGTCCCCGAAACCTATTGATACGGGGACACAGTACATAATTGGCGGCGGGGCGACCGGCCGAGTTATGTATTGTGTCCCCGTAACTTAGCCTTTGCTGCAGGCTGCCGGTTCTGGGGGCGCGGCCGGGTGTGCGGCGTCGCCCATATGGGCGCGCAGCAGGTTGGCGAACCAGAGCTGGAAGGCGCTGCTGGCGGCGGCGTCGGCCGGCAGCCCGGCGCGCCGGCGCAGCTGGGCGCCGAAGATGGCGTCGCCGAAGGCCGTGGCCGTCACCAGATAGACGATCGATTTGGTGTCTTCCTCGTCGATCGTGACGCCGGGCGGTGCCGTCGCGACCCGCGTCTCATGCACGGTGCGGACGATCTCCAAGGTCACCATGTCGTGCTGCTCATGATCCTCATCGGTGCCGGCGATGGCGAGCCAGGCGAGGCGCTGCGCCAAGCCGCCGCGGAAAGCGTTGAAGACTTCACCGAGGATGCTCTCGGTATGCACATCGGTCGCGTGCAGCGCCACCAGCAGCTTGTCCTTGAGCTCGACCACGGCGCGATGGGTGAGCGCCCGGATCAGCCCTTCGCGGTTGCCGAAATGATGCAGGATAACCGGATGCGAGACGCCGAGATCGGCAGCGACATCCTGCAGCCGGATGCCGGCCGGGCCACTCTGAGCCAGCCGCGCCTCGGCCGCATCGAGGATCTGGCGGCGTGCGTCATCGGCGGTCCGGCGGATCCGTTTGGGGAGGCTAGCCATGACGGCAGTTTCGCATTTTACGGCCGCGAGGGCTATTGACAAGTTTGTAAGTAAGAGTCATCTTAAGGCTATCGGACCGCCCGCCTGGGAGTTGCGTCATGTCGATAGTAGCCGAAGAGAGCACTCGCATACGACCCCTTGTTGCGTGGCGGGCTTTGCGGGCGCTTTTCCGCAATGGCGAGGATACCAAGCAGGTCTTCATCATCGCCGATGCCCTGCGTGGCCGGACCGGGGCGCGGGTGTTCGAGCAGTTTCGCAAGAGTGCGACCGGCAAGACCATCCTGGCCGAGAAGCGCTCGCTGCTGAGCGTGCTCAGCGACCGGGCGCGGCTGGCGGCGCTGCCGGCCGGGACGCTCGGGCATTGCTATCATGATTTCATGGCGGAAGAGGATCTGACCGCCGACGGGTTGGTCGAGGCGTCCCGGGTGGTTGCCCGGACCGAGGTCTCCGACGACCAGCAATTGTTCCGCGAGCGCAATCGCGATCAGCATGATCTGCACCATGTCTCGACCGGCTATGGCCGCGACGGGCTGGGCGAGGTCTGCGTGCTGGCCTTCGGCTATGCCCAGACCCGCAATCGTGGCATCGGCGCCATTGCCCTCTTCGGCATGATCAAGCTTGCCCGGGCACTCCCGGGCCAGCCGGTGCGGGCCGCCGTGCTGCAGGCCTATCGCAATGGCCGCGCCGCCGCCCGGCTGTGCGAGCAGGATTGGGAGGCGCTGCTGCCCGAGACGCTCGAGACCGTACGTCGGCGCCTTAACATCCAGAAGCCGACGCTCTATCGCCAGATTGTCGCGGCGATGCAAAGCGTTGCGCCCGCCGAGTCGAAGGCGCCGCGGCGTGCCATGGCCGCCGAATAGTGAATTTCCCCGGATTTGCAGGAAGCAGGAGCTGCCGATGACTGTCCCCAAGAAACGCGTCCGCCCGATCGCCGCGATCAAGGCCCTGCGCGCCCTCCTGCGCGATCCCGAGGATACCAGGCAGGTCTTCCTGGTGACCGAGGCGCTCAACGGCAATTCCGGGATGCGCGCCTTCGAACGCTTCCGCAAGACCGAGACCGGCCAGGCCATTCTGCGCGAGCGCCGCGTCCTGCTCGACCGGTTGTGCGATCAGGCCAGCCTGTCGAAGCTGCCCGCCGGCACGCTCGGCCGCAGCTATTATGAATTCATGTCCCGGGAAGGCCTGACCGCCGACGGGCTGGTCGAAGCCTCGCAGGCGGAAAACCGCGACCCGATGCCCGAGGATGTCCGGCTGTTCGCCGAACGCGGCCGCGACTGGCATGATCTGCAGCACGTGCTGACCGGTTATGGCCGCGACGGGCTGGGCGAGGTCTGCGTGCTGATGTTCCTGTGCGCGCAGAGCTGGAATCCCGGTCTGCTGCTGATCGTCATGGCCGGCATGTTCAAGGTCGCCAAGGAAATCCCGGGCTATCCGGTCAAGCGCGCCGTGCTCGAGGCGTGGCGCCATGGCCGCAAGGCCGCCTGGCTGACCGGGCTGGATTGGGAAGGGCTGCTGGCGCAGAAGCTCGACGCGACCCGTCCGCAGCTCGGCGTCGCGACTCCTGTCATCTATCAGGGCATCCTGGCCAATTTCGCCAAGGCACCCGCCGCCAATGGCGCGGTTGAAGCCCCGGCGATGGCGGCGGAGTAGGGCTATCCGACGAAGGTTAACCGCGAAAACCCTCGCCCGCTTGGCGGGAGCGCGCGCTAAAGCGCGGCGCTCCGGTCGTGAAGCGATCCGCGCGGAAGCGCGCGGAAGGGGTGGCGAGCGTGAGCGAGCCGGGTGAGGGTGGGTGCTGCGGCGGTGCCGTTCGGCGGGGCCGGAGCACCCACCCTCACCCTCCCGCTGCGCGGGCCCCTCCCTCTCCCGCCAAGCGGGCGAGGGGCTTGTTTATATCGGCGAAGTGTACCCCCGATCACAGTGTTGTGCTCGCGCTTCGGCGCGTTTTCGTTATGCTGGCGACCCGAGACCAGGGGAGGGGCGCCGGATCATGGAGTTCAATCGCTTCTACCGATTCGTGGAGCTGACCGCGGCATTGCAGTCGGCCGTTGCGGAGCACCCGGGGCTGATCAGCGTCGAATCGGCCGGCAAGAGCCATGAGGGCCGGGATGTCTGGGTCGTCACCCTGACCAATGTCGCGACGGGGCCGGCGGCGGAGAAACCGGGGTTCTGGGTCGGCGGCAATGTCCATGCGACCGAGCTTTCGGCCTCGACTGCCTGTCTTTATCTGCTCGACCGGCTGGTCCGCCGCTACGGCACCGATCCCGACATTACCCGGCTGCTCGACACCAGGGCGCTCTATATCTGCCCGCGCATCAATCCCGACGGGGCCGAATGGGCGCTGGAGGATCCGCCGCGACCGATCCGCTCCAGCACCCGGCCCTACCCATTTCCCCATGACACCCAGGACGGGTTGGTCGAGCAGGATATCGACGGCGACGGCCGCCTGCTCATGATGCGGATCGCCGATCCCAATGGCGCCTGGAAGCCGCACCCGGCCGAGCCGCGGCTCATGATCCGGCGCGACCCGATCGAGACCGGCGGCTGCTATTACCGGATCCTGCCGGAGGGGCGGATCGAAGGCTATGACGGCGCGCAGATCCCGATCGCCCTGCCGCGCCACGGGCTCGATCTCAACCGCAATTACCCATCCGGCTGGCGTGCCGAGCATGAGCAGATGGGGGCGGGGCCGTATCCCGCCTCGGAGCCGGAAATCCGCGCCGTCGTCGATTTCGTCTCGCGCCATGCGAACATCACCGGCGGCATCGATTTCCATACCTATAGCGGTGTGTT
>Ga0302314_10006532_pt1 | contig 21088 bp, 12 predicted proteins | sample III_Palsa_N2_3_FD_200533 | JGI IMG/M metagenome (GOLD analysis project Ga0302314, IMG submission 200533) | Peat permafrost microbial communities from Stordalen Mire near Abisko, Sweden - III_Palsa_N2_3 | ecosystem: Environmental > Terrestrial > Soil > Palsa > Peat permafrost | place: Sweden... | reverse complement strand
CCGCCGTCCGCGATCACCCGGCCACGGTCGATCACCGTCAGGTCGTCCGCCAGCTGCTCGGCCTCCTCCATGTACTGGGTGGTCAGCAGCACCGTGGAGCCCTCGCTGACCATCCGCTGGACCTCCTGCCACACCTCGGTGCGGGTACGCGGGTCCAGGCCGGTGGTCGGCTCGTCCAGGAACAGCACGCGCGGCTGCCCGATCATCGACGCGGCCAGGTCCAGCCGCCGCCGCATCCCGCCGGAGTAGGTCTTGGCGGGCCGCTTGGCGGCCTCCGTCAGCGAGAAGCGCTCCAGCAGCTCCCAGGCCCGCTGCTTGGCCCCCTTCGCGGACAGGTCGAGCAGCCGCCCGATCAGGTAGAGGTTCTCGTAGCCGGACAGGAACTCGTCCACCGAGGCGTACTGCCCGGTCAGTCCTATCGCCCGACGCAGCTGCCGGGGCTGTTGGAACACGTCCCAGCCGGCCACCGAGGCGGTGCCCGCGTCGGCCTTCACCAGCGTGGACAGGATGCGGATGAGCGTGGTCTTGCCCGCGCCGTTCGGCCCGAGCACCCCCCGGACACTGCCCTCCCGGACAGTGAGGTCCACCCCGTCCAGCGCCTTGGTCTCGCCGTAGTACTTCGCCAGCCCCCGTACCTCAACGGCCGGGGCGTTTCCTGCGCTCCATGTCATGCCCCCACTCTCGGAGCCGCCGCCGTCAGTCGGCCGTCAGTCCTCCGTCGTCCGGCGGGCCCGCCCCGGCGGCTCCGTCAGCGGCCCGTCAGTCCTCCGTCAGCCGTTGTTCCCGCCCGTGCCGCCGGTCCAGCCCGTCCCGCCCGTGCCGCCGTTCCCGCCGCCGTAGGTCGGGAACGACGTCGGGAACGAGGTGGGGTACGAGGTCGGGTTGGACGTGGGGTACGACGTCGGGTAGGAGGTGGGGTACGACGTCGGCGGGCGGTAGGCGTTGCCCGGGCGCGGGGCGAAGTCGAGCCGGATGTCGGGCATCCCGCGCATGGACTCGGTCATCGCCTGCTTCCAGATCGGACCGGAGGTGAGGTAGCCGAAGGCGTTCGGGTAGTACACGCCGTCGATAGTGATCCAGGGGTCCAGCGACTTGTTCGGATTGTCCGGGTTGGACATCACCGTGGCGTCAGAGATCTGCTTGGTGTACCCGGCGAACCAGGCCTGGTCGTCCTCGTTGGTGGTACCGGTCTTGCCGGCGTCCGACCAGCGGATGCCGACCGTCGCGCCGGTGCCCTCGTCCGAGACCACCGAGGCCAGCAGGGTGTTGACGCCCGCCGCCGTGCTCTGCCGCATCACCCGGTGGCAGCCGGCGGCCGGGACCGGCAGGCTCTTGCCGGAGTTGGTGAGCACGCTGGTGAGCGCGATCGCGTTGCAGTACACGCCGTTGTCGGCGAAGGTGGCGTAGGCGTTGGCGACCTGGAGCGGGGTCAGCGCGTTGACGCCCAGGGTCAGTGACTGCACCTGCGCCAGCGGCACCAGCCCGTGCGTGCTGCCCGCGTAACTAAGGCCCAGGCTCTGCGCCATGTGGACCACGTTGCACAGCCCGGCCTTCGCCTCCAGCGGGACGAAGTAGGTGTTCACCGAGGCGGCCATGGCCTGCACCATGTTGATGTAGCCGGGGGCCGTACTGGTGTCGTTCATGTCGCCGCTGACCGCCGGGTGCACGGTGCCCGAGCAGTCGGTCATCATCGGGTAGTCGGCGGCGGCGGGCGCGTCGATGCTGTAGCTGAGCGGAATGCCCTCCTGGAGCGCGGTCGCGGCGGTCACCGCCTTGAACACCGACCCGGTCTGGAAGCCCTCGCCGCCGTTGTAGTCGGCGTTGGCGTTGTAGTTGATCTCGGTCTCGTTCGGCCCGTTGCCGTACGGCTTGCTCTGCGCCATCGCCAGGATCTTCCCGGTGCCCGGCTGGACCATGGTGGTCGAGGCGGCGGCCTTGTTGTCGGCCCGGACGTTGTCGCTGACGGCCTTGGTCTCGGCCGCCTGGTCCAGCGGGTCGAGGGTGGTGTGGATCTGCAGGCCGCCCTGGTTCCACAGGGCCTGCCGGGCCGACGCGGTCTTGCCGAAGGCCGGGTCCTGCAGGATCACGTCCTCGACGTAGGTGCAGAAGAAGCCCTCGTCCTGCTGCGCGGTGATGCAGCCGGTGCGCGGCCAGGTCACCTTCAGGTCAAGCGGGGTGGCCTCCGCCTTGGCCGCCTGCGCCTGGGTGATGGTGCCGTAGGTGGCCATCGAGTCCAGCACGGTGTTGCGCCGCTCGCGTGCCTGGATCGGGTTGACGGTCGGGTCGTACTCCGAGGGGGACTGCTCAAGACCTGCCAGCATGGCGGCCTGAGTGAGCGTCAACTGACTTGCGTGGACGCTGAAGTAGAGCTCGGCGGCGGCCTCGATGCCGTACGCGCCCTCACCGAAGTAGGTGATGTTGAGGTAGTCGTCCAGGATCTGCTGCTTGGACAGCTCCTCCTCCAACTTGATGGCGTAGCGCAGCTCCTGGATCTTGCGGCCGGTGGTCTGCCGGGTCGCCTCGGCCAGCTTGGAGGGGTTGTCGCCGGCCTCGTAGATGAACACGTTCTTGACGTACTGCTGCGTCAGCGTCGAGCCGCCCTGGGTGGTGGCCCCGGCGCTGGCGTTCTTGGTCAACGCGCGCAGCGTGCCCTCAAGGTCTATGGCGCCGTGCTGGTAGTAGCGGTGGTCCTCGATGTCGATCAGCGCGTTCTGCATCACCGGCGCGATCTTGCTCAGCGGTACCGAGGTCCGGTTCTGGCCCTGCGCGTAGACCTTGGCGATCACCCCGCCGTCGGCGTCGTAAATGGTGGACGACTGGGCGAGGTTGGGGATGGCGAGGTCGTTCGGGATGGTGTTGAACTCGTTGGCGACCGCCTTGGCGCTGAGCCCGATCGCGCCCACCGCGGGTATCCCGAGACCGGCGACGAGGGCACCGGCGAGCACGCTCGCGCCGAGCAGTTGTATGCCGTGGCCGATCTTGCGGCGGGTCGGGTCGGAGCGCTTGGCAGCCATGACCACAAGATAGTTGGCCGCCCCCGCCGTCAGTAGTCCTTTGCCTCGCGGCTGAGGTCACAAGCCGGAGACGGCGGTGGGGAGGGGCGCGGACGGCGGGGTGTGGGTCGGCGTCCGCGCCCCCTGCCGGGGATGCCCGGCATCAGTGGAACGTCAGTGGAAGCTGTGCTCGGCGTCCGGGAAGCTGCCGTCGATGACGTCCGCCGCGTAGGCGCGGGCGGCGTCACCGAGTACCGACCGCAGGTCCGCGTACTGCTTGACGAAGGACGGAACCTTGCCCTTGGTCATGCCGGCCATGTCGGTCCAGACCAGGACCTGCGCGTCGCAGCCCACGCCCGCGCCGATGCCCACGGTCGGGATCTGCAGCGAGGCGGTGACCTCGGCCGCCAGGTCGGCCGGGACGGCCTCCAGTACGACCGCGAAGGCCCCCGCCGAGGCGACCGCCTTGGCGTCCCGCAGCAGCTGGTGCGCCGCCTCGTCGCCCCGGCCCTGGACCGGGTATCCGCCGAACGCGTTCACGGACTGCGGGGTCAGCCCGACATGGGCCATCACCGGGATGCCGGCCTGCACCATCAGCTCGATGGCCGGCGCCGAGCGCTCGCCGCCCTCCAGCTTGACTCCGCCGACGCCCGCCTCCTTCAGCAGCCGGGTCCCGTTGTGCAGGGCCTGCGCGGAGGACTCCTGGTAGGAGCCGAACGGCAGGTCGGTGATGACCATCGCGCGCTTGGTGCCACGGACGACGGCCGCGGACATCATCACCATCTGGTCCATGGTGACCGGGATGGTGTTCTCGTAGCCGAGGTGACAGCTCCCGGCCGAGTCGCCGACCAGCAGCACCGGGATACCGGCCTCGTCGAAGACGGAGGCGGTCAGCGCCTCGTACGCGGTGAGCATCGGCCAGCGCTCGCCGCGCCGCTTGGCCGAGGCGAGGTCACGCACGGTCACCCGGCGGGAGGTGACGCCGCCGTACAGCGTGGCCGGGGCCTTCTCGGAAGGCGCGGAGGCGGGCGCGGGGGAGGGCGCAGCGGTGGCCGCGGGCGTGCTGGGAGCGGATGGTGCGACGGCAGGCGGAAGCGAACCGTTCTGCATGACAGGTCTCCTGTAAGGGTCGTCTCGTGGCGCCGCAGGGGCGTCCCCGGATTCCCCTCCATGCTGTCACGCCCGCCCGCGCGCGCAAAGGGGGCGTGCCGTCCGGATCGCCGGGGGGCCGTGGGCCCGATCGTCAGCCCGGCCGGCCGCCTGATCGCCGGCCCGATCGTTGCCGAAGATTTACGATACGAGACGCGCCCGTATCGTAAATCTTGCTAGCCTTTTCCCATGACCACTGCCGCCACCCCCGCCGCGCCGACCGCGCGCCGAGTCCCCGAGGCGATACACCGCCGCCGTTGGGCCATCCTCACGTTCCTGCTGTTCAGCCTGCTGGTCGTGGTGCTGGACAGCTCGATCCTGAACGTCGCCATGAAGACCATCGCCACCCCGGCCCCGGTCGGCATCGGCGCCAGCCAGAGCCAGCTGGAATGGGCGGTCAACTCCTACACCCTGGTCTTCGCCGGGCTGCTGTTCACCGCCGGACTGCTCGGCGACCGGATCGGGCGCAAGAAGACCCTGCTGATCGGCATGGTGATCTTCGGCGCGGGCTCGCTGCTCTGCTCCTTCGCCACCTCGCCGGCCGAGCTGATCGGCTACCGCGCGGCCATGGGCCTCGGCGGCGCGTTCGTGATGCCGGCCACCCTCGCCATCATCATGAACGTCTTCGAACGTGACGAGCAGCCCCGCGCCATCGGCATCTACTCCGGCGCGGTGGGCCTGGCCATCGCCATCGGCCCGGTCGTCGGCGGCCTGCTGCTGGCGCACTTCTGGTGGGGTTCGGTCTTCCTGGTCAACGTCCCGATCGTGGTGATCGCCCTGATCGGCATGGTCTGGCTGGTCCCGGACTCGCGCGACCCCAACCCCGGCCGACTCGACCCGGTCGGCGTGCTGCTCTCCGTCCTCGGCCTGGTCGCCCTGATCTACGGCATCATCCAGGGCGGACAGGACGCCGACTTCACCGTCACCAGCGCCTGGGTGCCGATCCTCGTCGGCCTGCTGCTGCTGGCGCTGTTCGTCCGGCAGCAGAGCCGGGCCGCGCACCCGGTGCTCACCATCGCCTGGTTCCGCGACAAGCACTTCTCCTCGGCGGTCACCGCCATCGGCCTGACCTTCTTCGCGCTGATGGGCGTCACCTTCTTCTCGGTGTTCTACCTGCAGAGCGTGCGCGGCTACAGCGCGCTCCAGGCCGGCTTGCTGCTGCTGCCGCTGGCCGTGGCCCAACTGCTGGTCTCGCCGCGCGCCCGGCACGTGGTCACCCGCTTCGGCGTCGCCGCCACCGTGGCCACCGGCATGCTGCTGATCGCCGTCGCCTTCGGCGGCTTCCTGCTGCTCGGCCGGACCACCGGGATCTGGGTGCTGGAGGTGGTGGCCTTCATCCAGGGCACGGGCATGGCGCTGGTGATGCCGCCCGCCACCGTCACCATCATGTCCAGCCTGCCCAGGGAGAAGGCCGGCTCCGGCTCCGCCGTCAGCAACACCTTCCGCCAGGTCGGCGGATCGCTCGGGGTCGCCATCCTCGGCGCGCTGCTCTCGACGGTCTACCGCAACGGCATCGACGACAAGCTCAACACCCTGCCCGCGCCGCTGCGCTCGGCCGCCGGGCAGTCGATCGAGGGCACCCTCGGCGTGGTCCAGCAGGTCGGCCCGCGCGCGGCCGCACTGGTCGGCCCGGCCAAGGACGCCTTCGTCCACTCGATGCACGTCACCTCGCTGACTGCGGGCGTGGTCGCGCTGGCGGGTGCGGCCATCTCGCTGGCCTTCCTGCCGAAGCGCGCCCCCCAGCCCGAGCCGACCCCGGCCCAGGCCGCCCCGACTCCCGCCGCGCAGCAGGTGCCGCAGCAGCTGGCGCAGCAGAGCGCGCCGCAGCCCGGTGCGCTCACCGCCGATCCCCAGCCCGAGACGGCAGAATAGAGCCGTGAACAGCACGGACCCGGCCCAGGCGACGATCCAGGCACCCTGCGCCCCGCGCCGGGGACGCCCCCGCAGCGAGGCCGCCGAGCAGGCCATCGTGGAGGCCGTGCTGCGCCTGCTGGACAGCGGGACCAGCCTTGGCGGCATGTCCGTGGAGGGCATCGCCGCCGAGGCCGGGGTCGGCAAGGCCACCATCTACCGGCGCTGGCCCAACAAGGACGCGCTGCTGCTCGACGTGCTGGTGCGGACCGAGCTGGCCGAGCCCGAGTATGTCGGGGGCTCGGTGCGGGACACCCTGGTGGAGATCATGGAGTTCTTCCGGGAGTCCGCGCTGGCCCGGCGCGAACGCCCCTCGGTGGCCGCCTTCGCCGACCAGTTCCGGGCCGTGCCTGAGCTGCACAAGCGCTACCACGAGCAGGTGCTTGAGCCGCGCCGGGCCCGGCTGCGCGGCCTGCTCGCCATCGGCGTGGCCGGCGGCGAGGTCCGTGCTGACATCGACCTGGACCTGCTCGGCGAGATCCTGGTCGGCCCGATGCTGTCGCGGACCATGCTGCATCCGCACGCCGATCTCGACGACCCGAAGCTGTCCGCGACGATCGTGGACACACTGCTTCAGGGCATTGCCCCGGTACGATCCGGAACCTGAGCGCCCTTTTTCGGCGTCCTGCAACTCATACGCTGACAACAGGGATGAGCACGGCATATGGGGTCGACCATGGCAGACGCGGAGACCGGACGCGCCCCGCAGGGCAGCCGCTGGCGGCGGCTCCCCGGCACCCGTCGCTGGGGCCGCGACGCCAAGGGCCGCAGCACCTGGCGGCGCGGCTGGATCATCGCGCTGCTGGCGCTGGGCGTGGCCGGCCTGCTGGCCTTCCACTCGGCGGTCCCGGACAGCTTCGGCAACTTCGGCAGCCTGCTGGAGACCTTCCTGCCCTGGGTCGGCCTGGGAGTGCCGGTGCTGCTGGTCCCGGCGCTGCTGCGGCGCTCGGCCACGGCGCTGCTGGTACTGCTGGTACCGACCGTGCTCTGGTTCAACCTGTTCGGAGCACTGCTCACCGACAAGAGCGGTGGTGCCTACGACTTCACCGTGGTGCAGCACAACGTCTGGGCCTACAACAAGAACATCCCGCAGACGGTGAGCGTCCTGGAGGCCGCGAACCCCACCATCATCTCGCTGGTCGAGGTGAGCGCGACCGAGCTGCCGGTGTTCGAGCGGGACCTCGCGGCGAAGTACCCGTACCGGGCGGTCGAGGGTACGGTCGGGCTCTGGTCCAAGGACCCGCTGACCGGCACCGAACCGGTGAACATCGACATCGGCTGGGTCCGGGCGCTGCGCACCACGGTGGAGACCCCGGAGGGGGCGGTGGCCGTCTACGTGGCCCACATGCCGTCGGTGCGGGTGAAGTTCGACGGCGGGTTCACCGCCAACCAGCGCGACGTCAGCGCGAACGCGCTGGGGCAGGCGTTGGCGGCGGAGAAGCTGCCCCGGGTGATCCTGCTGGGTGACCTCAACGGGACCATGAACGACCGCAGCCTGGCCCCGATCACCTCGCAGATGCGCTCGGCCCAGGGCTCGGCGGGCTCCGGCTTCGGGTTCAGCTATCCGGCGCAGTTCCCGATGACCAGGATCGACCAGATCCTGACCCGGGGGGTCACCCCCACCGACGCCTGGACGCTGCCCCGGACCGGCAGCGACCACCTGCCGATCGGCGCCCACCTCGAACTGTGAGCAGTGCTCTCACAGCAGACTGGTGATCTCATGAAAGATCCGCGCTCTCGCGACTGATCAGCACTCTCGCAACTGATCAGCGATCCCGCAGTGGAGCAGTGGATCAGCTCTCCCGCCACCGATTGGTGATCGGCTGCCGCCGGTCCCGGCCGAAGTTCTTCGAGGAGATCTTGGTGCCCGGCGGGTACTGCCGCCGCTTGTACTCGGCGGTGTCCACCAACCGGGTCACCCGGTCCACCACGGCCGGGTCGAACCCCTCGGCCAGGATCTCCGCCCGTCCCTTGTCCTGCTCGATGTAGGCCGTGAGCACCGCGTCCAGCAGGTCGTAGTCCGGCAGCGAGTCGGTGTCCACCTGTCCCGGCCGCAGCTCCGCGCTCGGCGGCTTGAGGATGGTGTTCTCCGGGATCGGCGGGGTCTCGCCGCGCTCCAGCGCCGCCTGGTTGCGCCAGCGCGCGAGCCGGAAGATCAGCGACTTGTAGACGTCCTTGATGGGCCCGAACGCGCCGACCGAGTCGCCGTACAGGGTCGAGTAGCCGACCGCCAACTCGCTCTTGTTGCCCGGGGCGAGCACCAGGTGGTTCTCCTGGTTGGAGATCGCCATCAGCAGCGTGCCGCGCAGCCGCGACTGGAGGTTCTCCTCGGCCAGCCCGGTCAGCCCGAGCGCGCCCATGTAGGCGTCGAACATGGGCGCGATCGACACGGTTCGGAAGTGCAATCCGGTGCGCCGGGCCAGCTCGGCGGCATCGTCCCGGGAGTGCTGCGAGGAGTACGCGCTGGGCATGGAGACGCAGTGCACGTTCTCGGCCCCGACCGCGTCCACCGCCAGCGCCGCGACCAGTGCCGAGTCGATCCCGCCGGACAGCCCGATCAGCACCGAGCTGAAGCCGTTCTTCCGGACGTACGCGCGCAGGCCGGTGACCAGCGCCCCGTAGACCTCCTCCTCCTCGCCCAGCCGGGGGGCGTGCCCCGCGAGTACCGGCTCGGCGGGCGCGGGCAGCGGCTCCTCGGACAGCACGGTGCGGACGATCTCCAGTCCGTCCGCGACGAACTGGACGCCGTCCGCCCGGGCGTCGCCGACGGCCTGCGGCAGCTCCAGGTCCAGCAGCAGGCAGCCCTCCTCGAACTGCGGTGCCCGCGCCAGCACCTCGCCCTCGGCGCTGACCACCAGCGAGTCGCCGTCGAAGACCAGCTCGTCCTGCCCGCCGACCAGGTTCACATAGGCCAGCGTGCAGCCCGCCTCGGCCGCCCGGCGGCGGACCAGGTCCAGCCGCGCGTCGTCCTTCTCCGCCTCGTAGGGGGAGGCGTTGACCGTCAGCAGCAGCCCGGCCCCCGCCTGCCGGGCGGCCTGCACCCGGCCGCCGTCCTGCCAGATGTCCTCGCAGACCGCCAGCGCCACGTCCACCCCGTGCAGCCGGAACACCGGCAGGGTGTCGCCGGGGACGAAGTAGCGGAACTCGTCGAACACGCCGTAGTTGGGCAGGTGGTGCTTGGCCAGTCGGGTGACCACCTGGCCGCCGTACAGCACCGCCGCGCAGTTCTGCGGCGAGCCCACCGGCAGCCCGAGCCGGTCCGAGGGGGTGGTGGACCGGCCCAGGTAGCCGACGACGACCGCGACCGAGCCCAGGCCCTCGGCCTCCAGCCGTTCGGCGAGCGCGACCAGCGCCGCACGCGAGGCGTCCACGAAGGCGGGCCGCAGCGCGAGGTCCTCGACCGGGTAGCCGGTGAGCGCCATCTCCGGGAAGGCGATCAGCTGCGCGCCCCGTTCGGCGGCGTGCCGGGTCCAACGGACGACGAGCTCGCTGTTGCCGGTGATGTCGCCGACGGTGGGGTCGGTCTGGTTCAGTGCAAGGCGTAGGGAGGGCACGGCAGCACCCTAATCGTCGGAGCGACGCTATGGGTAGCCGGATCGGCCGCCACCTGTCGACCTGCCGTATCCCTGTTCGGATCTGCGATGATGCGGACAGCGGACATGTACGGCGCGGGGCACGCCGACACCACAGGCCGCGCCCTAAGTTAACGCGGACGTAAAGAGCAGAGGTGAGACTGTCGCCATGGGCAAGCAGCAGGAGTTTGTTCTCCGCACACTCGAAGAGCGCGACATCCGGTTCGTCCGACTGTGGTTCACGGACGTCCTCGGGTTTCTGAAGTCCGTGGCCGTCGCGCCCGCCGAGCTGGACCAGGCATTCGAAGAGGGGATTGGCTTCGACGGCTCCGCCATCGAGGGATTCGCCCGGGTGTACGAGTCGGACATGCTGGCTCAGCCGGACCCGTCCACGTTCCAGATACTGCCCTGGCGGTCGGAGTCGCCGGGTACCGCCCGGATGTTCTGCGACATCCTGATGCCGGACGGTTCGCCCTCCTACGCCGACCCGCGCTACGTCCTCAAGCGCACCCTGGAGAAGTGCTCCAACCTCGGGTTCACCTTCTACACCCACCCCGAGATCGAGTTCTTCCTGCTCAAGGACCTGCCCACGGACGGCACCACGCCGACCCCGGCCGACCACTCCGGCTACTTCGACCACACCCCGCGCGGCGTCGGCCACGACTTCCGCCGCCAGGCCATCACCATGCTGGAGTCGATGGGCATCTCGGTGGAGTTCAGCCACCACGAGGGCGCCCCGGGCCAGCAGGAGATCGACCTGCGCTACGCCGACGCGCTGTCCACCGCCGACAACATCATGACCTTCCGCACGGTCATGAAGGAGGTCGCGCTGGAGCAGGGCGTGCACGCCAGCTTCATGCCCAAGCCGTTCTCGCACCACCCGGGCTCGGGCATGCACACCCACCTGTCGCTGTTCGAGGGCGACCGCAACGCCTTCCACGAGGCCGGGGCCGAGTACCAGCTGTCCAAGATCGGCCGCTCCTTCATCGCCGGCCTGCTCCGGCACGCCGCCGAGACCGCCGCCATCACCAACCAGTGGGTCAACTCCTACAAGCGGATCTGGGGCGGCTCGCAGCGCTCGGCCGGTGCCGGCGGCGAGGCCCCCTCGTACATCTGCTGGGGCCACAACAACCGCTCGGCGCTGGTCCGGGTGCCCATGTACAAGCCCAGCAAGCAGGGCTCGACCCGGGTCGAGATCCGCTCCCTGGACACCGGCTGCAACCCCTATCTGGCCTACTCGGTGATCCTGGCGGCGGGCCTCAAGGGCATCGCCGAGGGCTACGAGCTGCCCCCCGGCGCGGACGACGACGTCTGGGCGCTCAGCAGCATGGAGCGCCGTGCGATGGGCATCCAGCCGCTCCCGCAGAACCTGGGCGAGGCCATCGACCTGATGCAGCACAGCGAGCTGGTCCAGGAGACCCTCGGCGAGCACGTCTTCGACTTCTTCCTGCGGAACAAGCGCCAGGAGTGGGAGGAGTACCGCTCCGAGGTCACCGCCTTCGAGCTGCGGAAGAACCTGCCGGTGCTCTGACCGGACTCAGCACCGCTGGAGGCCGACGGGTGCGCCCGTCGGCCTCCGGCGCGTTCCGGGCGCATCGGTGGCACGTCCGTGGCACGTAAGTGGCGGGGCGTCAGCTGCCGTGTCGTCCTTGGCGTCGGCCACTCCGATGGCGGAGTGTGAGCGGCGGGTGACGGAGTGTCGTGCTGCGATTGGTCGTACCCGACAGGTTCGACCGAGAGGTGGCCATGCAGCAGAGCACCGCAGGGAAGACGATCCGTGCACGAAGAGTAGTGCGCGGGATAGCGGCCGTGGGCGTGGCGGTGGCTGCGGCCGCGTCGCAGTTCGCCTTCGCGCCCGCATCGGGGGCGGCCACCGTGGACCGGGTCGGTCCCCAGCACGGGCAGCTACGGGACATCACCGACACCGGCGAGCACCCGCTGCCGATCAAGGTCCGCTACAAGGCGGACCTGCACGGGTCGATCGCCCGGGCCGGAAACACGCTGATGACCTGCGCGGAGGGCAAGCCTCCCACGTTCGACCAGGCGTCCTCCTGCCGCGACGCGCAGAAGGGCGTCGGGCAGGACATCTTCAACAACAACTACGACATGAAGTACGTCAACCAGTACCCGGGCCGCTTCAAGCTCCCGCCGGCCGAGGGCGGCGGTTACGAGAAGCTGTACTCCTCCAGCGGTTCGGAGCTGAAGGTCCCGCCTAACTCGACGGTCAAGTTCGCCCGGCTGTACTGGGGCGGGACCCGGGGCATCGGCAAGACCGTGCTGCCGCTGAGCAAGGTCGACGGGGTGCTGTTCAAGGCCCCGGACGGCAATGACTACCACGAGGTCAACACCGACCCGTCCGGCAAGGACCTGGGCTGGATGACCGGGGTGGGCGAGGGCAACGACATGGAGCACGGCTACCAGGCGTCGGCCGATGTCACCGACATCGTCCGCAAGGCCGGGGCCGGGAACTACATCGTGGCCGACATGGACTCGGTGGTCCTGCCGCACAGCTGGGGCGGCTGGTCGCTGGTGGTGGCCTACGAGAACTGCGACCTGCCGCTGCGTCATGTCGAGGTCTCGGACGGGTTCCAGATCGAACTGCCGCAGTCGCCGCCGCTCACCTTCACCGTGAAGGGCCTGAAGACGCCCAAGCAGGGGCCGATCCACGGTGAGCTGGGCTTCGTCGCCTACGACGGCGACCGCACCTACACCGGTGACAGCGCCAGCGTGCAGTCCACCAGCAGTCCGACGCCCACCATCCTGCACACCTGGGACAAGCCGGCCAACGACTTCATGGACTCCACGATCGAGAACCAGACGCAGTCCGACCCGGTGGTCCGCACGCCCTCCTACGAGAACCAGCTGGGCTACGACTCCAACGTGATCGACATCTCGCACCTGATCAACAACGGTGACAAGAGTCTGGCCTTCACCTTCGACACCAAGGACGACGGCTACCAGATCGGCGTGGTCTTCTCCACCGTCGACCTGGATCAGGACAGCTGACCGTCCCGGTCCTGGGAGCGCGTGCTCCCGCCGATCCGGGCCCGGGGAACCCTCGGGCCCGGATCACGGCGTACCAGCGGCGGCGTCGGGGGCGGCGACGACGGCGGCTGCGGGCCGACGGCGCGCAGCCGCCGCTCCAGCGGACGCTCGACCCACTGGTACAGCGCGCCCGCCAGTCCCAGGCTGGCGGTGGTGACCGCCAGCCACCCCGCGCCCGCCGCCCAGGCACCGCGCGGGGGGCCGCACAGCGCCAGTACCAACCGCAGGCAGGTCTGGTGCACCAGGTACCAGGCGAAGGACCAGTGCCCCAGCCGCCGCATCGGCCCGCTGCCCAGCAGTCCGCTGCCGCCGGGCCGCCGGTCCCGGACCGCAGCCGCCGCGACCAGCAGTGCGAACAGCGGGGCGACCAGCGCCTGCGAGCCGCTGTACGGGCTGTACCAGAGCCGGTCCGGCACCGCCGCCGACCAGGGCAGCAGCGCCGCGTGCCAGACCAGGACCAGCACGGCCGCCGGGCCGAGTCGCAGCGGCGGACGCCAGCCGCGCCGGACCGCCACCGCGGCCACCGCGCCGAGCAGGAACTGCGGGGTCCGGGTCAGCGGGAGGTAGTCCAGCAGCCACTCGCGCAGCGCGGGCGGCCCGACGAGGGCCCCGCCCAGCCAGCCGACCGCCCCGGCGGCGCAGGCCGCGACCGCCAGCAGGCGGAGCGCGCGGTCGCCGCGTCGGCCCAGGAACCGCAGCAGCGCCGGCGTCAGCAGGTAGAACCAGGCCTCGGCGCTGAGCGACCAGGCGGCCGGATTGCCCCCGTACACCTGGACCGGGGACCAGGCCTGGAGCAGCGGCAGCGACCAGAGCACGGCGGTGAGCGGCAGCGCCGCGCCCAGCAGCAAGGTGGCGGCCAGGGCCAGCCCGGTGGTCAGCAGGTGCAGCGGCCAGATCCGGGCGAAGCGCCGCCAGTAGAACACCCGCGCCGGAACGGCCGACGCGGAGTGGGACGGCGGGTACGACCAGGCCAGGACGAAGCCGGAGAGCACGAAGAAGAAGGTGACCCCGTCCCGGCCGTACCAGGCCAGCGGGCTGAGGACCGGTAGCCGGTGGTACTCCCGGCTCAGGTGGTAGCACACCACCAGCAGCGCGGCCCAGAACCGCAGGCCGGTGAGCGAGGGCAGGGCCTCGCGGCCCGCGGTCGCGGCACGGGCGTCCGCACGGGCGTCCGCACGGGTGTCCGCAGGGACGTCTGACGAGATGTCCACCGACGGTCCTCCCTCCGGGGCACTGTGTGCTCGGTGTGCTCGGGGTTCGGTACAACGGCTTCGCGTGGGGAGGAGTCACGGCAGCCGAGGAGGGAAGAACCGGTCAGGGGCACGTAGTCTCGGATCTTGTTCGAGCATCGAACCGACGTCGGAGGGGTGTGGCCTTGGACGGTGCGCGGAGTGACGGCGCGACCAGCGGCATCGGAACCCACGGCAATGGGACCCACGGCAATGGGACCCACGGCAATGGGACCCGCAGCGGTGGGACCAGTGGCAGCGGGACCAGACGGAGCAACCCCGCCGCCCGGCTGACCAGGCGCGGGTTCACCGACCCGGAGGCGGCCGTGCGCCGTCTGGCCGAACCGGCGCTGGCCCAGGCGGCGGGCGACTCGGTGCTGATCGAGGCCCTCGCCGCCACCGCCGATCCGGACCTGGCGCTGCTCGGCCTGGCCCGGGTCGCCGAGGCCTGCGACCCGGACGACCGGCGGACGCTGCTGGACACCCTCACCACCAGCAAGCCGCTGCGCGACCGGCTGCTCGGCGTGCTGGGCGCCAGCGCCGCCCTCGGTGACCACCTCGCCCGGCACCCGCACGACTGGCACGCCCTGGTCACCTTCGAGGTCCGCGACATCCACCCCGGACCGGACGAGTTCCTGCGTACCCTGCACGCCCACATCCATGACGAGCGGTCGGCGGCTCCGCGCGCCGACGCGCTGCGCACCGGCTACCGCCGCTGCCTGCTCGGCATCGCCGCCCGCGACCTGACCGGCACCACCGGTCTCGGCCAGACCGCAGCCGAGCTGGCCGACCTGGCCGGGGCCACGCTCCAGGCCGCGCTGGACATCGCCGTGGAGGAGGACCCGGCCGCCGCCGCGGTGTGCAGGCTCGCGGTGATCGCCATGGGCAAGTGCGGCGGACGCGAGCTCAACTACGTCTCCGACGTGGACGTCGTCTTCGTCGCCGAACCCCGGAACCCCGCCGACCCCCGGAACCCCACCGAGTCCCGCGACCCCGCCGAGTCCCGCAACCCCGGCGACCCCGCCGACCCCCGGAACCCCACCGAGTCCCGCGACCCCGCCGAGTCCCGCAACCCCGGCGACCCCGCCGACCCCCGGAACCCCGCCGAGTCCCGCAACCCCGGCGAACCCCGCGACCCCGCCGCCGACGCGGTCGCGGTGCAGGCCGCCACCCGGCTCGCGGCCCGGCTGATGCGGCTGTGCTCGGACACCACCCGCGAGGGCGTGATCTGGCCGGTGGACGCCAACCTGCGCCCGGAGGGCAAGAACGGGCCGTTGGTGCGCACCCTCGGCAGCCACCTGGCCTACTACCAGCGCTGGGCCAAGACCTGGGAGTTCCAGGCCCTGCTGAAGGCCCGCCCGGTGGCCGGCGACGCCGACCTCGGCCGGGCCTATCTGGACGCGGTGACCCCGCTGGTGTGGCACGCGGCGGACCGGGAGAACTTCGTCCCCGACGTGCAGCAGATGCGGCAGCGGGTGATCGACTCGATCCCGGTGGCCGAGGTGGAGCGGGAGCTGAAACTCGGCCCCGGCGGGCTGCGCGACGTCGAGTTCTCGGTGCAGTTGCTGCAACTGGTGCACGGCCGCGCGGACTCGTCCCTGCGCAGCCCGAACACCTTGGCCGCGCTCGCCGACCTCTCGGCCGGGGGCTATGTCGGCCGGGCCGACGCCGCCTCGCTGGACGAGGCCTACCGGTTCCTGCGGTCGATGGAGCACCGGATCCAGCTGTTCCAGCTGCGCCGGACGCACCTGGTGCCCACCGGCCAGGACGACCTGCGCCGACTCGGGCGCTCGCTCGGCATGCGGGCCGATCCGGTCGCCGAGCTGAACCGCGAGTGGCGGCGGCACGCCCGTGAGGTGCGGCGGCTGCACGAGAAGCTGTTCTACCGTCCGCTGCTGGAGGCCGTCGCCCGGCTCGGCACGGACGAGTCGGTGCTCACCCGCGAGCTGAACGAGGGCGGCGGCCGACGCAGCGGGCTCAGCGCCGACGCCGCCCGCACCCGGCTGGCCGCCCTCGGCTACCGCGACCCCGCCGACGCCCTGCGCCACCTACAGGCCCTGGCCTCCGGCGTCAGCCGCCGGGCCGCCCTCCAGCGCACGCTGCTGCCGGTGATGCTGGGCTGGTTCGCCGACTCGGCCGACCCGGACGCCGGGCTGCTGAACTTCCGCAAGGTCTCCGACAGCCTCGGCTCCACCCCCTGGTACCTGCGGCTGCTCCGGGACGAGGGGGCCACCGCCGAGAACCTGGCGCGGATCCTGTCCTCCGGCCGACTCGCCCCGGACCTGCTGCTGCGGGCGCCGGAGGCGGTGGCCCTGCTCGGCGACAGCGACGGCCTCCAGCCGCGTACCCATGGCGCCCTGGACCGGGAGATCCAGTCCGCGGTGGGCCGGGCGGCCGGGGCGCCGGGAGCGGTCGCCGCGGCCCGCTCGGTGCGCCGTCGGGAGCTGTTCCGCACCGCCGCCGCCGACGCCCTGGGACGGCTGGGCGACGGCTCGGCCGCCGCCGACGCGCTGACCGACCTGAACACCGCGACCCTGGCCGGGGCGCTGGCCGCGTGCACGGCGGCGGTCGAGCGGGCCGCCGGGGAGTCCCTGCCCACCCGGCTGGCGATCATCGGCATGGGCCGCTTCGGCGGCGCGGAGCTGGGCTACGGCAGCGACGCCGATGTCATGTTCGTGCACGACCCGCTTCCGGGCGCGGACGAGACCGCGGCCGGGAACGCCGCCCGGCACGTCTTCGAGGAGGTGCGGCGCCTGCTCCAGCTGCCGTCGACCGAGCCCCCGCTGCTGATCGACGCCGACCTGCGGCCGGAGGGCCGCCAGGGCCCGCTGGTGCGCACCCTCGCCTCCTACGCCGCGTACTACCGCCGCTGGTCCCGGACCTGGGAGAGCCAGGCGCTGCTGCGGGCCCGCCCGGTGGCCGGGGACCCGGGGCTGGGCGACGCCTTCACCGCGCTGATCGACCCGCTGCGCTACCCGGTCGAGGGCCTGAACGACACCCAGCTGCGGGAGCTACGGCTGCTCAAGGCCCGGGTGGAGACCGAGCGGATGCCGCGCGGCGCGGACCCGACCACCCACACCAAGCTCGGCCCTGGCGGCCTGGCGGACGTCGAGTGGACCGTCCAGTTGTTGCAGCTGCGGCACGGCCACCGGGTCGAGGGGCTGCGCACCACCAGGACCAGGGCCGCGCTGGCGGCGGCGGTCACGGCCGGCCTGATCGACCCGGACGCCGCCGCCGACCTGGACGCGGCCTGGGTGCAGGCCGGGCGGGTGCGCAACGCGGTCATGCTGGTCCGCGGCCGCCCCGGGGACAGCTTCCCCGGGGATTCCCGCGAGCTGACCGGGGTCGCCCGCTACCTCGGCTACGGGACCGGGCACGCCGGGCAGATGGTCGACGACTACCGGCGCGGTGCCCGCCGAGCCCGGGTGGTGGTGGAAGACGTGTTCTACGGGTGACCCCGGGCGACCGGCCAGCCCGCTGACCAGCTGGCCAGCCCGCTGACCCGCCGGCTAGCGGGGGACCGAGATCCGCGGGCGCTCGGGCTGCTCGGCCGACCGCTGCGCGGTCTGCTGCTCCGCCCCGAGCGCGGGCCCGGGCGCGGAGCCCGGCGCGGGTGCGTCGTGGACCGGAGGGGCCAGGCCGGCGGAGTTCGGCAGGTCGGCGGAGTCGGCCGGGACCGCCGGGTCGGAGCCGGGCTCCTGGGCGGCGGTGGCACCGGTCGCCACCGGCTCGGGCTCGGCCGGGACGTCCACGAGCGTCGGCTCGGCCGGGACCGCCCGGTGGCTCGGGAAGGCGTAGGCCCAGCGTCCGTAGGCCAGCCGGGAGACGGCCAGGCCGAACAGCGTGCACAGCGCCCCGGCCAGGGCGTCCATGAAGAAGTGGTTGGCAGTGGAGATGATCACCACCAGCGTGCTCAGCGGGTAGAGCAGGCCGAGCACCTTCACCCAGCGCCTGCGCGCCACGAAGGCGATGGTCAGGCCGCACCACAGGGACCAGCCGATGTGCATCGACGGCATCGCCGCGAACTGGTTGGACACCTGCGACAGGTCGCCGGAGGCCATCGAGCCCCAGGTGTGGTGCTTGGTGACGGTGTCGATGAAGTCCCCGCCGGTCATCAGCCGGGGCGGGGCCAGCGGGTAGAAGTAGTAGCCGAGCAGGGCCACCGCCGTGGTCAGGAACAGGGCCAACCTGGCTGCCGCGTAGCGGCCGGGATGGCTGCGGAACAGCCACACCAGTACGCCGATGGTCATGATGAAGTGCAGCGTCGCGTAGTCGTAGTTCAGCCCGGTGATCAGCCAGGTCACCGAGTCGAAGGCGTGGTTGATCTTCTCCTCGTAGGCGATGCCCAGGCTCTGCTCGAAGTGCCAGATGTCGTGGGCGTTGCGCTGGGCCCGCCCCTCCATCTCCGGCACGGCGTTGCGGACCAGCGAGTAGATCCAGTAGCTGAACCCGATCAGCGCCAGCTCGAACCACACCCGGGGCTTGCCGGGGTCGCGGAAGTGCCCGAAGAACGGGCGCACCACGGTCCGCAGGAAACGGACGCCGAGCGAAGGCCTGACCGCGGCGCGACTGGCCCCGTCCGGAGCGACGGAACCAGGCCGCAGCGCCACGGCAGTAGCTGCGCCGTCGTGATCCCGCTCAGGTTCCCCCATGGGGCAGTAGTCTGCCATGCAGCCTCCCGCGACCTGATCACCCTCTGGTTGGGGATTCGCCGCCTGATATCCCTCTGAAGTCCTACGGGGGTATGCCGCCGCAGGGCCGAACCGGGTGAAGCCGCTGCCCGGGTGGGCCTCGACTCCGAACGTGCTGCCGATCCTACTGCTAGCGATCAGCGGCGATGCGGGTGCCACCCGGGTCGGCGGCAGAGCCGCGCCGGACCGCGCTTTCCCAGGTCACGGTGCCACCACTGGGGTCTGACGAGGTAGCGGCGGCGGCGCGGGCGCCAGCACGGCCGGCGTCCGGCTGTACTCCATGCGGGGGATCGCGCGGGGGATCGGGTCGGACAGCTGCTCGACATTCGCCGCCGTCGTCCGACCTGTGGCCACTTGCTCCATTCGGAGTAATTCTGGATCACTTGTCATCATATGACGGATTAGTGGGTAACGCGGAGCCGCCCGCCCACCCGAGATGGGCAGGCGGGCGGCTCCGCGTTCGGTACGGCGACGGTCAGGGGGGACGGTCAGGGGCGACGGTCAGCGGCGAGGTCAGCTCAGCGCCGCCAGCTCGCGCTCCACCGACCGCTGGTGCTCCTCGGCGTCCTCGCGGGCCTTCTTCGGGCTCCAGCGCCCGGCCATGATCAGGATGAACGGCAGGAACAGCACCTGGCAGGCCACGCACACCCACCACCAGGTCTGCCAGTTCTTCGGGTTGTCCTTGGACGCCGCCTGCACCTGCGCGCCGTACTTCTGCAGCACCGCCAGCTGCGGCGCCGCCTTGGCCACGGTCTCCAGCCCGGCGACGCCGACCTGGGCCGCCGCCTGCGCCTGGAGGGCCGGCGGGATCGCCGTCGGCGGGTACTTGTCCAGTTGGGCGAAGAGCGCCGGGTGGGCCTGGACGATCGCCAGTGCCGGACCGCCGGTCACGCTCGCCGCCTGCACCTGCGCACCGTGGTCCACCAGCGGCGTCACCGAGGTCACCACGATCGGGACGAACGCCGCCGAGACCGCCACCACGATCCGGATGATCCAGCCCCACACCGCCAACCCGGTCGCGGTCGCCGCCGGGTTGTGCTTCTCCACGGTCTCGGTGAAGCTCGCCATCCACGGCCCGTAGGTGCAGCCGCTGAGCACCCCGATCCCGACGAACAGCCAGGCGAAGGTGTAGTACCCGGTGGCCGGGTGGGTCGCGTCCAGGGTGAACAGGACGGTGCAGACGATGCTGCCGACCGCGCCCACCACCATGAACGGTTTGCGGACCCGCAGCCGGTCCGAGGCCACTCCGGCCACCACCAGTGCGATGGCGTTGGCCGCCCAGTACCAGTTGGCCAGCGCGTTGGCCCGCTGTTCGCTGTAGCCGAAGACGGTCGAGAAGTAGACGACGAAGTTGCCCACCGCCGCGAAGTACAGCAGCAGGAAGAGGCTGATCGCCAGCGCCGAGCCGAGCACGTCCAGCCGCATCATCTGCCGCCAGCCGCCCTGTAGTTGCCGATCGACGTCCAGGCCCTTGGCGCGGGCCTCGACCAGCGCCCGGTCCCGTAGGCTGACCATGATCTGGTCGCGCAGCCGGGGCGCCAGTTCGCGCAGCGCGACCAGTGCGATCAGGAAGACCACCAGCGCCGAGATGCCGGCGTAGCGCAGCTCGTCCTGCCAGCTGGACGAGCTGAGGGTGTTGCTGGTGACCGTGGTGACCACCAGGCTGCCGAGCACCGGGCCCATGGTCCAGTAGCCCATCGCGGTGGCCCGGCCCAGCTGCGGCGAGAAGTCCCGGATCAGCGCGGGCGTCGCCACCAGCACGATCCCCTCGACGAAGCCGACGACCGCGAACAACAGCAGGTAGGTGATCTTGTTCGGGGCGTTCGGCAGGCCGAAGAGCACCAGCAGTCCGGTCACCAGCAGCCCGTAGACCACCAGGTTGGCCCGCCCCCAGCGGTCGGCCAGCCCGGCCACCAGCGAGGCGAACGCGCCGACTGCGTTGCCGACCACGGATATCGTCACGAAGTAGCGATAGGTCATCCCGTAGTGGGTGATGATCGAGGTCGCCACCGCGTACTGGATGTAGAGCGCGTAGTACAGCACGATCGTGGTGAGCACGACGATCGCCAGATAGGCGTAGCGGCGTCGGCGCTCGGGGTACGCGTCCAGGTTGCGGTGCCACAGCCGGTCGAGGATGCCGCCGGTTCGCGGCGACGGTCTGGCGGGGGAGTCGTCTGCGGTGTACGGGGTGGTGGTCATGCTGCTCCTCAAGGCACCGGAAAAGAAGTGTGCGGCGCGCGGTCGGGCCGGGGCAGGGAGGTTTCCCGGCCTTCCCGGCGGCGAGGGCGTGAGGGGAGGGTAGTACCGACCAGTCGGTACGGCCTAGACGTCTGCACGGATTACCTGTCGCCATTCAGAAACGGCGGCGGTGTCCGGAAACGCGGCGGCATCCGGAAACGGCGGGCGGTGTCCGGAAACGCGGCGGCATCCGGAAACGGCGGCGGCCCCGGGGGTCGCCCGGGGCCGCCGCCGATCGGTACCGCGACACGGCCGGGCCG
>Ga0302314_10006531_pt1 | contig 21088 bp, 20 predicted proteins | sample III_Palsa_N2_3_FD_200533 | JGI IMG/M metagenome (GOLD analysis project Ga0302314, IMG submission 200533) | Peat permafrost microbial communities from Stordalen Mire near Abisko, Sweden - III_Palsa_N2_3 | ecosystem: Environmental > Terrestrial > Soil > Palsa > Peat permafrost | place: Sweden... | reverse complement strand
AGAGCGGTCATGCCACCCTCCGCAGCCGGGAGCGCTCGGCCATGCCGTACAGGTAGTCCAGCGTCTCGAAGCGGTAGCTCTCAAACTCCACCGGGTTGTGGTCCGCCAACTGGAGTCGCTGCTGGCCAAAATCCAGCCGGGGTAGCAGGTAGTAGTCGAGCGGCGCCTCGTTGGTGTCGTTGAGCCGGACCGCAACCGTGATGTCCGGCACCAGCCCGGTGTCGAATCGGACCTTCCAGCTGTTCCGGCCGGACTCGTGCTTGGTGCAGCGGGCCAGGACCAGGGACACCTCGAACTCGTCATTGACCCGCAACAGGTCGGTATCCACATCGCGGACCACTCGGCCGCCCAGTTCGGCGATCTGCCGCTCGGTCTCGCCGACGATCTCCGGGTGTAGCCGCCGCAGGATGCGGTTCACCTCCAGGAAGCGGTAGTCTTTCTCCGGGGTGAACCCCACCATCTGGTAAGCCCGGATCAGGCTCCCGAATCGGTAGGCGTAGACAGTAGAGGACGGCATGCCGTCCGTTTCGTTGATGATTAGGCCGGAGAGGGAACCCCGGCTCTTGTGCAGGGCCCGCAGCCGCTCGATCAGCTCTTCGTCGGTGTAGCGCCGCGCCTTGGCCCGGATGATCCCCTGAGCGGTGAAAAACATCTGCGGCGGCACGATGGCCTCAAAGGCGCTTTCCTTCCTGATCCACATATCCGGGGTGTTGATCACTCGTAACTTCTTGAGCTTGAAGGACACCCGGTTGTAGACGTTATTGCCGATGTATTTCTCGTTGGTCAGGACTTCGTGCACAGTCGCCCGGGTCCAGGCGCGCGCCAGGTTGGTCTGGATCTTGAGATCATTCATCCGCTGGGCGATTTCACCCTCGACCAAGCCGTCGTTGATGAACCACCGGTACATCTGCTTGACGTGCTCGATCTCGTCGTCCGGGCCCGGCATCAGGATTACGCGGTCGGTCTGCAGGCTTTTGTGTTCGCCACGGGTCAGCTCGGCCTTGATCGAGCCGTGCTGGTCCACCAGCACCCGGCGCAGGCCGTAGCCGGCCGGGCCGCCTTGGCGGTAGCCCAGCTCGATCAGCCGGCATTGGCCGGCGAACACCTTGGCCGACAACTCCCGGCTGTACTCCCCAGCCATGGCGCGCTTGACACCCTTGACGATGGTAGACACCGGCGAGCCGTCGTTCTCGAACTGCTCAGCGCAGTAGGCGACCTGGATGCCGGCCCGGCGGCAGATGTACTCGTAGTAGGCGCTCTCGTCCGCGTCTTGAAACCGCCCCCAGCGGCTGACGTCGTAGACCAGGATGATCTGGAAGTCGGCCGTGCCGGCTTCCACGTCCTTGATCAGCTGCTGCAGTGCCCGGCGCCCGTCTATGCGCAAGCCGCTCTTACCCTCGTCCGCATAGGTGCGCAGGATCTCGATGCCGCGGTGGGCCGCGTACTCGCGGATCTTGACGGCCTGGTTCTCGGTGGAATACTGCTGGTGCTCCGTCGACATGCGGACATATTCGACCGCGCGGAACTGGATCGGCGGCGCCGCGGCCGCCTCGCTGGTGATTGCTGCTTCCATACGCATCGATGCCCCTGTATCCCTGGTTTGCCTGGTTCCGGAATTCACCCCAAATGGCGCGCAGTCGCCCGCCTCGAGACATCGAGGAGGGGCAAACTTTTTGAGATCGTGCGCGCTCGTCGCACTCCAAAAAGGTAGCAGGCAAGACCGCCGAAACCTATCAAGTCGTCTCTTTGCAATTAGCCGTTTTTGCCGATGGTTTTGAAATGATTGTGATTTCAACCGTCCACGCGTCCATCTTTGCAATTCCGGGGCTCACGGGCAGCAATCGGTAAATGCCTGGACTCAGGGCAGTTTTCGCGGGTGACGCGTCCACCTTTGCAATCAAGCATCCCTGCCGGCGTTCGTTGCGCTCGCCTTGTTGGCCCCGGTTTCGGCTCGCATACTCGGGGTGTGCGAGGCGGTATTCACGCCAGTAGTCGGGGTTTTGACGGGACCAGGACCGCTGCGCCTTGGCCTGATTGACCCGGTAGTCAGGGTCTACCCGCCGCTTGGCCTTTTGCCACTCCCGGCGCCGCTCTTTCTGGCAGGCCTCGGCGGAGCAGTAGGCTTGGGTTGGGGTCTGTGGGCGCGGCCGGAATTTCCGGCTGCATGCGGCGCATGGCTTCCTTTCCATGGAGGGCAAGTCCCGCAAGAAGCGTACGCGCAGCGGGCCTTTTCTATATGGCAAAACTGCATATGTCAAAGTTGCCTATAGTGTTCTGGACCCATGGGAGGGAAACGTCCATGGGACCAGCGTCGGCTACGGCTGCAGAAGCTGCTGCGGGACGTTCGGCTGGAGGCGGGTTTGAAGCAGGAGGAGGTCGCCGAGCGCATCGGCAGCGACCAGAGTTTCGTCTCCCGGTATGAGCGCGGCGAGCGCCGGCTCGACCTGGTGGAGCTGGAGGCGATCTGCACGGCCTGCAAGGTGAAGCTGGAAGAGTTTGCACGCCGCTACTCGGCGTCGAGGAAGTGAGGGCTTAATTCCGCGGCTCGCCGCGCTTCCGCCACTGGGGGCGATCGCCATCGGCGCTAGCCGGGTCAGAGGGCATCAGAGCGTCGAGTTCTGCATGGTGCTCGTCCGAGTCGATCCATTCGGAGATTTGGTCGGGTGTCAGCCGGCTGAGCCGAAGCGCGAGCCAAAAGCCCTTCAACCGGCGAACTGCATTCTTGACGGGGCTCGAGCTCGTGGGTCTTCGCCTGCGAAGGATTTAGGCCTGCGCCCGGCCGGTGTAATGGCGCACCAGCATTGCTACGCCCTCATCAACGGTGAGGCGGCCCTGGGTGATCCATTCCTGTACCTGCCGCCCGAGTTCGGACGGCGGCGGCAAGCCCTCAATCGCGTTCGTGCGGTTTGCGTACGCGAAGGCCTCGCGCCAGCGGGCTTGCTCCTGCTGAGGCGCCAAAGGGCGGTCGGTTGCTAGAGGGATGGAGAACGGCATTCGGCCCGGAGCCTCCGGAAGACCCGCAACTGCAGCTGAGAGTGCCCGAACATCTCCTGCTCGTACTCCTCATCGGTGAGCGGTCCGGGCGTGGCCTCCACCACCTCGTCGAACGGGGTCAGCAAGTCGAAGTCGATTGGGCCGCCCTTGAGCCGGACCCTGCCCAAAAACAGGCTGCCCAGCCGGCTGCTCATCAGCTCGACGAGCATGGTGGGGTCGAAGCGCGAGAGGCGGCGGAAGTGCTGGACGAGGGCGTCCTCATCGTCCTTGGCGTCGGCGTCGTATGGGATCAGCCATTCCATGACTAGTCCGGAACCATCGGTGAGCGGGTCCAGGATCCGGCGCCGGCGAAAGGGGAGTCGCATGGCAGAACTCAGTCGGGCGACCTGTCTTGATCCTTGGATCGTTGCTGGAATCTGCGTTCCAGCCAGATAACCAGGCCGGTGAGGCCGAAGCCAAACACCGCGAGGATTACCAGAGATAGGGTGCCGGGGTTCATTGAGGGCCTCCGTGAGAGATTCAATGATCGGCGGCAATTATCTCACAATTCCGGGACGAAAATCGGCGCAGACGAGCCGATAATCGTAATTTATATGGGATGATCTACCCTGTGCGAAGAGCTAATAGGCTGACTTTCCGTGGTATCGGGAATGACAAAGGCTGGAAGGCCGTCATTTTGCAACATTTTTCCGCGAAACGGTTCCGCCGCTCCCGTATACAATATAGGTGCGGGCCGGGGAACCGGTTTCGTCGAAGGTGTAAGAACCTGAGCCGCGTATTTGAACTCGACTCGGCCGAGGCTGGACAGAGAAGAAGCGAGAGCTTGAGAAGGTGCTGGACGAAGTAGGCGGGTCTTAGAAGCCGTCGACCAGGGCGGCCGGGTCTCGACGGACCTTCGAAGAATTTTCGTTTCTTAACGCGACAGCCTAAACAGAGAATTACTTGTCTTGTTCCGACGGACCTTATTTTTCACAGTCAGTGTTCTTTGCCAATAAAGTCTGAGACAACTGACAGGCCAGTCGGCAAATGCCGCAACGCTAAGCTGGCCTAGGTCATTGATTCAATTAAGCGCTATCTGGAATAGGGCGGGAGGCGTGACAGTTCGACAGCATCGGTCACCCCACAGTATGTGGAGCATAATGTTTAACGGGGCACTGAGACGGATGGCGGATGGCATATCGCTAAGGTTGGACGGCGGAGCCCGCCAGCGATCAGTTCGGAGTTAACTATCAGAGCAACATGGCCACCCACCAGTCGGACTCAACCACGCAGCAAGACGCAGAGAAGCATCTGCTTCTTGCTTTGGAGCAGTCGCTGGGAGCGACATTCGTTCCTGGCGCATTGCTTCCCATAGAACTCGGGGTAAAGCCAGACGGAATTGACCCAAAGAAAAGAATCATTGCCGAGGTGTATGCTCGGGTCGGGGCATTGAAAGGTGCTCAGTTACACAAGGTGAAGGCCGACCTTCTCAAGCTGATCTATCTAAAAAGAAAGCTCGGTCCTGAGTGGCGAGCGGTCATCTGCTTTGGAAGCGAACAAGCGGCGGCCTTTCTGCAGGGCAAATCATGGGCATCTGAAGCAGCCCGTGACTTCGGCGTTGAGGTTGTTGTTCAACAGCTTCCAGAGGAGCAAAAACAGAAAGTTATGGCTGCGCAGATTCGGCAACGCATGGTGAATGCGGCATGATTGCTAACGATCCGTTGCAGCGTAGGCGTTTGCCGCGGCGTCGCTCTGGCAAACAAGCGGCTAAACGCGGGCGTTGAGACCTTTGGACTCAGTCGCCCGCAACCATGATGCTCTTGCGCAGGCATCGCTCAATGCAGAGCGTGCGTTTCAAGCCGCGTTCGCGCCAGAGTACGCGCACTATCCGCTTGTGCAACGTCACACTTGGGCGGCTGCTGCCATTCTCCACTGCGACATCCTTAGATATGTTGTGACCTTTGAGGACTCCACACGAGAAGGCTTGGTACGCCTTCTTTGGATGGGGGACATCGTCTCGATGCTTTACGAAGCTAGAGAGTGGTTCACTGGAACGGGCGGCCCTAAATTATTAGAGATCGCGACGTCGCGGGGCTACGACACGAATAAGCTCCGAAATGAGATCAAAGCCATGAAGAGGGCTTACTCACTCAAAGGCATCGATGCCTTTGCGGACTACCGCAACAAAGTCGGACACCACTACGACGTGCATTTTGTGACGCATTTATATGAGTTCTCGGCGACAGACTCCGACAATTTCTATGCGGTGCTTACCAACTATGCAAAGTTCTCCAATAAGTGGACTGCACTATACAAAGCCGTTCTTGCGCACAATCCGCAGCCAAATGCCTAACCAAGTAGCCGAGCGGCGCGGCAGCTTCCCGGGCTCTCAGTGCAACGGTTTGGTCGCCGCTCATTTCTGCGTTCGACGGACCTTCGGGCATTCGTCTCAATTCAAGGGACTCGCCAATTCAACTACTTAGGTCATCGGATTCGACGCACGTAATGGTTCCGATTCAGTTCAGCGTAGAAAATGTCAGCAAACGCTACGGCACCGGCACCGCGCTGAAAGACGTCAGCCTGCGCTTCGAAGCGGGCACGGCCACGGCGCTGATCGGCACCAGCGGTTCCGGCAAATCGACGCTGCTGAGGATGCTGATCGGGCTCGACTGGCCGGACAGTGGCCAGGTCCTGGTCGACAACAAGCCGCTGCTGCCGGCCGAGCGCCTGCTGTTGCGCCGCCGCGTCGGCTATGTCACCCAGGATGGTGGCCTGTTCCCGCATTTGAGCGCGCGCGACAATCTCGCGCTGCTGCCGCGATATCTGGGTTGGGACGCCTCGCGGATCGATGCGCGCGCCGGCGAACTGGCGCGGCAGATGCAGCTTCCCGAGGAAACCCTGCGCCGCTTTCCGGGGGAACTGTCCGGAGGACAGCGCCAGCGTGTCGCGGTGATGCGCGCCCTCATGACCGATCCGGATGCCTTGCTGCTCGATGAGCCCCTCGGCGCTCTGGACCCGGTGGTGCGCTTCGATTTGCAGGAACAGCTGCGGCAGGTGTTCGCGACAATCGCCTGCACCGTGGTGCTGGTGACGCATGACATTGCGGAGGCCGCATTTCTGGCGACGCGGCTGGTTCTGCTGCGCCATGGCGAAGTGGTGCAGGATGGAACGCCGCAGGATTTCTTCAGCCGCCCGGCGGATAAATTCGTGCGGCGCTTTGTCAGCGCCCGCCGCGAACTGCCGCAAGCGCAGCCGCGATGAAGTCCCGGATAAAACATTGGACGCTTGGCATTGCCGGCATCTTCTGCTGCTGGTCCGCGCTGGGCGCCGACGCAGCGGTACGCATCGGCTCGAAGAACTTCACCGAGTCGATCGTCCTGGCGGAGATGTTGCGGCTCGATGCGCAGCGTCATGGCCTGGGCATCGAACACCGGCGCGCCATGGGTGGCAGCGCCATCCTGTGGAAAGCCCTGCTTGAGGGCGGCATCGACGCCTATCCGGAATACACCGGCACCCTCAGGCGTGAATTGCTGAGCGATTTGCCCCAGAACGCCGGCCAGGCCGAGCTGGCGGAGGCCTTGCGCAAGCGCGGCATCGGGATCGGTGCTCCCCTGGGATTCGACGACAGTTACGCCCTGGGGGTCAGCCAGGAACTCGCCTCACGCCTGCAACTGCACGCCCTTTCCGATCTGCGTGCGCATGCGGAACTGCGCTTCGGTCTGTCCAACGAATTCATGAATCGCGGCGACGGCTGGCCCGGCCTGATTGCAGCTTATGGATATGCGCCCGACTCGGTCAAGGCCATGGATCATGGACTGGCCTATCGCGCATTGGCCAGCGGCGCGGTCGATGTCATCGACCTCTATACCACCGATGCCGAAATCCGCAATTACCGGATTGTGGTGCTGGACGATGACCGACACTACTTTCCTTCCTATCAGGCGGTGTGGCTGTATCGGCTGGATGCGGCGCAGCGCACGCCGCTGCTCGAAGCCAGCCTGCAGGATCTGGCCGGCGGCGTTTCGCTACAGGCCATGCAGCAGATGAATGCGGCGGTGATGCTCGACAAGCGCGGCGAGAGCGAGGTCGCGGGCGACTTTCTGGGCATGCGGGGTTCGGTTCAGGACAGTGAGGGCCTGTGGCAGCGCCTTTGGCGCCACACGCTGGAACATCTGCGGCTGGTCGGCATTTCACTCGGCGCCGCCCTGCTGCTGGGTCTGCCCATCGGCATTGTTGCCGCAAGGCTGCAGCGTCTGGGGCAGGTCATCCTCGCCGCCACTGCCGTGCTGCAAACCATACCGTCGCTGGCCATGTTCGTATTCCTGATCCCGCTCCTGGGCATCGGCGCCAAGCCGGCGATCGCGGCGCTGTTCCTGTACAGCCTGCTGCCGATCGTGCGCAATACCCTCAGCGGTCTGGCTTCGATCCCGGCGCCGCTGCGGGAGTCCGCCGCTTCGCTGGGCTTGCCTTACCGCGTTCAATTGCTGCGTATCGAACTGCCGCTGGCGGCGCGGACCATCATCGGCGGAGTCGGCACTGCCGCCGTGATCGATGTCGGCACCGCCACGCTGGGGGCCTTGATCGGCGCCGGCGGCTATGGCGAACCGATTCTGACCGGCATCCGCCTCGGCAGCGTTCCGGTGATTCTTGAAGGCGCCGTTCCGGCCGCCTTGCTGGCCCTGCTGGTCCTGGCGTTTTTTGAAGGGATCGAACGCCTGCTGACGCCGCGGGGGCTGCGCTTGCCGGCGAGGCAGTAGTGAGCTGGGGCGAAACCTGCGGTCAGCTGGAAGCCTAGTTCTCCGCCCTCTGATATCTGCACGATGCAAGGCGCATGTTTGTGTTGAGGGCGTCAGCGCCGCCGCGGTGATTCAATACCTCTGAGGATGAGATCGATCCCGGCGAGAAAATCCGTTTGGTCGTCGTGAGCGCGCAACTGTCCGGCTACGCTGCGTGCGAACGGGTACTCATCCGGATCGAGCTGCGCCCACACGGTCGACAACGCCTCCAGGAAGTCGGATCTGTCGAGATCTCGCGTCCGGGCAAGTTGCCCGTTGGCAGCGTTCTGCCCGCCTACGCCAAGGATGTAGTGCAGCAATGCAGACGCAGTTGTCCACTGTTCCTTGTCCGGCACGCCAAGAGCGCGAACCTGCTGACCTATGCATTCGAAAATGCGCAATACGGGCAACTGCCCCGGGGCATGTGCGAGCGCCGAGCCAACCCACGGATGCGCGTCAATCGCGTCGAACATGCCCAGAGCGAGGGCGCGAATCCTTGCCTTCGGCGTCGCGCCCGCCACCTGAGCTTCCACCGTGCGAGCGACGATAGCGTCGCAGGCGGCGGTCAGCAGATCGCTTTTGTTGGCGATGTGCCAATAAATGGCACCGGGACCGGTGACTAGCCGCTGGGACAGGGCGCTGAATGTCAGCCCGCGTTCTCCGCTGTGGTCCAGGAGCGCGATCGACGCCTCAATGATGCGATCCCGTGAGAGCGATTCCTCACGTCGTTGGCTGCTGCGCGCTTTCTTGACCATAGCTCATCTTGACATAAATGGAATATCGTTCCAATATAATGGAATGACGTTCCATAGATGCCTGCTGAACTCCCGGTGGCGGCCTGCAACCACGAGGCAATCAGAATGAATACTCCAGTCGCGATCATCGGTGCCGGCCTCGGCGGCCTGACACTTGCGCGCGTCCTCCACGTTCACGGTATCGCAGCGACGGTCTACGAGGCGGAAGCCTCGGCAAACGCGCGAGCGCAAGGCGGCATGCTCGATATCCACGAAAACGACGGGCAACTCGCACTCAAAGCAGCGGGACTCTTCGATAAGTTTCTCGAGATCATCCACGCCGGCGGTCAGGCATCGCGGGTACTCGACAAGCAAGGCAGGGTCCTTTTTGACCAGCCCGACGGCGGTACAGGCGGTCGGCCCGAGGTTCGCAGAGGAGACCTTCGCCGGATTCTGCTTGACTCACTTCCTGCCGACACGGTCCGCTGGGGACACAAAGTCACTGCGGTGTCTCCGCTCGGCGGCGGCCGGCACCAATTGACCTTTGCTGACGGCTCAATGGTCACTGCCGACCTCCTCGTGGGGGCTGACGGGGCGTGGTCGAGAGTTCGTCCACTTCTTTCCGAGGCGAAGCCGGCGTATGTCGGCCTCTCATTCATCGAGACGTACCTGCTTGATGGCGACGCCCGTCACAAGGCGAGCGCGGAAGCGGTTGGCGGTGGCTCGCTGTTTGCACTAGCGCCGGGAAAAGGCATCCTCGCGCACCGCGAGCCCAAAGGTGTGCTGCACACCTACGTGGCGTTGACCAAGCCGGAGGACTGGACTGACAGCATCGATTTCTCCGATCCTGCGGCCGCCTTGGCCCGCGTCGCCAAGGAATTCAACGGCTGGGCTCCGGAGCTTATAGCGCTCATCACCGACGGTGAAACTGACCCTTTGCCCCGCCCTATTCATGCTCTCCCGGTCGAGCACAGATGGGCTCGCGTGCCCGGGGTGACACTGCTCGGCGATGCGGCGCACCTGATGGCCCCATCCGGAGAAGGGGCCAACCTCGCAATGTACGACGGCGCCGAACTCGGCAAGGCCATCGCCGCCAACCCCGGTGACATTGAAGCTGCGCTAGTCGCGTATGAAAAGGATCTCTTTCCCCGCAGCGCGTCCGCTGCTGCGGAGGCGGACGCGCTGCGTAAGCTGCTCTTCGGCGACAATGCGCCTCATAGCCTGCTTGAGTTCTTCACCAATAGTCAGGCCGGCAAGTAAGTGCCCCGCACGCCAGCCAATCGTGCTTTCGGCGAGACGGTGGGCAGATCTCACACCCGCCATTTCGGAAAGAGGATGCGCCGTGCATTCGCCTAAGGCAGCATCTGCGCAATCAGCACCACGTTCAGCAGCACGATCAGGATGGTCGCGGCGATCGCCAGCAGCGTGGTCCGCTTGCCGGCGACGAAATTCCCCATCACCGATTTGCGCGAGGACAGCACCACCAGCGCGATCATCGGCAGCGGCAGGACAAAGCTCAGCACCACCTGGCTGAAAATCATCGCGCTCATGGTATTGCAGCTCAGCGCCACCGCGAAGGCCGGCACCATGGTGATCAGGCGCCGCACCCATACCGGAATGCCGAAGCCGACAAAGCCCTGCATGATGACCTGGCCCGCCATGGTGCCGACCACCGAGCTGGAGATGCCGGAGGCCATCAGCGAGATCAGGAACACGCCGGCCGCGCCGACGCCGAGCGCCGGAATCAGGGCGTGATAGGCGACCCCGATATCCGCCACGCCCGGCGCCGACTTGCCGAACACCGAGGCCGACATCATCACCATGGCGAGGTTGACCGCTCCGGCGAAGCAGAGTGCGCACACCACCTCGCGGTTGGAGAAGCGCAACAGGCCGCGGCGTTCGCGGTCGTTGCGCGCGGGGGTGCGGTTCTGGGTCAATCCGGAATGCAGGTAGAGCGTGTGCGGCATGATGGTGGCGCCGATGATGCCGACGGCCAGGGTCACGGCCGGGCGATCGCGCAATTGCGGAGTGACGGTGTGGAACAGCGCTGCGCCCCAGTCCGGTGGCGTGATGGTCAGTTCGTACAAATAGCTGAGGCCGATGACGCCGACCAGCGCGGCGATCACCAGTTCGAGCGGGCGGAAGCCGCTCCTGTCGAGCCGCAGGATGGCCAGCGTCACCACCGCGGTGAGGCACAGGCCGCACAGCAGCGAGACATGAAACAGCAGCGAGATGCCCAGGGCGCCGCCGATGAACTCGGCGATGTCGGTGGCTACCGCGGCGATTTCGGATGCGATCCACATGCCGACCACGAGCGGCCGCGGGAATTGTTCACGGCACAGTTCCGCCAGATTGCGCCGGGTGACGATGCCGAGCTTCGCCGACATGGCCTGGAACAGCATGGCGACCAGGTTGGCGATCAGCACCACCCACAGCAGCTGATAGCCGTAGGTCGAGCCGGCCTGGATATTGGTGGCGAAATTGCCTGGGTCCATATAACCCACCGACGCCATGATCGCCGGCCCGGCGAAAGGCAGCAGTGCGCGGACGCCTTTGCGGCCTCCGTCGAGCACGTCGCGCGCGGCGAGTTCGGTCCGCTGCGTCGCGCCGCCAATCAGGGCGAGGCCAAGCATGGAATTTTTCAAGGGAGAGCTCCCACAGCTTGAGCTTTGGATGGTGCGAAGTGCGGCGCGGCGGCCGGCGAGCGCAAGCGCCGTGCCGTCCCTTCGCCGGCAACCCGGGCGCGACAGCTCCCGTGCGCCCGGGTCGTGATGGCGTGCAACGGCGGCAGCTGTTCTACAGCGGCAGGATGGCCGGGCTGTTGTTGGGGAACCGCGCCAGCGTTTCCGGGGTGATGTTCAAATGCTCCATCACCAGTTGCGGCGGCGCATGGCTGAGCCAGTTCGACAGCGAGACTTCGGCATAGCGGTCGGATTTGAACAGTTCGATGAACACCAGATCGGTATCGCCGGTGTTCTGCACGAAATGCCCCAGGCTCTTCTTCACATAGCCGACGTCGCCCGGGCGGAAGTCCGCCGTCTGCGCCCGCGGGCCGGTGTCGAACACGGTCATGCGGGCACTGCCCTTGATGTAGTACTGCCATTCGTCCGCATTGGGGTGCCAGTGCAGTTCGCGCAAGCCGCCCGGCTTGACCGTGATCAGCGCCGCGGCGATGTTCTTCGATGCGTCGAAGTTGCGGCTGTCGGCGATCTGCACGAAGCCGCCCGCGGTGTGCCGGGTCGGTGGCAGATCGCTGAGCGAGAAGATGAACGGATGCGGCGGCGCGCCCCGGGATGACTTCACCGCACGCTGGTCGGCGGCCAGCGGGCCCGGGTCCTCGCCCTGGAAGATCCACAGCTGGTGCAGTGGGATGTCCTTGAATGCCTCGGCCGGCACGCCGAAGTTCGCGGCGAGCACATCCGGCGGCGTATGCGCCATCCAGTCGCTCAATTGCAGCGTGTTGAATTCCGTCGCCCGGCCGTTGTCGAATGCGATGAGGAATTCGGCGCCGGTCGAACCCAGGCCTTGCAGGGAGTGCGGCAGACCCGGCGGGAAGTACCACAGATCGCCGGTCTTGACGTCGGCGACTTGCGGACGGCCTTCCTCGTCGATCACGGTGACGCGGCATTTGCCGTCCAGCATGATGGCCCACTCGGCCTGCTGGTGCCAGTGCAGTTCACGCACGCCGTTGGCGGCAAGCCGCATGTTGACGCCGGCGATATCCTGCGAGATGAAGAAATCCTCCTGCGTCACCTCACGCGCCCAGCCGCCGTTTTGATAGCGCTTGTGCGCGTTGTTGAACGAGGCCCAGAACAGCGGCATGCCGTTGACGTCGGTGGCCGGCGGGTCCTGGAACGACGGGAACTGGCTCGCCAGCACCGGGTTTTGCGGACCCGGTTCATCCAGGCTGGTGGGGTTCTTGGCATTGATCCTGCCTTCGGGCGGACTATCCGGGTTGCCGAACGAACCCGCTCTTGCTGTCGCCGCCACGCCCAGCGCGGCCGCCGACGCCGCCGCGCCGACCAGCATTCTGCGTCGTGATAAATCAGTCATGGTGTCCTCCACTCGATTATTGATGAGAAACGGATTGGCGCTTCTGTACTGCAGGTGCCAGCGGGACTGGCGCTTTCATGCTTGATGGTTGGGCCGATTCAATCGGCAAGGCGGCGCCATCGGCATCCGCTTGAATGCGCAAGCGCAAGAGGTTCGATTGGTGTTTGGCCTGAACGGCGGTGGCTGCGACGGCCAAAGCGGTTATAGTGCAAGGCATCGGTGCGACGGAAGCATGGCGCGAGGCCGCTCACCGGGCTGGCTTCACAGAGCCAATGCAACATCGCGCAGCAGGGTGAATGCGCCTATGGCCACGATGCCCCAGCCAAGCGCATCCATGAGATTGTGGGCGGTGGCTGTCAGCGCCGACAGGTTCAACTTCACGGCATGCGCAGTACGGTTCATGCTCCTCACCTTGCGTCTGGATCATTTCCGTCGCGGCTAGAGGCCGCGATCGTCGTCCGACTGCGAATTCAGCCTATTACGCGGTGCTTGCCCGGTGCTGTCGCGGAGATTACAAAGTTGTAATCCAGCGGCGTTGCCGCTGGACGTATGATTTTCGATATCAGGTTGGGGGCTGCTCCAATGCGCTTGCTGGTGATTGAAGACGAGCCCAAGACGCTCGCCTATTTGAAAAAAGGCCTGAGCGAATCGGGCTTCGTCGTGGACACGGCGCGTACCGGCACCGACGGCCTGCATCTGGCGATGACCGACGACTACGATCTGCTGGTGCTCGACGTGATGCTGCCGGGTCTTGATGGCTGGGCGGTGGTGGAGAGGCTGCGCGCGCACAAAAGTACGCCGGTGCTGTTCCTCAGTGCGCGCGACGATCTCGACGATCGCATTCATGGACTGGAGCTTGGCGGCGACGACTACCTGGTCAAGCCATTCGCTTTCGTCGAACTGCTGGCGAGAATCCGTACCCTGCTGCGCCGCGGCCCGCCGCGGGAAGTGGAGCATCTGGTGGTCGGCGAACTTGAAATCGACGTAATCAAGCGGCGTGTCCGCCGCGCCGGCGTGCGCATCGATCTGACCTCGCGCGAGTTCTCGCTATTGCATCTACTGGCACGGCGGCGTGGCGAGGTGTTGAGCCGGACCCAGATCGCATCCTATGTCTGGGACATGAATTTCGACAGCGATACCAACGTGGTGGAGGTTGCGATCCGCCGCCTGCGCGTCAAGGTCGACGATCCCTTTTCCGGAAAGCTCATCCACACCGTGCGCGGCATGGGCTATGTGCTCGATATCGAGAAGCCCTGATGCGTCGCCTATCCCTGACGGCCACGCTGGCCGGCGCATTCACCCTGATCACGCTGCTGACCTTCTATTTCGTCGGCAGCTATCTGTACAACAATCTTTATATTCAGTTGCTCAGGATCGACAGCGAGGAAGTGGTGATCAAGGCGCAGCATCTGCGCAGCCTCGTCGCCGGCGAGGATTCGGCCGCCGCCCTGCTGACCCATGCTTCCCGCTTCGCCGGCCAGGTGGTGGGCAGCGATGCCTTCGTGGTGCAGATCCGTTCGAGTGACGATCGCGTGCTGGTGAATTTCGATCCGTCCGGACTGGGCGTGGTTGCGGTGCCGGCATTGCCCGACGGCAGGACGGCGCGGGACTCCGATGTCCGCCAATGGCCATCGGTCTCCGGTGGAGAGATACGGGGTGTCGCGGTGCAGGCGCATTTCCAGAACGGCGATGTCGTGACCATCGTCGTCGGACGCTCCATCGATGATGTGCTGAATCTTCTGCGCCGCTACCGCAACACCATCGCCCGCACGGTCGCCCTGGGTGCGCTGGTGGCGATGGCGCTCAGCTACGTGCTGGTGCGCCGGGCGCTGCGCCCCTTGCACCAGATCACCTACAAGGCCAGCCGCATCACCGTGGAGGGTCTGAATGTACGGCTCGACGAGACCAGGGTATCGCCGGAGCTGCGCGATCTCAGTGTTTCGATGAATGGCATGTTCGCCCGGCTCGAACGGGGATTCCAGCTTTTGACCAGCTACACCGAAAACCTGGCGCATGATCTGCGCACTCCGGTCAACAATTTGCGCGGCCAGACCGAAGTCCTGTTGTCGCGCATCCGCAGCGCCGAGGACTACCAGGCCCTGCTGGCGTCGAACCTTGAGGAATACGAGCGGCTCAGCCGCATGATCGAGAACATCCTGTTCCTGGCGCGCGCCGGAAATGCGCAGATCGCACTGCGTCGTGTCGAGCTGGATCTTGCCGAGCAGTTGCAGCAGGTGGCGGAGTATTTCGAGGGCCTGGCCGAGGAAAGCGGCATATCGCTGCGGGTGCAGGCCGGCGGTGCCATCAGCGCCGACGCGGTACTGTTCCGGCGCGCCATCAGCAATCTGTTGTCGAATGCACTGCGCTACACGCCTCGCGGTGGAGTGATTGAGCTGAGCGCGGCGCCGACCCAGGGTGGCAGCCTGATCTGCGTCAGCAACCCCGGTCCGGATATCGCTCCCGAGCATCTCGCCCGGATTTTCGAACGCTTCTACCGGGTGGACGAGGCGCGCAGCAATTCGTCGGATTCCACCGGCCTGGGCCTGGCCATTGTCCGCTCCATCATGGACCTGCATCAGGGCCGGGTGTCGGCGCAAAGCCTGGACGGCATCACCCGCTTCAGCCTGTTCTTTCCCGACGCATCGGCCGCGTCAGCCGCCGCGGCATGAGCGTGCGGCGACCGCCTTATCGGGCCGCGGCAGGAGCGACAACCGGTGCGTCGCCCTCTTTCTCCGCCGGCGCATCGTTCGGCACCACCAGATTTGCCGGGTCCCAGCCGCCGCCGAGTGCCTGATACAGCGCCACCAGGCTGTCGAGCCGGTCGCGATAGCTGCGCGCGGCGGCGAGTTCCAAATCCAGCGCGTGTTCTTGCGCCGCGATGATTTCAAACCGGCTCAGTCGGCCCGCCGCCAGAGACTGGTCCAGCCGCTGCAGTTGCGCGCCTTGCTGGCTGCGGGCGGCGGACCAGCGTGTTTCATCGCTGGTCGCCAGTTGATAGCTCAGCAGGGATTTCTCGACATCGGCCAGTCCGGCGTAAATGCTCTTGCGGTACTCGGCCAGCAGCAGATCGTAGCGGCGCTTGCTGGCGTCGGACTGGGCGCTGAGCCGGCCGCCGTCGAACATCGAATAGCTGAAGATCGGCCCGGCGCCGGCGATGCTGCTGCCCTCGAACACCAGCGCGTGCACCGATTCGGCGACGAAGCCGTACTTGGCGGTGAGGCTGACCTGCGGGAACATTTCCGCCCGCGCCACCTCGATTTCCGCATGCGCCGCGATCAGGTGCGCTTCCGCGGCACGGATATCCGGGCGGCGTTCCAGCATCGCGGAGGGCAGGCCCTGCGGCGGCACCGGTGCGCTCACGGTCGCGCGCAGCGGCGCGGGGGCGATGTCGAGGGATTCGGGTGTGACGCCGATCAGCACCGCCAGCGCGTTGACGGTTTCGCTGCGCGAGGTTTGCAGCGTTCCGGCCTGGGCCTGCGCATCCCGCTCGGCCAGTTCGGCCTCCATCACCGGCGCCGCGCCGATCCGCCCCGCCGCTTGCCTCAGCCGCGCCAGGCGCAGACGCTCCGTCGCCAGCGCGCTGCGTTGCGCCGACAGGGCGATTTCCTCGTCCAGTTCGCGCACGTCGAAATAGGCCCGGGCGATCTCGCTGCGCAGGGCTATGGTCGCCGTGCCGGCGTCGAACACGCTGGCCTGATAATCGGATTGCGCCGCCTTGATGGAATTGCTGACACGTCCCCAGAAATCGATTTCGTAGCTGGCGTCGAGCGAAACCGCGTACAGGTTGGTGTCCAGGTCGAGCTGCCTGCCGTTGTTGATGGCGAAGGCCTGGGTGTAGACCGGGTCCGGCGGCAGGCCGTTGATCGACAGCGAGGGATACTGATGCGAGCGAGCGCCCTTCAGTCCGTCGCGCGCGATCAGCACGCGGTCGGTGGCGATGCGCAGGTCCGGACTGTTGGCCATCGCCTGCTCCAGCAGTTGCAGCAGGCGTGGATCTGCGAATTGCTCCCACCAGTTGTTCGCCGCCGGCGCGCCGGCGGCCTGCCCGGCGCTCCAGTCCTGCGGCAGCGGCAGCGGCGGCCGCTCATACGCCGGATGATCGAGACAGCCGGCCAGCAGGGTGCTGGCGCAAGCCGCCATCAGCCATGCGGCTTTTTTTCCGCTCAAGGCTTGCTCCGTACGCGCACCAGCACGCGCTGGCCGATCAGCAGATCCGCCGTGCCGAGGTCGAGCACGCATTCGACCACGCGGTCGTCCTTGGCGGCCGGGCGCACTTCCGGCAGCTCATGCACCGGCCCTACCGAGCGCGCCACCCGCAGCACGCGCGCCGTGTAGACCTTGTTGTCGTCGTATTCCGGAGAGATGTCGGCGGTCATGCCCGGCAGCACCTGGCCGAACAGGCGCTCGTCCAGCTCGGCGCGTACGATCAGCGGGCCGTCGCCGGCGAACCAGACCAGTTGGCTGCCGCTGCTGACCCCTTCGCCGGGATGGACGAAGACGCGCAGCACCTGGCCGTGTGCCGGCGCCCGCAGCTCCAGCCGTTTCAGCTTGTCCTGCGCCTGTTGCAGCTGCAGCTCCGCGGCTTGCGCGGCCAGCGCCGCCAGCCCCGATTGCGCCTCCAGCCCGGCGACTTTCTGGCGTGCCTGGCGCAACTCCTCTTCCGGCTCGGCCTGCTGCTCCACCAGCGGCCCGAGCCGGCCGGCTTCTTCCTGCGCGCGGGCCAGTTGGGCGCCGAGCGCGCTGCGCTCCTGGCGGCGCCGCTGCAATTCGACTTCGGCCAGATGGGTGTCGATCAGCGCCTGTTGATCGTCCAGGCGCAGCAGCAGGTCGCCTTCGGCGACGGTGTCGCCATCCTTGACGGCGATGCTCTGTACCACGCCGTCGCTGCGCGCGCCCAGGCGCTGGGTGCCGCCCTGCACATCGACCCAGCCGGGGGCGGTGGCGACGATGTCGCTGACGCTCGCGGCCGGCGCCGTGCTGGCGCTGCTGCCGGCGTCGCCGCGCGAACAGCCGCTGATTGCCGCGGCCGCGGCCACAACGGCAGCAGCCAGGGCGAGGTTTCGATCGGAGCGATTCAAGGGTGATTACCTGTGGAATTCGGATGCGGATGCGGAGCAGCACCGTTCGGGCCGGGGAGCAGGGCGTCTGCCTCCTCCCGGGTATCCTCGATCACCACGCCGTCCTGCAGGCGGATGATGCGCTCGGCATGACGGGTCAGGCGAGGATCGTGGGTCACGGTGATGACGGTGGCGCCGTGCGTTCGGGCAATCTTCTGCAACAGCGCGATGACGATTTCACTGTTGGCGCTGTCCAGCGCGCTGGTCGGTTCATCGGCAAACAGCACCTGCGGCGAGCCGATCAGGGCGCGGGCGATGGCGACGCGCTGCTTTTCGCCGCCGGATAGCTGCGCCGGGCGCAGCTTCATGCGGGCGCTCAGCCCCACCTCGTCCAGGGCCGCTTCGGCACGCTTGCGGGCGGCTGTTTCGCGCACGCCGGCGAAGCGCAGCGGCAGCGCCACCTGTTCCGTCGCGGTCAGCGCCGGGAACAGGTTGAAATTCTGGAACACATAGCCGCAATGCTGGAAACGGAAACGCTCCAGCTCGCGTGCCGCCAGATTCCAGATCGGCGTGTCGAGCACGCTGACGCTGCCCGACTCGGGGCGCAGTAGGCCGCTCAAGATCGCCAGCAGGGTCGATTTGCCGGAGCCGGATGCGCCCATCATCAGGGTCAGTTCGCCGGGCCAGAATTGCAGCGACAGCTGATGCAGGACCGGGGTACGCGCGGCGCCCTTGCCGTAGCCGTGCACCAAGCCGGCGCCGCTGACGCTGGCGGCGATTGTGTCCTGGCGGCTCATCGCAGCAGCTCCGCCGGTTCCAGGCGGTACAGCTCGCGCAGTGCAAGCAGTCCCGAAATCACTGCGGTTATCAGGCCGATCAGCACTGCCACCAGCACCGCCCACCAGGTCAGCACCAGCGGCACATACAGCGCCTGCGCCAGCGCGTTGGCCAGGATCGACACGATCACCGTCAGCAGGGCGCCGAGCACGCCGATCCACAAGGACTGCTCCAGCACCACCGCGCTGAGCTTTGCCGCCGGCACGCCGATGGCGCGGAAGGTGGCGTACTCGCGCAAGGTCGACAGGATCACCCCGCGCAGGGTCTGGCTGGTGATGACGGTGCCGATGATCAGGCCGAGCAGGGAGGAGAACAGGAAGCCCGCGCCCACCCCCGATTCGGTTAGCCACCAGTGTTGCGAGTTCAGGGAAAATTCGCGGCCGGTCCAGATGCGGTAGGCCGGTCGCCGCAACAGCGCCTGCAAGTCGTCGCGTGCCGCTTCCGCGGTGCCGGCGCGGGTTTTGGCCAGCACGAAGGTGGTCATGTCCTCGCCCGTGGCCGAGGGCTCCGACAGCTCGCGGGCGGTCTGCAGGGAAGCGAATACATAAGTGTTGCCGATGCTGCGCAGGCCGTCGCTCAAGCCGACCACGCGCACGCGGTGGCCGTTCATTTCGGCCAGGCGGCCGACGGCGGCATGCAGCTTGTCGGCTTCACCGCGGTCGACCACCACTGCCGACGGCTCGGCCAGCCGGGCGCAAAGCGTGGCGCGCATCGGCTGCGGACAGGCCAGCGCATTGGCGGACGGTTGCAGTCCGACCAGGCTGACGGCGACGCGCGTGTCGTCGCCGGAGCGCCAGTCGGCATCGTGGACCAGCAGGGTCTCGCTGCGCGCCACCGACGGATGCAGGCGCAGCAGAGCGCCCAGGCTCACCGGAATGTCGCGCGACTGATCGAAGCTCTCGGTTTCCGGCGAGGTGACCCAGAGATTGGCGTCGGAGCGATCGACCAGCACCGTCACCGTGCCGAACATGCCCAGCAGCAGGCCCAGCTGAACCAGCATCAGCACGCCGGCAAAGGCGACCGACAGCAATCCGGGCAGGAAACGCCGCCATTCGTACAACAGGGTGGCGCGGGCTAGGGACATTAAGGAGGAGGAATGAAAGCGCGATTATGAATTGTTCTGGATCGGGGCGGCCAGAGCGGTGTTGATCGCATGACGACTACGGGTGCTTACATAGCCAGCCTGATCCAGGCTACAAAATTTGTAGGAACCCCCTTAACGCAGTGTAAAGAAGTGCTGAATTGCCACTGAAAAAAACCCCAATTCTTCTGTAACTAATTGTTTATAAACAATTGTAATAAATGGCATTGTCTTTGCTCTTCTTTACTCCCTTCAAGCTTTCACCAGCTCTGGGCTGGCTCGCGCGAGCCGCTCAAAATCCAATCGATAGAGCAAAACCAATGGCAGATTCCAAGATGTCGTTTGCGCGGTCCGCGCCGGCCAATGACTGGCTGGTGATTTGCGACTTCGACGGCACCATTGCGCATGTCGACGTCACCGACGGCGTGTTGAGCCGCTTCGCCCTGCCGCAGTGGGAAGCGATCGAAGCCGACTGGAAAGCCGGCCAGATCGGCTCGCGCGAGTGCATGGCGCGACAGGTGGACCTGGTGCGGGCGCCGCGCGAAGCACTGGACGCCTACCTCGACACGGTCGAGATCGATCCCGATTTTCCCGCCTTCGTCGCCGACTGCCGTGCGCGTGGACTGGAAGTGGTGGTGATCAGCGACGGCATCGACTATTCGATCCGGCGCATCCTGCAGCGCCACGGCGTCGATGACTTGCCGCTGGCCAGCAATCGTCTGGAATTTCTCGGCGGCGACCGCTATCGCCTGGAGTTTCCCGAAGCCAATGCGAAGTGCAGCGCCGGCAGCGGCACCTGCAAGTGCCGGGTCAGCAGCCGTCGCGCCAGCGGCCGTTCGCGCCTGCTGATCGGCGACGGCAGCTCGGATTTCTGCCTGGCCGCGGAAGCCGACCTGGTTTTCGCCAAGGACAAGCTGCTGACCCGCTGCATCGATCAGCGCCTGCCGCATCGCGCCTGTCCCGATTTCGCCAGCGCGCGCCGCCTGTTGCCGCAGCTGAATCATATTTCGTCGCGCGGCAACGATCGCGCCGCCAATTCCCCTATCACCTCCGTCATTTCCCTAGAGACCCTTGTCAATGGATAACGCTGTCCCGATGCGCACCGTCGCCCTTTCCGAAGTACCTGCCTATGAAGCGGCGCTGCTGCGCGACGAAGCGCAATACTGTTCGTTCGGCGATACCGTTCATTACCTGAATCCGCCGCCGATCTTCGAGCGCTGCGAGGGCAGCTACATCTACAACGCCGCCGGCACGCCGTTCCTCGATCTGCAGATGTGGTATTCCGCGGTCAATTTCGGCTACGCCAACGAGCGCCTCAACAACGTCGTCAAGAAGCAGCTCGACACCCTGCCGCAGGTGGCCAGCCAGTACCTGCACCCGACCAAGATCCAGCTGGCGACCATGGTCGCCCAGGACGCCGAGAAGAAGTTCGGCCACAAGGGCCGCGTGCATTTCAACGTCGGCGGCTCGCAGTCGGTGGAGGATTCGCTCAAGCTGGTGCGCAACGCCAGCAACGGCAAGAGCCTGATGTTCGCCTTCGAGGGCGGCTACCACGGCCGCACCCTCGGCGCCTCGGCC
>Ga0302314_10006526_pt1 | contig 21092 bp, 18 predicted proteins | sample III_Palsa_N2_3_FD_200533 | JGI IMG/M metagenome (GOLD analysis project Ga0302314, IMG submission 200533) | Peat permafrost microbial communities from Stordalen Mire near Abisko, Sweden - III_Palsa_N2_3 | ecosystem: Environmental > Terrestrial > Soil > Palsa > Peat permafrost | place: Sweden... | reverse complement strand
AGTTGATCTCTTCGATGGTATCCAATCGGCATCCTCTTCGCAGGTGCGAAAGACAAGGCTAGGTGAACGACGAATGTTCGTCCAGGTCTTTATGTAATCAGAAAGATGTTAATGAAATTCTGCTCAATAACGAGTGCGAGAAAATACTTGACCGCTTGAAAGTGGGGCGGATGGGATGCCTCTTGACAATAGGGCGGGTTGGGATGATCATCCGCTCCAAGCACAGTGCCCGGATGGGGCTGTGTGACTTGCCCGACCAAACGAGGTGGGCTCTGGTCGTGTCGCTTCTTAAGGAGGATATGGCGATGACTCAGTACGATTTTACACTGCCTGGTTGACGGGGCTTCTGCCCTAACCGGCTCTGCGAGATGCAGAGGCCGGCTTTCGTCATTTCCGCCTTTGGCGCTTTAGCGCCGGCGACGTTTACCAGGAGTGTTCCTATGGCTTCCATGTCCTATTCCCTGCCCATGCTGTCTTCCGATGGCGGGCTCCCGAAATATCTGCGCGACATCCGCGCCTTCCCCGTCCTTACGCCCGACGAGGAATTCATGCTGGCCAAGCGCTGGCAGGAACATGAGGATGTCGACGCCGCCCATCGGCTGGTGACCAGCCATCTGCGCCTGGTGGCGAAGATGGCGATCGGCTTCCGCCATTACGGGCTGCCGCTGTCCGACCTGATCGGCGAGGGCAATCTCGGCCTGATGCGCGCCGTCAAGAAATTCGATCCCGACAAGGGCTTCCGCCTGGCCACCTATGCGATGTGGTGGATCAAGGCCGCGCTGCACGAATATGTGCTGTCGTCCTGGTCGCTGGTGCGTCTCGGCACCCTGGCCGCGCACAAGAAGCTGTTCTTCAACCTGCGTCGGGTCAAGGCCCAGCTCAAGATCGTCGATACCGACGGCCTGCAGCATGACGACGTGGCCCGCATCGCCGAAGAGCTGAACGTGCCCGTCAATGAAGTGATGCTGATGAACCAGCGTCTGTCGGCGCGCGACTCGTCGCTCAACATGCCGGTTACCGCCGAGATCCAGGTCGAGCGCCAGGATCTGCTGATGGATGAGCGTCCGAACCAGGAAGAGCTGTTGGGCGACCGCGAGGAGGAGGCCCATGGCCACTCGCTGCTGATCGCCGGTTTCAAGGTGCTGGACGAGCGCGAGCGCGACATCCTGACCGAGCGCCGCCTGCGCGAGAACCCGCTGACCCTGGAAGAGCTGGGAACCCGCTACGGCGTCAGCCGCGAACGTGTTCGCCAACTCGAGAACCGCGCCTTCGCCAAGGTGCAGGCCGCGGTTCTGGCCGCCGCCGCGTAAAGCAGCAGTCAGTCGAAGTCTGGGAAACTCCGAAGGAGGTCATCGCGAAAGCGATGACCTCCTTTTTCATGGCTTCAATGGTTAACGTTCGCCCAGCATTCGATCTCGACCGCGGCCCCCATGGCCAGTCCGAAAGCACCGATGGCGCTGCGGGCCGGCAGGCGCTCGGGATTGAAATAGGGGACGTAGATCTTATTGAAGTCGGGCCAGTTCTTCATGTCGGCGAGCATGATCGTGCATTTGAACAGGTCATCATAGCTGAGCCCGTGGTTCTTCAACGTCACGCCGATATTGTCCATCGTCTGTTTAGCTTCGGCGGCGAATCCACCCTCGGCCAGGTGGTTCTGTCCGGGCACGCTGCCGACTTGCCCGGACAGATAGAGAATGTTCCCGACCTGGGTGGCTTCGGAAAAGGGCGCCTTGGGCACGGGGTAATAGATCGTCTTGTCGTCGGTGGCGGAAGCGGCCGCGCAGGCGAGGAGGCTTGCCGTCAAAAGAAGCGATTTGAGCATCTTGTTCCCCTTTTTAATCGTTTCGGATCTTGCTTTCATGCCAATGACGCAGCAGGAAATATTCGAGAGCCGATAAGGCCACATGGATCAGGATGCCGGTTCCCGAGAGCAGCAGCAGGGCGGCGAACATCCTCGGCATGTTGAGGCGGTTGCCAGACTCCACGATGCGCCAGGCCAGGCCGGTGGCGGTGCCGCTGCCGGCGACGAATTCGGCGACGATGGCGCCGATCAGCGCCAGGCCACCGGCCACCTTCATGCCGGCCAGCATATGCGGCAGGGCCGAGGGCAGTTCCAGCCGCCAGAACACCTGCCAGGGATTGGCGCCATAAAGGCGGAACAGATTGCGCAGGCCCCGGTCCACCGAGCGGAAGCCGAGCAGGCTGGAGGACAGCACCGGGAAGAAGGCGACCAGGGTGGCCAGGATGAACAAGGCGGTCCAGGCATTGTCCAATCCGGTCCACAGGATCACCAGAGGGGCGATGGCCACCACCGGGGTCACCTGGATCACCACCGCATAAGGCATCAGTGCGCGCTCGGCCAGGCGCGAATGGGCGAACAGGATCGCCAGCGACACTCCGGCGACGCTGGCCAGCAGGAAGGCGCCCACGGTAATCTTCAGGGTGAAGATCAGGCTGTCGAGCAGCGAGGGCAGGTCAGTGACCAAGCTGACCGCGATGGCGCTGGGCGGCGGCAGCACGAAGATCGGCACCTCGAGGATGCGCACCGCGATCTCCCAGGCCGAGAGGACGAGCACGCCGACCAGAGTAGGTAGCAGGATGCGCCAAAGTTGGCTCATGTGGCCCTCCTCAGCCCCTCCAGCACCTCGCCGCACCAGGCGGCGTAGCGCGCCTCGGCGCGCAGGCTGGGCAGGCGGGGATAGGGTTCGTCGATCATGATATCGGCCAGCACCTTGCCCGGCTTTCCCCCCATCACCACCACCCGCTGCGACATGAAGACGCTTTCGGTGATGGAGTGGGTGACGAACAGGGTGGTGAAATTGTGTCCCAGCCACAGCGCCAGAAGCTGGTCGATCAGATCGAAACGGGTGATCTCGTCGAGCGCGCCGAACGGCTCGTCGAGCAGCAGCAGCGCGGGGCGGGAGGCCAGGGCCCGGGCGATCGAGGCGCGCATCTTCATGCCGCCCGACAATTGCCGCGGATAGGCGTCGGCGAAACCGGCCAGCCCGACTTTGGCCAGATGTTCCTCGCACGCCCCGTCCATCGCGGCATGCCGGCCGGTCAGGGTGAATGGCAGGGCGACATTCTGGGCCACCGTCGCCCACGGCATCAGGGTCGGTTCCTGGAACACGAAACCGATATCGGGCTTTCCGGCCTGGCCCCAATCGAGCCGTCCCGAGGTGGGATGCGACAATCCGGCCATCAAATTCAGGACGGTGCTTTTCCCGCAGCCCGACGGGCCGATCAGGCTGGTGAACTGGCCCGGCTTCAGCGCCAGCGAAAATCCTTCGAGGGCGGCATAACCGTTGGCGAACCGTTTGCCGACCGCGTCGAGCCGCACTTAAGGCTGGCTCCTGGCTGGCTGGTTCTCTGGCGGCAGGAAGTCGAGGCGGTAACCGGTCTTGATCGGCAGGTCGGCCGGATAGACCGCGGTCTGGCTCATCTCGGCCAGCCATTCGGTCCAGCGCGCATCGGTCATGGTGCCGATCTTGCCGCCGGCATCGACGATCTCGTGATCGCGCAGCTGCTTGATGCCAAAGGCCAGCAGATCGTCCGTCATATCGGGATTGGCCGCCTTGATAAGCTTGTTGCCGGGAGCCGGATCGCCATGGAGATAATCGCGCCAGCCTTCGATCGAGGCGGCGACGAAGGCCTTGACGATGTCGGCGCGCTGGTCGGCGGTCTTGGTTTGCGTCACCACCATCGCCGCATAGCCGGGATAGCCGTTGTCGGCGAGCAGGAACACCTGGGGCTGGAAGCCGCCGGCCCGGGCGATCTGGAACGGCTCGCTGCCGAGATAGCCTTCCTGGATGGCGGTCTTGTCGACCAGGAAGGGGGCGACATTGAAGGTGTAGGGGCGGATCTGGGTGTCGGAAAAGCCGTATTTCTGCTGCAGCCAGGGCCAGAAGGCGGTCTTGGTGTCGGTCGAGACCATGATCGGCTTGCCGCGCATGTCGGCCAGCGACCGGATATCGTCGCGCGGGTGAGTGATCAGCACCTGCGGATCTTTCTGGAACGAGGCCATCACCGCCACGACCGGCGCCTTGGCCTGGACGAAATTGGCGATGAAGAAGGCGTTCGAGGCCATGGCGAAATCGACCGCGCCGGTGGCGATCAGCTGCGAGGTATTGGTCTGCGGCCCGCCCTGGTGGATTTTGACGTCGAGCCCGTATTTGGCGTAAAGCCCGGTGGCGAGCGCCTGATAGAAGCCGCCATGCTCGGCCTGGGCCTTCCAGTCGGTGGCGAAGGTGACGGTGGTGATGGTCTGTGTGGCGTTCTGTGTGGCGATTTCTGCCGCACGAGCCTGCAAGGTGAGCAACAGCCCCAAGGCCAAAACCAGGATTCTCGACATAACTCTCTGATCCGCCAAACTGTAAACACTGTCATCATGGCGTGATTCGGCGTCTGCCGAAAGGGTCCGCCTTGCGCAGGCGGCAGGGAAAGTTTTTCTAGCTGAAACATCGCTCTTTCGAAGAAAGGGTCGAAAGCATGGATCCTCTGACGGTCCGTCCCGTACGGGAGTCGCCCACGACAGCCAGTGAGGGGAGCCGCTGGCGCGATCCCACGCGCTCCCTCAGCGCTCGACCAGCGGCGCCGGCAAGCCGAAACTCAGGCCGCGGCAGGCGACGCTGCTGGTGGTGGCGGCATTGTCGCGCATCGGATGGCCGAGCATCACCGAGGGGGTGCGGCTATAGAGGCGATAGACGATCTGCGGCAGCCACTGAGCCTGATCGGGATGGGATTCGCCGGCCTGCTGGAATTGCTCGGCCGTGTCGAAGAAATGCGCTTCGCCGCCATGGGGCAGCCCATCGACCACCACCGCCAGCGGATGGCCGGGATGGCGCAGGAATTCGATGGCCGGACGGATCGAGAAGCGGGTGTCGCGCTGTTCGATCAGCAGCACGCGCGGCACGGCGCTGGCGAAATGCTGGCGCACCATCGCGGCCACGGCGCGGGAAATGCCCTCAGGCCCCAGCTCCGGCGGCGCGGAGCGGTCGAAGGCTTGGCCCAGCAGGGTATATGCGGCGGTTTTCAGATGGTCCTTGGGATCGGGCTGGCCCGGCACCGGTTCGCCGGCGAAGGATCTTAGGATCGGGGCGTTGAAGCTTTCGACGGCGGCGCGGAAATCCGGTTCGCCGGAAAAGAAGAAACCGAACCCGGTACGATCCGGGCGCTTCAGGAAGACTGCTTCTGGATAACGTGTGGCCGAACCGACCATCGGGAGATCCCCCTTTGAATTTATCGCAATATTACATGCGTTTGGGGGATGTCGCCAGCTACGCTGCCTTTATGAGTGATCAATGCGAGCATCAATCCGCTCAATCGCCCTGTCGGCTTTGCCGACGATTATGTGTTTTGCCCGCAAGGCAGGCTGGGGCTAGGGGGAATGGCGGGAGTGACGGGGCTCGAACCCGCGACCTTCGGCGTGACAGGCCGACGCTCTAACCAACTGAGCTACACCCCCCTCGTTTCCCACACACGCGGGTAGCCGCGTATTTTTCGTCACGCGGCGAGCCGCGTTTTGGTGGGTTCCGTGCCCGTCCCGAAGGGTCGGGGCAGCGGGGAGCGGTGATATAGCAGCCTCGCTTCGGGGGAGCAATAGCCTATTTTCATTCCGCCGTGATTTTCTGGTGCCCGGTTGACTCCGGCCCATTTGGACGGCTTCAATTGATCATCGCTCTCATCGATAGAGGAGGACGCGATGGGCGAAGTGATCAATTTGAACCGCTTCCGCAAAGCGCGCGCCAAGGCCGAGCAGGAAAAGCAGGCCGAAGAAAACCGCGTTCGCCATGGGCGCAGCAAAACCGAGAAGACGAAGGCCAGCAAGGAGCGCGACCTCTCCGATCGCGATCTCGACGGTAAGAACCTTACTTAGGCTCAAGTTTCTCGCCAGAACGCCGGCGTTTTTTCGACGGCGGACCAGTCGCGCTGGACCTGCTCCAGCAGCCTGCCCGAATGTCCGGCATGCCAGCCGACCAGCTGTCCGGCTGCCCAGGCCAGGTCGGCCGAGCCGTCCTGCAGCACCAGCGCCTCGAGCTTCTCGCGCGCCACCGCCACGTCGTTGAGCGCGCCGAGGCGGTCCTGCAGGGCCGCCAGCAGCGGCAGCAGGCGCTGACCCCGTTTGACGGGGTAGAGCGAGGCGAAAAAATCCACCGCATAGCGCAACTTTTTGATGTCGATGCGGCATTGATGGCGCCCTTCGATCGACAATTCGGGGAAGCGCGCCATTTCCCGACGCACCCGGCGATGCCGCTTGTCGAGAATGAGGCGCGCCAGTTCCGCCACCGGCTTCGCGCCGAGCGGGCTGTCCTTGCCAGCGCTTTCGATCCACAGGCCAAGGCGCAGCATAAGTTTGGGCAGACGCGGCGCCGCCAGCTCGGCCAGCGCCACGGCGCGCGCCCGTTGGCGGCGGTCGGCGATCAGGGCGCACAACCGCTCATAGCCGGCCAACCCGCCCAAAGTCTCGCGCATCGGCGCCACCGTATCGGCCAGCAGCACGTCCCAGTCGCGCGCCGCGCCCAGGGTTTGCTGAAGCCAGCGCCATTCATCGCGCAGGCTCTCCGTCTCCGGACCGTCGAGCATCTCCTTGAACATCGACATGGCAGAGCGCAGTCGGCGCAGCGCCACGCGCATCTGATGGATCGAGTCGGCCGTGTCGCGCAGCCGCAGGCAATCATGGTTGGCGGCAAGATGGGCGAAGGCGCTGGCGGCGATCTGGCCGAAAGCCTGGGCGGCGGTCATGGCGGCATCGAGCGGGGGCGGCCGGCTTTTGATCGCGGCGGGTAAATGTCCCGGCAGCAGCAGCGGCAGATCGAGGCGGCTGACCGCGAACGGCACCAGCTCCGCCAGGGCCTGCAACAGCGCGCAGAGCTGCGCGCCGGGTCCCTCCAGCAGTCTTATGTCGACGAAACAGAAGGGCTCCGCGCCGACTTCGCCATGGCTGACGATCATTGCCGCCGACCAGGACCCTCCGGCCAGCGCGTAGGTCGAGCGGTTGAGGCGATAGGGCAGCGCGGCTTCGCCGTCGCCGGCCAATCCGCGCTCGACGCTGTTGCGCGGGCGCCCCCGCAGATAGGCCCGGAGAACCGTCTGCCGACGGAAACGGTTGAGATCGGTGGGAGCCAGCGTCAGGCGGAGATCCATAGAGCCATGATACCCTTGCAAAAAGACAAGCGGAAGCGCCTGATCGGAGCGTCTGCGGCGTATAAGGAGCGGGTAAGTACGCGGCCGAATGGGGAAAAACCGTGCGTCAATTCAAAGCCTTGGGAATCGTCCTCGCGCTGTCCGGTCTGGCCGGTTGCGCCGAGGTGATCTCCGGCGACACACAGGACATCGTGGTCCAGACCGAACCGCGCGCCGGCGCCAAATGCATGCTGCAGAACGGCCGTGGGACCTGGTCGGTGCTGACGACGCCGGCCACGGTGACCTTGCTGCGGTCGACGACGGATCTTTCGATCAATTGCCAGACCGACGACGGTTGGACGGGGGGCTCGGCGGCGCGCTCGCATATGAGCGCCCTGGCCTATGTCGACCTGACCCCGGTCGGTCTCGGCACCGCCGTGGATAGCGCCTCGGGCGCCGCCTACGATTATCCCGACCGCGTCACCGTCCAACTGGTGGCGCCGCCGGTGGTTGACGACCGGCCGCATTTCGGCGCCGAGGGCGGCCGCGGCATCGGCCAGCCTATCGACCCCGCCGCCGACCGCGACCGCGCCGCCGCCGACAATGTCGCCACTCGCTTCCAGACCCTGCGCGTGCTGCTCGACGAGGGGCTGATCACCCGTGACGAATACAATACCCGCCGAGGCGCCAATCTGGGCGCGCTGCTGCGCTATTCCATGGCTGCCTCGGCGCGCGATTTGACCCGCCCGGCGCCGCCGCCTTCCACCTTGGTGATGCGGCTGCGCTACCTGGCCAGCGCCTATGCCGAGCACAGCATCAGCGCCAGTGAACAGGCTGCCGAGCGCTCGGTGATCCTCGACGGGTTGCTGCCTGCCCCGGTCACCCGCCGCGCCGATCCGCCGCCGCCGATCATCGACGAGATGCAGATGGCCGCCGAGATCGGCCGCATCGAGCGCCTGCGTGTCGCCAATGTCATTACCGACGCCGAATCCGACAAGGAGAAGGCCAAGGTGAAGCAGCTGCTCGACGCTTCGGTCGCCGCCGCCGACGCCGCGGCGCGGGCCGCCGCCGGCATGGCCGCTACCCCGATCGCGAGTCCAGGCGTTCCGGTCACCGGCGCCGGCGTGGCATTGTCGACCCACACCAGCGAAGGGCAGGCCCGCCGCGCCTGGGCCGGGTTGCAGAAGGCGCATCCGGCCGAACTGGGCTCGCTGAAATTGTCGCTCAAGAAGATCCCGCGGCCGCACCGTCCGACCCATTTCCAGATCGTCGCCGGGCCCTTGTCCGACCAGGAAGCGGCGGTGGCCCTGTGCAAAACACTGAGGCGGACGGATCTCTCCTGCGACGCGGCCCTCTATTCGGAATGAAATCGCTCTCCACCGTCCTTCTGAGCACCAGGGAGATGGCGGAGGCCGATCGCGCCGCTATCGCCGCCGGAACCCAGGGCATCGAGCTGATGGAAGCGGCCGGCTGGCAGATCGCCCGGCTGGTACGCCAACACTATACACCGCGCAAGACGGTCATTCTCTGCGGTCCCGGCAATAATGGCGGGGATGGTTTCGTCGCCGCCCGGCTGCTCGATCGTTGGGGCTGGCCGGTGGTGCTCGGCCTGTTGGGCGAGCGCTCGGCGCTGAAGGGCGACGCCGCTCTGGCCGCGGCGCGCTGGGGTGGGCCGGTCCATCCCGTTTCCGAGGATCTGCTGTCGGGCAATCCGCTGATGATCGACGCGCTGTTCGGTGCCGGCTTGGCCCGGCCGCTGGACGGTGCCGCCCTTGCCGTTGTCGAGGCGATTTCCGGCCGCGGCCTGTCGATGGTCGCGGTCGACCTGCCGAGCGGCGTCAATGGCGACAGCGGCGCCGTGCTCGGCGCGGCGGCCCAGGCCGAAATGACCGTTACCTTCGCCGCCGCGAAACCCGGTCACTTTCTGCTGCCGGGTCGAGATCTATGCGGACGGCTCGAAGTGTGCGAGATCGGCGTGAAGCCGCTGCGAAGCGCGGCCACCTACCACAACCGGCCGTCCTTATGGCTCGACAAGCTGCCGGTCCCGCAGGCGAGCGGATACAAATTCAGCCGCGGCCATCTGCTGGTGGCGGGGGGCGCCGACATGACGGGTGCCGCGCGTCTCGCCGCGCGGGCCGGACGCCGGGCCGGCGCCGGCCTGACTACGCTCGCCGCGCCGACCGGCCTGGCCGAGGTCTATCAGCAGGACGCCCCCGGCATGCTGGTCAAGCCCTTGACCGCCTGGCCGGATCTGCTGGCCGATCATCGCATCAACGCCGCCGTGATCGGGCCCGGCCTCGGGGTGGGGGAGGCGACCCGCCGGCTGGTCCTGCAGGCGCTGGGGGCCTCGAAGGCCTGCGTGCTCGACGCCGACGCCCTGACCAGTTTCGCCGACAATCCGCTGACCTTGTGGTTCTCGCGCGGCAATCCGGTGTTGACCCCGCATGACGGCGAATATGCCCGCCTGTTCCGCCATCAGGGTGACCGGCTGAGCCGCGCCCGGGCCGCCGCCAAGGAAAGCGGCGCGATCCTGGTGCTGAAGGGGGCGGACACGGTGGTGGCCGGCGCCGACGGCCGCGCGGCCATTGCCGACAATGCTCCGCCGGATCTCGCCACCGGCGGCGCCGGCGACGTTCTGGCCGGTCTGGTCGGCGGGTTGCTGGCGCAAGGAATGCCACCCTTCGAGGCCGCCTGCGCCGGCGTCTGGATCCATGGCGAGGCCGCCTCCTTTTTTGGCCCGGGTCTGGTTGCGGAGGATCTGGTGGACTATCTTCCTCGTGTCCTGTCCCAATTGCGTCTTGCGCAATTGGGGTAAGCAGGCCACGTGTTCTCGAGTCTGCTTTCGAAGCTGCGGGAAGATAATGGACGACGACCTCACCGGTTGGCTTAGCCGCTTTCGCTCGCTGCGCGGTCTGTGGCGCGACATCGCCGAGGCGATGGGCGCCAATCCGCGTATTTCCGCCCATCTGCCGGCCGACGACGCCGACTATCTGCGCGACAAGATGCGCCAATGCCTGTCGTCCCAGGGCGGCGAGGTGACGGCGCGGGCGCGGGCCGCCCAGCTGGGCCGCGCCTATCTCGACCTCAATGAGCAGGGCCGGCTGAAATTCCTGCGCATCCTCGCCACCGAATTCGGCACCGACAAGGCGGCGGTGGATAAGGCGCTCAAGGCTCTCGGTGAAGCGACGGCGCCGGAGGCGCGCCAGCGCGCTGAGCGCAAGCTGCGCGCCATGCTGGAGCCGGCCCGTGTCAAGCTGCTGACCCAGTTCACCTCGCTGCCAGAAGGCGTCAAGTTTCTGGTCGACATGCGCGAGGAGATCACGCATCTCGCAAAGACCGAGCCGGTTCTCGAAGGGGTGGCCGACGATCTCAAATCGCTATTGGCCGGCTGGTTCGATGTGGGGTTTCTCGAGCTGGAAAGGATCACTTGGCGGTCGCCGGCGCTGATCCTGGAAAAGATCATCGCCTATGAGGCGGTGCACGCTATCCAGGGCTGGGCCGATCTCAAGAACCGTCTCGACAATGACCGCCGCCTCTACGCCTTCTTTCATCCGCGCATGCCGGACGAGCCCTTGATCTTCGTCGAGGTGGCGCTGACCCGCGGCATCGCCGGCAATGTGCAGAAGCTGCTCGACGAGCATGCGCCGCTCGAGGATGTCGCCAAGGCCGACACGGCGATCTTCTATTCGATCAACAATGCCCAGCGCGGCCTCAACGGTATTTCCTTCGGCAATTTTCTGATCAAGCGGGTGGTGGACGCCCTGACCCACGAACTACCCAACCTCAAGACCTTCGCCACCCTGTCGCCGATCCCCGGTTTCCGCTCCTGGGCCGAGAAGAACGGGCTGGCGGGCAGGCTCGACGGGGCAGGGGAGAGCGCGCTGTTGCCGCTGGTCGCGAAATATCTCACCGAACTCAATCCCGACACCGGCCGGGCCCGCGATCCGGTGGCGCAATTTCACCTGTCCAATGGCGCGCGCATGGAGCGTCTCAACTGGGCGGCGGACGCTTCGGCCAAGGGGCTGGCCCAGTCCTGCGGGGTAATGGTGAACTATCTCTACCGTCTCTCGGATATCGAGGCCAACCACGAGGCCTATACCGGCCAGGGCAAGGTGGCGACGTCGACGACGATCAAGGCGCTGCTGAAGGGGGTGTGAGTGGGAAAGGCGGCAGCGAGGCCCGAGCATCACGAACATCATCGTCTGCATCGCACCAACTGGCTGAGGGCCGCCGTGCTGGGGGCCAATGACGGCATCGTCTCGGTTTCCAGCCTGATGCTCGGCGTGGCCGCGACGCACCACGTCGATCATGTCGGGGTGGTGCTGTCGGGCGCGGCGGCCCTGGCGGCGGGTACCTGCGCGATGGCCGCGGGGGAATATGTCTCCGTGAGTTCCCAGGCCGATACCGAGCAGGCCGATCTGCGGGTGGAGGCCCGAGCGCTGCTGACCAATACCGAGGAGGAACGCCGCGAATTGGCGCAGATCTATGTCGAACGTGGGCTCGATCCCGCGCTCGCGGCGGAGGTGGCGAAGCAGCTGATGGCGAAGGACGCCTTGGGCGCCCATGCTCGGGACGAGCTCGGGATCAACGAGACGCTCGCGGCGCGGCCGTTTCAGGCGGCGCTGGCGTCGGCGGCCAGCTTCATCGCCGGGGCGATCATCCCCCTGCTGGTCGCGTTGGCCTCCCCGATGACCGGATTGATCTGGTCGGTCGGCGCGATATCGCTCTGCTGTCTTGCCGTGCTGGGGGCGACCGCGGCCCGGGCGGGCGGTGCGCGGCTCCTGCCCGGCGCCCTGCGCGTCCTCGTCTGGGGAATCGTCGCCATGGTGGTGACGACGGGCGTCGGCGCCCTGTTCGGCGGCGTCGGGTGACGAGCGGTCGCCACGCTCATGGATTTTGGTCAAGTGGCGCTACGGATAGTTCCGTGCGGATCGCTGTCGGGGAAGCCGGGCGAAAGATTGCCCCGGTCACGGGCTGATTATCCCTATTCCCTCTTGAAATAGCTGTGCTATAGAACCCCTCTTCGACGGGCCGGGGCTTTTTACGGACTTGGCTCATGCGGGTGTGGTGGAACTGGTAGACACACTGGATTTAGGTTCCAGCGGCGCAAGCCATGGGGGTTCGAGTCCCTTCGCCCGCACCAACGCCTGAGACGTCTTTTCGCCGCGCCGCACTAAATGCCGCCGCAAGAAGGCTTGCAGAGCGCACCGCCCCGGTCGATATAGTTTGGTCATTGCGAGGCGCAGAGAAACTAATGCAGGTCATCAAGAACAGCAGCGAAGGGCTCAAGCAGCACTTCACCGTCACCATCCCCGCCGGCGCGATCGCCACCGAGATGGACACCAAGCTGGCCGAAGTCGGCCGTACCGTGCGCATCCCCGGCTTCCGCCCGGGCAAGGTCCCGATGACCCTGCTGCGCAAGAAGTACGGTCCGTCCGTGATGGGCGAGGTGGTGGAGAACGCCGTCAATGACGGCGCCCGCAAGGCCATCGCCGATCACGACCTGCGCCCGGCTCTGCGCCCCGAGATCGCCATCACGTCCTACAAGGAAGGCGGCGATCTGGAATTCACCGTGCAGGTCGAAGTGCTGCCCGAGGTCGAGGTCCAGGACCTGTCCGGCCTGAAGCTGGAGCGCCCGGTCGCCGAGGTCACCGACGAAGTGGTCGATGAGGCCCTGGAGCGCATCGCCTCGCGCCGTGAGACCACCGAGCCGGCCGCCAAGACCCACAAATCCAAGTCGGGCGACGTGGTGACCATCGATTTCGAAGGCTCGGTCGACGGCGTCGCGTTCGACGGCGGCAAGGCCGAGGGCTACGACCTGAAGCTCGGTTCCAACAGCTTCATCCCCGGTTTCGAAGAGCAGTTGATCGGCTTCAAGGCCGGCGACAAGACCGTGGTCAAGGTGACCTTCCCGGCCGAATATGGCGCCGAGCACCTGGCCGGCAAGGATGCCGAATTCGCCATCAATGTCCATGAGGTCAAGACCGTCAAGCCGGCCAAGGTCGATGACGAGCTGGCCAAGCAGCTGGGCCTGGACGATCTGGCCGCGCTGCGCACCTCGATCAAGGAAGAGATCGAGCGTGACTACGCCACCATGTCGCGCGCCCATCTGAAGCGCCATCTGCTCGACGCCCTGGCCGAGGGCCACAGCTTCGGCGTGCCGCAGGGCATGGTCGAGCTCGAGTTCGACGCCATCTGGAAGCAGGTCGAGGAGGACCGCAAGCAGGGCCGCGTCGATCCGTCCGACGAGGGCAAGAGCGACGACGAGCTGAAGAAGGAATATCGCGACATCGCCGAGCGCCGCGTGCGCCTGGGCCTGCTGCTGTCCGAAGTCGGCCGCAAGAACAATGTCCAGATCAGCCAGGAAGATCTGAATCGCGCCGTTATCACCGAAGCGCGCAACTACCCTGGTCAAGAGCATCTGGTGATCCAATATTACCAGAAGAACCCCGACGCCAAGGAGGCGCTGCGGGCGCCGATCTTCGAGGAGAAGGTGGTCGATTTCATCATCGAGACCGCCAAGATCACCGAGAAGAAGGTTTCGGTCGACGATCTCCGGGCCGACCCGGACGAGATCAAGACCGAGGAAAAGAAGGAAGCCAAGCCTAAGGCCGCCAAGGCCAAGGCGAAGGGTGCCAAGGAAGAGGCGACGGCCGCCGAGGCCGGGGCCGCTCCCGCCGAGGCGGAAGCCAAGCCGAAGAAGGCCGCGCCGAAGAAGAAGGCTGCCAGCGCGAAGGAATAAGCTTTCGCGCTTATCAAGAGGAAGAGCACTCCATGATCAGGGATCGTGATCCAGTCGATCTGTACATGAACACCTTGGTGCCGATGGTGGTCGAGCAGACCAACCGAGGCGAGCGGTCGTACGATATCTATTCGCGCCTGCTGAAGGAGCGGATCATCTTTCTGACCGCCGAAGTGTACGACCAGGTCGCGGCCCTGATCTGCGCGCAGCTGCTGTTCCTCGAGTCGGAGAATCCGACCAAGGACATCGCTTTCTACATCAACTCGCCGGGCGGCGTGGTGACGTCGGGTCTCGCGATCTACGACACCATGCAATATATCCGCCCGGCGGTGTCGACCGTCTGCATCGGCCAGGCCGCCTCGATGGGCTCCCTGCTGCTGACCGCCGGCCAGAAGGGCAAGCGTTTCGCCCTGCCGAACGCCCGCATCATGGTGCACCAGCCCTCCGGCGGCGCCCAGGGTCAGGCGACCGACATCGAGATCCAGGCTCGCGAGATCCTGGCTTTGCGTGCCCGTCTCAACAATATGTATGTCGAGCATACCGGCCAGACTCTCGAGGTGATCGAGCGGGCCATGGAGCGTGACAAATACATGACGGCCCAGGAAGCCCAGGAGTTCGGCCTCATCGATGAGGTGGTGAACAAGCGGCCGCCCCTGGCGGATACCGCCGCCGCGGCTTAACTAAGAGAAAACCCGGGTGATTTGCGTCACTCGGGTTTCCGTTCCGTGACGTTTTGCATTGCTGGCCGAGTTTTTTCCGGTCTAACATGCCCGTGGGCGAGGCTGGTATCGCCCCTCAAGGATTACAAGATGACCAAGTCCATCAGCGGCGACTCGAAGAACACCCTGTACTGCTCCTTCTGCGGAAAGAGCCAGCACGAGGTCCGCAAGTTGATCGCCGGGCCGACGGTTTTCATCTGCGATGAATGCGTCGAGCTGTGCATGGATATCATCCGCGAAGAGCACAAGACTCATCTGGTGCGCTCGCGTGATGGCGTTCCCACTCCGCGCGATATTTTCGCCGTCCTCGACGATTATGTGATCGGCCAGGAGACCGCCAAGCGCGTCCTGTCGGTCGCCGTCCACAATCATTACAAGCGGCTCAGCGCCGGCGCCAAGAACGCCGATGTCGAGATCGCCAAGTCGAACATCCTGCTGATCGGCCCGACCGGCTGCGGCAAGACGCTGCTGGCCCAGACGCTGGCGCGGATTCTCGACGTGCCGTTCACCATGGCCGATGCGACGACGCTCACCGAAGCCGGCTATGTCGGCGAGGATGTCGAGAACATCATCCTGAAGCTGCTCCAGTCCGCCGACTACAATGTCGAGCGCGCGCAGCGCGGCATCGTCTATATCGACGAAGTCGACAAGATCAGCCGCAAGTCCGACAACCCGTCGATCACCCGCGACGTGTCGGGCGAGGGTGTGCAGCAGGCCTTGCTGAAGATCATGGAAGGCACCGTGGCGTCGGTTCCGCCCCAGGGCGGCCGCAAGCATCCGCAACAGGAATTCTTGCAGGTGGACACCACCAACATCCTGTTCATCTGTGGCGGCGCTTTCGCCGGCCTCGAGAAGATCATCGCTCAGCGCGGCAAGGGCACCTCGATCGGCTTCGGCGCCGACGTGCGCGGCCCCGACGAGCGCACCACCGGCGAAGTTCTGGCCGAGGTCGAGCCCGAGGATCTGCTGAAGTTCGGACTGATCCCGGAATTCGTCGGCCGCCTGCCGGTGCTGGCCACCCTCAAGGATCTGGACGAGGGCGCCCTGGTCGATATCCTCTCCAAGCCCAAGAACGCGCTGATCAAGCAGTATCAGCGCCTGTTCGAGATGGAGGATGTGCGCCTCGGATTTACCGACGACGCCTTGAAGGCCATCGCTCAGAAAGCCATATTACGTAAGACCGGCGCGCGCGGTCTCCGCTCCATCATGGAGACCATCCTGCTCGAAACCATGTTCGACCTCCCCGGCCTCGATACCGTGGACGAGGTGGTCATCAATGGCGAAGTGGCCGAGGGCAGGGCGAAGCCCCTTTATATCCATTCCGAGCGTCGCGAGGACATCGGCTCGAGTGCGTGACCCCTGATCGGGGTCACCTCTCCCAACGATCCTCCGGTGCGCAGCTTTAAGTAAACGAGGCAACATGGCGGATCAAACTATCGACGAAGTCTTTCCGGTTCTGCCGCTCCGCGACATCGTCGTTTTCCCCCACATGATCGTCCCACTCTTCGTTGGCCGCGAAAAATCCGTTCGCGCCCTCGAAGATGTGATGAAGGACGACAAGAAGATCCTGCTGGTGGCGCAGAAGAATGCGGCCCAGGACGATCCGACCCCCGACGACATCTATCGCGTCGGCACCCTCTCCACCGTTCTCCAGCTGCTGAAGCTGCCCGACGGCACGGTCAAGGTGCTGGTCGAAGGCGGTACCCGCGCCAAGATCACCGGCTTCACCGAGAACCCGACCTTCTTCGAGGCGACCGCCGACGTGCTGGGCGAGGAAGACGGCGAGCCGCGCGAGCTGGAAGCCTTGTCGCGCTCGGTGATCTCCCAGTTCGAGCAATATATCAAGCTCAACAAGAAGATCCCGCCCGAGGTGCTGGTCTCGATCAATCAGATCGACGATCCGGCCAAGCTGGCCGACACGGTCGCCTCGCATCTGCAGCTGAAGATCTCCGAGAAGCAAGAGCTTCTGGAAATCGAGACCACCTCCGAGCGTCTGGAGAAGGTCTATGCCTGCATGGAAGCCGAGATCGGCGTGCTGCAGGTCGAGAAGAAGATCCGTAATCGCGTCAAGCGGCAGATGGAGAAGACCCAGCGCGAGTACTATCTGAATGAGCAGCTGAAGGCCATTCAGAAGGAGCTGGGCGAGGGCGAGGATGGCCGCGACGAGGCCGCCGAGCTCGAGGAGCGGATCGCCAAGACCCGCCTGTCCAAGGAAGCCCACGAGAAGGCCATGGGCGAGCTCAAGAAGCTGCGCTCGATGAGCCCGATGTCGGCCGAAGCCACCGTGGTGCGCAATTATCTCGACTGGATCCTGACCATTCCGTGGAAGAAGCGGAGCAAGGTCAAGAAGGACATCCGCCTGGCCGAGAAGATCCTCGACACCGATCATTACGGTCTCGACAAGGTCAAGGAACGCATCATCGAGTACCTTGCCGTGCAGCAGCGCACGCAGAAGGTCAAGGGGCCGATCCTGTGCCTGGTCGGTCCGCCGGGCGTCGGCAAGACCTCGCTCGGCCGCTCGATCGCCAAGGCTACGGGGCGCAATTTCGTCCGCATGTCACTGGGCGGCGTGCGCGACGAATCGGAAGTGCGCGGCCATCGCCGGACCTATATCGGCTCCATGCCCGGCAAGATCATCCAGGGCATGAAGAAGGCCAAGACCTCGAATCCGCTGTTCCTGCTCGACGAGATCGACAAGCTGGGCGCCGATTGGCGCGGTGATCCGGCCTCTGCCCTGCTCGAGGTGCTGGATCCGGAGCAGAACATCAATTTCAACGACCATTATCTCGAGGTCGACTACGACCTGTCGGATGTGATGTTCGTGACGACGGCCAATTCGCTCCGCATGCCCCAGCCGCTGCTGGACCGCATGGAGATCATCCGTCTGTCGGGCTACACCGAGGATGAGAAGGTCGAGATCGCCAAGCGTCATCTGCTCGACAAGCAGGTCTCGGCCGCCGGCCTGAAGCGGGGCGAGTTTTCCATCTCGGACGATGCTATCCGTGACCTGGTTCGCTATTACACGCGGGAAGCCGGCGTCCGCTCGCTGGAACGCGAGCTGGCCAATCTGACCCGCAAGGCGATCAAGGAGATCCTCAGCAAGGAGAGCCGCGCCCGCGGTGGGGCGACCCCCAACAAGGTGACGGTGACCCGCAAGAATCTCGAGAAGTTCGCCGGCGTCCATCGGTTCCGCTACGGCGAAGCCGAGCTCGAGGACATGGTGGGCGTGGTGACGGGCCTGGCCTGGACCGAAGTCGGCGGCGAGCTGCTGTCGATCGAAGCGGTGTCGATGCCGGGCAAGGGCACCTTCTCGCACACCGGCAAGCTGGGCGACGTGATGCAGGAATCGATCTCGGCGGCGCGGTCTTATGTGCGCTCGCGCTCGGTCAATTTCGGCATCAAGCCGAGCGTTTTCGAGAAACGCGACATTCACGTCCATGTGCCGGAAGGCGCCACCCCGAAGGACGGTCCGTCGGCCGGTGTCGCCATGTGCACGGCGATCGTCTCGGTGCTGACCGGCGTTCCGGTCCGCAAGGATGTCGCCATGACCGGCGAGATCACGCTGCGCGGCCGGGTTCTGCCGATCGGCGGCCTCAAGGAGAAGCTGCTGGCGGCGCTGCGCGGCGGCATCAAGACGGTGCTGATCCCCAAGGACAATGAAAAGGACCTTGCCGAGATCCCGGACAACGTCAAGCGGGGCCTGACCATCATTCCGGTTTCCTCCGCCGACGAGGTGCTGGCCAATGCCCTGGCCGGTTCGCTGACCCCGATCGAGTGGGAGCCCGATCAGGAGGGCGCCAAGGCCGCCCCGAAGGTCGAAACGCCGGAAGGCGATCTGGGGGTCGTGACTCACTAATCGTATTGCGATGGAGAAACGCGGATTCCATAGGTTTTGAATCGAAATCTGTGGATATCCGCGCTTCCCAGCGCATCTCGGGTTGACGGGTCTCGGAAACCCGTTTTACAGTGGCTGACTTGTTTCAGTTGTCATTGTTAAACAAGAGTTCTTTTGTAGTGTTAGCAGAGAAGGGGGCTCCCAAGGTGAATAAGAATGATCTCGTGACCGTGGTGGCGAGCGCTGCCGGGCTTTCCAAGGCTGACGCGGCCAAGGCCGTCGATGGCGTTTTCGCCGCCGTTACCGAAGCCCTGAAGAAGGGTGACGAAGTGCGTCTGGTCGGTTTCGGCACTTTCGCCGTCGCCGAGCGCGCCAAGTCGGAAGGCCGCAATCCGCGCACCGGCCAGAAGATTACGATCCCTGCGTCCAAGCAGCCGAAGTTCAAGGCCGGCAAGGGCCTGAAGGACGCCGTCAACTAAGACGGGCTGGCAACCCCGCGAGGGGGAGACTGCAATACGAAACGCCGGCCGCGAAAGCGACCGGCGTTTTTGTTCGTGCGTTCCGAGGACGGCCGGGGAGACCCGGACGTCCTCTCGCGTCTCAGCCGTTGGTCAGCAGCAGCCAATGCTGCGTGCTGGACGGGTTCTGCGCGGTGATGGTGACGTCGCCAAGGAATTCAGGCGAAGCGCTGAAATAGCTCAGCACATAGGCGTGTCCTAGCGTCTGCGCGGCGGCATAGGCCGAGGTGCCGGCCGTAAGCCCCTGAGTGAAGCTGTTGATCACGTTTTCGTAATAGGGGATGGCCCCGCTCTCCGGCGCGCGGCCCAGCAGATTCTGGTAGCAGTCGGTGATGAACTGCGCGTCGCCGGCGCTGCTTTGCGCGTAGTCATGCGCGGAGTTGCCGGTGTATTCCGGCGAGGCCAGGAACCACTGGGCGAAGGTTGTCAGCGGCGTGTTCGGCGCCTGCGCCAGCACGTTCTCGTAGAATTGCAGCCCCGCCACGTCGGGCAGGCGGCCGAACACCGCGCCATAGAGCTCGGTGACATTGCCGGTGGTGACCTGGCCCTGGCCCGGCGTCTGGGCGACGATGTCGGTCTGCGAGCCGAATTGCAGGGCGGTGACGCCGCTGAGTGTGTCGGTGCTGGTGCGGCCGGTGCCGGTGTCGGTAACCGTCACCGTATCGCCGCTGGCGGCCGCCGAGATCGAATAATCCGAGGCGGTGTCGGCGAAGCTGACCGTATTGCCGTGCCCGGCCACGCCCGACAGGGTCAGGTTGGCGGAGCTGCTGGCGTCGATCTTGACGGTGAAGCCGCCCGTCAGGTCGGATAGCACGCTGGAATCGGAGGTTAATTGCGCCGCCGTCACGGAGAGCGAGGGGAAGTCGGTATCGGTTACGGCGACGCTGATTAACTTGCCTGCCGCGGCGAGGGATTGCAGCGTGTCGAGGTCGCTTGAAATGTTGGCGGCGCTGTCCGATACGCTGATCGCCGAGGCGTGCGCGAGGATATTCGCCGATAGGGACGCCAGCGAAGCGTCGGTGACCGACAAAGTGTAATTCCCGGTGATTGAATTGATCGCCTGGGCGTCCGAGACCAACTGTGCCGCGGTAACAGTTAAAGTGGCTGTGCCGCCGTCAGTCAGATTGATCCCCGTCACCTTCCCCGCGGCGACGTCTGCCTGCAGCGTGTCGAGCGAGGCCGAGATGGCCGATGCCTGATCGGCGACGGTAATGGAGGCGACATCGGCGCCGTGCAACACGGTGGATATCTCGTCGAGCGGCACGGCGCTTACCGAGAGAGTGTGGGATCCGTTGATCTGGTTGATGAATTGCAGGCCGCCCAAGTAGCGATCGACGTCTATCGCGATGCTACCCCCGTCTGTGATGGTGATGCTGGTGACGTTTCCGGCGCCGCTGAACCCCTCGAGAAGATTGAAATTCGCAGTCACATTGGCTGCGGTATCGGCGATGGAGACATGTCCGACGCGGCCGAAACCGACAAGTTCGTTCAGTTGGTCCGTCGTAATTGGGGTGGAGACATCGATGGTGTAAAAACCTGATATCCAGGGAAAAATGCTCCCATCCTGAGCCAGCTGCGCCGCGCTGATCGTGACAGTCGAGTTCTGGTCGGTAATGGCTATGCTGGCGAGCCGGTTCGACTCAAACAGCGTTGTCAGGGTGTCGAGATTGGCTGCGACATTGGCCGCGGTGTCCGAAACGGAGGCCACGCCGTAGGTGGGATGCTGCGCATAGATCGTGGCCACGTCGGCGGCCTTAACAGCTGTCACGACTACATTGTAGTCGCCGGTCAACGAGGACAGCAGCTGGGCATCGGAGGTCAGCTGAGCCTCTGTCAGGATCAATGTGCCGCCGGTGGGATCGCTTATGGACGCAAGTTTGCCCGTGGCGAGCGCCGCCTGGAGCGCATCGAAATTTGCGGAAATGTTGGCGGCGGTGTCTACGATGGCGACAGAGGTTGCCGGATTGCTGGACAAGGCTGCCAAGGCGGCGGCAGCCGTCATGGGAGTCGCGGTCACCGAGACCGAGTGGGCGCTGGTGATGAGGGCCAGGGCCGTGGCGTCAGCGGACTGCTGGGCCGCGGTGACGGTCAGGGTGGGAGTACCTGCGTCGGTCAGCGTAATGCCGGTTAATATATGGCTGGTCGCCAAGCTCTCC
>Ga0302314_10006525_pt1 | contig 21097 bp, 25 predicted proteins | sample III_Palsa_N2_3_FD_200533 | JGI IMG/M metagenome (GOLD analysis project Ga0302314, IMG submission 200533) | Peat permafrost microbial communities from Stordalen Mire near Abisko, Sweden - III_Palsa_N2_3 | ecosystem: Environmental > Terrestrial > Soil > Palsa > Peat permafrost | place: Sweden... | reverse complement strand
CACCGGCCAGGTGCTGCAGCGGCCCGAATGGCTGCGTCCCGCCGAGGCGTTGGCAATGGTGCTGTTGGGCACGGGCATGATCTTGCTGCTGCGCTTCGGCCTGGGCTGGGCGGCGGCGCTGGTGATGGCGGGCCTGGCCGGCATCGGACTGGGTTCCTGGTATCTCTATGCGGCCTTCGGCCTTCTGGCCGATGCCGCCACCCCGGCCCTGTTCCTGCTGCTGGCCTTTGGCGCAGGCGCAGCCGCCTGGATCCAGGATCTCAGGATGGCCTATGCCGGATTGCGCATGGCCTTTTCGGATTCCCTGCCACGTGCCACCATCGAGAAGATCGCCCGCCGCCCCAGCCTGCTGAAAATGGAAGGCGAGACCCGCACCGTTACTTATCTGGTGTGCGGGGTACGGGGTCTGGCGGGACAGGCCGCCGATTATAAGGACGACGCCGCCGGTTTCACCCGCATGATGCAGCGGGTGCTGACGCCCCTGATGGATCAGGCGCTGGCCCATGGCGGCACCATAGACCGGCTGACTGCCGACGGCTTTGCCGCTTTCTGGAACGCGCCGCTGGATGACGCGGACCACGCGCTGCACGCCTGCGAGGCCGCCAACGGCATGGCGATCATGTCGTCCCGGGTGGGTGAAGAACTGGCGCAGGAACGCACGAGCGCCGCGCCGGTCGAGATCGGCGTGGGCATCGCCACCGGCCCCGTGATCGCGGGCGGCTTCGGCGGCTCGGGCCGCATGGGCTACAGCGTCAATGGCAATGCCGTGAGCCTGGCGCAGCGCATCCAGGCGCTTTCGCAATATTACGGCCCCGCGCTGGTGGTATCTGAGGAAACCAGGAAGCTGGCCGATCGCGGCTTCGCCTTTCTGGAGATCGACACGATTGCCATTGCGGGTCCGCCGGTCACGCTCTTTGCCATCATGGGCAATCCGGTGTCGCGCGCCTCGCCCAAGTTCCGGGCGCTCGCGGTTTTTCACGACCATATCTTCCAGGCCATGCGCAAACAGAACTGGCCGATGGCGCGCGAGCTGATCGGCCAGTGCCGCCGGCTGTCTGGTGTCAGCCACAAGCTTTATGATCTGCAGCTGGCGCGCATCGCCTATTACGAGAAACATCCGCCGGGTGCGGAATGGGATGGGGCGTTTCGGCCGATATTGGAATGATGCGTTCTTGTCCCGGCCGCTCGCCCAAGCCATCCGCACGCTGGCGCTACGGATCGTTCGTCGCTTTCGCAGGTCCACAGGACCTGCTCACGCGCTACCGCGCGCCGCTCCTCACGGAATAACCGCCAGCCCGTAATGGGCTGCGGGCGCAGCCGTCAGCGCCGCCCACATCTGATCGCCCCAGCTGAAGTGCCACCATTCATCGGGATGGCCGGCGAAGCCCTCCTCCACCATCAGCCAGTGCAGCAGGCGGCGGTTGGCGCGCGCCTCCTGGTCGGAGAAGGAAAAGTTGTCCGCCGCCAGATGCTCGAAGCGGTCGCGGTGGGCCAGCGCCGTGACATCGTCGAACATCGAGCCCATCCAGAGCTGTTCGCCGCCCTTCCAGCGCAAGGTGAGATCGGTCGCGGCCCCCGTGGCGTGGGGGGCAGGCGAGTCCGCATTTTCCGAAGGTGCTGCCCAATAGCGTTCGACTTCCTCGATCAGGGCCGCGCCGGTGAGCGACGGGTCGCGGCGCTGAAGCTCGCGCGGCATCCACACATCATGGAAATAGGCCTGGACGCTGCGCGGCCGCCAGGCGTCGAACAAAAACAGCTCCAGCCCCACGGGCGCGATGCGGGCATTCACCCGCGAAAGCTTTTTGGCCACCGATGTACGCAGCCACAGCCGATCGGTGGCGCCGTCCACCTTGAGCCAATAGGGCGGGTTTCTGCCACTGGCATAGAAATTCTCGCCCGCAAGGCTCGCGTCACGCGCTTCCACCACGGTTTCGCCAAACAGCGCATTGTCGCGCTGGATGGCGATGCGCTGACGAAACCCCTTGCGCGCCTCGCGTGCGCGGTCCTGGTCGCCGATGGGGCGGCCGCGCAATTCTTCCAGAGCACCGAATACTGACATATGTTCCAGAGTAGAATGATGACTACGTCTTCCGAAAGCCCCCTCGCCCGCGCCCAGGCCTATCGCGCCGCGCGCCGCGCCTTCATCGCGGCCTGCGAGGCGGCGCATGTGGACACCATCGCGCGCCTGCATCCGGCCAAGCCGGCGGACGGCAAGCCGCTGTTCATGGACAGTGCCGCCCTGGGTCCACGCCTGGCCGAGCGCGCCGTGCTGGCGGTGGCGTGTGACGGGGCGGGCTCTGCCATTCAGACCGAATTGCTGACGGCGAAAATCCAGCCGCCGGATCGGGCGCGGCTGGTGTTGGTGCATGCCTGCGATCCCGCCCTTTTTGCGGGCGCCGACAGCGATCCGGACTGGCCGGCCGCCATGCTGGGCGCGATGGCGACGGAGGATCTGTCGCGGGTCGTGACCTTGGCGATCCTGCCCCTGGCAATGGGAGAAGACGGGCTGGCGGAAATTCTTGGCGCGCATCTGCCCAGGGCCGCCATTCTGTGCTTGCCGCGTGCGGACGAACCCGCAGCCGCACAGGCCGCCATCCGCGATTTCCTGGCACAATAAATTTTCAAGACAGCGGCGAACGACGCTTGCGGGCATTTGGCGGCGCACGGAAGATCGCGGCCGATCAAACACAGCGAGGCTTTGATGCGTTTTGGAATGTTTTGCGCGGCGGCTTGCGCCGCCATGCTGGCGGTCTTGCCCGCCCAGGCCGCCGACACCGCCCAGCAGTCGGCAATGAAATCCTGCGCCGCGACCTGGAAGACCAAGCCGGATGGCGAAAAGGCCAAGACGAAGTATGCCGATTACATGTCGGGCTGCATGAAGGCGCCCACCAAGGGCCCTGCGCCTTCGATGGCAATGACCGCCAAGCCGGCCGACCATTCGTCCATGGCGATGAAAGCAGACATGGGCGGCAAGGCCAAGTGCAAGGACGGCGCGATCGTCAGCTACAAGAGCCGCAGCGGCACCTGCTCCGGTCACCATGGCGTCGCAACCTGGATGTAACTTGCCGATCCAATCTCAAAAGGAAACGGTCATGGGTTTGCTGGATGATGTCATGGGCGCCGCCAAGGGCGCGATGCTGGAAGGCACCGAAGGCGGCGCGCAGGGCATTCTGAACAATGTGCTGCAAGGCTCCTCCCTCGGTGGCCTGTCGGGCCTGGTGGACCAGATCAATGGTTCGGGACTGAGCCATCTGGTGTCGTCCTGGACCGGCGACGGCCAGGGCCAGCCGATCAGCGTGGACCAGCTCAAGTCCGCGCTGACGCCGGAGCATGTCCAGGAAATCGCCAGCGCCCTGCACATGGACCCCGACAGCGCCCTCGCCCATCTGGCCGAGCATCTGCCGATGCTGGTCGGCAACCAGGCCTGATTCACCACAAGGCTGACAGAAAACCGGGCCCGCGTTGCAAGGCGGGCCCGTTTTCTTTATAGCTGCGGCGCGGAGCGCCGGCGGATGCCGGAGCGACCAAAGAGTGATGCGCACCCGTAGCTCAGCTGGATAGAGTGCTGCCCTCCGAAGGCAGAGGTCATAGGTTCGAATCCTATCGGGTGCGCCATTTCATCGTGCTTCGCACGATGAAATGGCGCCGCAAGCCCGCCTGCGGCGGCCTAGCGACAGCGTAGTGGCCGTGCGACTTGAGGGCGGGCGTAGCCAGCGAGCGGCACAGTGTCCGCCCCTACCCAATCAAATGGAACTCCTCCCCGGAATCTCGCCACGATCCTGCCGCGAGGCCATGCTCCCCTGCGCGTCGCCGCTTGGAGCCGCGATGCCCGGAACAAACAGATCGCCCCCGGAAAGACGCCCCGAAAGGCCGGTGATCCAGAGAAAGCCGGGGCCTTCCCGTCCGCCCGGCACCGCGCCGGGCCGGCGCAAGACCCGTTTCCTGGCCGGCGGATTCACGGTCATCGTGCATCTTCTGATTCTTGCCGCTCTGTTCCTGCCCCGCGCCAGCACCCCGCGCAGCCAGGTTCAGCCCACGTCCGAGCCCATACAGGTCAGCCTGATCGATACGCCCAAACCCCCACCGCCCGGCCCGCCCGATGTGACGATGGTCCAGCCCGAGGCCGCCCCCGCGCCGGTGCTGCCAAACCTGACCGTGCGTGTGCACGCGCCATCCCCGATGGCGGCATCCGACACCTCGGATCTGCTGAGCGCATCCCAGCTTGCCGGCGCGGCTGCAGTGGGCGAAGGCGGCGGCGGTGGCGGCGGCAGCTGCGATCTGGCGCGCGCCGTGCAGCAGGCGCTCAGGCGCGACCCGATGGTGCGCTCCGCGGTGGAGGAAGCCAACCGCTCCGGCAAAGCCATCATGTTGTGGAATGGCGATTGGGTGCGTTCAGGCGGGCAGGACGGCAAGGGCCTGTCAGCCGCGCGCGAGACGGTCATGTGGGAGGTAGGCTTTGCGCCCGAGGCCTGCCGCCATCAGCAGATGCACGGTCTGTTGCTGTTGTCGCTTGCCGACGGGAGCACACGTTTCGCCATCGGCACGGGCGACTGGCGCTGGTCCGACCTTCTGGGCGTGCGCGGGGCCGCGGCGAACCGCTGAACGGGCGAAAGTGGATCGGGGCCGGCCCGCGAACCGGACGCGGCCCCGATCGATGTCACGCCATGACGACCAGCACGACGCGGCGGTTTTCCGCACGGCCGTGGCGGGTCTTGTTGTCGGCCACCGGATCCTGTTTGCCGTAGGAGATCGTCGCCATGCGGTTCAGGGGCACGCCATGCTGGTTCATGAACAGGCGCACAGCCTCGGCCCGCTTCTCGCCCAGTTGTTCGTTGAGCGGATCCGGTCCCTTGGCATCGGTATGACCCTGGATTTCCAAATAAACATTGCGGTTATCGGTCTTCAGCTTGTCGGCGAAATCCGACAGACGCTGCTGGGCTTCCGGGGAAAGCTTGGAGCTGTCGACCGGAAACTTCACGGAATCGTCGGATAAAACCATGGAGTAGAGGAATTTGCCCTCCGCCAGCTTACCGGCGGCCGTGGCGCGGTCGAGCGCATCCTTGGTCGACTGGTCGAGCTGGCTGAGATGGGTCTGCTGCTGGTCTACCTGGCTTTGGGTGGCCTGCACCTTGGTATCCACAGCGGCTACGTGCTCGTTCACGTAATCTTTGGTTGCGCAACCGCCAAGGCTGACGGCGGTGGCAACCATTGCTGTGGCAAAGAAGACGGGTCTTATTCTCTGCATCGATATTCCCTTTCGTCGCCCCCGCGACACCCGACGTCAGGCTGCTCACACAGTATGGCGGAATTTGGGATTTATAAGGGCGAAGCTGGTGCAGAAAGATTGCCTGGCGTATCGCATCCGCACACAATCCCGTCATGATCGTCGCCAGCCTTCCCATCGTCTTCAGCCTGATGGCGATCGCGGCCTTTGCCGCCCTGGGCGCCAGGCGCATCCATATCCCGGAATCCATTCTTCTGGTGCTGGTGGGGCTGGCGATCAGCTTCCTGCCCGGCATGCCCCGCATCGAACTGGACCCCCAACTGGTCCTGAGCCTGTTTTTGCCACCGCTGCTCTATCGCGCCGGGGTCAATATGAGCTGGCGCGGTTTTCGCGCCAACCTGTGGCCGATCCTGTTCCTGGCGGTGGGACTGGTGATCTTCACCGCCGTCACGGTGGCGGAGGTATCGCATTATCTGCTGGGCCTGCCGCTGGCGGTGGGCTTCGTGCTGGGCGCGGTGGTGTCGCCGCCCGATGCGGTGGCGCCCATGGCGATCGCGCGCCGCTTTGTTCTGCCCAGCCGGGTGCTGACCGTGCTGGAAGGCGAAGGCCTGGTAAACGACGCCACGGCGCTGATCCTGTTCAGCTTCGCCATCGCCGCCGTCACCGAAGGCAAGCATTTCCTGTTCGCCGAAGCCGGCGGCGAGTTTCTCGCCATCGTGCTGGGGGAAATCGCCTGGGGCCTGTTCATCGGCTGGGGCGGGATGGCGCTGCGCCGTTGGGCCAACGATCCCAGAGTGGAGATGGTGTTCGCACTGCTCACGCCCTTCGCCGCTTTCTGGATTCCGGAGTCGCTGGGCGGATCGGGCGTGCTGGCGACCGTGGTCTGCGGCTTGTTCGTAAGCTGGAACGGACCGCGTTTCATTTCGCCGGCGACCCGGCTTCAGGGCTTTTTCGTCTGGGACCTGGTGGTCTATCTGGTGGAAAGCATCGTCTTCCTGCTGACCGGCCTGCAGGCCCGTGTGGTGGCCGATACGCTGGACCTGACGGAGTGGGAAAGGCTGGCCGCATCCTGCGCCGCGGTCTGTGTGGTGATCATCGCGGTGCGCTTCATCTGGGTTTATCTGGCGACCTATCTGCCGCGCTGGCTGTTTCCGGCCTGGGCGCGCCGGGACCCAATCCCGCCCGCGAAAGGCACCTTCGTCGTCGCCTTCACCGGCATTCGCGGCGTGGTGTCGCTGGCGGCGGCCCTTTCCATACCGATGCAAGCCGGCGGCGCGGGTTTTCCCGATCGCGGACTGGTGCTGCTGGTCACCTTCGCGGTGATCCTGGTGACCCTGGTGGGGCAGGGCTTCACCTTGCCCCTGGTGATTTCCTGGCTGGGCATCGCCGAATACGGCCAGAAGGAAGCCGATTCCGACAAGCGGCGGGAAATCGCCGCCCGGCTTGCCAGCATTGACGCGGCGCTGGCGCGGCTGGACAAGCTGGAAGGTGCGGTGGCGGCGCCCGATGCGGCCCGCGCACTGCGGCGGCGCAACGAAGACCGCCGCGCCTATTTCGTCGCCGCCTGCAGCGACGTCGCCCATGGCGACATCTCCAACGCCTCGGCGGCGCTGCAACTGCAATTCCTGGATGCCGAGCGCAGCAGCATCGCCGACCTCTACGCCCGGAGCGAGATCAATGACGAAGCCCGCCGCCGCATCGAGCGTGAGCTGGATCTGGAGGATTCCCGCATCCGGCATGCTGCCGAAAGCGGTGCAGCGCGAACGCTTTAATGGAATTCGAGCGCCGCATTTCGCGGCGCGACCCTCCGCATCCGACAACTTCCTTCCCCCTTCGGGCGAAGCCCAGGAAGGGGGAAGGTGTCGCAGCGAGGTGTTTGCTTGCAAACCCGAGCTGCGACGGATGGGGGTAAACAAATTAAAGAGGCTTTTTCCAGACCAGCATCTTGCTGGTCATGATCTGCACCGCTTCGCCCTTCTGGTTCCGGGTTTCGCTTTTGAGCGTGATCATGCCGCGCTCGGGTTTGGACCGCGACGGCGCCACCGCCAGCACCTCGCTTTCCACCTGCAGCACATCATCGGGGCGGGTGGGACGCGGCCAGGAAAGTTCGCAGCCCGCGCCGATCAATCCACCGGCGATGGGCATGCCGCTTTTGACCAGAAGCGACATGGTGATGGCGGCGGTGTGCCAGCCGCTGGCGGCCAGGCCGTGGAAAAACGTCGCCCCGGCCGCCACCTCGTCGGTGTGAAAGGGCTGGGGATCGAAGCGGGAGGCGAAGGCCTTGATCTGTTCGGCGTCCATCGCGTGGGTCGCGCTCAGAAAGCGCTGACACACCGCGAAGTCTTCCAGATAGAGCTCGGCCATAACGTCTTTATAGCGGCCGTTGCCCTGGCCCGCCTCCCCTTCGCGCGCATGGCGCGCATGAAGGGGAGGTGCCCGTAGCACCGATCTGGTGCGAAGGGCGGAGGGGTCAGGCGATAAGCTTCTTTGCCACCTGTGCGACGCGCTTGCCCTGGAAGCGGGCGACCGCCAGTTCGGCTTCCGTGGGGCCCGAGGGCGGATTGCCGGAAACCAGCGTCGCGCCATAGGGCGAGCCCGCGCCGGCAAACATCGCGCCATCGGCGTAGCCGGTCGGCACAATGATGAAGCCCAGATGGGCCAGCGGCGCCCACAGGGACAGCACGGTGGTTTCATTGCCGCCATGTGGCTGGGAGGAACCGGCAAAGACCGAACCCGCCTTGCCGTTGAGCTTGCCCTGGAACCACAAACCGCCCAGGCCATCGATATAGGCCTTCAGTTCCGAGGAGACGCTGCCGAAGCGGGTGGGGGTGCCGAAGACCACCGCATCGGCCCATTCCGCATCTTCCGGCGTAGGGGCCGGATAGCGGGCGTTCATCGCCTCCGCACTCTCTTTCCAGCCCGGCACGGTGCTCATGATGTCATGGCCGATCAGCTCGCGCGCCCGGGCCAGGCGTACCTCGGCGCCCTCCGCCTCTGCGCCCTCGGCCACGGCCCGGGCCAGCTTCTCGATCGTGCCGGTGCGGGAATAGAACGGGATGAAAACTTTGGGGGCGGCCATGGGAATCTCCTGGGTTCAAATTTGGAGCGCAACATGGGTGTGTGGCTTTGTTCTGGAAACCGGGATAATTTCGATCTGATCGTTCGAGAAAGTTGAATAGTTGGACCCCAGAGCCCCCACCCTGGACCAGATCGCGGTCTTTCTGGCGATTGTGGAGACCGGCAGCTTTGCCGCCGCCGCCCGCAAGCTGGGTCGCGCCAATTCGGTGATCAGCTATGCCGTCGCCAATCTGGAGGGCCAGCTGGGGGTCACTCTGTTCGCCCGCTCCGGCACGGCACGGCCCAAGCTGACCGACGCGGGCCGCGCCATCCTGGCGGACTCCCGCGGTCTCGCCATCGCACTGGACGGGTTGCTGGCCAAGGCGCGCGGCCTGACCTCGGGCCTGGAGGCGGAGGTCTCGCTGGTGGTGGATGTGATGTGGCCGGCCAAGAAACTGGTTCGGGCGCTGGACGAATTTCGCAAGCGCTACGGCACGGTCGCGCTGCGGCTGCGGGTCGAGGCGCTGGGCGCGGTGACCCAGGCGGTGATGGACGGTTCGGCAGTCTTTGGCATCAGCGGTCCCCTGCCCTTCGCCAGCGATCTTCTGGCACGCGGGCCAGCGGGCTCGGTAAAGTTGCTGGCGGTGGCCGCACCCGACCATCCCCTGGCGCTGCTGCACATACCCATCACCGCGGCCCTGGCGCGCGATCATGTTCAGCTGGTGCTGACCGACCGTTCGTCGCTGACCGACGGCCGCGATTTCGGCGTGATGTCGGTGAAAACCTGGCGGCTGGCCGATCTGGGCGCCAAGCATGCCCTGCTGTTGGCGGGCATGGGCTGGGGCAACATGCCCAAGCCGATGGTGAGCGATGACCTGAAGCGGGGACGGCTGGTGGAGCTTCAGATCGAGACATCCAGCGAACAGGTCTATCCCTTTCACACCGTTCATCGCAGCGACACGCCGCCCGGCCCGGCCGCATCCTGGTTGATGGAGCGGCTGGCGCTCGCCACCCAATAGCGATCGTCCTTCCAAAGAAATCTGGCGAGAAAATGCAGCGCGGAACAAACGCAACGCTCGCGCATTGGCGCGAAGACGCGTAGAGTTTTTTTGTCAGACAGCAAAACCATGGAGTGAATGACATGGCAGCGAAGAAAAAGAAGAAGGCGAAGGCGGCCAAGCCCGCCAAAGCCAAGAAAGTCAAAAAGGCCTCGGCCAAGAAATCCAAGGCCAAGAAGGCACCCACCAAGAAAGCCAAGAAGTCGGCGAAGAAGACCGTGAAGGCTGCCGTCAAGAAGGCCCCGGCCAAGAAAGCCCCGGCAAAGAAAGCCAAGGCCAAGAAGGCGCCGGTCAAGAAGAAGAAGCAGATCGTGGGCGAAGGCGATTACGCCGCCTCGAAGAGCTTCGATAAAGACCAGTCCAGCTTTGTCGAGAAGAACAAGGCCAAGATTCCCGCCATGGGTCTTGCGGCCGAAAAGGCCCTGGAAGGCCCGGAAGGCGATTCCCTGCGCGAAGCCGAAGCCGCTGCGGCGGCCAGGTCCCGCGACAACTTCTGACGTTTCGGACATGAAAAACGCCGCGGCCTTTACGGACCGCGGCGTTTCTCTTTGGCGCGTATGGCCGGTTACTTCGCGTCGGGCTTGAAGTCCAAAGCGCAGCCGTTCGTGCAGTAACGCAGACCCGTCGGCCCGGGCCCGTCGTTGAAGACATGGCCCAGATGGCCGCCGCACTTGGCGCAATTGAACTCGGTGCGCACCATGCCGTGGCTGGTATCGGTGGTGGTCGTCACCGCGCCGGGCAGGGTGTCCCAGAAACTGGGCCAGCCGGTGCCGCTCTCGAACTTGGTCTTGGCGTCGAACAGTTCGGCGCCGCAGCCGGCGCATTGGAATTCGCCGGGGCGCTTTTCGTGGTTGAGGGGGCTGGAACCGGGGCGTTCAGTGCCGCGCTCGCGCAGGACGCGGTGCTGTTCGGGGGTGAGGGTACGGTCTGTCATGGCTTGTTCCTTTCCATCCTCAATACGCCGGAAATCTCCAAAAGTTACGGGTTGGACGCGACCACCATCGCCAGCATGCCGCTGAGCCGGCCGGTGTTGCCGAAAGCGAAACCGGCGTCATAGATCACATCATCCACCTTCCAGCCCTGGGGGGTATTGACCAGAAGAACGGTGTCGGCCCAGTTGGCGGGCTTTCCCCTGGATCCGGCAGTCGCCGGCGGCACGTAGCTCAGCGCCACGCTGCAACGGGCTGTTTTGGTGTCGGCCTGGCAGGCGCCAACCTTCCAGGCGCTGGCGCCTTCAAACAGCGAGGAGAAAATATCGCCTTCCAGCACCGGTGGCACCGCGTTTCTCACCTTTGCGGTCAGCCGTGCCTGGGCCTGGGCCGCATCCGCCAACTGTTTGTTGAGGCGGGGACTGAGGACGGACTGGTACCTGAGCCGTCCGGTGGCGTCGGGGATACCACCGCCTTCCGCGCGCTGGCCGTTATAGACATCGTAAAAGGCGCTCACCGCCGCGGTGGGATCGCCCGCCGCAAAGGCGGGCACCGCCAGCAACAGAAATGCCAGGATGAGGCGGCGCATCAGCGGGACTTGAGGCTGTCGCGGATGTCGCGCAGCAGCAGAACCTCTTCCGAGGGCGGAGGTGCGGCTTCGGTGGCGGGCGGGGGCGGCGCCACCAGCTTGTTGAGCTGGCGCAGCAGCATGAACAGGACAAAGGCCACGATCACAAAATTGATCACGGCGTTGATGAAGATGCCGTAATTGATGGTGACATCCTTGGCGGCCTTGGCAGCGGCCAGCGTGTCCACCGCCCGGTTGCCTTTCAACACGAAGAAGAAGTTGGAGAAATCCACCCCGCCCACGGCCAGGCCGATGGGCGGCATCAGCACGTCATTGACCAGGGAGGTGATGATGCCGGTGAAGGAGGCGCCGATGATCACGCCGACCGCAAGGTCCACGACATTGCCGCGCACGGCGAACTTCTTGAATTCGGTAAGCAAGGACATGGGCGACAGCCACCTTTCTGAACCCGGGCCGGCAGGCTAATCGGGCGCAAGGCCCGCAACAAGGCGGCGCGGGATGGAGAGATAGATCACCGCCAGCACAAGGCCGGCCAGGGCGCCGAGGGCGTTGGCGAAGAAATCGTCCCATTCGGCGTCGCGGCCGACAAAGGATTGCAGGATCTCCAGCGCCCCGCCCAGGGCCACCACCGCGATAAAGACAAAGACCAGCGAACGCCTGAGGCCCCAGCCCAGCGACGCCAGCAGGGTCAGACCGAAATAGGCGATGAAATGTTCCGCCTTGTCCCACAACAAAGCGGCGGCCTTGGGCGGATGCGGCGTCAGCTCGCCCCAGGCAACCACCGCCAGGGCAGGCCAGAACAGCCAGGCCCCCGCGCGCCGGACTTTGGGAAGGAAAATGCCGTGAAAGAAGATCATGGCCGCCAGCTAACACAGAACGGCAGGCCAAAATATGACGCGCGCCGACACGAAAGCTTTATGGACGGCGCCGTCAGGCCAGCATGCTGCCGGCCATCGCCACCGCGGGCAAGGACAGGCGGGAGCTCAATCCCAGATGGGTGGACTGGATCTGCAATTCGCCCCCCACCTCCGCCGCCAGGCTGCGCATCACCTTGAAGCCCATGCCGCCGGACTGTGCGGGATCGAAACCTTCCGGCAGACCCACGCCATCGTCGCTGATGGTCAGGACCAGCCTGCCGTCGCCGGAGACAGAACAATCCACCAGCATGATCAGCGGTACGCCGCTGGGATGGGCATACTTCATCGCATTGATGAAGATCTCGCACAGCACCAGCACGATGGGCTGGACATGGCGCATCTGCACGATGCAGTCGCTGCCGGTGTGCATCACCTTGACCGACTGTTCCGACGAGGAAAATGCCGCCACCAGCGCATCGGTGACGTCGCGCAGATGCGGTTTCAGGCTGATGACGCCCTCGCTGCCGGCACGGGCGAGAAGGCGATGAAGCTGGCTGATGGTGTTGATGCGCGCGGCGACGCCGTCGAGCAGATGGCGAACCTCGGCATTGCTGAGGTTTTCGGTACTGCGCTTCACCGTGGCCGCCTGCATGCGCACCATGCTGACCAGTACGCTCAGGCTGTTGGCGATACGGTGATTGGCTTCCGCCACCAGATCGGTGGCGCCAGGGCTTGTTTCGGGGAGGGACCAGGTCGTGAGGATGGCATCCATGGGATCATCCTCCTTTCTAAGGTCCACCATGCGCCCGTCTTCCCGGCTTGTAAATAAAATAAATGATGTATTTCAATAGGTTAAGTGAGTAACCGACTGGTTTGGTACAGAGTTCGGTCTTGTCAGAAGGAACTAAAGGTTCCTAGAGTTGGTTCTATTAGCGAAAGCCTGTGAATGAGTAAGTCGCTCATTTTCAGACATTTCCGCTAAGTCTTTGGAAATAAAGAGGCTAAGGGTCTGTCATGAATGATTTGGCGCGCGGTGAGCGGCTTCAGATCATGCTCACCAAGGAAGAATTGGACGCCTTGGACAACTGGCGCTTCAACAAGCGTATGCCCAGCCGGGCTGCGGCCATCCGCGAGCTTTTGAAGCGCGGCCTGGCGGCGGAAGGCTTCGCTATGGCCGACGGCGACAAGAAATCCCAGGATTTTGGGGTTACCGGCAAGCAGGCCGCATCCTCCGGCCACGGCCAGCAGGGATCCGACGGATCGCCGGAATAGCCAATCCCAATTGACCAATTGAGTCTTGCGCAAGGCCGCCGCCCCTTATAGAAGGCGCGGCTCTTGGGCAGCCCGGCCGGACATGCCGTGGCAGCCCCAAATGCGACCCCCGTGCGCCGACCTGCACAACCAACCCAGGGGGACCGGAGTCATCCGGCAGCCGTGAAGGATAGCAAAATGTCCAAGATGAAGACTAAGTCGGGCGCCAAAAAGCGCTTCAAGATCACAGCCAAAGGCAAGATCAAGACCCACCAGGTCGGCAAGCGTCACCGTTTGATCAACAATTCGCCGGCGCGCACCCGCGACCTGCGTGGCATGGACACCCTGTCGGAGTCCGAAACCCGGCGCGTGAAGCGCTGGATGCCCTATGGCGGAGGTATCTGATCCATGAGCCGTTCACCCCGCTCCGTCGCCAGCCACGCCCGCCGCAAGAAGGTCTTCAAGCAGACCAAGGGCATGCGCGGCCGCCGCAAGAACAACATCACCACGGCCAATGCCGCAGCCGACAAGTCCCTGCAGCACAACTATATCGGCCGCAAGGAGCGCAAGCGTAACTTCCGCGCTTTGTGGATCCAGCGCATCAACGCCGCCGTGCGCGAGCATGGCATCACCTACAGCCGATTTATCGCCGGGCTCGCCGGCGCCGGTATCGAGATCGACCGCAAGGTTCTGTCCGATCTGGCGATCCACGAGCCCGTTGCGTTCAAGGCTCTGGTGGATCAGGCGTCGAAGGCCTAAAGCGACTCCACCGGAGCGTCGGCGGGGCTTTGCTCCGCCGGTCATTCCCATCCGGAGTTTGCATGACCGATATCGCCGCTCTTCAGTCCGAGATACTGGCCGCTGTCGCCAGCGCCGCCAATGAGGCCGCGCTGGAAGCCGTGCGCGTGGCCGCACTTGGCAAGAAGGGATCGGTCAGCGCGCTTCTCGCCACCATGGGAAGCCTGACGCCCGACGAGCGCAAACTTCAGGGTCCCAAGTTCAACGGGTTGAAAGAGGCCGTCACCGAAGCCATCGCCGCGCGCAAAGTCGCGCTGGCGGATGCGGCGTTGGAGCAGCGCCTCAAGTCCGAGACCCTGGACGTCACCCTGCCCGCGCGCCCTGAGAACACCGGCACGGTGCATCCCATCAGCCAGGTGCTGGAAGAAGTCGTCGCGATCTTCGCCGACCTGGGTTTTGGCGTCGCCGAAGGCCCGGATGTGGAATATGACGATTACAACTTCACCAAGCTGAACATCCCGCCCGACCATCCGGCGCGGCAGATGCAGGACACTTTCTACGTCGCGCCACAGGTCGACGGCTCATCCCACGTGCTGCGCACCCACACCTCTCCGGTGCAAGTGCGGGTGATGCTGAAGCAGAAGCCGCCCATCCGCGTGATCTCGCCCGGCCGCACCTATCGGGTGGACAGCGACGCCACCCACTCGCCCATGTTCCATCAGGTCGAGGCGCTGGTGGTGGATGAAGGCATTCATCTTGGCCATCTGAAATGGACGGTGGAGCAGTTCTGCAGGGCCTTTTTCGAGATCGACAAGATCGAGCTGCGTGCCCGCCCCAGCTTTTTTCCTTTCACCGAACCCTCGCTGGAATGGGACATGCGTTGCGACCGCAGCGTGCCGGGCAAGATCACCTTCGGCACCGGCAATGACTGGCTGGAGCTGGGCGGCTCGGGCATGGTTCATCGCAAGGTGCTGGAGAATTGCGGCATCGATTCCAGCAAATATCAGGGCTTTGCCTTCGGCTTCGGCCTGGACCGGATGGCGATGCTGAAATACGGCATGCCCGATATCCGCAGCTTCTTTGAATCCGACCTGCGCTGGCTGAAGCATTACGGTTTTGCCGCGCTGGATATTCCCACGCTTGATGGTGGGCTCTCGAAATGAAGTTCACACTTTCCTGGCTGAAAGAGCATCTGGACACCGATGCGAGCCCGAGCGAAATCGCCGCGCGCCTGACCGCCATCGGCCTGGAAGTGGAAAGCATCACCGATCCGGGCGCTGGGCTAAAGGATTTCATCGTCGGCGAGAAGCATCCCAATGCCGACAAGCTGCGGCTGTGCGAGGTCAGCGACGGCAAGGACACGCTGCAGATCGTCTGCGGCGCCCCGAATGCGCGTGCCGGCATCAAAGTGGTGCTGGCTCGGCCCGGCACGGTGATCCCGGCCACCGGCGAAGCCTTGAAACTGGGCACTATCCGCGGCGTGGAATCGCGCGGCATGATGTGCAGCGCCCGCGAACTTTTGCTGGGCGAAGACCATGACGGCATCATCGAGCTGAAGCCCGGCGCGAAAGCCGGCGCGCCCGTGATGGCGGCGCTGGTGGAGGCGGGCCTGTTGGCCAACGATCCGTTGTTCGATGTCTCCATCACCCCCAATCGCGGCGACGCGGCCAGCGTGTTCGGCATCGCCCGCGATCTGGCGGCCAGCGGGCTCGGCACCTTGAAGACCGAGAAGGTCACGCCAGTGGCGGGCAAGTTTCCCTCGCCCAAAAAGATCAGCCTCGACTTTTCGCCTGAGAACAAGAACGCCTGTCCCATCTTTGCCGGCCGGCTGATCCGCGGCGTCAAGAATGGCCCAGCGCCCAAATGGGTGCAGGATCGCTTGAAGTCGGTAGGGATGAAATCCATTTCCGCGCTCGTAGATGCCACCAACCTGATCAGCCAGGATCGCGGCCGCCCGCTGCATGTGTTCGACGCCGACAAACTGTCGGGCAATCTGCATGCCCGCATGGCCAACGACCATGAGCAGGTCTATGCCCTGGACGACAAGACCTATGTCCTGGACACGGACACCATCGTCATCGCCGACGACAGCTATGCCCGCGGTATCGCCGGCATCATGGGCGGCATGGACACCGGCAGCTTTGAGGACACCAAGAATGTCTTCATCGAATCCGCCTGGTTCGATCCGGCGCGCATCGCGCGCGCAGGCCGCAAGCAGGGCATAATTTCCGACGCGCGTTATCGTTTCGAACGCGGCGTGGACCCGCAGTTTGTCCTGCCAGGCTTGGAGCTTTGTACCCGGCTGATCCTGGAATGGTGCGGCGGCGAAGCCTCCGATGTGGTGATTGCCGGCGAACTGCCGCCGCCGCACAAGCCCATCCTGTTCGATGCCACATCGGTCGAAAAGCTGGGCGGCATCGCCGTGCCGCGCGAGAAGATCATCGCCATCCTGGAAGACCTGGGCTTTGTGGTTGAAGACCACGGTATCTTGCACATCACCCCACCCAGCTGGCGCCATGATGTGGACGGTCCCGCCGACCTGGTGGAAGAAGTCGTCCGCATCCATGGCCTTTCCGATGTACCGTCGGTGGCGCTTCCCCGCGTCGATGGCGTGGCCGCACCCGTGCTGTCCAAGGCCCAGCGCCGTACCCGCACCGCGCGCCGGGCGCTTGCCGCGCGCGGCTTCAATGAATGTGTGAGCTTTTCCTTCATCGCCCGTTACGACGCCACATTGTTCGGCGGCGGCGATGAGGCGCGTCAGCTTTCCAACCCCATCGCCTCCGACCTTGATGCCCTGCGCCCGTCGGTGCTGCCGTCCTTGCTGGCGGCGGCGGCGCGCAATGCCGCGCGCGGCTTTTCCAATCTGCAGCTGTTCGAGATCGGCGCGGCTTTCGACAGCGGCATGCCGGAAGCGCAAAAGACAGTCGCCGCCGCGATCCGCACCGGCCACCCCGAGCGGCACTGGCAGAAGAGCGACGAAAGCACCGGCCTGTTCGTGGTGAAAGCCGATCTGCTGGCCGCACTGGAAGCCATCACCGGCGCGCCCATGTCGGCGCCGATCACGCAAGGGAGCCAAAGCTGGTATCACCCGGGCCGCAGCGGCACCATTGCCATGGGCCCTAAGGTGATCGCCCAGTTTGGCGAGCTGCATCCCAAGATTCTGGCCGCTTTCGACATCAAGGTGCCTGCGGCCGGGTTCGAAATCTTTCTCGATGCGATCCCTGACGCCAAAGCGAAGGGCAAGGCCAAACCGCTGTTCCAACCCTCGCCCTTCCAGGCGATCGAGCGCGACTTCGCCTTTGTGGTGGATGCCAAGGTCGCCGCCGGCGAGATCGTCAAGGCGGTGAAGCTGGCCGACCGCACCCTGATCGAGCAGGTCACGGTCTTCGACGTCTATGAAGGCAAGGGCGTGCCGGAAGGTCAGAAGTCCATCGCGGTTGCGGTGCGCATCCAGCCCAAGGACGCCACCCTGACCGAGGCCGAAATCGAAGCCCTGGCACAGAAGATCGTGGCCGGTGCGCTCAAGCTGGGCGCGACCCTGCGCGGCTGATCCTGATTGTCATTCCCGCGAACGCGGGAATCCAACTTCGCGCAACCGTCGCTGGACAGAAAGTTGGGCTCCCGCTTTCGCGGGAGTGACAAGACAGATCAAGCGAATTTCAACAGGCCCGGCTCGACACCGATTTCCGAGGCCAGCTTCTCGAACTCCGCTTTGGCACGGGGGTTAGAACGCTGGTGGCGCTCGGCAAAGATCATCTCGTTCTTCTGGGTATGCTCAAAGCCGGTGAATTCGGTCACTCGCACCTTGTAGCCATGGGCCTCCAGATAAAGCCCCCGCAGCACATTGGTCAGATGGGCGCCGAATTCACGGCGGTGCAGGCCGTGCCGCCATAGCTGGTCCAGCGGCCCCTTGGCATCGTCCAACGCACGCGCCACTTCCGCCTGACAACAGGGCACCAGCGCCACGAATTTCGCCTCGTGCTTCAACGCAAACAGAATGGCCTCGTCGGTCGCGGTGTCGCAGGCATGCAGCGCGGTGACGATATCCACCGCGCTCACTTCGGATTCCGCGATCGCCCCTTCGACAAAGCGCATGCGGTCAAAGCCGCTTTCCTCGGCAATCTTCTGCGCTGTCTTGATCAGCTCGGCGCGCGCTTCCACCGCGATCACCTGGCCGCGCCCCGCCGGCGCGAAATAGAGATCATAGAGAATAAAGCCCAGATAGGATTTGCCGGCGCCCAGATCGGCCAGCACCGGCTGGTCTTTTTCAGCCAGCATCGCGTCGATGGCAGGCTTTATCAGCTGCGCCAGATGCTGCACCTGTTTCAGCTTGCGCCGGGAATCCGCATTCAGCCCGCCATTGTGGGTGAGGATGTGCAACGCCTTCAGCAGCGGCACCGATTGACCCGGCCACAGCTCCGCGATCTGACTCTTGTCGCTTTCGCCTGCGCGCTTTGCATTCTTCATTTCGACCAGCCGGAAAAGACATTGGCGATGCCGTAATAATAGTTATAGGCCCGGATCGCCCAGTAATTCATCTGCGCCCATTGTTTCGGCGGCGTCAGGTCGTCCCAGTCGGGCGACAAGGTCTTCTCGATCTGGTTGGCCATATAGATGCGCCGCCGCCCCTGCCAGTAGTGCAGGAATGTGTCGCGTACTTCTGCGATGGGGATCTGGCTCAGCCGCGCCACCTCGCTGATGGCGAACTGCTCGACCGTAGAGAATTTGCGCGCCCGCCCGATCAGGGCGTCAATGAAGGCCAAGGTGTCTTCCATCAGCGGTATATGCGCCTGCGTCACCCCGATCAGGCCGGAATTGAACATCCAGCTGTTGGCGGTGTCGTAGTGATAGGCGCCCCGGTGCGGCAGGCGGGTGCGAAAGCCCCGAAGCGGCGGAAAAGGGTTGCGCAGCTCGAACCGGTTCATCACCACCGCCGTCTTGGTCACCGACCAGATTTCCTGGGGCGCCAGCTTGGCCGAAACCTCGGCATGGAAGCCCGGCCTGACGATGGAGTCGCTGTCCAGAAAGCACACCGGGGCATCGAACCGCTTCAGGGCATACAGCACCGCCGCCGGCTTGATGCGGTGATGGTAAAGCCCCTGCCCCGACCAGGCTTGCGTCTGGGCGGCGATGTCCACCACCTCGACCGGCCAGTTGGCATAGACGGTGGGTGCGTCGGTATAGACCACGATACGGGCGTCCGCTTCCGGGCCCAGCGCCTGGCGCAGCGAAATCAGGCTGTATTTCAGCTCCCGCCGGTATTTCGGCTGGCCGCCGTAATCGAGATAGAGATAGTGCAACATCGTGCGGCGTTATAAGGCATTTGCGTGGGGTGCGCGCCTGCTAGGATTTCTGGTGGATTTCCGGAGCTTGGTCATGCGCTGGCTTCTTGCTGCCGTCCTTTTGCTGAGCCTTGGCGCCATTGCCAACGCCGCGCCCTCGGCCGTGACCGCCGATCCGCCAGCGGACAAGGCCCATCCCGCCGCCTTGGCCTATGTCTCTATTCCCAGTCACGGCTCGCTGATGAACGGCGTGCTTTACACCGCCGCCGGTGCGGGACCGCATCCGGCGGTGATGCTGTTTCATGGCTTTCCCGGCAATGAGCAGAATCTGGACCTGGCCCAGGCCATCCGCCGCGCCGGCTTTGACGTCCTGACCATGCATTACCGCGGCGCCTGGGGCAGCCCGGGCAGCTTTTCCTTCGCCCATGCCCTGGAGGACAGCGACGCGGCCCTGGCGTTTCTCAGAGCCAATGCCGACAAATTCCACATCGACGCCAGGCGCATCTTTGTCGCCGGTCACAGCATGGGCGGCTGGATGGCGATCAGCGCCGCCGCCCATGACCCGGCCGTTGCCGGGGTCATTTTGATCTCCGCCGCCGATATGGGCCTGTCGGGGACGCGGTTTCATGATCCCGCCGTGCGCCAAAAGGCGATGGACGGCGAATTCCGCAACGACGCGATCCCGCTGGCGGGGACCACCGCCGATGCCCTGATGGACGAACTGGCGGCCCATGGCGCGGAATGGGACTTTCTGGGCTTGGCGCCAGCGCTGAAAACCCGTCCCGTACTGGAGGTCACCTCCGACGACGGCCTGGCGCCCAATAATGCCCGGTTTGCGGCGGCGTTGCGCACGGCCGGCGGCGCGGTGAGCGAAATCCATTTTCCCACGGACCATTCCTATTCCGACCACCGGATCGCGCTGGAATCGGCGGTTCTGGACTGGCTGACCAAACGCTGAAATGGGCGCTGAAAAGCCCTGTTGTGCCGGGGGGTTTGGGCCTGCTAACACCCCCGGCAAATGCCAGACCTGTCCAAAATCCGCAATTTCTCCATCGTCGCCCATATCGACCATGGCAAATCCACCCTGGCCGACCGGCTGATCCAGTTCACCGGCACGGTCGCCGCCCGCGACATGACCAACCAGATCCTGGATTCGATGGATATCGAGCGGGAGCGCGGCATCACCATCAAGGCCCAGACCGTGCGGCTGGAATACAAGGCCCAGGATGGCGAGACCTATATCCTGAACCTGATGGACACGCCGGGCCATGTGGACTTCGGCTATGAGGTTTCGCGCTGCCTGGCCGCCTGCGAAGGCGCGCTGCTGGTGGTGGATGCGAGCCAGGGGGTGGAAGCCCAGACCCTGGCCAATGTCTATCAGGCGATCGATGCCGGGCTGGAGATCGTGCCGGTCTTGAACAAGATCGACCTGCCCGCGGCCGAGCCCGAACGGGTCAAGCAGCAGATCGAGGATGTGATCGGCATTGACGCCTCCGACGCCGTGGCGATTTCGGCCAAGACCGGGCTGAACATCGACCAGGTGCTGGAAGCGGTGGTCAAGCGTCTGCCGCCGCCCAAGGGCACCCTGGATGCGCCGCTGAAGGCGCTGCTGATCGACAGTTATTACGACGCCTATCTGGGCGTGGTGGTGCTGGTGCGCATCATCGACGGTGAGCTGAAGAAGGGCCAGAAGATCCGCATGATGGCGGCCGACGCCGTCTATCAGGTCGAACAGATCGGCGTCTTCAAGCCCAAGAAGCTGGGCGTCGAAAAGCTGGGCCCCGGCGAAGTCGGCTATATCACTGCCCAGATCAAGCAGGTCGCCGATACCAAGGTGGGCGACACCATCACCGACGAGCGCAAGGGCACTGCCCACGCCCTGCCCGGCTTCAAGTCGGCACAGCAGGTGGTGTTCTGCGGCCTGTTCCCGGTGGATGCGGCCCAGTTCGAGGATTTGCGCGAGGCGCTGGGCAAGCTGCATCTGAACGACGCCAGCTTTACTTATGAAACCGAATCCAGCGCGGCGCTGGGTTTTGGCTTTCGCTGCGGCTTCTTAGGCTTGCTGCATCTGGAAATCGTGCGCGAGCGGCTGGAGCGGAAATTCAACCTGGA
>Ga0302314_10006524_pt1 | contig 21098 bp, 19 predicted proteins | sample III_Palsa_N2_3_FD_200533 | JGI IMG/M metagenome (GOLD analysis project Ga0302314, IMG submission 200533) | Peat permafrost microbial communities from Stordalen Mire near Abisko, Sweden - III_Palsa_N2_3 | ecosystem: Environmental > Terrestrial > Soil > Palsa > Peat permafrost | place: Sweden... | reverse complement strand
TGCGCGCGTCGCGCTACGGCGACGCGGAGGTTGCTTTGAAAGCGGCGCTTGCGCGTAGTCCCGACGATGCCATCGCAAGCGATGAGCTCGGAATCACGGAACGCAAGCTCGGCAAGTTCGCCGCGGCAGAGGCGGCTTATCAGCACGCGATTGCCGTCGAGCCGAATTACGCACCCGCGTATCTGAACTTGGGCGTACTGTACGATCTATATCTTGCGCAGCCACAAAAGGCGCTCGAGCAATTCGAGCATTACCTCACACTCGCGGGCGACAATAAGCAAGTCGCGGGGTGGGTGATTGAGCTGAAGAAGCGGGTGGGGGCACCGGCGGCGCCGGGTGCCGCGCCCGCGCCGAAGAAGGAGCCTGCATGAGCCAGCATCTACGATCGTTGACCCTGGTGCTCGCGGGACTCGCCGCGCCGTTCTGTGCTTACGCGCAAGCCGGCCAGGCACCCCCGGTGACATCTCCGACGAGCGGCTCGGCCTCCGGCGCCGCGCCCTCCAAGCCGTCCAACGCCCAGAGCGAGGCGGGTGAGCCGCGCGCCATGACCTCCTCCGAGGAGCCTGCCGCGCAGACAGCGCCGCCGGCTCAGGCGCCGCAGTCCAGACCCGCTCCGAGCCGCCCTGCGGCGGGCGCGGCGCCCGGCTCGCGCAGGACCACGGCAAACTCGGCGGGCGGCAAGCCCGCCGCCGCCGACCGCTTGGAATTGGGCACTGCGACCGTGACGGGTGACCGGGAACAGCCCAAAGTCATGTATATCGTTCCGTGGAAGAAGTCGGATATCGGCGACCTCTCCGGCAAACCCATGAATAGTCTGCTGGACGAGGCCCTGGCGCCCGTCGACCGCGACGAATTCAAACGGCAAGTGATGTATTACCAGGTCGTCAAGGCGGATGCGTCTCAAAATGGTGCAGCGAAGCCCCCGGCGGCGCAGGGTGAGAAGTAAGTCATAGCCGATTTTACGGAATCTGTTTGAATTCCAGGTCGCAGCGGGACCGTATTTTCTAGGAGCGCGAAGATGAATTTCATGAGTTCGGCAGTCAACTTCTTCAAGGACGGCGGGATATTTCTCTATCCGCTCGCCTTGATTTTCGTGGTGGGCGTATCGATCGCCATCGAGCGGTATGTGTACCTCACCCGCGAAACCATGCGCAATCGGAGCCTGTGGGAAAACCTCGTTCCCGCCTTGAGCGCCGGCAACTTCAAGCAAGTCGTGTCGCTCACGCAAAACTCCAAAGCCTCGATCGCCACGATCTTGAACTACGGCGTGGCCCGTGTGGCGAGCGCACGGCGCCGCGACGACATCGAGAAGGCGATGGACGAGAGCCTACTCGAGGTGATCCCGCGCATCGAGAAGCGCACGCACTATTTGTCGTCGCTCGCGAACGTGGGCCTGCTCATCGGCTTGTTGGGCACCATCACCGGCCTCATCGGCGCGTTCAGTGCGGTGGCCACGGCGAATCCCGCCGAGAAGGCGAGCCTCCTCGCGGCCGCCATCTCGGTCGCCATGAACAACACAGCTTCGGGCCTGTTCGTCGCCATTACGCTGTTGCTCGCGCACATGTTCCTCGAGTCGAAGACCACGAACATGATCGACAGCCTGGAAATCGCGTCGGTCAAGTTCTTGAACTCGATCACCGAGCGCCAGCACGACGCGCCGGTACCGCAGGCCCCGCCCGCCTCGCAGAGTCGCGCTCCCGCCGCGGCCCGCGGCTCGGTCTGAAGGAACGGAAACAAGCGCTCAGTCGAACGGTGCGATAACTCATGAAGTCCAAGTCCGCGAGCATGGTCCGTCGCAATCACGCCCGCTATCACTCGGGGCGTGACGATCTGAACATCGTGCCGATGATCGACATGATGGTGATCCTGGTGTTCTTTTTGATTTTCACGGCGGTGTTCTCCAAGACCAACATCCTGCAGCTCAACCTGCCGGCGAACGCGAGCGCCGCTCCGCTCGATCTGCCGAAGGGACTCAAGCTCGAGGTCATCATTCGGCCCAACGACCTGGTGGTGAACGACCGCAACTCGGGTCCGCTCAAGGTGCTGGACAATACCCAGAGCGGCTACGATCTCGACGGCCTCTCGGAGTACATGCGGCGGGTCAAGGCGACCTATCCGCAGATGACCGACGCGACCGTATTGCCCGGCCCGAACGTCTCTTACGACACGCTGGTGCAAGTCATGGACACCGTGCGCGTGTATCAATTGCCGGTAGCGCCTTTCTCCAAGGCCGAGCTCTTTCCCGACATCGCCATCGGAGATGCGCCGCCATGAGCGCACGCCGCAACGCCCGTCATCGCAAGCGCCACCATGGCGCGAGCCATTTCGCGCTCATTCCGTTCATCGACATGATGACCATTCTGGTGGTGTTCCTGCTCGCGCACACCGCGGATGTCGACATCCTGCCGAACACCAAGAACATCTCGATCCCGCAGTCGCTGTCGGATCGCAAGCCGAGCGCCGCGGTGGTCGTCATGGTGACCAAGGATTCGGTGTATGTGGACGGCCAGCCGGTCGGCACGGTTGCGCAGGTGGTCGCCAACGCGGGGCCGGTTTTCCAGCCGCTCAAGGCCGCATTGATGGCGCAGAACGACAAAGTCCTCGCCGGCGCGCAGAAAGTCGAGGTCGCCAAGCGCGAGGTCACCATCATGGGCGACAAGGACATTCCGTACAGTGTGCTCAAGAGAATCATGCTGACGTGCAGCGATGCCGAATACGGCAAGGTGTCGTTCGCCGTGGTCGAGCGCGAGAGGGCTCATAGCTAGCATGGCTACCGCAGCAAATTCCGCTCAACGTCCGGCGACGCCCGGACTCCCGCCGTACTATCGCCGCTACGAGCTGCCTTGGTCGCCGTCCGAGGAAATGGAGCTGCGGTTTCGCCGTATCCTGCGAAACCTTCTCATCGTGCTGGCGATCTTGGCGGTGATCATACCGTTCCTGCATCGCACGGAGCGCGTGGTCAACACGGATTCGCTGCCCGAGCGCGTGGTGCAACTCGTGCAGGAGCCGCCGCCGCCCCCGCCGCCGCCGCCTCCTCCGAAGCCCGAACCGCAGAAGCCGGTCGCGAAGGCGCCGCCCACGCCCAAACCCGTGGCGCCGGTGGATGCCCGCGTCAAGGCTTCGCAGAGCGGACTGCTCGCGAGCATGGACGATCTGGCCGCGCTGCGCGACATGAATCTCGACAAGCTGGCGAAGAACCAGCCGAAGACCACCGACCCCGGCGACGTCACGCAGGTGTCGCGCTCGCTCATTCTCTCCAAGGCGGGCGGCACCAGCGGCGGCATCAGCGCGCCGCAAAGCTCCGGTCTCGCGTCGGGCGGCGGCTCGCTCAACGGCTATCACGCCGGCGAGGTGAAGGGTCCAACGCTCGCGACGGGAAATCAGGGCGCAGGCGCGACGCGCGGCGGCGGCAGCGGTAAAGCCTCGCGCAGCGCCGATGAGATCGCGCTCGTGTTCACGCGCAACAAAGGCGCAATCGATGCGATGTACGCCCGCGCGCTGCGCGACAATCCGGCTCTGCAAGGCAAGGTGGTGCTCGAGATCACGATCGCGCCGAGCGGCGAGATCACGGCGGCCCGCATCGTCTCGAGCGACCTGAATGACCCCGAGTTCGAGTCGAAGTTGCTCGCGCGCGTGAAACTGTTCAGGTTCGACGCCAAGGATGTCGCGACCTTGACCGCCACCAAGCCCATCGATTTCTTCCCCGCCGGATGAACATTCAATCCGAAATCGAGTTCTTCAGCGACCTCGGCCTGGTCGACAAGGCGCGATTCATCATCCGCTTGATGGGCGAAATCGCGGAGGAAGCGAAGGTCGGCACCGGCGACGGTCAGGACCTGAGCCGGCTGCGTTTCACCAACGAGATGATGCAGCGGCTCGCCCGGTTCAGCTTCCAGCTCCTGTCCGAGGACGCCGCGCGTCCCGCCGATGACGTCATGATCCGCATGCTCCTGGGGCACCGCGCCGACAAGAACGCGGAGCGCATCATGCAGAACTCTTATCGGCGCGTGCTCACCAGCTTCGAGAGCTTCGATACGACGGTGTTGCTGAATTCGCATTAGAATGGGCGGCACGGGCCCGCCGGCGGCCCGGGACTCGTACGGCCCAGATCATGCAACGCGACGCCATTCAATTTCCCCCCAAAGACTCGGGACTGCGCGAGGACGTGCACGCTCTCGGCGATCTCATCGGCGAGGTGTTGCGCGACCAGGGAGGGGATGAGTTCTTCGAAATGGTGGAGGGGGACCGCCTTGCCGCCCTCGAGCGGCGCAAGTCCGCCGGAGCGTCGCATGCCGGGGCGCCGGGCGCGGCGTCCGAACTCGAGGAACGCACCACCGGGCGCGAACCGTTGTCCGCGACCAATCTCACGCGCGCATTCTCCACGTGGTTCCAGGCGGTGAATACCGCCGAGAAGGTGCACCGCGTGCGCCGCCGCCGCGAATATCTCGCCGGCTCCGGCGCCACTCAACCCGGAGGCATCGCCGAATGCATCGGGCGCTTGAAGGATGAGGGGTATTCTCTCGAGCAGGCGCTCACGCTCATTGCCAGCATCAGCATCGAGCCGCGTTTCACGCCGCACCCGACCGAGTCCACACGCCGCACCATCCTGCGCAAGCAGCAGCGTGTCGCGCAGGATCTCCTCGACCGGCTGAACGCAGGGCTGACGCGCGGAGAGATCGAGACCATCTGGTCGCGGGTGCGTCTGGAAATGGCGAGCATCTGGCAAACCGAGGAACACCCGCGCGAAGGGCTGACCGTCGCCGACGAGCGCGAACATGTCCTGTTCTACCTGATCGAGATCATCTACCGGGTGGTCCCGCTGTTCTACGAGGAGATCGAAGCGGCGATCGCGAGTGCCTACGGGGTTGCGGTCGAATCGCTGAATGTGCCGTGCGTGCTGCGCTTCGGGTCCTGGGTCGGCGGAGACATGGAAAGCGACGAGGAAGTTCACGCGAAGACCATCCGCGAGACGCTGCAGCGGCATCAGCAGGTGATTCTGTCGAGTTACTTCGACGAATGCGGGCATCTGGCGGAGGCGCTGAGCCAGAGCGCACGGCGCGTCGATGTCAGCGGCGCGCTCGCCGAGCGCATCGATGCGTACAGCGCGCTGCTTCCCGGCGCCGCACGGCTTGCGCCGGCCCGGCACGATCGCATGCCGTACCGGATCTACTTCGGCCAGATCGGCGAGCGGGTCAAGGCGACTTACGACGGACGGCCGAATGCTTATCAAAGCGCCGACGAATTGCTCGCGGACGTCATGCTGGCGGCCGACAGCCTGACCGCCAACCGCGGGCGGCATGCGGGCTATTTCTTCGTGCGCCGCTTCATTCGGCGCGTGCGGACTTTCGGATTTCACATCGCGACGCTCGATGTGACCCAGAGCGCGCGCTCGCATCATGCCGTGATAAGTCAGGGTCTCGGGTTGCCCGAGTGGCCACGGCTCCCGGCCGCAGAGCGGCTCGAGCGCCTGCGCGAGCTGCTCGCGCACGATCAGGGACCGACGTCGCCGCTGGACGCCGCCGGCCGCCGCGCGCTCGCGGTGTTCGACACCATCGGACACGCGCGTCATCGCTACGGTACGCGCGCCATCGGCACCTATATCGTGAGCGGGGCGCGGGATGCCGACGACCTGCTGGCGGTGCTTTTGCTCGCCCGCTGGGCCGGCATCGTCGACAAGCACAGCGGCGAATGCCGTCTCGAGGTAGCCCCGCTGCTCGAGTGCGTCGAGTCGCTCGAGGGGGCGGGTGATCTGTTGCTGCGCCTGTGCGCAGAACCCGCCTATCGGCGCCATCTCGCCGCGTGCGCCAACGCGCAGACGGTGGTGATAGGCTATTCGGACCCGAACAAACAGGCGGGCCTCGCCGCCTCGCGCTGGGCGATGCAGACGGCCCAGCACCGGCTGGTCCGGGCGGCGCGCGAGGCGCAAGTCACCCTCACCATCTTGCACGCCCGCGGCGGCAGCCCCGCGCGCGGCGGCGGCAGTCCGGAGAAACTCGTGCAAGCCGCGCCGGCGGGCGCGATTTCCGGGAAGCTGCGTCTCACCGAGCAGGCGGACGTGGTCAATCAAAGCTACGGCTTGCGCCCCATCGCGATGCGGACGCTCGAGCGCACGTTCTCGGCGGTGGTCCTCGCGAGCTCGCGCGCCGGCGAGCGAGGCCCGGTCGAGCGCGGGTTCATCGAGACGATGAGCACCCTCGCGGCGCGGAGCCTGGAAACTTACCGCCGGCTGGTTTTCGACGACGCGCGCTTCGTGGACTATCTGCGCGCGGCCACGCCCCTCGATGTAATCGAGCGCATGCACATCGGCTTGCGCCCGGCGATGCGCGCGGGCGCTCAGGGCATCGAGGGATTGCGCGCAGTACCGTGGGTGTTCGCCTGGACGCAGAGCCGCCACATGCTGCCGGGCTGGTACGGCTTCGGCAGCGGCCTTACTGCTGCGATGGACGCGCACGGCCGCGAGGTGCTCGAGGCCATGCTTGCCCGCTGGCCGTTCTTCACACATTTGCTCGATGATCTCGAGGCCATGCTCGCGCGCACCGACCTCGAGGTGGCCTCTTATTATGATGCGCTCGCGGGCGCGGAGCTTTCCGGCTACGCGGGCGCGGTGCGGCAGGAATACGATCTCACCGTGCGGCGTGTGCTCGAGCTGCGCGGATCGAAGGAGCTGTTGGACAGCGATCCGACGCTGCAGCGCTCCATCGCGCTGCGCAATCCCTATATCGACCCCATGCACCTCATGCAAGTGGACCTGCTGAAGCGCTGGCGTGCCACGGGACGCGAAGATACGTCTTTGTTCGCCGCCCTGCGCGCGACGATCGGCGGCATCTCGCAGGCATTGCAGGCGACGGGGTAGGCGTCAGCACTCGGGCACGTTCACCGCGAGACCGCCCTGCGAGGTTTCTTTGTAGATCGTCGACATGTCGTGGCCGGTCTGGCGCATGGTTGCAATCACCTGATCGAGCGTGACTTTGTGCGAGCCGTCGCCGCCGAGCGCAAGCCGCGCGGCGTTGATGGCTTTGACCGATCCCATGGCATTGCGCTCGATGCAGGGGATTTGCACGAGCCCGGCGACCGGATCGCAGGTCAGCCCCAGATTGTGCTCCATGCCGATTTCCGCGGCATTTTCGATCTGCTCGTTACTGCCGTTCAATGCGGAGACGAGCCCCGCCGCGGCCATGGAGCAGGCGACGCCGACCTCGCCTTGACAGCCCATCTCGGCGCCCGAGATGGAGGCATTTTTCTTGAACAGCATGCCGACGGCGGCCGCGGTCAACAAGAAACGGATCACGCCGGCATCGTCGGACCCGGGCTCGAACTGCCGGTAGTAGTGCAGGACCGCCGGCACGATCCCCGCCGCCCCGTTGGTCGGCGCGGTCACGACTTGTCCGCCCGCGGCGTTCTCCTCGTTCACCGCGAGCGCGAATACGTTCACCCAGTCGAGCGCGTGCATCGGACTTTGCGGATCGCTGCTCATGAGCTTGCGGTACAGCTTCGGCGCGCGGCGGCGCACGCCGAGCACGCCCGGCAACAGCCCGTGCGCCTCGAAACCGCGGCGCACGCAATCCTGCATCACCTGCCAGATGCGCAGCAGCCGCTGGCGGATCTCCGCGTCCGGATACCAGGTGCGCTCGCGCGCCAGCATCAACTCATGGATCTCGAGGCCCCCTTGGCGTGCGAGCTCGAGCAGCCGCGCAGCCGAGTCGAACTCGTAGGGCGGCAGGGCGCGCGCATCGCCGGCTCCCGGCGGCGCCCCCGCCTGCACGATGAAGCCACCGCCGATGCTGTAGTACTCCTCGCGCGCGAGCACCGTGAGCGCCGCGTCCTGCGCGGTGAAGCGCATCCCGTTGGAATGTCCCGGCAGCACCTGGTCGGTGTGGAACAACAGATTGAGCGGCTCGTCGAAGGCGATCTCGTGCTGTCCCAGCAGACGTAGCCGCCCCTCGGTGCGAATCCGCGTCAACGCCGGCTCCACCGACGCGGAGTCGAGCGTATCGGGGCTCGCGCCCTCGAGACCCAGGAGCACGGCTCGATCGGTGCAGTGCCCGCGACCGGTGAGCGCGAGCGAGCCGTAGAGTTGAGCCGATAGGTGCGCGGTGCGGGCGAGCAAGCCGCGCGCGGCCAAGAGCTCGGCGAAGCCGCGCGCTGCATTCATCGGTCCCATGGTGTGAGAGCTCGACGGGCCGATGCCGATCTTGAAGATGTCGAAAACGCTGAGACTCATGCAAAACCTTACAGCTGGTGACCCGCGGATCATACGCGGCCGCGTGCACCGGCGCAGGTGTTAGAATTGCCTGCACGCCGCGTCGGCGTCGCTCGATCGGGGAGAACTCATGTATCGCTCGCTCAAGGTCCTACGCACGCTCCTGCCTGCGTTATTCGTGGCTGGTTCAGGCCTTGCGGCGTCGAGCTCGGCGGTGCCCGCGTTTCTCGCGGCGGCGATCGCCGATCCGAGCCGTCCCGCCGAGGACGTCGCGCGCGATGCCGCTCGCAAGCCCGCCGAGACGTTGATGTTCGCGGGCATAGCGCCCGGCCAACAGGTCGCGGAGCTGTTGCCGGGCGGAGGCTACTTCACACGTATCATGGCCAAGGCGGTCGGCGCGGGCGGACATATCTATGCCTTGGTGCCTGCTCCGCGGCCGGACGCTGCGCCGAACGCGCCGGATTTCGCGGCACGCGTCAAGGCCATCGCAGCGGAGCCGGCCTACGCCAATGTGAGCGTGGTGGTCGAGCCGTTCGGGGAGCTCAAAACGCCGGCGAAAGTGGATTTGGTATGGACGTCGCAGAACTATCACGACCTGCATAATTTGCCGGGATTAGACTTGGCCGTTTTCAACCAGATGGTGTTCGAGGCACTCAAGCCGGGCGGCACGTACCTCATTTTGGACCACGCGACCGCGCCCGGCGCAGGCGCGAGCCAGACAGCGACTTTACATAGGATCGATCCGGAGACCGTCAAGAGGGAAGTGCTCGCGGCGGGCTTCGTGTACGACGGCCAAAGCGACGTGTTGCGCAACCCGCAGGATCCGCACACCGCCAAGGTGTTCGATCCCGCGATTCGGGGCAGGACGGATCAGTTCATTCTCAAATTCAAGAAGCCCCTGCATTGACCGGCCGCGAGGTGGTGCGAGGATCGAACTGACATGCAATTTCGGTGTCAACTCAGCAGCGCTTTAGACGTTGATTGATGGAAGATGGAGGTTCTAAGTGTATGACATTGCTTAACATTTCCCGACGCTCGCTTCACCTGACCACGGTCGCCGCCGCGGCCGCGACCCTTTGTGCCTGCGTGACGCCCCCGCCGCCGCGCACCGTCGCCGTGGCGCCGCCGCCGCCGCCGCAGAAGATTTTCGTTTATCCGGCCAACGGCCAATCGCCGGAACAGACCAATCGCGATCGTTACGAGTGCCATCTGTGGGCCGTGCAACAGACGGGAGTCGACCCCAGCCTGCCGACCGCGAATCCCTACGAACGCGTCGTGGTGCAGCCCGCGGTACCGCCGGGTGCCGGGACCGCGACCGGCGCGATCGCAGGCGGGATTCTCGGCGCCATTATCGGCGGCCCGCGCAACGCCGGCGCCGGTCTGGTGCTCGGTGCCGCCACCGGCGCCATCGTCGGTACCGCCGCCGAGGCGAACGCCAATGCTCAGGCCCAGAACCAAGCGAACATGACGCAGGCGCAGATCAATGCGCAGGCGGCCGAAGGACGCGCGCACGCCGAGGCGTATCGCCGGGCTTTGGGCGCTTGCCTGACCGGCCGCGGCTACACTATTACTTAAGGTTGTCGGCGAATCCCATGAGCTCATTTCGACTCTCCGCACCTTTGGCTATCGCAGCCGCGCTGATCGGCGCCACGCTGTGCAACGTCTCGATTGCCCAGGAGCCCCATGGCGGCGGCGGTCGACCGGAAGGCAGCCATGCCGAAGGCCCGCGCCCGGGCGCGCCGGCGGGTCGTCCCGGCCCTGCCGCGGCCCGAGGCGCGCCGCCGGCCGCAGTGCATTACGACGGACGCGGGCAGGCACTCGATGCTCGTTACAACCACGGACGCTATTACGCGCCCGTGGGAACGGTGGCGCGTACGCTGCCCGGCGAATACCGGGCGTACTATCATCGCGGCGCCCCCTATTACTTCAGCGGCGGTGTCTGGTATGCGCCTCGCGGTCCGGGCTTCGTCGTGGTCACACCGCCTATCGGCTTAGGTATAGCGGTTTTGCCGCCGTACTACTCCACGCTTTGGATCGGCGGCGCTCCGTACTACTACGCGGATAACGTCTACTACACCGCGGCACCCGATCAGAACGGTTACGTCGTCGCGACGCCCCCCGCAGCGCCTCCCCCGGATGACGGCGGCCAGGGCGCGCCGCCTCCCGACGGCAGCGGCGATCCCAACGCCCAAGGCGGCGGTTCGTACGCCCAGGCTCCGCCGCAGGCGCAATCGCCCTCGGACTTTATTATTTACCCCAAGCAAGGCCAGTCGAAGGATCAACAGGCCGCCGATCAGTACGAGTGCAACAACTGGTCGAAGGGACAGACGGGCTTCGATCCCACGGAGCCGAACGGCGGGGTCGCCGCCCAGGACGCCGACCGTGCGCACAGCAACTACGATCGCGCCATGGCCGCATGCTTGCAGGGCCGTGGTTATCAGGTGAATTGAGCCGCCGCGCGCGCGGCGGCTCGCCGCCGGCGCAATCCAAGTGAGGGGATTCCTACGCGCGGCCGCGTTCGCGGCCGCTGACGGGCAGCCTCGCGCCCGCGCGATAATCAATCAGACTAATCGAACGCAGCGGAGGTCTCCCATGTTGACGAGTCCGAACGGATCGGCGGCGAAGAAGGATCTGCACATAGGCGGCGTCGGCGTGGCAAGCGCGCAAAATGCGCTTTCGGCTGTCATCGATCCGTTGGTGGATGCCTCCGAGACCTGGGTGCGCAGGGCGCGAGAGTTCGTGACGCACGCCGACGACTATGTCCGCGGCAATCCTTGGGCGGCGATCGGTGTCGGCGCCATGATGGGGCTGACGCTCGGCTTCTTCATTGCGCGTTCGCGGCGCTCGTGAGGAGTAGACCCATGCGACATAACCGCGGCGGCCGAGCCGATCGTTCCGACAACTTCTCGAATTACCGCGATTGGCGCGCCTTCCTCGCCGCCGTCCAAGCGCCGGCCGCCTATGCGGGCGTTACGACGGCGCTGAAGGCAGGCCATGACTGGCTCACCGGCCGCCGGTGGACGGAGGATGGCGGCACAGAAGCCTGTAATTGGTTGCTGGGTGAGTCCGAGCTAGTGTCCCGTAAGACGCTCGGCGTGTGAGTAGACATTGCAGTGGGTCGGCCGCAGAAAGCCGACCAGCGTGAGGCCGGAGGCCGCGGCAAGGTTAACCGCGAGGCTCGACGGGGCTCCGATGGCGGCGAGCACGGAAACGCCTGCGCGCAGCGCCTTCTGCACCAGCTCGAAGCTCGCCCGGCCGCTCAGCAGCACGACGTGATCGGAGAACGGCAGGCGGCCGCCGAGTAGACCCTCGCCGACCAGCTTGTCGAATGCATTGTGCCGGCCGACATCCTCGGCGATGTTGTGCAACGTTCCCAGCATATCGAACAACGCCGCGGCGTGGATGCCGCCGGTGTCGCCGAATCGCGCCTGCGATTCCCGCATGATCTGCGGAAGGCGCAGCAGGACCCCCAACTCCACCCCGGCAATTGCGTCGATGCGTGTTGCGGCGGCGCGTGCGATCGCCGCGTCGAGGCTGGTCGTACCGCAGACCCCGCAGCTCGAGCCCGCGGAGAACCGGCGCGGCGAGAGCTGCGTCTCGAGGGTGACCGTCGACTTCAGCCGCACATTCACCACGTTCGGGCGACGCGTGCTCGACTCGATGGTGTCGATGTCCGATGCGCGCTCGACGATGCCCTCGCCGTACAGCAGTCCCGCCGCGAGCGATTCGTCATCGCCGGGGGTGCGCATGGTGGTGCCGAAGGAGACCGGCTCCAATCCAAGATTGGGATGATGCAGTTGAAATTCGAGCGGCGCTTCGACCGCGACGCGATCTTCCTCCTCGACGCGGCCCTCGAGCCCCGCACGCAGAATGCGAATGCGCGACGTGCCGGCGACTGGAGGCGCGTTTTTGCCCAAACCCATCGGCCAATGATACCGTTCGACCCATGCGCATTGTTAAGGGAATTAAGGGTGCAATATGACCAAATCGGCTGATCTTAGGGCCCGCAAGACCGCAGCGGTACCGAACGGTGTCGGCACCAAGGGGATCTATGTCGTGCGGGCCGAGAATTCGGAGTTGTGGGATGTCGATGGCCGGCGCTACATCGATTTTGCCGCAGGCATCGGCGTGCTCAACACCGGGCACCGACACCCGCGGATCATGGCCGCGGTCGCCGAGCAGGCCGCATGCTTCGCTCATACCTGCTTTCATGTGGGCTCGTACGAGTCCTATGTGCATCTCGCCGAGCGCCTGAACGCGCTCGCGCCCGGAGACTTCGCGAAGAAGACATTGTTCCTGTCCTCGGGCGCCGAGGCTCTCGAGAACGCTGTGAAGATTTCGCGCTATCACACGCGGCGCCCGGCCGTCATCGCGTTTTCGGGCGGTTTCCATGGCCGCACGCTCATGACCATGGGGCTCACCGGCAAAGTGATGCCTTACAAGCGCGGTTTCGGACCCATGCCCGCCGAGATTTACCACGCCGCGTTTCCGTTGCCCTATCACGGGGTGACCACGGAACAGGCGCTCGCAGATCTCGAGCGGTTATTCCATGGCGACGTCGATCCGAAGGCGGTCGCGGCCATCGTCATCGAGCCGGTGCAGGGCGAGGGCGGATTCAACGTAGCGCCCTTCGATTTCCTGCGTGCGCTGCGCCGCGTGTGCGATGAGCACGAAATCGTGCTCATTGCCGATGAGGTGCAAAGCGGCATCGCGCGCACCGGTAAAATGTTCGCCATCGAGCATTCAGGCGTCGTGCCCGATCTCATCACGGTGGCCAAGGGGATCGGCGGGGGATTGCCTCTGTCCGGCGTGATCGGCAAGGCCGCGATCATGGACACGGCGCACGCCGGCGGCCTGGGCGGAACCTACGGCGGCAATCCCTTGAGCATCGCCGCAGGGCACGCCGTGCTCGACGTCATCGAGGCCGAAGGCCTGTGTGCCCGCGCGGCGCGCATCGGCGCGCACATGCGCACGTATCTGGAAAAGCTCGCCAAGGAAGTGCCCGCCATCGGTGAGGTGCGCGGCCTCGGCGCCATGGTGGCCTTCGAGCTGGTGAAGGATCCCAAGACTCGCGAGCCCGACGCGGCGCTTACCGGCGCGATCGTCGCGGCCGCCGAACAGCGCGGGCTGGTTCTCTTATCCTGCGGCACTGCCGCCAATGTGGTGCGCCTGCTCACGCCGCTCACGATTCCGGAGCCCGTGCTCGATGAGGGCCTCGGCATTCTGTCAGCGGCGGTGAAAGATGCTGCGGGCTTAGGCGGGGCCGGCGCGGGCTCGGCGCGCGCCGTGGCCTGACGAAGGTCGGCGCGGCCCGGACCAGTCCGGCGCCGCGCCGCCTGACCCCCGGGCCGCTCAGTGAGTGCGCAACGTGAACGTCAGGCCGGCCGTTCGCGGTCGGAATGTATAGGCGTTCTGCTGCGGCGTCACGGTGCCGTCGGTCTGCCCGAGAGCATAGTTCGTGACGGTATGCGTATCGAACAGGTTGTCGCAGAACGCTGCGAGCTGCCAGGTGCCGAAGTTCATGCCGGCGCGCGCCTGGAAGAAGCTCGTCGATGGGAGCGTGTACGAGAAACCATAGTTGTACTGCGCTTCGTTGTTCGGGTCTTGCACGGCTGCCAGCCAATGATTGCGTGCCTCGTACTCCCAATCCCCGCGTATATAGGCGTCGTGCGAGACGAGCTGGAAGTTGTACTGGGCGCCGAGCGCCATGGTAAACGGCGCGTTGGCGCCCGGTGCATAGTTGATGGCCGCCTGCCCCGAGATCGCATCGCCGCTGCTGGCGAGACAGGGAATAGCCGCGTTGGCGCCCTGCTGACATCCGGCCGGGTCGTCCTTGGTGAAGCGCGCGCTGGTGTAGCCGGTCGCCAGATCGATGTCCACGGGACCCGCCTTGGCCTCCACCTGTACGTCCCCGCCCCAAGCCGCAGCGCTCCCCAGGTTATCCGTGAACTGCAGGCCGCAAGCTCCCGCAACGTAGATGCTCTGCTGGATCTGACTCCACTTGATGTAATACACGCTGGTCGCGATCTTTAGCCAGTCGCTGAAGCCGTTCTTGGCGCCGATCTCGTAACTCTGGGTGGAGTCGGAGTTGTAGTTGAGGGGCGCGCCGTGCGGGAAACCGGCGGCGGCGAGGTCCGCGTCGCAGAAGGACGGGAGCGGAGCGTTGCCGCCGCCGACGCGGAAGCCTTTGGCGTAGGTGAAGTAGTACAGATCCTTCGGATCGACCTGGAAAGACAGTGTCGCCTTCGGCGTATTCGGCGTCTGCTTCTGATCGGCTGAGGCGCCGCCCGGCCCGTAGTTCTCGTACCCATCGGCATAGTGGTTCAGCGTGAACATGGTGCGCGCGACGCGCTCGCCGACCGTGAGTTTCATCCAGTCGGTGAACGCGTAACTCACCTCACCGAATCCCGCGACCTGACGGTCGAAGGTCGTGTTGTTGTTGTAGTAAATGTCGCAGGCGGGGATCGACGGATAATTTGCCCGGGTCGGGCACGAGTAGAAGTTTCCGCCGTAGTAGCTCGCCGGCGTGAAGCCGTACAAGGTGTTGAACACCTGATTGATGTTGGTCGAGCTCAGCTCCTCGACGCTGCCTTCCTTCGCCACCTGCCAGAAGACGCCCGCAGTCCAGGTCCAAGCAGAGTCCGATTTTGCGGACTGCCAACGCAGCTCCTGGGTGATGCTCTCTTGGGTGTTGGTCATCTTGTTCGGCGTCTGCGTGCCCGCCAAAGCCGCGGGCAGGTGGATGCCGCTGCTATCAATCAGCGGGCTCGTCGCCTCCGGCGGAACTCCCGCCGCGTTCGGAATGGTCTGCCAGTAGGCGAGGTCGTAGACCGTGCCCTGGTAGGCGGTGAGCTGGCGGCGGCTGAAGTAGGAGCTGTTCGAGATCAACTGCGAGCCGCCGAGGTCCCACTGGACCTTGAGCGAGGGCAGGTAATAGGTGTCCGGGCCGCCGACGCGTTCCGGGGTAGCCGTGTTGAAATGCCCCGCGCTCGCGTCGGAATATGCCGGCCAGTAAGTCGAATCGTCGTTCTTGTCCTGCTGCTGGTACAGGATGCCCGGTGTCACAGTGAGGCTGGCATTGGGGGTCCACGTTCCCGTGATGCGGCCCGCCATGGAGTTCGAAAAGTTGACGTTGCGGTCGGTGATGTCGCCGGTGGTGTCGTTGACGCGATTGATCCAGCCGCCGTCGTAGCGGTACCAGACGCTTGCGCGCAGGCCGAAGACGCCGTCGACGATCGGCTCGCCGTGGGCGATGCCGAACTCGCCGCTCGGCTGCCCGTGCTCCGTATATGAGACTTCGCTGCGTATGTAGGTGTCGGGCGTGGTCGTTGAGGCCGGTGTCAGGATGTAGCGCACCGCGCCGCCCTCCGAACCTGCGCCGAACAGCGTGCCTTGCGGGCCGCGCAGGACCTCGACGCGCTCCAGGTCGAACGTCTTCGGCAACGTGTCGTCGGGATTGAAGCCGAGCGAGCGCATCTGGATCGGCGTGTCGTCGATGTAGATGCCGGTGGTGCCGGCGCCGGCGGACGAGGAAATGCCGCGGATCGAGATGGCGTTGGTGCCGGAATTGTCGATGTTCACGCCGGGCGAGAAGCGCGCGATGTCCTGAAAATCCTTGATGCCGCGCTGATCCATGTCGTCTTGCGTGAGCGCCGTGACGCTGATCGGTACCTTGCTCAGGGATTCCTCGTGGCGCGTTGCCGTGACGACGATTTCCTGCAGACCCCCGGAGCCCATCTCCGGCGTGGAGTCGGGGGTGTTGGCGTCCGCCGCGAACGCGCCGCTCGACAGTGCTGCAGCGCCTGTAAGAACGCTGCAAAAAAACAACAATTGGCGTGGAGCTAAACCGGCATACGACTTGGCGCGAGCCTTCGGCATGATATCCCCGTAATTGTTATATGGTCAGATAACTCGAACTTGACCGACAGTAGCATCGGTCCAAAACCGGCGCAACTTCAGCCCGGACTATTTGTATGGTCATGTAACTCGAGTGCTCCATGTTGGGCCTCGAGCGGCCTCCACGGCACCCGGGCGGTGCGTCGAGCGGCCGCCATTCCACGGGTGTTGCGTCGCACCTACGATGGCACCCGGCACCCTAGCATGGCTCGCTTGCCGCGGTAAATGCAGAGCTCGCGATCGCGGCGGGCATGGGCGATGGATCGCTCGATCAACGCACGGCTCCGCCGACGCTCCAGCACGTGACATCCCTCGCTATTAATTATTAGGAGTCGCGGCGCCGCCGCGCTTTTTTCCTGTGTTTGAACGATAGCGGCCGCGCGCTGTCGCCGTCAACTCAAAGCCCGTTAGCGCAGCGCCGCCGCGTGTAATGCGCGCGCATGCGGGGGTTGTGGGATCATGCGTGCATGAACGCCGCCTTGGATCGTCCGCCCGCGAAGTCGCTTTCTCCGCTGCGCTCGTTATTGCCGTTTCTGCGGCCGTATCAAAGCCGCGCATACGCAGCGCTCGGTGCTCTGCTGGTGGCGACGGCCGCGATGCTGGCGCTGCCCTTGGCACTGCGGCGGTTCATCGACGTGCTGGCGGCCGACAATGCGACCGCGACCAATCGCATTTTCGTCCTGTGCCTGGGCGCCGCTGTGCTCTGGGCGGGGGCGGCGGCGGTACGCTTTTATCTGGTCACCTGGGTCGGCGAGCGCGTGATTGCCGATCTGCGCGCTGCCGTCTACCGGCGCGTGGTGCACATGGACCCGCTGTTTTTCGAGACCACGCGGGTCGGCGAGGTGCTGTCGCGTCTCACCACCGACACGACACTCGTGCAATCCATCTCGGGCGTGAACCTGTCCATCATCCTGCGGTCGAGCTTGAGTCTGGTGCTCTCGCTGGTCTTACTCGCGATTACGAGCGCCCAGCTCACGGGCATCATCCTCGTGCTGATTCCTGTCGTGGTCGCGCCGCTGATCTTCATAGGCCGGCAGGTGCGCGGGCTGTCGCGCGTGTCGCAGGATCGCATCGCGGAGACGAGCGGGCTCGCCGGCGAGACGTTGAACGCCATTCAGACGGTGCAGGCATTCACGCTGGAGGATCTGCAGAGCGAGCGCTATCGCGCAGCGGTCGAGGAGAGCTTCACGGCCGCGGTGCGGCGCACCCGGGTGCGGGCGATACTGACGGGCGTCGCCATCCTGTTCGTGCTCACCGCCATCATCGGCGTGCTATGGCTCGGCGCGCACCAAGTGCTGGCGAAGTCGATGACCGGCGGCCAGCTCGCGCAATTCGTGGTGTACGCCGCCTTGGTAGGCAGCTCCGGCGCCGCGCTCTCGGAGATGTGGGGTGAGCTGCAGCGCGCTTCCGGCGCCATGGAGCGGCTCGCGCAGCTGCTCGACGCACGGCCTGCAATCGCCGATCCCCCGCATCCGCTCGAGCTGCCGCCGCGGGTTCAAGGCGCCATCCGCTTCGAGCACGCGAGTTTTCATTACCCGTCCAGGCCCGAAACGGCCGCGCTCGACAAGTTCAGCCTGGAGGTGAGGCCCGGCGAGACCGTCGCCATCGTGGGACCCTCGGGGGCCGGCAAGAGCACGACCTTTCAATTATTGCTGCGCTTTTACGATCCGCAGGCGGGACGCGTGCTGATCGACGACCGGCGTCTCGCGGACCTGCGGCTCAAGGACATCCGAGCGCAAGTCGGCCTGGTGCCGCAGGAGACCATGCTGTTCGCCGCGAGTGCGCGCGAGAACATCCGCTATGGCCGGCCCGAAGCGAGCGATGCCGAGATTGAAGCCGCGGCCGTCGCGGCCGCCGCGGATGGATTCTTGCGCAAGCTCCCGCAGGGCTACGACACCTTCCTCGGCGAGCGCGGCACGCGGCTCTCGGGCGGCCAGCGCCAGCGCATCGCGCTCGCGCGCGCGATTCTCAAGAATCCGCCGATCCTGCTCCTCGACGAGGCCACGAGCGCGCTCGATGCGGAATCGGAGCTGCTCGTGCAACAGGCGCTCGAGCAGCTCATGCAGGGACGCACCACCCTCATCATCGCGCATCGGCTGGCCACGGTGCTGAAGGCCGACCGGATCGTCGTCATGGATCACGGCCACAAGATCGCGGTGGGCACGCACGCGGAGCTGCTGCGCGATTGTCCGCTGTACGCGCGGCTCGCCTCGCTGCAGTTCGCGGCGGTCGCGAGCGAGGCGGTGGAGAGCGCTATTTGATCAAGCCTTCCGCCTTGAGCGCTGCCTGCACCATGGGCCGGCGGCCGACGAGCTCGAAGTACGCCGCGAGCGGCGGCCACTTGGCGCGGTCGATTTTGGCGAACTCCGTCCAGCGCAGAATCACGAAAAGATAAGCGTCGGCGACGGTGAATGCGTCGCCCAGCACGTACTTGCCGCTGGGTATGTGCTTCGACAACCAATCGAATTTCTTGCCGAGACTCTCGACGGCGGCTGCTTTCGCCTCGGGCGAGGCGCCGGGCGTGAATAGCGGGTGGAAGCCGGCATGCAGCTCGGTGCCGATATAGTTGAGCATTTCCATGAGCTGGTAGCGCTCGAAAGTTCCCCAGCGGGGCGCGAGCCGTGAGTCGGGCTTCTGATCGGCGATGTACTGTACGACAGCCGGTCCTTCGGTGAGCACGCGGCCATCGTCGAGTTGTATGGCGGGCACGGCGCCCTTCGAGTTGATCGCGTAATAATCGCCGCCGTCGGCGAGCTTCTTGGTTTTGAGATTGGTCTTCTCCAACGTGAAGGGAAGCCCTGCCTCGAGCAACACGATATGCGGCGACAGCGAGCAAGCACCGGGCGAGTAGTAAAGTTTCATGGGAGATCCGCGTGAATGGTACGTGCCGAGTATAGCTAAAGGCGTTACGTCGGGGCGCGCGCGTCGACGACACGCCGCGCGCTCGAGAATCCCATCGAATAAGGCGCCCGGTCGAGAGAGTCGATGCGCACCCGCCCGCCGCTTGCCGGCGCGTGAACGAAGTGTTGCGCGTCGAGGGCGATGCCTACGTGCAGATCCTTGCCCTGCAGATGCATGAACACCAGATCGCCCGCCCGCAGGTCGATGCGCCGCACCGGGATGCCCGCGCGCTGCTGCTCTTCGGCGGTTCTCGGCAAGTAAATGCCGGAGCGGTTCGCGGCGTACACGACCAGGCCACTGCAATCGAATCCCCCGGGTTGCGCTCCACCGTACCGGTAGGGCTGTCCGAGCATTGCGGTCGCGTTGGCGACGAGGAGCGCCGCGTGATCGACCACGGCGGGCGGAGCGGGGGCGGCCGCGACGCTCGACGCGGGCGGCGTCCGCACCGGTCCCGTGGCGCTCGGCGGCTGCAGCGCGCAGCCGCCGAGCAATCCGGCGATTCCTGCAGCGAGTAGGGAGTACCTCAAATGGTTGCATCGCCCCGCAGCCGATGAACGTCCCTATAATAAGCCTTCGCATGGACTCGTCAGATACCCAGTTCTCGCCCCCAGCAGGCGCCGCTTTACGAGCCGGATCGGTGCAGGCGGCTTTGCTCGACCGGCTGATGCGCACGCTGGGCAAAACGCCCGGTCAGGCTACGCAGCGGGACATATTCGATGCCCTATCGCTCGCCGTGCACGAGGAGCTCATGGTGCGCTGGCTCGCCACCCAGAGCCGGGTCGCCAATGCCCACGTCAAGCGGGTTTGCTATCTATCCGTCGAGTACCTGCCGGGCCGCTCACTCCTCAATGCCCTTTACAGCCTGGACGGGGAGCTCGTGCACGAGGCGCGCACGACCTTGAAGGACATGGGCTATGACCTCGAGGACATTCTCGCCCAGGAGATCGACCCGGGACTCGGCAACGGCGGCTTGGGAAGATTGGCGGCGTGTTTTCTCGATTCGCTGGCCACCCTCCAGTACCCCGCCGTGGGCTACGGCATCCGCTACGATTACGGAATCTTCACCCAAGTGATCGCGGCGGATGGCGCGCAACGCGAGATCGCCTCGAGCTGGCTCACGCTCGAGAACGTCTGGGAGACCGCCCGCGGCAGCGTGCGCTACACCGTGCGGTTCGGCGGACGCAGCGTCGCGCCGACCTCGGGCTTGCCTGAAGAGGCGCACCGGTGGCTCGACACGCAGGACATCTACGCCATCGGCTTCGATCGACTGATACCCGGAAACCGCAGTCCGACGGTCAATCACCTGCGTCTTTGGTCGGGGCGCGGCATCACGCCGTTTCATATCGATGCATTCAACGCCGGCGACTACGAGGCGGCCGTGCACGAGCAGGTCGAGGCGAAGAACCTGTCGCGCGTGCTCTATCCGGACGACTCGACGCGGCAGGGCAAGGAGCTGCGACTCAAGCAGCAGTATTTCTTCGTGAGCGCGAGTCTGCAGGACATCTTGGCGACGCATCTTCGCGAGGGGCGCACGCTTGCTTCGATGCCCGAGGCGATCTCCATTCAGTTGAACGATACCCACCCGACGCTGGCGATCCCTGAGCTGATGCGGCTGTTGATCGACGAGCATGGACTCAACTGGCGCGAGAGCTGGGCGATCACTTGCGGGGTGTTCGCCTACACCAATCACACGCTCTTGCCGGAAGCACTCGAGACCTGGCCGGTCGCGCTCATCGAGCGGCTGTTGCCGCGGCATCTCGAGATCATCTACCTCATCAATCGCGATTTCCTCGCGGCGCTCGAGCGGCATCGTCCCGGCGACCTGGAAGCGCAGCGGCGGCTGTCCATCATCACCGAGGACGGCGAGCGGCGCGTGCGCATGGCGCACCTCGCGGTGATCGGCAGTCATCATGTCAACGGGGTCGCGCAATTGCACACCGAACTCATGCGCAAGAGCGTGTTCGCCGGATTCGTCGAGCTGTATCCCGATCGCTTCGTCAACGTCACCAACGGCATCGCGGTGCGCCGCTGGCTGAAGCAATCGAACCCCGGACTTTCGGCGCTGCTCACGCAGCGGCTCGGATTCTCCTGGGAAAACGAC
>Ga0302314_10006523_pt1 | contig 21099 bp, 23 predicted proteins | sample III_Palsa_N2_3_FD_200533 | JGI IMG/M metagenome (GOLD analysis project Ga0302314, IMG submission 200533) | Peat permafrost microbial communities from Stordalen Mire near Abisko, Sweden - III_Palsa_N2_3 | ecosystem: Environmental > Terrestrial > Soil > Palsa > Peat permafrost | place: Sweden... | reverse complement strand
CGAAACGGTAAGCCGCCTTAGCTCAGCCGGTAGAGCATCGCATTCGTAATGCGGGGGTCGCGTGTTCGAGTCACGCAGGCGGCACCAGTTTCCCCGTTGATAAATCCTTGTCAACATTAAGGAAAAAGCCATAAGCGCTTGATTTACCGGTGCTATTGGCAATTTTCGAAGTTCCGCTTTTGTCCACAGATTTTGGCTTCGTTGTGCAACAACGGTGCAACAAGAAATGTTGCGGACAGCCCTTCCGATTGCTTCAATCGGCACGCTTGGGGCGTTCCACGGAACAGCTGATCAAAGATTCCTATTTCGAATCCGGTTCTTCAATGCGCGCGGCGGCAGCGGCCTTCAGCATCTGCTCGACAATCCCGCCGAATTCGCTCTTGCCGATGGCATCAAGATCGTCGTACCGCGGAATAGTTGCGGAATTACGGTGACAGTCCACAAAATCAGCCTGGGCACGCTTCATCGGAATTAAGTGTAAGGAATTACGGTGACAGTCCACAAAATCAGCCTGGGCACGCTTTATCGGAATTAAGTGTAATGTCACCAAAATTCCGCAATCCCGTCCCGGTAATCCCGAGCCCCCTTGATCCGACGATTACCGCCGGGAGCACGATCTTAAAATGGTCAGAGATCCACGCGATTGACGTTTAACGTCTTGCGTTATACGCTTATCGTATGATCAAGGGTTTTCGTGATAAAGACACTGAGGCGCTCTTCGGCGCAAGAGTGTCGAAGCGATTCTCGAACATCGCGAACGTGGCCAAGCGCAAGCTGGATTACCTCGATGCCGCACATGTTCTGAGCGACCTTCGCTCACCGCCGGGAAACCATCTGGAAGCCCTCAAAGGCGACCGGGCCGGCCAGCACTCGATCCGGATCAACGACCAATGGAGGATCTGCTTTACCTGGACCGAAAACGGGCCGGCCGACGTTGAAATCGTCGACTATCACTGAGCCACCGAACCTGAAATACCCCGCGTCCCAAAGCTTCAGACCTAAGACCAAGCCAAGTACCAAGACCAAGTAGCGCCAGAACCAAGCAGCAGCAGAAGACAGGCACCATCATGACCATTCGCATCCGGACCCATCCGGGCGAGATGCTTCGCGAAGAATTTCTCAAGCCCCTGGGCTTGAGTGCGAATGCGCTTGCCATGGCTCTCCACGTCCCGACCACCAGGATCACCGAAATCTTGCACGAACGCCGGGGCGTAACCGCTGACACCGCGTTGCGGCTCAGCCAGTATTTCGGAACCTCGCCACAGCTTTGGCTGAACCTCCAGCAGGCGTACGACCTGTCGAAGGCCGAGACCGAGCTTGCCGACATCATTGCGGCCGAAGTCCGGCCCAGGATGCACGCCTAGCATCGAGCCTGGCGTTGGTCAGCAGGTCAGCCACCTGCTTGTTGTCCGGACGGGTAGAAATCTCGCCCCATTTCCGTTTGCCCGTTTCGAGCACAGCGCCAGCACAGTAGGGAAAAGTTTGAGCATTCTCAAAACGCTATACCTACGATCTTCATTTTCGTAATGCGGGGGCGCGTGTTCGAGTGACGCAAGCGGCACCAGCTTCCAAGACCTCGAAAACTCCCCGTCCTGGCCCCACCGGGAACCCCACCCAGCCCTTCCCGGTTGGATCTCCGACAGATCGGAGACCGCCATGCCGTATTACAAGCTCTATGTGCTCGACGAGAACGACTGCGTCACCGGACGGCACGAGATGCCGTTCCCCAATGACGAGGCGGCGATTGCCGGTGCCGCGCGCGAGTTTCGGGATCAGACGGTGGAGATCTGGGAGGGTGCCCGCTGCATCCTGACCTTTACCAGCGCCCAGCCGCCGCGCCATGACGTCGACCTGCACCGGCCGGTCGATCTGCTGGCGTAGCGCGCGCCGTCCCACCGCCCGCTACAACCGCGTCATAAAAATTTCGCCGTTAGGCTGTTATCGTCGGGGGACGTGATAATATGTCCGTCCCCGACAGAGTGGCATTCGAGTGGTTGGACCGAATTGATGCGTTTGGCGTTCCTGTTTGCTGCCGCGATCCTTGTCTGCCTCGGTGTTCCGACGGCACGGGCCGCCGAGACGGTGAAGCCGATCGTGCTCGTCTATGACACCAACGAGAACCCGCCCTTCACCTATGGCGTCGGCACGGATATCGATTCGAAAAAGCCGGGTTTCGTCATCGAGCTGATCAAGGCCGCGGCCGTCCATGCAGAGATCCCGCTGACCTTCAACCGGGTGCCCTGGGCACGCGGGCTGGAGATGGTCGAGGCGGGCGAGGCCGACGGCACCTTCATGTCGAGCTATACCGAGGAGCGGCTGCGCTACGGCGTCTATCCGATGAAGGATGGCAAGCCCGATGCCGCGCGCAAGCTGACCGACCTGTCCTATTGGTTCTATACCCGCGCGGGCTCCGGCGTGACCTGGGACGGCAAGACCTTGGCCAACCTGCACACGCCGGTCGCGGCCACCACCGGCTATGCCGTGGTGCCGATTCTGGAAAAGATGGGCCTCGCGGTCGAGGCCGACCCGATCCATATGCGCAACCTGCACAAGCTGGAAAGCGGCGACCTCGATGCCTATGCCGAGCTGCAGGCCCATATCGACGGGCTGATCAAGGCCTATCCCCGGCAATTCCGGACGATCGTGAAGCTGGAGCCGGCGCTCCGCACCACGCCCTATTATCTGATGGTCTCCAAGACCTTCTATGCCGCGCGGGGGCCGGATGCCGAACGGCTGTGGGACGCGATCGGCTGGGTCAATGCCCAGCCGGAATTCATCGACATGGTCCACGAGAAATACACCGAGTAGCGGCAGCGCCGTCCGCACGATCCTGTGATGCGTTCAGCCGCACCCGACGAGCGCTCCCAATCTTGCCGCCCCCGAGCTTTGTCGCTAGCGTCGCGCCAAATGATTTCACCGGGGGCCTCATATTTTGCGTCGCATGAAACTCACGCTCGCCGCGTCCCTGCTGGGACTGACGGCCGCCACCCTCGCCCGCGCGGCCGATGCGCCGGATCCGTACCTGTGGCTGGAGGATGTCGCCAGCCCGCGCGTCGATGCCTGGGTCAAGACCGAGAACACCAAGACGCTGGACGTGCTGGAAAAGGACCCGCGCTTTGCGGCCCTGAATGCCCAGGCGCTGGCGATCGCTGAGGCCAAGGATCGCATCCCGACGCCGCGCTTCCTGGGCGATGCCGTCTATAATTTCTGGCAGGACGCCGACCATGTCCGCGGCATCTGGCGCAAGACCGACCTCGCGTCCTACCGCACCGACACGCCGGCCTGGACCATGGTGCTGGACCTGGACCAACTGGCGAAGGCGGAAAAGGCCAATTGGGTCTGGCACGGCGCCGATTGCCGTCGACCGGACGAGCGCGTCTGCCTGATCAACCTGTCTGACGGCGGCGAGGACGCGGACACCGTGCGCGAGTTCGACCTTGTCACCGGCCAGTTCGTCAAGGGCGGCTTCATCCTGCCCAAGAGCAAGCAGAACACCGCCTGGGCCGACGCCGACGATCTGCTGGTCTCGCGCGACTGGGGCAAGGGCACCATGACCACGGCGGGCTATCCCTTCGTGGTCAAGACCCTGAAGCGTGGCCAGAAACTGTCGGCCGCCAAGGAAATCTTCCGCGGCAAGCCGGCCGATACCCAGGTCAACCCGGTCGCCTTCCAAGATGCCGATGGCCACAAGGCGGTTTTCATCCAGCGCGCCGTCAGCTTTTTCGAGACCGAGACCTATCTGGTCAAGGGCGACAAGGCGGTGAAGCTCGCCATCCCGCTCAAGTCCCAGATCCAGGATCTGGTCGCCGGCCGCCTGCTGGTCAAGCTCGACCAGGATTGGACCATGGGCGGCACCAGCTTCAACCAGGGCTCGCTGGTCTCGCTCGACCTGGCCGCGGTCGAGGCCGATCCGGTGCATCTGAGCCCGACCCTGGTCTATGCGCCCGGCCCCCGCGCCTCGCTCGACCAGGTCGCCTCGACCAAGTCCAACCTGATCGTCACCAGCTATGAGAACGTGCGCGGCCGCGCCTCGGTCTATACGCCGGCGACGAACAACAGCTGGACCGAGCGCAAGCTCGACCTGCCGGACAACAGCTCGATCGAAGTGGTCGATACCCAGAGCCACGGCGAGGGCGCGTTCCTGAGCGTGACCAGTTTCCTGATCCCGTCGTCGGTCGTGCTCGTCGACGCCGGCACCGGCGCGATCGCCACGGTCAAGACGCTGCCGGCCAAGTTCGATGCGTCCAAGGACGTGGTCGACCAGCATGAGGCGACCTCGAAGGACGGCACCAAGATCCCGTATTTCGTGGTCCATCCGGCCGGCATGGCGATGGATGGCAACAACCCGACCGTGCTCTACGCCTATGGCGGCTTCCAGGTCTCGATCACGCCGTTCTATTCGGCCAACATCGGCAAACTGTGGCTGGAGCGCGGCGGCGTGTTCGTCATCGCCAACATCCGCGGCGGCGGCGAGTTCGGTCCGGCCTGGCACGAAGCGGGCCTCAAGACCCATCGCCAGAAGATCTATGACGATTTCGCCGCCGTGGCCGAGGCGCTGATCGCCGACAAAGTCACCAGCCCGCGCCGGCTCGGCATCCAGGGCGGCTCCAACGGCGGGCTGCTGATGGGCGTCGAGTTCACCCAGCGCCCGGACCTGTGGAACGCGGTCGATATCCAGGTGCCGCTGCTGGATATGCTGCGCTTCGAGAAGATCGCGGCCGGCCCGTCCTGGGTCGGCGAATACGGCACGGTGTCGAAGCCGGACGAGAAGGCGTTCCTGGCGCAGATCTCGCCCTACAACAACATCAAGCCCGGCGTGAAATATCCGGAGCCCCTGGTCTGGACCACGACCAAGGACGATCGCGTCGGCCCGCAGCACGCCCGCAAGTTCGCGGCACGCCTGGGTGAAATGGGCATCCCGTACCTGTTCTACGAGGTGACCGAAGGCGGCCACGGCGCCGGCGCCAACCTCAAGGAAAAGGCCAAGACCACGGCGCTGGAGTTGACCTACTTCTCCCGCAAGCTGATGGACTGACGAAGGCGCCCGGCGCCGCGCGGAAGTGCGGTGCCGGGCGGTTCGGCGCCAGGATGACCCGCACACTCCATCCGGCGGCCGACGCGGACGCCGCCGACATCGCCGAACTCTATCTGGCGTCCCGCGCCGACGCGCTGCCGAGCCTGCGCGTCGTCCATGATGCCGACGATGTCCGCATCTGGGTTCGCACAGTGATGCTCCGTCATGGCGAAACCTGGGTCGCCCGCGAGAACAGCCGGATCCTCGGCTTCGTCCGGGTCGACGGCGAGGAGCTCAGCCATTTGTATCTGCGGCCCGGCCACTACCGCCGTGGCATCGGCTCGGCCCTGCTGGCCAAGGCCAAGGACCTCAGCCCCACCCGGCTGCGCCTGTTCACCTTCCAGGTCAATCATCCCGCCCGGGCGTTCTATGAGGCGCACGGGTTCCGGGTCGTCGATCTGAACGACGGCGACCGGAACGAGGAAGGCGAGCCGGATGTGTTGTACGCGTGGGCGGCGGTGGCCGATCCGCAGCAATCCGGTCACTAGTCGCCGCATAATCCCCGGCGCGGCATCATAGCGATTGCCACCGCCGCCTGGGCTCGGTCACCATCGGTATACCGCCGGTCTCATCCGGTCGACCTCTGACTTCAAGCGTTGGCATCGTGGTCCCTGGGGCTCGAACCATTGGCGAGTTTGCGAACCGGCTCCATCTCGGCGGGCGTCGGGGCGGGCCGGTTGCGCCGTCAGCCGGCTGGACCCGGTTCCGCAACAGCGAGGTGGCGCTGATTCTGCTGGCCGGCGTGCTGGGCGTCGGCGCCGGGTTGGGCGTGGTGATTTTGCGCACGGCGGTGACGGCGCTGCATTCCCTGCTGTTCGGCATTCCCTGGGGCGGCCATCTGTCGGACGGCTTCACGCTCGACTGGTGGGCCTTGGTGCTGGTGCCGTCGCTGGGCGGGCTGGTCGTCGGCGGCGTCGCCTGGGTGATGAAACGCCGGCGCCCGCGCGACATGATCGACGCGATCGAGGCGAACGCGCTCTATGGCGGCCGCATGTCGCTGACCGACAGCATCAATTTGGGCATCCTGACCGTGCTGTCGGGCGGTTGCGGCGCGTCCGTCGGGCTCGAGGCTGCCTATACCCAGCTCGGTGCCGGCTTCTGTTCCAACATCGGCCATCGCCTGCGGCTCAGGCGCGACGACATGCGCACGCTGGTCGGCTGTGGTGCCGCCGCGGCGATCGCGGCCGCGTTCGATGCGCCGCTGACCGGCGCCTTCTATGCCTATGAGCTGATCATCGGCAACTACTCGATCGCCAACCTGGCGCCGGTGCTGATGGCGGCGCTGGCCGGCACCTTCACCGCGCGCGAGCTGATCGGCGAGGATCTGGCCTTTGCCACCAGCCGCGCCGTGCATCTGACCACGACCGATTATCTGCTGTTCGTGCCCGAGGGGCTGGGCGCCGCGGCGCTGGGCATGGCGGTGATGCAGGGTGTCACCGCGACCGAGCAATGGATGCGGCGCCAGGCGATCCCGTCCTGGGTGCGGCCGCCGATCGGCGGGCTCGTCGTCGGCATCATCGCGCTGATCTATCCGCGCGTGCTGGGCAGCGGCCATGGCGGCATCGTCGCCAACCTGCATTTCACCTTCGCCCTGCCCTATCTCTCGGGCCTGATCGCGGCCAAGATCGCAGCGTCGGCCATCTCGATCGGCGTGGGATTCCGCGGCGGGCTGTTCAGCTCGTCGCTGTTCCTGGGCAGCCTGTTCGGCGGCGCCGTGGTCATGGCGCTCAACATCGTCTGGCCCGAGATCGATCCGGACCCGCTGGTCTATACCCTGGTCGGGATGGGCGCCGTCGGCGCCGCCATCGTCGGCGCGCCCATCACCATGATCCTGCTGGTGCTGGAGGCGACGCGCGATTTCGCCGCGACGGTCGGCGTCACGGTCGGCGTCATCGCCGCCACCGTCGCGGTCCGGCGCTGGTTCGGCTATTCCTTCGCCACCTGGCGCTTTCATCTGCGCGGCCTGAAGATCCAGGGTGCCGAGGATATCGGCTGGATCGACAGCCTGACCATCGGCCGGGTCATGCGGCGCGACGGCAAGAGCGTGCCCACGGAAATGAGCGTCGCCTCCATGCGCAAGGCATTCCCCTTGGGCGGCGTGCCGCAGCTGTTCGCAACCGAGGCGGGCCGGCTGGTCGGCACGATCGACCCGACCGACCTCTGGTCGCCGGATTTGGGCGGCATTCCGGAAGAGGTCAGCGCCGCCGACCTGATGGTGCCGATCGGGGCCTCGCTGCTGGCGACCGACAATCTGCAAAGCTCGCTGAAGAAATTCTCCGAGCATAAGCTCGAACTGCTGCCGGTGGTCGATGGGCCGGAGAGCCTGCAGCTCCTGGGCTATCTGACCGAGGCCGAAGCGCTCAAATCCTACAGCCAGGAACTGGAGCGCCATCGCAACGACACGATCGGCGAGGCGCGCCTGCTCTCGACCGCGATCACGCCGGAGAGCTAAGCAGGATTCTTTTGGATGGGACACGTTTGCGTTGGCCATGGATGGATTGAGCGCCAGGAGCGGAGGGACCGTCGATGCGCGTGCATCGTCGGCCCCTTCGCGACGCCGCGATCGGCCATCCATGGCCAACCCGGAGGGACGGACTTTCTCGACCACGGGACGTCGTCTCGAAACGCTTGCGATGCGCCAGCATCGCGGCGCGCTCCGCTCCTAGCCCATGGTCGAGGAAGTCCGTCGCAAATGCGCCCCATCCAAAAGAATCCTGCTTAGATGCGCAAGCTGCTCTATGCCGTGATCTTCGCCATCGGCTTCGCCGCCTTCTCGGTCGGCGGCCTGAGCGAGCGCGGCGGCGAGCATGATCCATGGCTGGAGGGCGGCGCGCTGCTGGCGCTGTGCCTGGGCTTCGTGCTGGGCTCGGTCCCACGCGCCTGGTCGATCGTGCCGCGCGCGATCCTGCCGCTGCCGACGTTCCTGTTGTTCCTGACGATCCTGACCGACCGCAAGCCGGAGCTGCCGTTCTTCGTGGCCTTCGGCGGCGCCGCGTTCTACGCGCTGTTCATCACGTCCTATGCCAGCTTCCTGTCGCACCGGAACCGTCCGGACGAAGCGCCGGAGCTGCCGGGTCAGGCGTAGGCGAGCGAACCCTTGCTCCCCCTACTCGCAGGTATAGGTCACGCTGACATTGTCGCCATAGCCGGTGACCGTCTTCATGTAAGGCCGCGAGGTGCCGGGGCACGTGCTGTTGGCGGTCGCTTCGAGATTGGCCAGACGGTCGCCGCTCAGCGCATAGATCTGCTTGCCGAGCGCGTCGCGCCCCTCGGCCGACGGCGTCATGCTCGACCCCAGAGTGCCACAGCCGGTGCAGACGAGACCGACGAGGAGGACGAATGCGACGCGAGGAATCATGATTCAACTTTCCGGTACTGCTGAGAGGCTGAGCACAGCCTGACCGAGTTTGGCCAATCGATAAACGCGTTTATTCCGCAAAAGTTGCAACCCTCGCATCACCTAAGCCGTTCCGGCAATTGACTGCCGGCCGTCAGCCGCTAAGGTCGCGGCGGTTTTTTACGCAGCTGCCGGGATTTTCCATCCATGTCCGAGCCAATCGACCGCCGTTCCGTCCTTCGGGCCCTTGCCGCATCGACGGCGGTCGGTCTCGTCATCGGCGGCGGCTCCCGGGCACTGGCGGCGCAGGAAAACCTGAAGCTGGGCAAACCCGTGCCCTTCAGTTTCGACGGCCTGAAGGACATGGCGCGCCGCCTGGTGGCCGAGGCCTATGTCGGGCCGGCCCATCCGGCCCCCGACGTGCTGAAGAAGATCGACTACGACGCCTGGGGCAAGATCACCTACAACGCGGATCACGCGCTGATGGGTGATGAGCGCTTTCCGATCACGTTCTTCCACCTGGGCATGTTCTTCCAGAAATCGGTCGACATGAACCTGGTCGAAGGCGGCGAAGCGCGCGAGATTATCTACGACCAATCCTATTTCGACATGCCCGCGGACTCGGTCGCCAAGCAATTGCCGAAGGGCGCCGGCTTCGCCGGTTTCCGCATCCAGGAACCGCGCGACGGCAAGCTCGACTGGAAGAAGAACGATTGGGTGGCGTTCCTGGGCGCCTCCTATTTCCGGGCGATCGGCGAGCTCTATCAATACGGCCTGTCGGCCCGCGGCTTGGCGCTCGATACCGCCGTCGGCGGCAAGCCCGAGGAATTCCCGGACTTCACCAAATTCTATATCGAGAAGCCGGAGTCGGGCGACGCGGTCACGGTCTATGCGCTGCTGGAGGGCCCCTCGGTCGTCGGCGCCTATAAGTTCGTCATGGCGCGCGGCAAGGGCGTGATCATGGACATCGAGCAATCGCTGTTCCTGCGCAAGCCCGTCAGCCGTTTCGGCCTGGCGCCGCTCACCTCGATGTATTGGTTCTCCGACACCAAGAAGCCGACTGCGGTCGACTGGCGGCCGGAGGTGCATGATTCGGACGGGCTCGCCATGTGGACCGGCTGGGGCGAGCATCTGTGGCGGCCCTTGAACAACCCGCCGCATATCGTGGCCTCGGCGTTCGGCGACGACAACCCGAAGGGCTTCGGCCTGCTGCAGCGCGACCGCCAGTTCGACCATTACCTGGACGGCGTCTATTACGAGAAGCGGCCGAGCCTGTGGGTCGAGCCCAAGGGCGGCTGGGGCAAGGGCGCCATCCAGCTGATCGAGCTGCCGACCGACGACGAGATCCACGACAATGTCGTCGCCATGTGGGTGCCGGAGAAGCCGCCGGCGCCGGGCGCGCAATTCGACCTCGCCTACAAGCTGCATTGGCTGGCCGACGAGCCCTATCCGACCGACCTCGCCCGCATCGTCGCCACCCGGCTCGGCAACGGCGGCCAGCCGGGGCAGCCGCGCCCGAAGAACGTGCGCAAGTTCCTGATCGAGTTTCTGGGCGGTCCGCTGGTCAATCTGCCGTTCGGCGTGAAGCCGGACATCGTACTGCAGGCCTCGCGCGGCAGCTTCACCGACTACAAGCTGATCGAAGCCGTGCCCGACGGCGTCGCCGGCCATTGGCGCGCCCAGTTCGATCTGGCCGGCGTGGACGGCCCCGATCCGGTCGAGATGCGCGCGCAACTGACCGTGGCCGGCAAGATCGCGAGCGAGACCTGGCTGTTCCAGTACCATCCGTTCTGACGGCGACTTTCCGCAGCCCCGGGGTTTCAACCCCTCGACGCTTCGTCCCCGGGCGAAGCGATACGCGTCGATATGGCCGGGCCGCGACCCAATGTTTGGAGGGACCGAACCACCGAACAAAGGATCGCCCCATGACCTCGACATCCCTGCAGGCCGGCGAACGTCGCATCCGCATCCCGAGCCCTGAGCCCGGGCTGTCGCTATCCCTCAGCCATATGCCGCCGCTGCGGGAGGACCCCGCCGACCCGCGCATCGTCCTCTATGTCCATGGCGGCACCTTCCCGTCCGCGCTGTCGATCGCCCATCGGTTCGACGGACGGTCGTGGCGCGACGAGCTGTGCGCCGCCGGCTATCATGTCTGGGGGCTGGATTTCCATGGCTTCGGCCGGCTCAGCGACCCCTATCCCGCGTTCGAGCAGCCCGCGGACGGCATGGCGCCGCTCGGCCGGGCCGAGGCTGCGAGCCATCAGTTGGCCGCCGCCGTCCGCCATATCTGTGCCGAGCACGGCGTCGACCGCCTCTCGCTCGTCGCCCATTCCTGGGGCACCGTCGTTTGCGGCCTGTTCGCCGGCCGCGCGCCCGAACGGGTCGACCGCATGGTATTCTTCGGCCCGATCGCGCGCCGCGACCCGACGGCGGAGCGGGTCCGCCTGCCGGGCTGGCGCCTGATCTCGCTCAAGGACCAATGGGACCGGTTTACCGAGACGGTTCCGGTCGGCCGGAACCCGGTGCTGCTGAAGCGCCATTTCGACGAATGGGGCGAGCTGTATCTCGATATCGACCCCGACAGCCGGACGCGCTCGCCCGCAGCCGTGAAGGTGCCGAGCGGCGCGTTCCAGGATATCTACGACGCCTGGGTCGGCGAGCTGGCTTACGATCCGGCGCTGGTGCGGGCCCCCGTCGCGATCATCCGCGGCGAATGGGACAGGATGTGCGCCGCCGAGGACGCGCGCTGGCTGTTCGACGCTTTGACGGCCTCGCCGATCCGGCGCGACATCACCATCAGCCGCGGCACCCATCTGCTGCATCTGGAAGAGGGTCGATATGCGCTCTACCGCGAGACCGAGGCGTTCCTGTCGGCCCGCGACACGGCCCCCGAAGCCGCCTGAAACCTCGAGAGGAGAACCCGAGATGTTCGAAGTGATCTTCGAAGTCCAGCCCAAGCGGGAACGCTGGGACGACTATCTGGCCCTCGCCAAATTGCTGAAGCCCGAGATCGAGCAGATCGACGGCTTCATCGACAATGAGCGCTTCGGCAGCAAGCGCACCGAGGGCCGGCTGCTGTCGCTGTCGACCTGGCGCGACGAGAAGGCGGTCATCCGCTGGCGCACGCAGGCCGTCCACCATGGCGTCCAGGAAAAGGGCCGGTTCGAGGTGTTCGAGGATTATCACCTGCGGGTCGGCGAGATCGTCGCCGATACCCATGTGCCGGCAGGCCAGAGCGTCCGGGAACAGCGCTTCGACGAAACCGAGACGGGGCTCGCCAAGATCGTGACCATCAGCGAGCTGACGGGAAGCGCGGACGGCACGCCGGCGAGGGCGGACTTGGGGCCCGCATTGGGCGTGCCGCCGACCGGCCGCGATGGCGTCGTCGATCAGGAGCTGTGGGAGAGCATCTATAGCCCGGGCAAGCTGGCGCTGCTCGTGTCCTGGCAGGATGCGGCATCGGCGGGCCGCTGGCATCCCCATAGCGGCATCGGAGCACGGCATCGCCAGATCCGCGTCATCCGCGACTACGGCATGGCGGACCGCCGGGAAGCGCCGCAATTCTATCCGCCGGTCAAGGCGGCAACCGCCTGAGCCTTCGCAACCAACTTCGCGGCGGCGGGGTTTGATCCCCATCGTTGCCCTCGCGAGGTTCACCCATGAGCTTGCTCGATATCCTGGCGATGGCCAGCCTGCCCGGCACGACGGTGCCTGCCGGCAATCCGCCGATGCCGCCGCCCGATCCGGATAGGCCAGCCCCGATCGAGGAACCGCCCGAGCCGATCCCGACGCCCCGCCCGACGGATGAGCCGATCCCGCAAAGACTGTGATCGGCCGTTCCGCACCTGCCCCGATTGTGCGAGCTTTGGCCTCGGGTTAGGCTCGGGCGCGGGATCGACGGCGATGGGATGGGGTATCGTGACGGCGGCTTTTCTGGCGGCTTCGGCGGCGACGATCGATTTCGATACCCTGTGGAATTACAACGATCCGGCGGCGACCGAGGCGAAATTCCGCGCCGTGCGGCCGGAGGTGACGGCCGCCGGCGACCATGGCCGGCTGATGGAACTCGACACCCAGATCGCGCGCACCCAGGCGCTGCAGCGAAACTTCGACGGGGCGCTCTCGACGCTCGCGAGCGTCCATGACGGCCTGAAGCCCGACGAGGCGCGCGCCCAGGTGCGCTATGAGCTGGAGCTGGGCCGGACGCTGCGGTCGGGCGGCAAGCCGGCCGACGCCCGCCCGCATTTCGAGCAGGCGAAGAATCTGGCCGCTGCCGCCCATCTGGAAGCTTTGGCGATCGACGCCATCCATATGATCGCGCTGGTCGAGCCCGATCCGGCCCAGCAGATCGCGCTCAATCGCGAGGCGATCGGGTTCGCCAAGATCTCGGCCGACCCGAAGGCCCAGCGCTGGCAGGCCTCGCTCTGGAACAATATCGGCATGACCTATCAGAGCGGGGGCCAGCTGGGCCCGGCGCTGGATGCGTTCCGGTCGGCCCTCGTGCTGCGCGAGCAGCAGGGCGATGCCTATCTGATCCGCGTCGCCAAATGGATGATCGCCTGGACCCAGCGGCTGCAGGGCGATCTGACCGACGCGCTGGCGGCCCAGGAGGCGCTGGAGCGCGACCAGGCCGAGGCCGGCGATGGCGGCGGCTATGTGTTCGAGGAGTTGGGCGAGATCCATCTGGCCCTGGCGAAGCGCGATCCTGGCGGCGACCATGCCGCCCGGGCGCGCGCTTATTTCGCCAAGGCCTATCCGATGCTGAAGGACGATCCGGACCTGGCCGACGATCCGGCGCGCGTGGCGCGGATGAAGCGGCTCGGCGAGGGTGCTCCGGAATAGCGCGCGCCGGATCACGGACCTCTCAGCTGGCGCCGCCGGCGCGAAACGCCTCTTTGGTCAGGTGCTCGACCGTCGGCGCGTTGCGGGCGAACCAATCGTCGAAATCCTCGATCAGATCCGGCCGAGCGACCGTCGACAGCCGGTAGGGGCTGGCACTTCTGGGCGAGCCTACGGCGAAATCCAGCGTGACGCCGGCGTTCAGCTGCCGCAGCTCATAATCCGCCGCATGCAGATCGCAAAAGATCCCATCTACCCGGTTGACCGCCAGCATCTCGACCAGGCTCGCGAGCGAGCGTGTCTCGGTCATCTGCTTGCCCTGGGTATCGATGCCGAGCCGGGCCATGTCGTTGCCGAACCCGATGATGGTGCCGAGCGCCGACACCTGGGCCAAGGCCAGCGGATGCTCGCGATGCAGCACCAGCACGCCCTTGAGGCCGCTGACCACGATGCGGGAATAGCGCACCGGCCGGCCGAGGGCCGCCTTTTCGTCGCCGCGCCAGGCCGGATTGTCGGGCCAGACCAGGTCGATCCCCGGCTCGGCCAGCGCCTCCACATGCCGTTTGACCGAGATCGGCTCGAAGCTGAGGCCGTCGCCGCGGGCCTCGGCCCAGGCCGCCAGCAGCTTCTGCGCGAAGCCCACGAAATTGCCGTTCTCGAAGCCGTGGTAAGGCAGATAGGAGATGTCCTCGACCGCAACGGTCAGCGTCTCAGCGGCCGCGGCACGCGGGGCGAAGACGGCCGCCATCAGCAGGAAACATAGGAAGATGCCGCGCAAGGGTCGCTCCCGAGAGCCTGATCGTGATCGAACCTAGCAGCGCAAGCGGGTGCCGCCTCATCAAATCTCAGACTATTCGGCCCGGATCGCCTGCTGCAGCGCGCGGGGATGGGCGATCATCGAGATCGGCTCCAGGCTGCCGCCGGTACCGGTGATGACGATGGTGCCATAGTCGAAGATGCGGCCGAGGAAGCTCTGGTCGACCTGCACCGTCTCGATCTTGGAATTGACCATCTCGATGGTCTGGCGGCTGAAGAAGCCACTGCGGAACACGATCTTGCGCGGGGTCACGATCATCTCGGTCGTGCCGGCGCGGCCCAGATGGGTGACCAGCCGGAACAGGCCCCAGACCAGCAACAGCCCGCCCAGGCCGAGCGGCAGCCAGACCCAGGGTTCGGCCAAGGGGCCCGGCGGCGCGCCGGGGACGAAGCGCTGGGCGATCCAGGGCCAGCCCCAGACCACGCCCAGCAGGACCAGACCCAGCAGCGTCCAGAGGAACGGCCGGAGAAACAGCAGCCGATGCAGCCGCGCCCGATAGAGCACGGTATCCTCGCGCACGGCCGAGGGCTCCGTCACTTCCACCATTTCGGTCACGTCCGTCACTCCCGCCCAAGGTCTCGCTCCCATCACCAACGCCTGGAGGGGCCGGAAAGGTGCGTTGAATCAGAACGGATCGACCACGGGGATACCGAAGGGCGTGAAATCGGTCACGTTGCGGGTCGCCACGGCCATGCGGCCAGCTGATGCGATGGCGGCGATCATCGCATCTTCGACGCCGGAGTTCGGGACAAGTGCCATGAATTGGCCCCAGACCTGGGCAGCCGGCTCGTCAAACGGCAATATGCGGTCGGCATAGTTGCGCACCAGTCCGTCCAACCAGCCTTCATAGCGCAGGGCGGCGGCAAGATTCCGGGGGCGCGCGGCCTCGATCCCTTTGCGGATTTCGCCGACCGTGATCGCTGACAAAAACAGATCGACATCGGCCTGGGCGCCGAACCAGGTCAAGACGGAAGGGTTTGGGGCCGACTTGATCAGTTCGGAAATCGTGCAGGTATCAAGCAGGTACTTCAAAGCCGTTGGCCCTCGGCAGGTGCTTCTCGCGCGTCAGCGGCAAATCCGAAACGCCCCGGCTGGCCAGGATGAAGGACTTGAAGCTTTCGGCCGGCATCGTCGCCGCCTGGAACTCGGCATAGGCGATCACGACGACGGCGTTGTCGCCGTGACGGGTGACGAGCTGCGGCCCGTTGGCCAGCGCGCGATCGACGACCTCGCTAAATCGCGCCTTTGCGTCCTGCAGTTTCCACGTGTCCATGATCGTCCTCCAGTCGGCCTCTTCAAACTAGTCATGACTAGTCATATTTTCAAGCGACCTTGTGACCCATTGCCTTAGGCCGCCTACCCGGCCACGCTCTCCCTGCCCGTCGTTCCCCCGTCCTTCCCGGAGTTCTCCCATGCGCTACAACCAGCTCGGCCGGACCGGCCTGTTCGTCTCGGAGCTTTGTCTCGGCACCATGACCTTCGGCGGGACCGAGGGGCATTGGGCGGCGATCGGGCAATTGGGCCAGGACGCGGCCGATGCGCTGGTCAAGCGCGCGCTCGATACCGGCATCAATTTCATCGATACCGCCGACGTCTATTCGCGCGGCGTGTCGGAACAGATCCTGGGTCAGGCGCTGCAGAACCTGGAAGTGAAGCGCTCCGACGTGGTGATCGCGACCAAATTCACCGGCGCCATGGGCACCGGGCCGAACGAGCGCGGCGCCTCGCGCGGCCATATCATGGATTCGGTCGAGGAAAGCCTGGAGCGGCTGCAGACCGACCATATCGATCTCTATCAGGTCCATGCGACCGACCCGGTGACGCCGATCGACGAGACGCTGCGGGCCCTCGACGATCTCGTCTCCAGCGGGCTCGTGCGCTACATCGGCGTGTCGAACTGGGCGGCCTGGCGCATCATGAAGGCGCTGGGCCTGTCGGATAAGCAGGATTGGGCCCGGTTCGAGACCGTGCAGGCCTATTACACCATCGCCGGCCGCGATCTGGAGCGCGACCTGGTGCCGATGATGCGCGACCAGCAGATGGGGCTGCTGGTCTGGAGCCCCCTCGCCGGTGGGCTGCTGTCGGGCAAATACGGCCCGGGCACCAACGGCGGCCCGGAAGGCTCGCGCCGGCTGAGTTTCGATTTCCCGCCGGTCAACCAGGACCGCGCCTGGGCCTGCGTCGAGGTGATGCGCGGCATCGCGGAAAAGCACGGCGTGTCGGTCGCCCGCGTGGCGCTGGGTTGGCTCTTGGCCAAGCCCCATGTCACCAGCATCATCATCGGCGCCAAGAATGTCGAACAGCTGGACGATAATATCGCCGCCACCACCCTGTCGCTCAGCGCCGACGACATGAAGGCGCTGGACGAGGTGAGCCAGCTGCCGCCGGAATATCCGGCCTGGATGGAGGTCCGCCAGGGCGCCGACCGCCGGCCGAAGCCGTTCGGTCCCGATCGCAGCTGAGCCAGGCTGTCACACGAGACCGCTTGCGCGCCCACACCCGGATGGGCAACCCTCACTAGAGACGCCGCGTGAGACGGTCATCAGGTGAGGAGTTGGTCGCCCATGTCCTATCCATTCGAGACGATTGCCGAGTTGATTACCCAGGGCCGTGCCGACGATGCCGCGATCGCGGCGCCGGGCCGGCCGGGTTTGAGCTATGGCGGGCTGCAGGCGCTGGCCACACGCACCACCCTCAGCCTGAACCGGGTCGGCATCGGCCGCGGCGACCGGGTCGCGATCGTGCTGCCGAACGGGCCGGAGATGGCGACCGCCTTCGTCGCGGTCGCGGCCGGCGCCACCAGCGCGCCGTTGAACCCGGCCTATCGCGCCGACGAGTTCGATTTCTACCTCGGCGACCTGAACGCCAAGGCGCTGCTGATCCTGCAGGGCTTCGACAGCCCGGCGCGCGCCATGGCGGCGCAACGCCATGTGCCGGTGATCGAACTGGTGCCGGCCCCGGGCGGCGCCGCCGGCGATTTCACGCTCGATACCGGTGCCATGGCCCCGGCCAAGGCGGCGCAGGGCGGCGTGGCGCTGGCGGACGACGTGGCGCTGGTGCTGCATACCTCCGGCACCACCTCGCGCCCCAAGATCGTGCCGCTGAAGCAGCGCAACGTCACGGCGTCCGCCCATCATATCCGCCAGACCCTGGCGCTGGTGCAAAGCGACGTCTGCCTCAACATCATGCCGCTGTTCCATATCCACGGGTTGATCGCGGGCGTGCTGGCGAGCCTGGCCGGCGGCGCCAGCGTCAGCTGCACGCCGGGCTTCAACGCGCTCAAGTTCTTCGGCTGGTTCGACGAGGTCAGACCCAGCTGGTACACGGCGGTGCCGACCATGCACCAGGCGATCCTGATGCGTGCCGACCGCAACAAGGACGAGATCGCGCGCGGCCGCCTGCGCCTGGTGCGCTCGTCGAGCGCCTCGCTGCCGCCCCAGGTCATGGAGGCGCTGGAGGCGACGTTCGGCGCCCCGGTGATCGAGTGCTACGGCATGACCGAAGCCTCGCACCAGATGGCGTCGAGCCCGCTGCCCCCCAGGAAGCGCTTCCCGGGCTCGGTCGGCATCGCCGCCGGCCCGGAAATCGGCATCATGACCGAGGATGGCCAGCTGCTGCCGACCGGCGAGCTGGGCGAGATCGTCATCCGCGGCCCGAACGTGACCGACGGCTATGAGGCCAACCCGGAGGCCAACGCCAAGGGCTTCATCAACGGCTGGTTCCGCACCGGCGACCAGGGCTATCTGGACGCCGACGGTTATCTGAGGCTGACCGGCCGCCTGAAGGAGCTGATCAACCGCGGCGGCGAGAAGTTCAGCCCGCTCGAGGTCGATACCGTGCTGATGGACCATCCGGCGGTGGCCCAGGTTGCGACATTCGCGGTCAAGCACGACAAGCTGGGCGAGGATGTCGCCGCCGCCGTCGTGCTGCGCGAAGGCATGGAGGTCGATGAGCGCACCTTGCGCGACTTCGTCGCGCTCCGCCTCGCCGACTTCAAGGTGCCGCGCAAGATCCTGTTCATGGCGGAGATCCCGAAGGGGCCGACCGGCAAGTTGCAGCGCATCGGGCTCGCCAAACAACTCGGACTCGAAGAATAGCATGACCAAGGTAGCAATTTTCGGCGCCGGTGCGATCGGCGGCCTGGTCGGTGCCAAGTTGGCGCTGGCCGGCGCCGACGTCACCGTTGTCGCGCGCGGGCCGCATCTGGCGGCGATGCGCGAGCGCGGCCTGACCCTGATCAGCGACGGCCAGACCCATGTCATCCCCGTGAAGGCGGTGCAGGACCCGGCCGAGGCCGGCGTGCAGGATTACGTCATCGTCACCTTGAAGGCGCATTCGCTGACCGCCGCCGCCCCCGGCATCGCCAAGCTGATGGGGCCGGAGAGCGTGCTGGTGACCGGCATCAACGGCGTGCCCTATTGGTATTTCCACGGGCTGGACGGCCCCTTGGGCGGCAAGCCGATCGAGAGCGTCGATCCGGGCGGCGTGATCTGGCGCACCCTGCCGCCGGCCCAGGTGATCGGCGCCGTGGTCTATCCGGCGGCCGAGGTCATCGAACCCGGCGTGATCGAGCATACCTACGGCGACCGCTTCAGCCTGGGCGAGCCCGACGGCAGCCGCAGCGAGCGCGGCCTGATCCTGTCGAAACTGATGATCGGCGCCGGCCTGAAGGCCCCGCTGCGCCCCGGCATCCGCGACGAGATCTGGGTCAAGCTGTGGGGCAACCTCGCCTTCAACCCGCTGTCGGCCCTGACCGGCTCGACCCTGGACCGGCTCGGCACCAGGCCCGAACTGCGCCAGATCATCCGCGCCATGATGGTCGAAGGACAGGCCGTGGGCGAAGCGGTCGGCGCCAAATTCGCGATCGACGTCGACAAGCGCATCGAGGGTGCCGCCGAAGTCGGCGCCCACAAGACCTCGATGCTGCAGGATTTGGAACGCGGCCGCCCGATGGAGATCGACGCGCTGCTGGGCGCGGTGGTGGAGCTGGGGGGCTTGAGCGGGGTCGCCACGCCGACCTGCGCGCTGGTGCTGGCGCTGGTGAGGGAGCGGGCGCGGTTGGCGGGGTGTTATGGGGAGTAGGAGACTGCCGATATCTGCGCTGGGTAGAAAGCCATCTGGTTGCTTTCGGCAAATCCAAGCAGAGCAAAAATTCTTCTTTAAGCCACTCAGTGAGAGTGCGGGGTTAACACCAATCCGGTGAGGTGGTGTCGAGAGGGGGCGGCATCAGCAAACATGACTAAATCGTCGCCAGGAAGGAAGAGCAGAAAGGCCGCGCGCAAATCGGCCTTGTCGGACAAGTCCGAAGGCGCTGCTTGGCGGTTTGTTGGAACAAGCCAGGAGCCCCGCATCGAAATTCCGATCGAAAAATTAGGTCATCCAGGCTCGCTGTCAGAGCTTCACGTTGTCGCGCAATTTCCTAACGATATTCCGAGCGAGCATAGTCGCCGTACGGATCGCATCGAGCGAACATTCGAAACATCGGCACTTTTATCCACAACACAAAACCCGAAAAGAGATTTGAACTTCCAGACGAACGAAGAAGACGGGAGTTCGTATTTCTTGTTCGAACCCCCGGCCTTGAGAGTAGACACCCCTTGGGGGCCGGTGACGGTGCGCAAGAATAGAAAAGGTGAATCAGCGCTCGTCAAAATGACCTGCGAGGCGCGCTCGTCAACGGAAGCGCTGGAACGTCTACAACGGGCCACGGCCACATTCCTCGACCACTGGGCCTATGAGGCCGTAGCACCGGTCTACTTAACAATGTTGCGAGCTAGGGACGTTAAAAACCACATCGAGACCCTTCAGTTTGTCAGTCCATTCAGGTCATCGACAATCAGTCCGTCGACAACTGAAATTCCAACTCCCTTGCGACCAATGTTCGCGCTCTATCGAGAGTCGTTATGCTCCGCCAGCCCTCTCTATAAGTTCTTGTGTCTTTATAAAATCCTAGAGGGCTACTTTGGACGATTGAAGCCGACTTTATCTAAGATCTTTCGTGACGCTGGGCTGCAGTATCCGTTACCCAGGGATTTGGTGCCAGACCACCCTGATCTTGAAACCGATATGAGGGCATATGTTGGACAGTCGATTTCGAAATTTCGCGACGAACTGTTGACTACGAACTTCCGGGTCGCAGTAGCTCATTTCGAGAAGGAGGGCGAAAGCCCCCTGATCGCGAGCGATCCGGGTCAAATCAATCGATTTAGCCAGATAGGGCTCGCTGTAGAACTCTGCGCAAGGGTCGTTATCGAATCGTATCAAAAGGCTTTCAAGGAAGCTATTGTCTCAGGACTAGACGTTTCATCACTTTCTGAAATCTCCAATTAATATTTGTATCGAGCTCAAGCCTCCGGAGCCCGAACAAAGCACAAGATCCCCAGCTTTTTCGTCCAGCAGACGATGGCCTGTCCCACCGGGTTGTCGGTGCGTTGCAGCACTTTCTCGGGCGGCACCTGTTGCCAGCGATCGTCGATCCAGACTTCATAGCCACCGGGTGACGACCGGAAAGCTGCCGGGCGGCAATCGGCTTCGGAACAGCAGCCCACGCCATTCTCCGGTTGGCGGAGACTTTGGAACCAGGGGCTGAGCGCCGGATCGGCATTGGCGGGTGGGGCCGCCTGGGCCAACACCGAGAGCAAAAGCGTCCCCATGGTAAACAGGACAAACGTCCACCAATTGTTGCGCATGAGGGTGCCTCGCCCGCACTGGCCGTTCAGATTTCGACGGTCTGCCGCCGACATTTCCTGAAACGCTCTGGCGGCTGCTTTGTTCAGATCGGCATTCGTCAGCCGGTGGTGAGGCGCCCCACACCGTTTCCTCCGCAACCAACATATTGCCCGTCCCGACAGTATATTGACAGGTCCGCCCCGCCTCGCTAACGTCCGCCCCGGTCCCGCCAAACGGGGCCCGCGGGATTTGACGGGCAGCTTGCGCCGCGACACCAAACGCTAAAGCGCCACGGGGGTGATCCCGTGGGCCCAGGATTGTTACCTGGAGTTTGGTCATGGACCGACAAGGCCCGGCGTGGCG
>Ga0302314_10006522_pt1 | contig 21099 bp, 19 predicted proteins | sample III_Palsa_N2_3_FD_200533 | JGI IMG/M metagenome (GOLD analysis project Ga0302314, IMG submission 200533) | Peat permafrost microbial communities from Stordalen Mire near Abisko, Sweden - III_Palsa_N2_3 | ecosystem: Environmental > Terrestrial > Soil > Palsa > Peat permafrost | place: Sweden... | reverse complement strand
TCTGCTGGAAACTGTCGATGACGAAATAGGTCTTCTGGAAATCGTCGATCCGGTATTCGGTCATCAGCACCCGCTCGAGATCGAAGCCGATCCGGTTGGGCTTGGGCGAATCTACCGCGAAGACCGTCTCCCCCTTTGACGATAAGATGCCCGCCCCGAAGGCGCGCAGCCCGTCATCGGTGCGGATCAACCCGAATTCGATCGTGTACCAGTAAAGCCGGGCCAGCAGCGGGACCGTGCCCATCCTTGCCGCCAGCGGCCCGGCCCTGCCGTATTCGACCATGTAGTCGGCGAAAACCGGGTGGGCGAGCAGCGGCACATGGCCGAAGAAATCGTGGAAAACATCCGGCTCGACCAGATAATCGAGCTCGCTCTCCTCTCGTATCCACCAGCTGACCGGAAAGCGGCGATTGGCGAGATGGTCGTAGAACACGTCGTCGGGCACCAGCCCGGGCACGGCGACGATCCGAAAGCCGGTGGCCTTCGCCAGATGCGTGTTCACGCGGCTGAAATCGGGAATGCCGTCGCCGACATCGAGGCTTTCGACATTGTCGATAAATTCATGAGCGGCATAGCGCGGCATCAGCGCCATCTGACGACGATAGAGCCGCCGCCATCGGTCATGCTGCGCCTGCGTATAGCCGGCGAAGGCCTGGTCGACCGTGTAGTCGGGGCGGATGGCGCTGTAATCGCCGCGCAAACCCTCCACCGGCGCGACAGGCGGCTTTTCGATCGCTTCGATCTTCGACATTCTGTTTGTCATGGGGATGTATCTTGGCGGGATATTCACAACATTCAACGACGAGCATGCCGTTGCAATAGGAGGCCTCGTGACGAACCTAGCTCCAACCGAAAATCCCATGGGTACCGACGGGTTCGAATTCGTCGAGTTCACCGCCCCGGAGGCCAAGGGCCTGGGCGATGTGTTCGAGGCTCTGGGCTTTCGCGTCGTCGGCAAGCACCGGTCGAAGAACGTGCTGCATTACCGCCAGGGCGACATCAACCTGATCCTCAATGCCGAACCGGCGAGCCCGGCGGAGCAGTTCGCCGCCGCCCACGGCCCCAGCGCCTGCGCCATGGCCTTCCGCGTCAAGGACGCCGCCAAGGCCTATGACCTGGCGCTGGCCAACGGCGCCAAGCCGTTCACCGGCCGCGCCGGCCCGATGGAACTCAACATCCCGGCGATCGAGGGCATCGGCGGCAGCGCGCTCTATCTGGTCGACCGCTATGGCGGCCACACCATCTATGACGTCGACTTCATGGCCCAGGGCGAGCCGGAGGTCGCCGGCGCCGGGCTGACCGCGATCGATCACCTGACCCACAATGTCTTCAACGGCCGCATGGACCATTGGGCCAACTTCTACGAATCGCTCTTCAACTTCCGCGAGATCCGCTATTTCGACATCGAGGGCCGGCTAACCGGCCTACGCTCGCGCGCGCTGACCAGCCCGGATGGCAGGATTCGCATCCCGCTCAACGAGTCGGCCGACGACAAAAGCCAGATCGCCGAATATCTCGAAGTCTATAAGGGCGAGGGCATCCAGCACCTGGCGCTGTCGACCGACGATATTTACGGCACGGTCGAGACGCTGCGGTCGCGCGGCATCCCCTTCGCCGAGGCGCCGCCTGATTCCTATTACGAGATGCTGGACGAGCGCCTGCCGGGCCATGGCGAGCCGGTGGCGCGGATGAAGGAACTCGGCATCCTGGCCGACGGCTCGCAGCAGGGCGGCCTGTTGCTGCAGATTTTCACCACCACGCTGATCGGCCCGATTTTCTTCGAAATCATCCAGCGCAAGGGCGATGAGGGTTTCGGCGAGGGCAATTTCAAGGCGCTGTTCGAGTCGATGGAACGCGACCAGATACGCCGCGGCGTTCTCGAAGACACACAATAGCCGTCATTGCACGGCACAAATCCGTCCATCACCTTTTTATCACAGGGAACAAGACCCGCGCCTCGGGTGTTTGTTCTTGTCGGTTTGTTAGGTGCCGAGTGTCCGTGCCCGCGCTGTAGAATTCGGGATTGTCTTGCTTTTTCAGCAATTTAAACTGAAAATCTGACTCCAGTACAATGTACAGAAATTTGTGCGGTGCATAATCAATTAATACCGCCTTGCAGCACATAAAAATGCCATAAAGATACTGAATCAGTGATTTGCATCATTGAAATACAGTTATCGCGAATGTGATTGGTACAGACATTTTTTTATCCTGTGGTGGGGTATCACCCTATTGCAGTCCTCTGAAAGATCGTTTAGAGGGCGCTCATGTTTACCTTTCAGGACGTGGCCAAGCCCTCACGGGTGTCGGCCACCGCACGCACTATTTCGCGTGCCATTCTCCTCGCAGGGCTGGCGCTTCCGCTTGTGCCCATCGTCCAAAGTGGGCTGGCTTCCGACGCTCCACCCACACAGGTCCGGACCGCACCGCCGGGCGACGGCATGGGTCAGCCGGTCGCCGACGCGCTGGGCGGGATGCGCTTCGGATTGTCGCCGGTCGATCTGACGCTCTATCGGCGGGCCTTCACGGCCGTCGACAACTCGGACTGGGCGACGGTCGACGGTACGCTTCCGCATATCCAGGACCGCCGCCTGATCGGCCATATCCAGGCCGCCCGCTATCTGTCGCCCAGCGTCGATACGCCGTTCGCCGATCTGCGCGCCTGGCTCGACGTCTATGGCGACCTGCCCGAGGCTGACGACATTTACCGGCTGGCCGAAAGCGAAAGGCCGCGCGGCGCCAACCTGCCCCAGCCGCACGTCACTCAGGCCTCCGACAACGGTCCTGGCATCGGCGACGACATGCGTTCGACCGAACCGCGTACGGCCGCTGGCGACCATGCGTTCAGCCGCTTCTATTCCGCCGACGACAAGGGCGCGCTGGCCGACGCTACCCGCGCGATCGGCGCCCTGGGCGACCGGGCAACGACCTCGCACTGGATCGCCGGGCTGGCGGCGTGGCGCATGGGCGACTTTAAGGAAGCCGGGCGGCACTTCACGACACTGGCTGCGTCCCGCGCCGCCTCAGGCTGGATGCAGGCCGCCGGGGCCTACTGGGCCGGACGGGTCGACGAGCGCAACGGCGTACAGACGGCGGCGGCCAAATGGTTCGGCAGCGCCAGCCGCTATCCGACGACCTTTTACGGCATGCTGGCCATGCGCAAGCTCGGCCTCGACATCGCCCAGGAGATTTCCGCCGCATCGCTGACCGCCGGTCACTTCGACACCCTGGCGGAGACGCCGGCGGGATATCGCGCCATCGCGCTGCTGGAGATCGGCCGCCGCGACCTGGCGGCCCAGGAACTGGAGAAGATCGACCCGGCCGGCAATCCCAAGCTGGAGGAAGCGATCATCGTCGCGGCCGAGGCGGCGCATCTGAACGACCTCTCCTCCAACCTCGCCCAGCGCATCGCGCAACCGGCGGACAATACCAGCGCGCATTTCCCGATCCCGACCTGGCAGCCGCGTAGCGGTTTCCGCGTCGATCCAGCCTTGGTCTATGCGGTGGCGCGACAGGAGTCGGGCTTCGATCCCAAGGCGCTGAACCCGTCCGGCGCGGCTGGGCTGATGCAACTCATGCCCGGCACCGCCAACCAGATGGCCCATGGCCGCCCCCAGTCGCTGTTCGATCCGTCGACCAATCTGGAACTCGGCCAACGGCTGATCTCCACACTGATGCAGGACCCCAATATCGGCGAGAACCTGCTGCTGCTCGCGGTCGCCTATAATCGCGGCTCGGGCAACTCGGCCAGGCTTCAGGGGATGCTGGACAGTGACGACCCGCTGCTGGCGGTCGAGAGCATGCCCAAGGCCGAGACGCGAGTCTTCATCGAACATGTGCTGGCGAATTATTGGATCTATCGCGCCCGTCTGGGCGGCGACACATCCTCGCTGACCGAACTGGCGCAAGGCCGCTGGCCGCTCTACCACTGGGACGCCAGCCTGGATACCAGCAACTAATCGAGACATTTGGACGCTCGGCGCCGCAAGGTCTTCGTCCGCCTAGCCATTTCCAGAAATCCCCGTTACCTCAGCAAAGGTTGAGGTTGGTCCCGCCGGCGCGCGGGCATCGGGCCGGAAAATGGCATGACATCGATCGATCGCACCGGCCCGTGGCGGGAATTGTGGGACACCGGCCTGTTGGGCCGGTTCGTCCTGCTCTGCATCGGCGTTTGGCTTCATGCCGCCGACACTCTGGTGATGGCCAGTACGGTGCCGGCGGTGGTCGATGACATAGGCGGCATCGCCTACGTCGCCTGGACCATCTCGCTTTATCAGATCGGGGCGATCGTCGCCGGCGCGGCGACGGCGTTGCTGTGCCAGCGCATCGGCGAGAAACGTGTCCTGTCGACAGCCGCACTGCTCTATGGCGCCGGCTGCGTGGTGGCGGCGCTGGCGCCGAACATGGCGGTCTTGCTGGCCGCGCGGCTGGCGCAAGGTATCGGCGGCGGCCTGCTGATCGCGCTCAGCCACGTCGCGATCCAGCAATCCTTTGCCGAGCATCTGTGGGGCCGGCTGTTCGGGGTGCTGTCGGTGATCTGGGGCGCCGGCTCCCTGCTCGGCCCGCTGGTCGGCGGCATCTTCGTTCATCTGGGTATGTGGCGCGGCGCGTTCTGGTTCTTCGCCATCCAGGCCGCCATCTTGTGGGCGATTGCATCTACGCTGAAAGCGACCGGCCCGGCCAAGCCGGGGCACGCGGAAGGATTTCCGGTGCTGCCGATGGTGATCCTGACGGCGGCGGCGCTGATGATCGCGCAGGCCGGGGTTACCGGGAAGGGCGGCGAGTCGCTGGTTCTCTGCATATTGGGGATCGGGCTTCTCTACCTCGCCGCACGGCTGGACGGGCGATCCGGCGAGAAATTACTGCCGGCGCGCACGCTGGATATAAGCCACCCGGTCGGGGCGGGGCTGCTGATGGTGTTCGCGCTTTCGGTCGCGACCACCGGCTTCTGGGCCTATGGGCCGCTGCTGCTCAAAATCATGCTCGGAACCGAGCCGCTGGTCTCAAGCTACATCCTGGCCGGCGAATCGCTGGCCTGGACCGCGGGCACTATCCTGGTGAGCGCCGCTTCCGTTTCGGCGGACAAGATGCTGATCCGCTTCGGCGCGGTGTTGGTGGCAGCAGGCGCCGGCGGCTTCGCTGTTACCGTCCCGGCCGGTTCGTTCGCTGGAATGGTGATCTGCGGGCTGTTGCAAGGCCTGGGATTCGGCCTGTGCTGGCCCGCGATCATACGGCGGATGGTGCGCTTCGCCGACCCGAGCGAAGGCGGGCTGGCGGCCGCGGCTCCCGGCACCGTGCAAAGGATTGGCTATGCTATCGGCGCCGCCGCCTGCGGGATCGCCGCCAACGCATCCGGACTGGCCGACGGCATGTCCCTGGCCGCTGCGAAGTCCGCGGGCTTCTGGGTCTTCGCCGGCTTCATCCCGGTCCTGATGATCGGCCTGGTCGGCGCCTGGCGGTTTACGAGCGATAGGAGATCGTAGGATGGGTAGAGCGCAGCGAAACCCATCATTCTTTGCCGGTGATGATTGGTTTCGCTGCGCTCTACCCATCCTACTTCTTAGACAGGGCGGAGGCGTTTTCGTACAGCGCTCTCCGGCTCAGGCATCGCATTGCGCCGTGCCTGATCCAGCAGGTCCATCAGTTCCGGCGTGCCGTGCCCGGCCTTCGCCGCCTCGAACAGACGGTCCAGGAAAGCGTCGACAACGCCCAGGGCGACGATCTGCGGCGCAGTCGTCAATATGCCGGGCAGCACGGTCGGCACGAGCGGCTCGTCAGCGTCGGACAGGACCTCGGTCAACTTCTCGCCGGCGCGCAGGCCGGTGAATTTGATCGCGATGTCGCGGTCGGGCTCCAGCCCGGCCAAGCGGATCATCTGGCGCGCCAGATCGACGATCTTCACCGGCTCGCCCATATCCAGCACGAAAATCCGGCCGCGCTCGCCCAACCCGGCGACGGCGTGGGCCGCGGTCTGCAGCACCAGCTGCACCGCCTCGCCGCAGGTCATGAAATAGCGCTCAACATCGGGATGGGTGACGGTGAGCGGCCCGCCCGCCGCCAGTTGCCGTTCGAACAGCGGCACCACCGACCCGGTCGAACCCAGCACATTGCCGAAGCGCACGGTAACGAAGCGGGTCCTGGGCTCGCCATCGACGTCGACCGCCTGGCAGTAGGTTTCGGCGATGCGCTTGGTCAGTCCCATGACGCTGGACGGATGGACCGCCTTGTCGGTCGAGATCATCACCATCGCCTTGGCGCCGGCGGCGCGCGCGGCATCGGCGACATTGCGGGTGCCGATCGCGTTGGTCAGCACGCATTCGGACGGGTTGATCTCGGCCAGCGGCAGATGCTTCAGCGCCGCCGCGTGGAAGACGATGTCCGGCTGCTCATCGGCGAACAGCGCCATGATCCGATCCCGGTCGCGTATGTCGCCCAGATGGGTGGCAAAATCGAGGCCGGGATATTCGCCGCTTATGGTTTGGCCGATATTGTAGAGCGCGAACTCGCCATGCTCGACCAGCGCCAGGCGCGCCGGGGCCAACGCCGCCAGCTGCCGGGTCAGCTCGCCGCCGATGGTGCCGCCGGCTCCGGTGACCAGGATCCTGTGGCCCTTGACCATAGCGCTGAGCGCCTCGGTATCGTGGATAATCTGGGGCCGGCCAAGCAGATCGGTCACCGCGACCGGCTGCAGCTTCAGCCTTCCGTCGGCGACCGCGTCGCGGAACTCGGTCAACGCTGGCAGACGGGCGATGGCAAAGCCGTAGGGCTGCGCCAGATCGACCAGCCGGCGCATGCCGGCGCCGTCGAGTTCGGCCGACGGGCGGGTGACGATCAACCGCTGCGGCCGGTCGCCCTGCTTGGTCAGCCGCTCGATCACTGCGGGCAGATCGTCGACATGGCCGAGAATCTTGGTGTCGCGGATTTGGCGGCCGGCCAGGTTGCGCTTCTGATCGTCGAGCACGCCGACCACGCGGTAGGGATGGGCGGCATTGCCGGTCATGGCGCGGATGAACAATTCCGCCCCGTCGCCGGCGCCGATCAGCAGGACCGGGATGCGGCGCGAGCGATCGACCGCGCCGCCCGCAGTGCGGTCCTTGGCCATGCGATAGAGCAGGCGCGGGCCGGCCAGGAACACCATCAGCACCAGCCCCAGGATCGGCAGCACCTGCCGCGGGAACAGCTCCAGCCTGTTCTTCAGGAACATGAGCGGCATGAAAATCAACAGGGCCAGCAGCACGGCCCTCAGGATCGACATCAAGTCGCGGCCCGATGCATAGCGCCACAGGCCGCGATAGAGGCCGAGCAGCCGAAACGAGATCGCCGCCGACGCCATGAAGATCGGCAGGCCCTGGAGCATCGGCCCGCGATAGGCGCCGAACGCCTCCGAGCCCACGCGCAGATACATCGCCAGGATGAAGGCGAGCCCCGCCATCACCACGTCGTGGAGGAACGCCGCCCAGGGAAGGACGCGGTCGAAGCGCGTGTTAGGTCGCGTCATATCAATCGCCGAAGCCCGTTTACCGTACACAGCACGCGACTCACGAGAGCCGCACCGCCTATCCTGCGCCCGCCCTAAATGAGCGCCAAGAGTTGCGCGTGCAATGAAGCATTGCCGACGGCCAGCACCCGCCCGTCCGATTGGGCGGTGAGCTTGGCCCCAGCCCAATCGGTCATGATGCCGCCCGCCCCCTCGACCACCGTCGACAGCGCCGCGAAGTCGTGCAGCTTCAGCCCCGATTCCAGCACGACATCGATCCAGCCCGAGGCCAGCAGCCCATAGGCGTAACCGTCGCCGCCATAGGTACGGATGCTGCAAGCATTCGAGATGCGCCGGTAGCTTTCCGCATCGCCGGCGGGAAACAGGTTTGGATCGGTGGTACTGAAAATGGCCGCGCCGGGCTCGGTCACCGTCGCACGAGCGTTCACCGTCTGCCCGTTATGCGTGGTCGGCCGGCCGGCGACACCGATCCAGCGGTCGCCGGTGATCGGCTGATCGATCACGCCCAGGATCGGCCGGTCACCGTCCAGCAGGGCGAGCAGCGTCACGAAGGTCGAGCGGCCGGTCATGAAGGCCTTGGTGCCGTCGATCGGGTCGATGACCCAGGTCAGGCCCGATGTACCGGCCAATGAGCCGTATTCTTCACCGACGATGCCGTCGGCAGGCCGTTCGGCGGCCAGGATCGCCCGCATGGCCTGCTCAGCGGCGCGATCGGCCTCGGTCACCGGGCTGATGTCGGCCTTGCGTTCGGTGGGGATGACCTGCCGGAAGCGTGGACGGATTTCAGCGGCGGACGCCTCGACCAGGCGCACCGCCAGCTGTGTTATTGCATCGAGATCGATCACCGGAGTTGCCCCGGCGAGCCCTGCCGGCGGATCAGTTGCCCGCAGGCAGCGGCTCGGGCGAATCGGACTGTTGGCGCAGCCAGGCGATGACGTCGGCGCGATCCTGAACCTTCTTCAGGCCGGCAAAGCCCATCTTGGTGCCCGGTACATAGCCGGCTGGCTTGGTGATGAACTTGTTGAGCGACTCATAATCCCACTTGCCGGGGAACTTCTGCATCGCGTCGGAATAGGAATAATCCGCCTTGTGGTCGTGCGGGCCGCCGACGACGCCCCACAGGTTCGGACCGACCATGTTCGGGCCGCCCTTGGCGAAGTTGTGGCAGGCCATGCATTGCTTGGCGATCGTGGCGCCATGATCGACATCGGCCTTGGCCAGCAGCGGCGTGACCGGCTCGATCTCGGCCGGCTTGGCGGCGGCAGCGGCCGGAGCCTCGCCGACGCCTTCGATCGGGTAGGCCGGCTTGGCCAGTTCCATCGGTTTAACGAGCATCCCGGAAGCGATGATCGAGAGCATGGCGAGAATGCCGGCCACAAGGATCGCGGCGTAGATTTTATTGCTTTCCATGAGCGAACCGTCCGAAGCGTAAGGGCCTGCCAGATTGGCCGACAAAATCTGCGAAGCCGGTCGAATCCCCCCGGCCACCAGCCTCTATAACCAAAGCGGAGAGGAAGGCGAAGGCTTTTGACAGTTCATTTGTGAAGAGAACAGTCTTCCGCCGCCGGACCGAATGTCGCAGAGCGCCGCTTGACAGGGCCGGGACGGTCGTTAGGAAGCTCAGAAATGGCTGTTTCTCAATCCTTTCCGACCAACTTGGCCTTTCCGACCAATCCCATCGTCCTTATCCCGGCGCGGCTGGCGGCGACCCGTCTTCCGAACAAGCCGCTGCTCATGATCGCCGGCGAGCCGATGATCGTCCATGTCTGGCGTCGCGCGATGGAGGCCGGGATCGGCCCCGTCGTGGTCGCCACCCCCGACGCGGAGATCGTCGCCGCGATCGAAGCCGCGGGCGGGCGAGCTCAGTTGACCGGGTTCGAGCATCAATCGGGATCGGACCGCATCGCCGAGGCGCTGGAGCGGCTCGACCCGCAAGGCCGCCATGACGCCGTGATCAACGTGCAGGGCGACCTGCCGGTGCTCGACCCGGAAACGATCCGCGCGCCCTTCCGTCTGCTGGCAGACCCCGGCGTCGATATCGCGACCCCGGTGGCGCTGGCCGCCGAGGATGAACGCGACAACCCCAACGTGGTCAAGGCGGTGTTCGAGCCCAGGGGGCCGCGCGACGGCAAGGCGCTCTATTTCACCCGCCTGCCCGCCCCCAGCGGCGCCGGGCCGCTCTATCATCATATCGGCCTCTACGCCTATCGGCGGGCGGCCTTGACGGCTTTCGTCGCCGCGCCGCAATCGGTGCTTGAAAAGCGCGAGCGTCTGGAACAGCTTCGCGCGCTCGGCCTCGGCCTCAGCGTTCACGTCGCCGTGGTCGATACCGTACCGCTGGGCGTCGACACGCAGGCCGATCTCGACCGGGCGCGGGCGCTGCTGGAGCAACAATGAAAAAAATCAAAGGACCGATCGCCTTCCAGGGCGCACTCGGGGCGAATTCCGACATGGCCTGCCGGGCGGTATTCCCCGGCATCCCGACGCTGCCCTGTATCGCGTTCGAGGATGTTTTCGCCGCCGTGCGCGAAGGCCGCGCCGAGCGGGCGATGATCCCGGTCGAGAATTCGCAGAACGGCCGCGTCGCCGACATCCACCACCTGCTGCCGGGCGGCGCGCTCAAGATCGTCGGCGAATATTTCCTGCCGGTCCACCACTGCCTGCTGGGCGTGCCCGGCGCCAAACTGTCGGGCATCCGCGAGGCGCTGAGCCACATCCAGGCGCTGGGCCAGGTGCGGGGCAATTTGCGCGCGCTGGGCATCACACCGGTCACCTATTTCGACACGGCCGGCGCGGCGCAGGAAGTGGCCCGGGCCGGTGATCCAAGCAAAGCCGCCGTCGCCTCGTCGCTGGCGGCGGAAATCTACGGGCTCGATATCCTCAAGACCAATTTCGAGGATGCGCCGAACAACACGACGCGCTTCCTGATCATGTCGAAGACTGAAGAGAAGCTGCCGGCCGACTGTCCGGTCGCGGTGACCGGCTTCGTCTTCGAGGTCCGCAACATTCCGGCCGCGCTTTACAAGGTGATGGGCGGGTTCGCGACCAACGGCATCAATATGACCAAGCTGGAAAGCTACATGGTCGGCGGCTCCTTCACCGCGACCCAGTTCTATGCCGAGGTCGAGGGACGGATGGACGACCCGGCAATGCAGCACGCCTTCGCCGAACTCAACTACTTCGCCCACTCGATCACCGTGCTGGGCACCTTCCCCGGCGACCCGGCCCGCCGGGCAGGTTAGCTTACGCGGTCCACTTCCTGACATCCGTTCCACCACGGATCATCGACTGGATGAACGGTTCGAAGAAACGATAGGGATTGCCCGGCACGATGGCGCTCGCCTCGTCAAGCTTGGCGCGCAGTTCGCCCGGAATCTCGACATCGAGCGAGGCCAGGTTGGATGCCAGCTGGTCCGGTCGTGACGCACCCAGGATGGTCGAGGTGACGCCGGGCTGGGTCGCGACCCATTTGAGCGCGACCTCGGCCGGCGGACGGCCGATCTCCTCCGCCACCTTCACCAGCACCTCGACGATCTCGCGATTATGCGGCGTGTCGAAGCGGGCGAACGGCGTACCGGCCAACGCATCGAGCCGCCGGACCTCGCCGTCCCGCACCGCCCGGCGATATTTGCCGGACAGGAAACCGCTGCCGAGCGGGCTCCAGGGGCACAGCCCTATCCCCAGTTCCTGGGCAAGCGGAATATGCTCGCGCTCGATGCTGCGCTCGACCAGGGAGTATTCCAGCTGGAAGGCGGCGATCTTTTCCATGCCCCGCAGTTCGGCGATGGTCTGGGCCCGCGCGGCGTACCACGCCGGCACATCGGACAAGCCGAAATAGCGGACCTTGCCCTCGCGCACCAAGGCGTCGATGGTCGACATCACCTCCTCGACCGGGGTCATCGTGTCCCAGGCGTGGAGCCAATAGAGGTCGATATAATCCGTGTTCAGCCGCTTCAGCGACGCCTCGATGGCGCGGTAGATGTTCTTACGGCCGTTGCCGCCGGAGTTTGGGTTGCCGGGCGCGGCGTTGAAGGTGAATTTGGTCGCCAGCACGATCTTGTCGCGCGATTTGGTGTCGTTGATGAACTTGCCGACCGACTGCTCGCTGATGCCGGCGGTATAACCGTCGGCGGTATCGACGAAGTTGCCGCCCTGCTCGACATACATGTCGAAGATCGCCCGCGACCGCGCCTCGTCGGCGTTCGACCCGGTGCCGTCGCCGAAGGTCATCGCCCCCAGGCACAGCGGGCTGACTTTCAGGCCGGACCGGCCCAGCGTCACGTAGCTGTCGAGCTTCACATCAATCCCCTTCGGCCACCCAGTCGTCGATCAGACGCCGGGAGATGGAAAATTTGGGCGGAATCCGCACCGGCCCGCCCGGCTCCAGCGATAGCGGCGCGTTCGAGGCAATCGAGCGGACGTAGTCCCGCGTGTACCAGTCGGCCTCAAGGATTTCTGCCGGGTCGAGCTTCAGCGTCGGGTCCGCCGCCTTGGCCCGGAAGCCGAGCATCAGCGAGGACGGGAACGGCCAGGGCTGCGACGAGGCGTAGGCGATATCGTGGACGCGCACGCCGCATTCCTCGAACACCTCGCGCGCGACGGTGTCCTCCAGGCTCTCGCCCGGCTCGACGAAGCCGGCCAGCACCGAGATGAAATTGGCCGGGAAGCGGGCGCCGCGCGCCAGCAAGCAGCGGTCTTCATGTTCGATCAGCATGATGACGGCGGGGTCACTGCGCGGAAACTGCTCCGCCTTGCAGGCCTCGTTGCTGCAGAGTCGCCGGTGGCCGCCATCGACCGAGCGAGTGGGATGGCCGCAGACGCCGCAGAAACGGTGCCGCTCATGCCACCACAGCATCCCCTTGGCATAGGCGAGCAGCGCCGCGTCGTCGTTCGGCAGCAGCGAGCCCATCATCCGCATGTCCTCGAACACGCCGTGCGGCGCGAAATGGGACACAGCGGCCTCAAAGGGCGAAATGTCGGCGGCGAAATGCGGGCGGTCGTCGGCCATGCCGAGGAAGACCATCTCGGTCGCCAGGCTCCAGTCGAACTGATCCACCGGAATCGCGACGCCTCGCCTCAGCGGGTCACCCGGCGCGACCAGCGAGCGGGCCCGCCAGACCGGAACGACGCGGGCATCGGCCGAAGCGCGCACCGTCTCCAGCCACGCCTCGTCCAGCCGCCGATGCGAGGCGCGGTCGAATTCCGGGTTGGATAGCGGGTTCGGTGGAAACTGCGAGAAAGGCCGGAAGCCGGACATTCCGATTTCCCGTTTGCTGGAGAAATTAGAGGAGGTGGTAAGCCTAACGAAAGATTTGTCCCGGCGTAAGCCTATTCAAGCCGGCGCAGAGGTTGTGGATTTCGGCCTCGACCCAAGCTTGATAGTCTCACCGGAAAGTTCGGAAAGGCAAAACCCATGAAAACCGAAGCGCTCGAGATTGACGGCGTGCCGATCCATTACGCCCGCTGCGGCCGGGGACCGACCTTGGTGCTGCTGCACGGCTGGCCTGAATTCTGGCTGACCTGGCGGCCGGTGATGGACCTGCTGGGCAACCATTTCGACATGATCGCGCCCGACCTGCGCGGCTTCGGCCGCAGCGGGCACCCAAATCCGGCGCCGTCGGACCAGGTCGGCGTCGATGTCCATATGCGCGATGTGATGGGCCTGCTGGATCGCCTCCAGATCGACCGCTTCGGCATCGTCTCGCACGATGTCGGCGCCTATGTCGCCCAGGCGATCGGACGGGCGCATGCGGACCGGCTCTTGGGCCTGTTCTTCTTCGACTGCCCCTATCCCGGCATCGGCAACCGCTGGGCCCAGCCGGAGCATCTGAGGGAGATCTGGTACCAGTCCTTTCACCAGCAGCCCTGGGCGGCATCGCTGGTCGGGGCATCGCGGGAAACGTGCCGCACCTATTTCAACCATTTCCTCAACTACTGGTCGGCCAAGCCGGGCGCGTTCGACGACGTGATGGAGGAATGGATCGACAATTTCATGTCGCGCGGCAATCTGCAGGGCGGCTTCAACTGGTATCTCTCAGCCAACGCCTCGCGCATCGCCATCATGCAGGGCAAGGCCCCACCGGTGGCGCCGATCACCGTGCCCACCTGCGTCCGCTGGGGCACCGACAGCCACGTGCTGAAAGCGGAATGGGGCGACCGGCTGGGCGAATATTTCACCAACCTGGATTTTTCTCTCATGCATGGCATCGGCCACTTCCCGCACAAGGAAGACCCTGAGCGGGCTGCGGCGGAGATCAGGGGGTTCTTCGAGCGGCTCACCAACTGATCGATTCATCACCCCCTTGCCCCCTGCCCCGGTTAGGCTGATATATGGAGGCGGGAGGTTGGCGATGGACGGGCTCCTCGCCAACCCGGTCAGGTCCGAGAGGAAGCAGCCGTAACGAGTTTCGGTTCGGGTCATTGTTCCAGCCTCCCACCCTCAAAATTCGCCGGCCTGCGTGTGGCCACCTGCAGTTGGGAAGAACGCTTGAGCGACATCGACGGCGATAGTCTTTTTCCCGCTCCACCCCAGCCTGAGCGTCCCGCGGCCGAATCGGCCACGCCCTACAGGGTGCTGGCGCGCAAATACCGCCCCTCGACCTTCGCCGAGCTGATCGGCCAGGACGCGCTGGTCCGGACCCTGACCAACGCCTTCGCCCAGAACCGCATCGCCCACGCCTTCATGCTGACCGGCGTGCGCGGCGTCGGCAAGACCACCACCGCGCGGATCATCGCCCGGGCGCTGAACTGCATCGGCCCGGACGGCAAGGGCGGTCCGACAATCACGCCCTGCGGGGTTTGCGACAACTGCGTTGCCATCGCCGCCGACCGCCATGTCGACGTGATGGAAATGGACGCCGCCTCGCGCACCGGCATCGACGACATCCGCGAGCTGATCGACGGCGTGCGCTATGCGCCCGGCGCCGCGCGCTACAAGGTCTATATCGTCGACGAAGTGCACATGCTGTCGAAGCAAGCCTTCAACGCCCTGCTCAAGACGCTTGAGGAGCCGCCGCCGCATGTGAAGTTCATCTTCGCGACGACCGAAATCCGCAAGGTGCCGATCACGGTGCTGTCGCGCTGCCAGCGTTTCGACCTGCGCCGGATCGATGCCGAAGTGCTGATCGAGCATTTCAACCGCATCGCCGCCGCCGAAGCCGTGACGGTCGAGCCCGACGCCATGGCGCTGATCGCCCGCGCCGCCGATGGTTCGGCGCGCGACGGCCTGTCGCTGATGGACCAGGCGATCGCGCGCGGCGGCGGCATCGTCACCGCCGAGCAGGTGCGCGACATGCTGGGCCTGGCCGACCGCGCCGTCGTGCTCGACCTGTTCGAGGCAGTGATGGGCGGTAACGCCCGGGAGTCGCTGGAAATATTGGGCCGGCTGCACGCCGCCGGCGCCGATCCCGGCACCATCGTCGAGGACCTGCTCGACCTGACCCACGCGCTGACCCGGCTGAAGCTCGCGCCAGGCGGCATGGGCACCCGCACCGACCTGGAGGCCAGGCGCGGCGGCGCGATGGCCGAGAAACTCAACATGCCGGTGCTGACGCGGACCTGGCAGCTGCTGCTCAAGGGCATGGGCGAGATTCAGGTCGCCCCCAACCCGCATGCCGCGGCCGAGATGATCGTGCTGCGCCTGGTCTATGCCGCCGACCTGCCGACGCCGGGCGATCTGGTGAAGCAGATCCAGGCTGGTGCGGCGAGCAGCCAGCCTGCCGCTGCGCCGCCGCCGATGGACAACGGACGCGGCCCCTCCGCCAGCCTGTCGAGCCAGCCGATGATGCATGGTGGCCAGATTCAGGGCGGCCATATCCAGGGCGGCCAAGCCATGGCGGTCGCGCGCAGCGAGCCTATGGATGAACCGGCGACCGCCGGCCTACCGATGGCGATGCAGGCGCCGGCGCATGTACCGCCGCCTGCGCTGCCTGCCCCGGCGAATTACCGCGATCTGGTCCGGCTGTTCGCCGACAAGAAGGAAGGCATCCTCGAATACCACCTCGCGGCCAGCGTGCGGCTGGTGCGCTTCGAGACCGGCGTGGTCGAGATCAACCCACTGCCGGCCGCGCCGTCCAACCTCGCCAACCGGGTCGGCAGCCTGTTGTCGGAATGGACCGGCAGGCGCTGGGTGATCGGCATTTCCTCAGCCCCCGGCGAGCCGACACTGGCCGAAATCGAGCAGGCGAACAAGGACGCCGCGCTCGATTCCGCCCGGGCGCATCCCGCCGTGCAGGCGCTGATGGCGGCCTTCCCGGGGGCGACGATTACCGATGTGCGCGATCTTGCCCAGGCCGCCGTTCCTGTGGAGGATGCGGGCGACCAAACCTATCCCGCCGACGATCCGGGCGATGTGCCGTTAGAGAGTGGAGACGAGCTGTGAAGAACATCCAGCAATTGATGAAGCAGGCTCAGCAGATGCAGAGCAAGATGGCCGACATGCAGGCCAAGCTGGCCGAGGTCGAGATGAGCGGCCAGTCGGGCGGCGGCATGGTCGCGGCGACGATGAACGGCAAGGGCGAATTGAAGAAGATCAAGCTCGACAAATCCGCCGTCGACCCCGACGACATCGAGATGCTGGAAGACCTGATCATCGCAGCCGTCGCCGACGCCAAGAACAAGGTCGAAGCCTATGTCGCCGGCGAAACCCAGAAAATGATGGGCGGCCTGCCGATGCCCCCGGGGATGAAACTGCCGTTCTGAGGTGGCATGGCCACCGCCCTCCCTTTTTCGTCATTCCCGCGAAAGCGGGAATCCATTTATCGGCTGCCGCGCTCGTGGAAACATGGATTCCCGCCTTCGCGGGAATGACGTGGTAAAGAAAATCTCCCCATGAGAATCGCCACCTGGAATATCAACTCGGTCCGCCTGCGGCTGCCGATCGTGCTGCGGTTCCTGGATGAGTACCAGCCCGATGTGCTGTGCCTGCAGGAGACCAAGACGCAGGACGAGTTCTTTCCCAACGAGGCGTTCGCGCATCATGGCTATGCCCATATGCACATCGCCGGGATGAAGTCCTATAACGGCGTCGCCATCGTTGCCCGGGTGCCGCTGGGGGCGCGGGAGATCAGGCATTGGTGCGGCAAGGAGGATTGCCGGCATATCGTCGGCACCTTCGAGAACGGGACCGAGATTCACTGCCTCTATATCCCGGCCGGCGGCGACATTCCCGACCCCGACGTCAACGACAAGTTCGCCCATAAGATGCAATTCGTCGACGAGCTGACCCGCTGGTGGCCCGCCGAGCGTTCATCCGCCAAGCCGATGATCCTGGTTGGCGACCTCAATATTGCGCCGCTGGAGCATGATGTCTGGTCGCACAGGCAGTTGCTGAAGATCGTCTCCCACACGCCGATCGAGGTCGAGAAGCTGACGGCGATGCAGAACTCGATCGATTGGGTCGATGCCGTCCGCCATTTCGTGCCGCCGGATGAGAAACTCTACACATGGTGGAGTTATCGCAACCAGGACTGGCGGCTGTCCGACCGCGGCCGGCGGCTGGATCATGTCTGGGTGACGCCGCCGCTGAAGGACAGGCTGCGCGGCGCGCAGGTGGCGAAGGATGTGCGCGACTGGGCCCCGCCGTCGGACCACGTCCCGGTGATCGTCGACCTGGATTAGGGAATCGTCACCACCGTCCGGCCCATGGTCAGCCGCAGGTCCATGTCGTCCAGCGCCTCGGGCAGTTCATCGAAGCCCACGACCTTGCCGATGAACGGGCGGATGGCCCCCTCGTCCAGCAACGCCTCCAATGATCGCTGCACCCGGTCGCCGATGACGCGCGGCTGGATGTGGAAGCCGGGCGCCGGATTTTCCATCCGCTCATCGGCGGTGTAGGCCAGCATGACGCCCATCAGCGTGACCGAACCGAACATGATCGGCCGCGGCGTCAACATCGGCTGGTCCTCGACCGCGATCCCGCCGGCGAAGCCGATCATCATCAACCGGCCATAGAGCGCGAGCGCGCGGACCGACGCCTCGGTCACCGCGCCGCCGACACCGTCGAACACCATGTCGACGCCCAGCCCGTTGGTCGCCCGCAGCACCGGGGGTACGAAATCGCCGGCGCGGTAATCGATGGCGATCTCAGCGCCCAGCTCAAGGCATTTCGCGGTCTTCATCGGCCCACCGGCCGTGGCGAAGACGCGCGCGCCCGCCGTCACCGCCAGCTGGATCGCCGCCGAACCGACGCCGCCGGCCCCGGCATGGACCAGCACGGTTTCGCCGGCATGGAGCCGGCCGCGCTGGTGCAGGCCGAGCCAGGCCAAATGGAAGGGAAAGTAAAAGGCGGCGGCCTGTTCGTCGGTAAGGCCGGACGGCGCGTCGAACACCATGCCGGCATCGCCGATGACATATTCGGCATAGCCCCCATAAGCGCCCTTGGCGCAGGCCATCACCCGATGGCCGATCCAGTCCTCCGCGCCCGGCCCGGCGGCGTCGACCACCCCCATCACCTCCATGCCCAGCGTATAGGGGATCGGCGGATTGACCGTCAGGTAACGGCCGTGACAGCCATCGACTTCGTTGTAATTGAGCGCGGCGGCACGGGTCTTGACCCTGATCTCGCCGCGGCCGGGCTCGGGTATCGCGATCTCATCGAGGCGGAGCGCCTCGGACGGTTTCCCCGCACGGTGAACCCGCCAGGCCTTCATCGTCAGAGTCATGTTCGCACCCCCCTCTTAGCCGCGGCGCTTTTCGTGCGCCGTCGGTCAGAAATCCGTGCAGCGGCCCCCGACCTCCCAGTCGCCGTAGCGGGTCGGCTCGGGGCCCTTGGGACCGCCGATCTCGCGCGGCCTGGCGGGCAGGTCTTTTTGCGACGCCTCCGGCACTTTCCCAGGTTTCGACGGGTTTCCGTTGGGCAATTTTTCATCGTCGGCCATGCCCGGAATATGGCAGGCCGGCCGTTACTCGCCAAGGAGGCGAAGACCATGGGCAGGAGCTTCACACAAATCTATATGACGATCGGGGCGATCTTCGGCGTCTTCCTGGCCGGGCCGCTCTGGTACGTGGCCCTGTTCGGCCACGCCGTACCCGGCAACGCGGCGCAGATCAAGGCGCTGGTCGTGACACTTTTGATCGCGACGCTGCATGGGGTCTTGCGCGCCTTCGCGTGGCTGCCCAGCTTGGTCTATAACGTGGGCATGCACAAAATGGCGTTCATGCATTGGTTGTTCGGCGGGTGGTGGTGAAGCAGGCATTACGAAAATCCGCCAACAGTCATGGCCCACTCCCTCCCGCGCTGGCGAGCCGCAATGCCGCGCTCGACATCTTGTCACTGGTCCTGGATCGCAACCGCCCGCTGGACGAGGCGGTCGACGCCGCGCTCGGCCGTGGCGAGATGGACCCGCGCGACCGCGCCTTCGCCCGGCTGCTCGCCACCACGACCATCCGCAGGCTGGGGCAGATCGACAATGCGCTCTCCCGGCTGATCGAGGCCAAGCTGCCGCTGAAACCAGAGGCGCTGATGAATCTGCTGCGCCTCGGCGCGGCCCAGCTCATGTTCCTGGAAACCCCGCCTCATGCGGCGGTGGCGACCGCGGTCGACCTGGCCCAGGTGGTCGGTCTCGGACGCGGCAAGGGCATGGCCAACGCCGTACTGCGCCGGCTGTCGCGCGAGGGCGCCGCGATCCTGGCCGACCAGGATACCGTCCGCCTCAATATCCCCGACTGGTTGCGCCGGCGCTGGGTCCATGCCTATGGCGAGGAGGCGGTGGCGGCGATGGCAGCCCAGCATCTGGCCGAACCGCCGCTGGACCTGACGTTGCGGCCGGGCGAAAGCGTGGCCGCTTGGGCGGAAGTTTTAGAAGCGACAGTGTTCCCGACCGGCACGCTGCGCCGGCCTGTCGGCGGGCGGATCGAAAGCCTGCCGGGCTTTACCGAGGGCAAATGGTGGGTCCAGGATGCCGCCGCGGCCCTGCCTGTCCTGCTGTTCGGCGACCTCCGGGGCAAGACCGTCTTCGACCTCTGCGCGGCGCCCGGCGGCAAGACGATGCAGCTTGCGGCGGGCGGAGCGACGGTAACGGCGGTCGACCGGTCGGCCTCGCGGATTGAGATCGTCAGGAAGAACCTCGAGCGGCTAGCGCTCAGCGCGACCCTGATAACCGCGGACGCACTGGCCTGGAAACCCGCCGAGGGCGTGCTGGCCGACCTGGTCCTACTCGATGCGCCCTGCACCGCGACCGGGACGACACGGCGGCATCCCGACATTCCACTGACCAAGACCCCGCAAGACCTGATCCAACTGACACGCCTGCAAGGCGAGTTGCTGGAGCGCGCGACCCGGCTGGTCCGGCCCGGCGGGATCCTCGTATACTGCACATGTTCGCTGGAGCCCGAGGAGGGCGAGCAGCAGATCGCCCGCCTGCTGGCGAGCCATCCGGAGATGGCGCGACGGCCGGTCGGAGCGGAAGAAATCGGCGGCTTGAATGAGGCGATCACAAAAGACGGCGATCTGCGCACTTTGCCCTGTTATTGGGGCGAACAAGGGGGCATGGATGGGTTCTTCGCAGCCCGTTTGGTCCGTAACGATAGATTCGAGAACAGCCCGATTTGATTGCGGGCATCCTGGCTAATTGATAGGAGTCTCCCGTGCAACAATCCGTCCGCATCGCTCCTTCGATTCTCTCCGCCGATTTCGCAGCTCTGGGCGAGGCCGTGCATGCCGTCGACGAAGCCGGCGCCGACTATATCCACGTCGACGTGATGGACGGGCACTACGTGCCCAACCTGACGATCGGGCCCGTCGTGGTGCAGGCTTTGCGTCCGCACACCGCCAAGGTCCTCGACGTGCACCTGATGATCACGCCGGTCGATTTCTTCATCCCGCTGTTCGCCGAGGCAGGAGCCGACATCATCACCATCCATGAGGAAGCCGGCCCGCACCTGCACCGCTCGCTCCAGCATATCAAGTCGCTGGGCAAGAAGGCCGGCGTGGCGCTCAACCCGTCCACCTCGGTCGACGGGCTGGAATATGTCATGGACATGGTCGACCTGATCCTGATCATGACGGTCAATCCCGGCTTCGGCGGCCAGAAGTTCATCCCGCTGCATTCCAAGATCGCCAAGGTGCGCGAACTGATCGACAAGCAGTCGCACCCGATCGACCTGGAGGTCGATGGCGGCGTCTCCCACGACACCGCCCCCGGCATCATCGCAGCCGGCGCCGACGTACTGGTCGCCGGAACCGCCGTATTCTCGCGCGGCCCCAACTTTTACGCCCAGGCCATCGCGGATCTGCGCGGTTGACAGGGATGAGCGAAGCCGGGTTCGGCCGCGCCATCAGGGCTTTTCGCCCGCTGAAAAGCGCAGCCCCGTCCTCGATGCTGATGGTTCCGCCCAACCCATGGCCGGGCGACGCGACGCGCGGACGCACGATGCTGACCAATGTGGTCGCGCTCGCCGGCGAAACAGTGGTGGTCGCGGGCTCGGCCTGGAACACTCCGGCGCACGAGCCGTGGCTTGCCGCCATGCACAGTTTCGAATGGCTGCGTGACCTGCGCGCTGTCGGCGGCGATGCCGCGCGCCGTCATGCCCGCCTGCTGACCAGCCAGTGGCTCGACTATAAGCCCCGGCGCGGCGACCTCGCCTGGCGCGCCGACGTGATG
>Ga0302314_10006520_pt1 | contig 21100 bp, 14 predicted proteins | sample III_Palsa_N2_3_FD_200533 | JGI IMG/M metagenome (GOLD analysis project Ga0302314, IMG submission 200533) | Peat permafrost microbial communities from Stordalen Mire near Abisko, Sweden - III_Palsa_N2_3 | ecosystem: Environmental > Terrestrial > Soil > Palsa > Peat permafrost | place: Sweden... | reverse complement strand
TTTCAATTCTCGGCGCCGCGGCGCTCGCGCGGGGAGCCCTGGCGGGAGAGCTTCGCCCACTGCCAGACGGGGTCGAGTTCCGCACCGGCGACCTGATCGAGCGCATAACGGCCCTACGCGACGACGTGGTGCGCGTCCGTGTGAGCCCGCGTGGCGCATTGCCGGAGGACGCCTCCTGGGCCGTGCTTCCCGCCGCGCGGACGGCGCACGCGGTCGTGACGCCGACGGCGACCGGCTTCAGCACTAAAGATGTCGTCGTGCGCGTCGACCCGGCCGATGGCCGCGTCACTATCGAAGACAGCGCCGGCCGCACGATCCTGGCCGATGCTCCCGACCGTCACCTCAGCTACAGCGGCAAGGCGTTCGAGGTGCGCAAGACCCTGGCTGCTGACGAGCACATCCTCGGCCTCGGCGACAAGGCCGGCCCGCTCGATCGCCGCAGCCAGGCGTTCGCGATGTGGAACACCGACGCCTTCGGCTGGCGGGAGTCGACCGACCCGCTCTACAAGTCGATCCCCTATTTCATGGGCCTGGACGACAAGGGCCGGGCGTTCGGCCTCCTGCTCGACGACACCTTCCGCACCTCGTTCGACTTCGGCCGCGCCGATCCGACCGTGCTCACCTTCGGAGCGGTCGATGGACCACTCGACTACTATGTTCTGGCCGGGCCCACGCCCAAGGACGTGACCACCGCCTACGCCTGGCTGACCGGCCCATCGCCCATGCCGCCGCTGTGGGCGCTGGGCTTCCAGCAATCGCGCTATAGCTACATGACGGCGGCCGAGGCCAAGGGGGTCGCTGATCGGCTGCGCGCCGAGAGGATTCCGGCTGACGGTCTCTACCTCGATATCGACTACCAGGACCGCAACCGTCCGTTCACGGTCAATAGCCGGACCTTTCCCGATCTGCCGGGACTGGCGCGTGACCTGAAGGCGGAGGGGTTCCATTTGGTCGTCATCACCGACCTGCACATCGCCGACGCGCCCGGCCAGGGCTACGCCCCCTATGACAGCGGCGCGGCGGGCGACCACTTCGTCAAGATGGCCGATGGCAAGATCTATGTCGGCGTCGTCTGGCCAGGCCCCTCGGTGTTTCCGGATTTCACCCGCGCCACGACGCGCGCCTGGTGGGGCGGGCTCTACCGACAGTTCCATGACGCCGGCGTCTCCGGCTTCTGGAACGACATGAACGAGCCGGCCGTCTTCGACGGTCCCGGCCACTCCATGCCGCCTAACGTCGTCCACCGCATCGACGAGCCAGATTTCGCTGCGCGCACCGCGACCCACGCCGAGATCCACAACATCTACGGCATGGAAAATTCCCGCGCGACCTACGAGGGCCTGCTGGCCATGGATTCGGACGAACGCCCCTTCGTCCTCACCCGGGCGAGCTACGCGGGCGGCCAGCGCTACGCCTGGACCTGGACCGGCGACAACGACGCCACCTGGAATCATCTGAAGCTGAGCGTCACCCAGCTGCAGAACCTCGGGATGAGCGGCTTTGCCTGGTCAGGCGCGGACGTCGGCGGCTTCGCCGGCTCGCCGAGCCCCGAGCTCCTCACCAAGTGGGTCGAAGTCGCCGCCTTCACGCCGATGTTCCGCGACCATGCCGCCAAGGGGACGGCGCCGCACGAGCCTTGGGTAGACGGGCCGGAGCAGACCGCGATCCGCCGCCGCTTCATCGAGGCGCGCTATCGCCTCATGCCCTACCTCTACGAGCTCGCCGACGAGACCGCGCGCACCGGCCTGCCGGTGATGCGGCCGGTGGTGCTGGAATTCCCCGCCGACGCCGGCCTGATGCGCGACCTTTCAGCCGAGTTCATGGTGGGTCCGGGCCTGCTCGTCGCGCCGCCCGCCGATTTCGATCGGCGCGACGCCTGGGACGCCATGCTGCCCGGCGCCGGCTGGTACGACTATTGGACTGGCTTGCCGGTGCCCGCCGCGTCGGCGGCCGGAACCCTGGTCCACGAGACGCCGACGCCTGACCAGCTGCCCGTGTTCGTGCGGCCGGGCGCCATCCTGCCCCGCCAGCCGCTGGTGGAGAGCACCGCGCAGACGCCGAATGGTCCTCTGGAGCTCGAAATCTATCCGGGTCCCGACTGCCACGGCGCGCTCTACTGGGACGACGGCCACTCGCGCCGGCGCGAACGCGGCGAGGTTCTGCACCAGAACATCCGCTGTGAAGCCGCCGGCGGCCAGCTTCGCGTGCTGTTCGAGCGGCGCGAAGGCGGCTATCCGCCGTGGTGGAAGGCCATCCAGGTCACCGTCCATGGTCGCGGGCAGGGGGGCGCCGCCAGTCTTGACGGCAAGACCGTTTCGGCCGCCTTCGACCCGGCGGCAAAGACCGTCACCGTCACCGTGCCGGACCAGCCGGCCCCCGCCGTCCTGACCATCCAATGAAGTGTCCGGCGGCTCGGTCACAGGGGGGTGAGACGTGAAGCCAAGGCTGAGCAACGCTCAGATCTTCAACATGTCGTTCGGCTTCATGGGGATCCAGATGGGATTCGCTCTGCAGAACGCGAACACCAGCCGCATCTTTCAGACCCTCGGCGCCAACGTAGACACACTGCCGCTATTGTGGATGGCCGCGCCGCTGACCGGTTTCCTGGTTCAGCCGATCATCGGCCACATGAGCGACCACACGTGGGGACGGCTCGGCCGCCGGAAGCCCTATTTCCTGGTGGGCGCCCTGTTGGCGGCGGTGGCCATGGTGTTCATGCCCAACGCGCCGGTACTGTGGGCGGCGGCGCTTGGCCTGTGGCTGATGGACGCCGCCATCAATGTGTCGATGGAGCCGTTTCGCGCCTTCGTCGGCGACCTGCTGCCCGGAGAACAGCGCACCGCCGGCTACGCCGCGCAGAGCTGGTTCATCGGCGTCGGCGCGGTGGCGGCCTCGGCCCTCCCGTGGTTGCTGGCGCATTTCCTGCACGTGGCCGATCAGGCGGCCGCGGGCCAGACGCCGGACAGCGTCCGCTACGCCTACTACATCGGCGGCGGGGCGCTGCTGGCGTGCGTGTTGTGGACGGTGATCTCCACACGCGAAGACAGCCCCGCCGAGGTGCGCGCCTGGAACGAGGACGCCGCCGCGCCAGACCGCCCGCCCGCGCGTGACGGACCTTCCGCCCGCGCGTTTCTTCGCCTGGGGCTGGCGTGGCTGGTCGTTGGAGGCGTCGCGTTCGCCGCGCTCCATTTCCTACACGCCGACCTAGGACCCCAGCTTCTGGGCGGCTTGATTTTGGCGTTCGGCGCGGCCCAAATCGTCGCCGGCGTCCTCAAGGCGCGCGGCTGGGGGAGCGGCGGCTTTTCGGAAGTCATGGACGACCTCTATCGCATGCCCAAGGTCATGCGCCGGCTGGCGGTGGTGCAGTTCTTCACCTGGTTCGGCCTCTTCGCCCTATGGATCTATGCGACCCCGGCGGTGACCGCCTTCCACTATGGCGCGGCCCCGGGCTCGGCGGCCTACAACGACGGGGCGGACTGGGTGGGCGTGTTGATGGCCGCCTACAATGGGGTCGCCGCCCTGGCGGCGTTCACCCTGCCGGTCCTGGCGCGCCGGATTGGGCGTCGCGGGGCGCACATGATCTGCCTGGCGCTGGGCGGACTGGGTCTGCTTTCCTTCCCACTGATCTATGATCCGAGGTGGTTGCTCGCGTCCATGGTCGGGGTCGGCGTCGCCTGGGCCTCGATCCTGTCGACGCCCTATTCGATCCTCTCCAGCGCCGTGCCGCCCGAGAAAATGGGCGTCTACATGGGCATCTTCAATTTTACCGTGGTCACCCCGCAGCTGCTGGCGGCGACGGTGCTGGGGCTGGCGGTCAAGACCCTGTTCGGCGGCCAGGCGATCTGGGCCCTCGTGCTGGGCGGCGCCTGCTTGATGGCTGCGGCGCTCGCCACCCTCACGGTGGACGATCCGGCGGGCGGAAGCCTGGACACCCTGCGCACGAGCCCGGCGCCATGACCGTCGAAGCTCTCACCGACAAACGCGCATCCTGGGCCTTCGGCCTCGGCGTGTTGGGCGTCACCATCGGCGTGCTGCTGCATCTGCCGATGTTCTGGATGGGACGCGACAACGGCTTCATGTTGGCTGGCATGCCCATGGACCCGGGCATGATCTTCGGCATGTTCCTGATCGTGGGCGGGATTTTCGCGGCGGCCTATGGCCTGTTGCCGACGCGGATCGGCGACCAGATGAAAGCCGCGAAGCGGATCATGGTCGTGGCCCCCGAGGACGCCAGGTTGGGTCCCGCGCACTGGAGCCTGATGGTCGCGCTCGTGGCGGCGCTGGTGATCGACGTGATGAAGCCGGCCTCGCTGGGCTTCGTCATGCCGGGCATGGTGCGCGAGTATGGGGTGCCCAAGGCCGAGGCTTCCCTCGTGCCCTTCTTCGCCCTCGTGGGGACGGTGGTCGGCTCGTTGATCTGGGGTGTGCTCGCGGATCTCTACGGCCGCAAAGCCTCGATCCTGCTCTCGGCGGTCGTGTTCATCGGCACATCGATCTGCGGCGCCATGCCGTCGCTCACCTGGAACATCGGCATGTGCTTCCTCATGGGCGCCGGCGCCGGCGGCATGCTGCCGGTTGCCTACGCCCTGCTCGCGGAGACCATGCCCTCGGCCCACCGCGGCTGGATCCTGGTCCTGGTCGGCGGCTTGGGCGCGGTCGGCGGCTATTTTGCCGCCAGCGGCTGTTCTACGCTGCTGGCGCCGACCTTCAGTTGGCGCATCCTCTGGCTGCTCAACCTACCCACGGGCCTCATCCTCATACTCATGGGCCGGTTGATCCCGGAATCCGCCAAATTCCTCCTCGCCCGCGGCAGGCAAGCCGAGGCTCACGCCGTCATGGCCAGGTTCGGCGCTCACAGTCGCGCCCTGTCTGAAGACGAAGACGATCCGGCCGAGGTGTTTGTCCATGCGTCTCACCACGTCCATCCGCCGAAGCTGTGGACGCCCGCTCTCGTTGGCCGCACCTTGGCGTTGAGCGTGGCCGCCGTCGCCTGGGGTTTCGTGAACTTCGGTCTGTTGCTTTGGCTGCCGTCTGATCTGGTGGCCCAGGGCTACAGCATCGGAGCCTCCTCGGCGCTCCTGGCCAGGTCGGCGCTAGTCGCTCTGCCGACGGTGTTCCTGTGCGCGTTCCTCTATAGCCGCTGGAGCGCCAAGTGGTCGCTGGTGGGGGTGATCGGGTTGATGCTGGCCGGGCTGGCCTGGGTGCTTCTCCTGACCATCAGCGGCCGTGGCGACCCGCTCCTCCCCGTCGCCCTGCTCATCATTGGCAGCAACGGGCTGCTGGCGATCCTGCTGCCCTACGCCGCGGAATGCTATCCACTCCGCGTTCGAGGCCGCGCAACAGGTCTGGTCGCCGCCTGCACCAAGGGAGGCGGGGTCTTCGCCCAGGCGCTGAGCATCGCGGCCTTGACGCCGACGCTGGGCCTGGCGGCCGTTGGGATCATGGCCCCGACCTTGCTGGCGCTCGGCCTTGTGGTGCGTTTCGGGGTCGAGACGCGCGGCCTCGATTTGCGGCGCCTCGAGCCGGAGGTGTCGAGCGGTTAAGCTCCGGCTTCTCGGCGTTCCATCAGGTCGGCGAACCGGCGAAATAGATGCAGGGCGTCGCCAGGTCCCGGTGAGGCCTCCGGGTGGTGCTGGACCGAGAACACCGGCTTGCCTTCGAGGATGAGACCCGCGTTGGTGCCGTCGAACAGCGAGACATGGGTTTCCGCGAGCCGGGCCGGCAGGCTCTCACGCTCCACGGTGAAGCCGTGGTTCATGGACACGATCTCCACCTGACCGGTAGCCAGCTCCTTCACCGGATGGTTCGCGCCGTGGTGGCCCTGGTCCATCTTTTGTGTCTTCGCGCCCATGGCCAGTGCCAGCAGTTGATGTCCAAGGCAGATGCCGAACACCGGCACGCCGCTCGCCACCAGGTCGCGGATCACCGGCGCGGCGTATTCGGCGGTGGCCGCCGGGTCGCCCGGACCATTGGAGAGGACAATGCCGTCCGGCGATTGGGCCAGGATTTCTTTGGCGGTTGCGCCCGCCGGAGCCACCGTCACCCGCGCGCCGATGGAGACGAGCGAGCGCAGGATGTTGCGTTTGACGCCATAGTCGATGACCACCACGTGCCGACCGCCGCCAGCGGCGGCGCCGTGGCCGTGCGGCCAACGCCAGCCGCCTTCCTCCCAGGAGAACGGCGTCTCGGACGAGGCGTCCTTGGCGAGGTCCAAACCCTCGAGGCCAGTCCAGGCGCGAGCGCGCTCCACGAGAGCGTCGATGTCGAAGCGGCCTTCGGGATGGTGGGCGATGACGCCAAGCGGCATGCCTTGTTCGCGAATCTTGCGGGTCAGGGCGCGGGTATCGACGCCGGAGAGGCCCACGACCCCACGCCGGGCGAGCCAGCTGTCCAGGTCGCCGCCCGACCGCCAGTTGGCCGCGGGTGTCGGCGCCTCGCGGAAGATGGCCCCGCGCGCGGCGGTCGCCGCGCCGCCGGCGACCTGCTCCATGTCCTCGACGTTGGTCCCAACATTGCCCACGTGCGGGAAGGTGAAGACGACGATCTGGTCCATGTACGACGGGTCGGTGAGGATTTCCTGATAGCCGGTCATGGCGGTGTTGAAACACACCTCGCCCAACGCCTCGCCCACGGCTCCGCAGCCCTTGCCGACGAGAATCGTCCCGTCCGCCAAGGCAAGAAGGCCCGTGACGCCGGCGGGAAGTTCAGGGCGCAAAGCGGTATCCTTAAGTGAGAGGCGGACGCGGCGTAGCGAGCGGGGGTGGCCCCGTCAACGCGCATTCACCCGCACGCCTCGGCGGAGTAGTGTCGCCCGATGCTGGAACTCCGCCCCAACTGCGAATGCTGCGATCGCGACCTCGCGCCGGAAAGCCCCGACGCGCGCATCTGCACCTTCGAATGCACCTTCTGCGCCGCCTGCGCCGAGGGCCGATTCGCTGGCGTGTGTCCCAACTGCGGCGGCGATCTCGTCGCCCGGCCGATCCGGCCGCCGGCCATGCTGGCGCGCTTCCCGGCGTCGGTGAAGCGTGTCACCAAGGCTCACGCCGCCTGGGTGTGATCTTCCGATTCGCGGGGAGGCTTGGCAGGCGTCCCGCCTAGCCGGCGTGTGATCCACACCCGCGTGCGCCAGCCGATGAGGAACAGCAACAGGAGCGTCAGCGGCACCGCGCCGGGCGGCGGCCGCTGCAGCGTTCCGGTGATCGCCAGGAAGAACGGCGGCGTGAACAGGATCAGGGCGAAGAAGAACCAGCGCTGCGCTTTCGACACCTCATCCGAAACCAGATTGGCCGCCAGAGCCGCGTAGCCCCACATCGCCGCGCAGGCGAAGCCGATGGCCACCACCAGTCCGCCATAGATGATCATCGCATAGGGTGAGCCGTGCTGGCGATCCGCCAGGCGCGTCGCCGCCGGCACCAGCGCCACCAGGGCCAGCATGATCAGGGTGAGGACGGTCACCGGGGCGTCGACGGTAAGAATCATGGCCATGAATCGACGGTGCGCCAGCCAGAAGACACAGATGACCACGACGCTCAGGGCATAGGCGTCGAGCTGCGGCACGAGCGCGGCCCACAGGCTGTCGAGGCTCGCGCCGGGCGTCATCAGCGGGGTGATCTCGGCCGCCAGGATGGTGAGGGCGATCGCAAAGACGCCGTCGGAAAGCATCATCAGCCGGTCATACCAGTGCCGGTGACGCCGCTTCTCAAGGCCTTCGTCGGTGTCCAGGGATTCTAGTTGGCCCATCTCCACCCCCTGCATCTTTGAGCCAGCATACACGCGAGTCGCTGGTGGTAGAGTCTCGCTCTCGACCTCCAGATTCGACGTCCGATCTCCGCCAGACGGTGCGGCCTTTGAGGGCCAGGGTGTTAGTGCGCCGCCGCGCGATCAATCCCCGAGGTCTCATGTCCTACGTTGTTTCCGGTCTTCCCCTGTCGCCCTTCAGCCCGTTGTTCGGGCTCTCTGACGAGGCGCTCGCCGCCCGGGGCGCCCTTCGCATTACCGCTTCAAGCGAAGGCTTCTACCCCTGCCGGGTGACCCTGGAAGACGCAAAGCCCAGCGAAACCCTTCTGCTGCTCGACTACGAGCACCAGAGCGCGGCCACGCCTTACGGATCCAGCCACGCCATCTCCGTGAACGAAGCGGCGACCGAGACCCGACGTTTGACCGACCAGATGCCGGACCTCCTTGCCACCCGCCGCCTGATCGCGCTGCGCGCCTACGACGACGCTGGCATGATGGTCGACGCCGAGATCATCCCCGGCGCGGAGGTGGAGACGATCGCCCTGCATGCTCGCGAACCGATCGGTCGCTTATATCCACGCCCACAATCCCGCGCGCGGCTGCTATGCGGCGCGGATCGATCGGGACTGAACGTCACCCAGGCGCTAACATCATGGCGTGCGCTACGACGAGCGATTCCTGGATGAAGTGAAGGGGCGGCTGCGCCTCTCGGACGTCATCGGCAAGACGGTCAAGCTACGCCGCCAGGGGCGCGAATTCGTCGGTCTGTCGCCCTTCAACAAGGAAAAGTCGCCTTCGTTCTTCGTCAATGACGACAAGGGCTTTTTCCACGACTTCTCGTCAGGCAAGCACGGCGACCTGATCAGCTTTCTGCAGGAGACCGAGCGGCTCACGTTCACCGAGGCTGTCGAGCGCCTGGCCATGGAAGCCGGCGTGCCCCTGCCAGCGCCCGATCCGCGCGCGGAAGCCGAGGACAAGGCGCGCCAGGGCCTGGCCGACTGGCTGGAGCTGGCCGCCGCCTGGTTCGAGGCGGAGCTCCGCCGCCCGTCAGGCCGCGAGGCACGGGACTATCTTGTCGCCCGCGGCCTGCCGGAGACCGAGTGGGCCAAGTTCCGCATCGGCTTCGCTCCCCAGGGGCGCACGTCGCTCAAGGATTATCTGATCACCAAGGGCGCAAAGGCGCCCGATCTGGTGAGCGCGGGATTGCTGATCGCGCCGGAAGACGGCGGCTCGCCTTATGACCGCTTCCGCGACCGTATCCTTTTTCCCATCGGCGATACGCGCGGCCGCACGGTGTCGTTCGGCGGCCGGGCCATGGATCCCCGGGCGACGGCGAAATATCTGAACGGACCCGACAGCCCCTTGTTCGACAAGGGGCGCACGCTCTTTGGCCTCGCCGAGGCGCGCCGCCTCCTGCACGCCGGCGGCCCGGACGCGGCCCTGGTGACTGTCGAAGGCTACATGGACGTGATCGCCTGCCAGAGGTCAGGCGTCGCCGCAGTTGCGGCCATGGGAACCTCGCTCACCGAGACCCAGATGGAGATGCTGTGGCGTCTGCATCCCGAACCCACCCTCTGCTTCGACGGCGACGGGGCAGGCCAACGGGCGGCCTCGCGCGCCATCGACCGCGCCCTGCCGCTGCTCAAGGCCGGTCGCAGCTTCAAGTTCGCGATCGTCATCGGAGGCAAGGATCCAGACGATATTTTGCGCGAGCAGGGCGCGGCGGCTCTGAAGACCCAGCTTTCGGCCACCACGCCGTTTGTGGACGCCTTGTTCAAGCGCGAGCGCGAAGCAATCCCCCTCGACACCCCCGAGCAGCGCGCGGGTCTCAAGGCCCGTCTGCGCGACGCCGCCCGGCAGGTGGCCGACGCTGATCTGCGCGGCGAATACGACCAGGCGCTGAGGGCCCGTTATGAGGCGTTGTTCGCCCGCGCCGCGCCGGCTCGCGGCGAGCGCGGCCCGTGGCATGGAAAGCCGCGCGAGGGTTTCATCGCGCCTCTGACGCCGGAGGGCCGGGCGGGAGCGCGGCGCCTCGCCACGGCAGTCAATCCGGCCGCGGCGGCCCTGGCTCGCTGGGCGCTCCACGACCCGCCCGTACTCGACGAACATCTGGAGGCGTTCGAGACCCGCGGTTTCGGCGATCCCGCCTTGACGGATTTGGCCCGGCAGATCACGCGCCTGCGTCTTTCCGCTGATCGCCTTGACAGCGAGGGGTTGCAACGCCATCTGGCGGAATTGGGATTTAGCAAGCTGCTGACTGACATCGACCGGGCCGCCACGCATGCGGGCGCGCCCTTCATGAAACCGGATGTCACCCTCGCCGCCGCCAGATCTCAGTGGTCGCGCGCCTTTGAGGCCTTGAGCCGGCTGGCCGCGTTGGACGAAGCCTTGACCGTCGCCAGAGAGGATCTGGTCGGCGGCAGGGACTCGTCCGCGCACCGGACGTTCAAGGCGGAGCGTGACCGGCTGAGACGTGCGGTCGAGACCGGAACAATTTGGAACGAAGACACATCTACCTGAGGGCCGAGTCCTGATCGCGGGTCCGCCGCCGAAAGATATTTTTGAGACCGCGTCTTATCAGGCGCCGTCATCGGAGAGACGAATGACCACCACCACCGTCGAGCCCGCCGAGACTTCGGCCGCCCCCGATGGGCCGCTGCTCGATCTCACCGACGCCGGCGTCAAGAAATTCATCCGACAGGCCAAGACCCGCGGCTACGTCACCATGGACGAGCTCAACAAGGTCCTGCCCTCGGAGGAGGTGACTTCCGAAGCCATCGAAGACACCCTGGCCATGCTCTCCGAGATGGGCGTGAACGTCGTCGAGGCCGAGGAAGAATCGCCTGAAGGCGGTGAGGTCGCGACGCGCGAGGAGACCGCGGTCGCTGAGACCGCCGAGAAACAGAGCGCCTTCGACCGCACCGACGATCCGGTGCGCATGTATCTGCGCGAGATGGGCTCGGTGGAGTTGCTCTCCCGCGAGGGCGAGATCGCCATCGCCAAGCGCATCGAGGCCGGCCGGGACACCATGATCCGCGGCCTGTGCGAGAGCGCGCTCACCTTCGAAGCGATCATGGTCTGGCGCGAGGAGTTGGCCCAGGGCCGCATCCTGCTGCGCGAGGTCATCGACCTGGAACAGACCTACGGCGGCCAGGTCGCGCAGGCGCTGTCCGACGCGGCCACCGCCGGCGAGGCCTTGGACGACGCCGCCGTCACCTCCAATGAAGAAGAAGATGAAGACGGTGAGAAGCCGCCGGCCGGCGTCGACGACGATGACGATTTTGACGACGGCGCGGGCCCCACGATCAGCGCCATGGAAGGCGAACTGCGCGAAGGCGTGATGGCCACGCTCGACGCCATCGCCGCCGAATTCGAGGCCTTCCGCCGCTTGCAGGAGCGACTGGTGGAGCACCGCCTTCGCGGCGAGGACCTGCCGGCTCAGGACCGCGGCGCCTATGAAGTGGCGACCACGACCATCGTCCTTCACCTGAAGACGCTGAAGCTCAATAACAACCGCATCGAGGCCCTGGTCGACCAGCTTTACGCCATCAACAAGCGCTTGATGGGCCTGGAAGGCCGGCTGATGCGCGCCGCCGACAGCTACGGCATCTCGCGCACCGAATTCCTCAAGGCCTACTACGGTTCGGAACTGGACCCGACCTGGCGCGAGAAGGTGTCGAAGCTGGGCGTCCGCTGGGGCAAGTTCGCCGAGAACGACGCACGCCAGATCACCGCCATCCGCCAGGAGATCGCGGTGCTCGCCACGGACTCCGGCGTGCCCATCGACGACTATCGCCGCATCGTCCACACGGTGCAGAAGGGCGAACGCGAGGCCCGTCAGGCCAAGAAGGAGATGGTCGAAGCCAACCTTCGCCTCGTGATCTCCATCGCCAAGAAATACACCAACCGCGGCCTGCAGTTCCTCGATCTCATCCAGGAAGGCAACATCGGCCTGATGAAGGCGGTGGACAAATTCGAATATCGCCGGGGCTACAAGTTCTCCACCTACGCCACCTGGTGGATCCGGCAGGCGATCACCCGCTCGATCGCCGACCAAGCGCGCACCATCCGCATTCCCGTGCACATGATCGAGACCATCAACAAGATCGTGCGCACCTCGCGCCAGATGCTGCACGAGATCGGCCGCGAGCCCACCCCCGAGGAACTGGCCGAAAAACTGGCCATGCCGTTGGAGAAGGTGCGCAAGGTGCTCAAGATCGCCAAGGAGCCGATCAGCCTCGAGACACCCATCGGCGACGAGGAAGACAGCCACCTCGGCGACTTCATCGAAGACAAGAACGCCATCCTGCCCATTGACGCCGCCATCCAGTCCAACCTTCGGGAGACAACGACGCGCGTCCTCGCCTCGCTCACCCCTCGCGAGGAGCGGGTGCTGCGCATGCGCTTCGGTATCGGCATGAACACCGATCACACCCTCGAGGAAGTCGGCCAGCAGTTCAGCGTCACCCGCGAGCGCATCCGCCAGATCGAGGCCAAGGCTCTGCGCAAACTCAAGCACCCCAGCCGCAGCCGCAAACTGCGCAGCTTCCTGGATAGTTGATCTGAATCTCCACTGAGGTTCGTATGAACTGGGTCATCCCGGGAGTTGGCGCAGCCGGCTGTCCGGGATCCAGGCGATCAAGCGCCGTGGGTTCGATCGTTCTGGCGTTGCGGCTTGCGCTAGGGGATCAAAGGGCCAACCTTGACGGGACGAGCGGAGCGCGGCCATGCGTCTTTCAATTCTGGCGGCCCTGACGGTTTCGGCGGCGTTTTGGGCCAGCGCTGGGCAGTGTGCGGATGAGGACGCTGCGCCTGCCGCGCCGATCAAACTCAATCTCACACTCCTCGATGCGCGCGACGCTCTGGACGTCTCGCGCCTTCAAGGCAGCGCCATCGAGCAGCCGATCGAGCCGCGCACCGCCGTGGAACATCGCTTCACACCAGACGGCGTCACGGGTTCGGCGGGTTATCTCTGCGGTATCGGGGGAATCGGGCCCGATGGCGAGGAGGCCCGGGTCGGCCCGGCGTCGGCGTTTCAGCACTTCGGCACGTTTCTGGGCGCGACGCTCGCTGTCCCGATCAGGTAGAGCCTGATGCGTTTGCACGGGCAGATGCAGACGCTGAGTCAGGCTCTACATGTTTGAATCTAGAGCAAATTATCCTCGCTCAGACGATTCCGTCTGAACGGGGTTTGCTCTAGGGCGGCAAATCGTCGCCGAGGGTCCGAACGCAGATTGTATCGGCGCGCGCCCTTCGACTAACATGTTCCCATGAGGGCGCTGGGGCGGGGTATTCTTCACGTTGCTGTGGCGTCAGCGGCCGCACTGTGGTCGCAGGCGGCGCTTGCGGCCGATCAACCGACCTATGCGCCCACCGAAGCCTGGGTGAAGCCGGTTCCGATCCCGCAAGGAGGGGCGGTCGCCGATGGCGCGCCGGCCCAGGTGCTGCTCTACGAAGTCCAGGCCAAATTCGGCGATCAAGGCGACGAATACTTCGTCGACAGAGTTTCAAAGATTCTCACGCCGGAAGGCCTGCCGATCGTCGGAGCGCTGTCGAAAACCTGGGATCCGGACACTGAAGATCTGGTCATTCACCATGTCCATGTGATCCGCGGAGACACCGTGATCGACGCGCTGGCCGGCGATCAGAAGCTGTTGGTGTTGCGCCGTGAAAACAAGCTGGAGCTTGCCGTGCTCGACGGGCGGCTCACCGCCACCATAGAGCCCGAGGGTCTTCAGGTGGGCGACGTCGTCGACTTCTCCTATACGGTGAAGCGCCACGATCCGGCGCTCAAGGGCTTTTCGGAAGACATCGAGCGCCTGGTTCACACGGGCGTCGCCAAGCAGATCTATTGGCGTGAATCCTGGCGCCCCAACAAACCCATCCGTTGGCGCCTCACCGAGGGGGTCGGCGCGCCAACAATTTCCAAGACCGGCGACGGCACGGATGTGACCTTCGATCTACGCGATGTGGAGACGCCAAAGCCGCCTCAGAACGCGCCTGGACGCTTCTTCGATCTGGGGTCCGCCGAATTCAGTCAGTATGCCAACTGGGCCCAGCTCTCCGCTCTGCTTTGGCCGCTCTACGACAAGGCCGCGACCTTGCCACCGGGTTCGCCGCTTCGCGCGGAGGTGGCAAAGATCGCCGGCGCCAGCGCCGATCCGAAGGTGCGCGCCGCCGCCGCCCTCAATCTGGTCGAGGAGCAGATTCGCTACGTCTTCCTGGGCATGGACGACGGCGGCCTTGTGCCGGCGAACGCCGATGCGACCTGGGCGCGGCGATACGGGGACTGCAAGGGCAAGACCGCCCTGCTGATCGCGCTCTTGCGAAACCTCGGCGTGACAGCAGATCCGGTTCTGGTCAGCACGACCTTCGGGGACGGCATGGACGAGCGCCTGCCGGCGGCGAGCTGGTTCGACCACGTCCTCGTCCGAGCGAGGATCGCCGGAAAGGACTACTGGCTCGACGGCACCCGGATCGGCGACCGCAACCGCGATCGTTTGACCGTTCCCCCCTACCATTGGGGCTTGCCTCTGAATGCGACGGGCGCTGAGTTGGTCAAGCTTACACCCGCCCCGCTGGCCGAGCCCGGCATCGAGACGGACTACAGAATTGACGCCTCGAAAGGGCCGGATGCGCCCGCGCCGACCCACGTCGAGGTGCGCTTCCGCGGCGAGGAGGCCATAAAGCTTCGATTGAACATGGCCAGCATGCCGCGTGCTGACTACGAGCGATCCATTCGTGAATATTGGACCAAGGCCGACCCGTGGTTCGATGTCCAGACGGTCAGCGAGACCGACGACCCCGTTACCGGTTTGCCCAGGCTGTCGGCTGACGGCGAAGGCGCCCTTGACTGGTCGAGCGGCGCGGACGGCGCCCGCCTGTATCGCGTGCCTCACAGCGCGATGGGCGCCGACGTCAGCTTCAAACGCCAGCCGGGTCCTCACCAGGACGCGCCTTACGCCATCAATTTCCCTCACTTCAGCGAGACGTCGTGGCGCGTCGTCTTGCCGGCGGATGGCGCCTTCATCCTGGTTGGGTCCGACGTCGATAAGAAGGTCTGGGGCCAGGAACTGCGCCGAACATCTAAGATAGAGAACGGAGTGCTGACCGTCGATCTGTCGGATCGATCCGTTGACCAGGAGGTCCCGGCTTCGGAAGCCGACGCCGCGGGCGCCACGCTGCGCGAGTTGGCCAGGACTGGCGTCGCTGTGTCTTACCGCTTCGGCCAGGCGCACAAGTCCGCCGCCGCGGGCCCCGACCTGGAGCGGGATCGGCAAGCCGCGATGTCCGGCGATGCGGCCGCTCAGTATCGGCTCGGCAAAAGGTACGCCAACGGAGACGGGGTGCCGTTTGACGCAACCCAGGTCGTGGATTGGTTCAGTAAATCCGCCGCTCAGGGCTACGCCCAAGCACAGGGTGAACTCGGATCGCTCTATACCTCCGGCGCCGTCGGCGTGCCCAAGGACTATGCCAAGGCCGCCGAATGGCTGAACAAGGGCGCCGCGCAGAACGACGCCGTGGCCGAGGGGTCGCTGGGCCTGCTCTACCTACGCGGATGGGGCGTGGAGCAAGACGACAGCCACGCCCTGAAGTTGCTGCTGCAGTCGGCCTCACAGCGCAATCCGGCTTCCGAGTATTACGTCGGCCTCATGTATTTCGCCGGGCGGGGCGTCGCCAAGGACGAAAGCGCGGCGGCCGGCTGGATGCAAAAGGCCGCCGACCAGGGCTTGGCCGCCGCCCAGTGCGAACTTTCGCTCGACTATGGTCTGGGGCGAGGCGTCGCCAAGGACGCGGCCCATTCAGTCGCGTGGGCGCGGATGGCCGCCGAACAAGGAAGCGCCGATGGAGAGGCTCTTCTGGGATTCGCCTATCAGAGCGGCGGCGGGGTCGCGCAGGACTATGCCCAAGCGCTGCTCTGGTATCAAAAGGCGGCGGAAGCGGGGAACGCTCACGCGGCGCTGCAGATCGCCTTCATGTACGCCAACGGCCTGGGCGTCCCGAAAGACATGGCCCAATCGCTGCAGTGGGTTCGCAAGACCGCCGAGAGTGGGTCCGCCGACGCGGAGCTTGAGCTCGGACGCCTCTATGCCGTGGGTCAGGGCGTACCGCAGGACGCCAGTCAGTCGATCGCCTGGATTCGCAAGGCGGCCGATCAGGGCGACGCCCGAGGCCAGCGTATGATGGGCTTCGCCTATTTGAATGGCCAGGGCGTGCAACTGGACAAGCTCGAGGCGGCGAATTGGTTTGGGAAGGCCGCGGCGCAAGGCGACGGCGTTTCTCGGCAGCAGCTGAGCGCTCTTCAAAGCGGCGCTCAGTTCAAACCGTCGCCGCTTCTCATTTCTCCCGCTTCTACCCCTCGATTTTGAGCGGCCGGGCTAGCAGCTCGGAGTCATCTGCGGGGCCCCCCGCCGCCAGAGGGAGGATCAAGTCGTGCGGCCGCGCGTTGAAAGATCAATGGGCCGAAGTTCTGATGGCGCCAGAAGGAGCGCGGACATGCTGACCACGGTTTTGGCGCTAACGGCTTTGGCCGTGGCCGCCGCCCAGACCCCGACCGCGCCGATCAGGCTCAATCTGACATTCGTCGACGATCATGCAACTTCGGACGTCGCCCGGTTTCAGGACAGCGCCATCGAGCGGCCGATTGAACCCCGCACGGCGGTGGAGATTCGCTTTGCGCCGGACGGTCTCGTCGGTTCAGCGGGCTATCTTTGCGGTGTGGGCGGCATCGGGCCGGACGGCGACAATGCGCGCGTAGGTCCGGCGTCGGCGTTCCAGCACTTTGGCAATTTCCTCGGCGCCTCCCTCGGCTACGCCTTCAGATAGTGCCCTACTTCCCGAGCGCGGCGTAGACCTGCTTCTGAAACATCGGCAGCGCCAGGCGGGCGCCCATGCGCTCGGACGTGGCGATCTGGGTGACGGCCTCGGGCCCCAGCGGCATGGAGTTCTGGATGAGGTAGATGATGATCGTGTCCTCCGCCGGATCGGCTTGCCACCAGGTGCCGAAGGCCCCCGGCCAGCCGAACGAGCCATTGGATCCGGCGCCCATCCAGGCGTGCTTCTCTGCGTCGAGGATCATCGACACGCCGAGCCCGAAGCCCTGGCCCATCCAGAACGGCATGCCCAGGAAGTCGATGGCCCGCTGAGCCTCCGTCAACCGGTTCGTGCGCATGAGATCGACCGTCTCGGCCTTGAGCAGCCGCACGCCATCCACCTCTCCGCGGCCCAGCATCATCCTGGCGAACTTCAGATAATCGTCGGCGGTTGACAGGAGGCCGCCGCCCCCGCCGCAATAGACGGGCGGCGTGTCGTGGCGGCGGAAGGGGACCGCCTCCAGCGCGCCGGTCTTGTCGTCCTGCCGATAGACCACCGCCGCGCGGTCGCGCTTTTCCGGAGGAATGTAGAAATCGGTGTCGGCCATGCCCAGGGGGCCGAAGATCCTCTCCATGAGAACCTCACGGAATCCAGCGCCGGCGATGCGGCCGACGATGAATCCCAGGACGTCGGTGGCGTGGCTGTAGTGGAAGCGCTCGCCGGGCGCGAAGCTGAGGGGCAGACCGCCCAGGGCCTTCATCCAGTCGTCCGGGGTCATGCCGCTGTTGAGCACGTCTCCCAGGGCCTTCTCATGCGCGTAGGCGATGGGCCCCACCGAAGTGAAGCCGTAGGCGAGGCCCGCCCGGTGGGTGAAGAGATCGTCGAAGGTGATCGCGCGCGGTGAGGGATAGGTCTCGTCCAGCGGGTCGGAGGGCGACTTCAGGACCTGCATGCCCGCGAACTCCGGCGCCCATTTGTCGATGGGATCGGAGAGCTTGAACGCGCCTTCCTCCATCAGCATGAGAGCCGCGACCGAGGTGACCGGCTTGGTCATGGAGGCGATGCGAAACAGCGTGTCGCGGCGCATGGGCCGATCCGCCTCGATGTCGGCGCGCCCGAGAACATTGACCTGCGCGATCTCACCCTTGCGCCAGATCAGGCTGACCACGCCGGAGAGATCGCCGTTGTCGATCACCGCCTGGAGCCCGGCCGGCGTCTGGGCGAGGATCCCGGCGTCGAATGTCGAAGGGATATCCATGAGCGTTGTCTCCCGCATGGCCTTTTGGGAGTCTGATAGCGCAGGGCGAAGCGACGGACTACCGCGACCTGGCGTTAACCCTTCGGCGCCGTGACCAAGCCCACCGCCTCGCCGGACGCCAGCGCATGGCGCGCAGGGCCGCGGCGAGGACGTCACGAACGGCGCCAGCTCCTTGGGCGTGGCGTAATGTCTGCTTTCGACCCAAAGCGGTCATTAGGCGGGCTCGTCTCTCGCCGGAGGTAGATGAGGCGACTACATTGACGGCCTCGGGGCCGGAAGCGCACGCTGACGTTCGAAGGACCGATCTCGCCTCGACTCTGAGGAAGCTGCCATGCCCCTGGACGCCACGATCGCGGAGATCGCCCCGGATATCGTCGGGCCCCTGGATTTCGACCCGGACGCACTGCATGAGAAATACTTGGCCGAGCGCGACAAGCGCCTACGCGAGGACGGGAACGAACAGTACATCGAGGTCAAGGAACGGTTCGCCCGCTACGACGATGACCCCTACGTCGAGAGAATCGAGCGTGAGCCGGTGTTCGATGAAGTTGACGTGGCCATCATCGGCGGTGGTTTCGGGGGATTGATGGTCGGCGCCCGGCTGCGCGAGGCGGGCTTCAGGAAGCTGCGCGTGGTGGAGGCGGCCGGCGATTTCGGCGGCACCTGGTACTGGAACCGCTATCCGGGCGCCATGTGCGATGTGGAGAGCTATTGCTACCTGCCGCTGCTTGAAGAGCTGAACTACATCCCCAAGCACAAATACAGCTTCGCGCCGGAGATCCTCGAGCACAGTCGCAATATCGCCCGCCACTTTCGCCTCTACGACGACGCCCTACTGCAGACGCGCATCACCGAGCTGCGCTGGGACGAGGCGGCCAGCCGCTGGATCGTCAGCACTGACCGGGGCGATCGCTTCAAGGCGCAGTACGTGGCCATGGCCAATGGCCCGCTGTCGCGACCCAAGCTGCCCGGAATCCCTGGCATCGACACCTTCGAGGGCCACACCTTCCACACCAGCCGCTGGGACTACGCCTACACCGGCGGCGATTCCTTCGGAGACCTTACGCGCCTGGCCGACAAGCGCGTGGGCGTTATCGGCACCGGGGCCACGGCCATTCAGTGCGTGCCGCGGCTGGGCGCCTCGGCCAAACACCTCTACGTCTTCCAGCGTACCCCCTCCTCGGTGGATGTGCGCAACAACGCCCCGACCGATCCTGTCTGGGCCGCCTCGCTTGAGCCGGGCTGGCAGCGCCGGCGGCAGGACAACTTCAACACCCTGGTGGCCGGCGGCCATCAGGAGGAGGACCTGGTCGGCGACGGCTGGACCGACATCTTCCGCCTCGCCAATGGCGCGGCCGCGCGCGACGCCGCCAGACGCCTGGGCCGGCGCCTCACCAGCGCCGAGCGCGGTGAGCTGATGGAGCTGGCCGACTACAAGAAGATGAACGAGGTCCGCGCCCGCGTGGATCGGATCGTCAGGGATCCGGAGGTGGCCGCCGCGCTCAAGCCCTGGTACCGCCAGTTCTGCAAGCGGCCCTGCTTCCACGACGAATATCTCGACACGTTCAACCGACCCAACGTCTCTCTGGTCGACACCCAGGGCAGCGGGGTGGACCGCATGACCCGCAAGGCGGTGATCGCCAACGGTCAGGCCTACGAACTCGATTGCCTGATCTTCGCCACGGGCTTCGAGGTGGGCACCAGCTACACCAGGCGCGCTGGCTACGACATCGTCGGCCGCGGCGGCCAGACCCTGTCACGCAAATGGGCCGACGGGCTGCGCACCTTGCACGGGCTCACCAGCCACGGCTTCCCCAACTGCTTCTTCCTGGGCTTCACTCAGACCGCCATCACCATCAGCGTGCCGCAGGCCCTGGGCGAGCAGGCCGACCACCTGACCTACATCATCAAGCAGGCGCGGGATCGCGGCGCCGGGGTGGTCGAGCCCACCGCCGAGGCCGAGAACGCCTATGTGGAAGAGGTGCGCAGCCTCGCGCGCCTGGGCGAGCGGTTCTATTCGGAATGCACGCCCGGCTACTATAATGGCGAGGGCAAGCGCCGCGGCGGATTCTTCAGCGACATGTACGGCGCGGGGCCCCTAAAGTTCTTCGAAAAGCTCGCGGCCTGGCGCGCCGACGACGAGCTCCAGGGCGTGGAGTTGCGCTGACGCGGGGACGGCGAGGGCGTGAACGTCCGCCGGCTCCTGTTTCGGGCCTGTTGGGAGGGGGACTAATGTCCGCTTTCGACCCAAAGCGGAAGTTGCGTTCCGTCGTCGGCGCGAGTTGTCTGCACAGTTTGCGAAGGCGAGAAAAGGGCTTCGAAATATGGACTTGGGCTACTTCGAGACCAGTCTGCCGGTGGCTGACATCGGCAAGTCATTGGCCTTCTACGAGGCGCTCGGTTTCGCCCGCGCCGAACATGCGGAAGACGCGGGCGCCGCCACCATGATCCGAGGGGACTGCCGGATCGGCCTATTCCAGGGACACCTCGATCCGGCCCGGCCGCAACTGACCTTCTGGCAGGGCGACGTCGATTCGCTCGGCGCCGAGGTCAAGCGTATGGGCGTGGCGTTCCTGCGACCGCTGAAGAAGGACGACCACGGCTGCGCCTTCATGCTGCAGGACCCGGATGGACATCCTCTGTACGTCATCCGAATGACCACCTTCTATCCACAGTTTCCGCGGCACACGCAGGCGGCGCCGACCGAGCGGCCCGCGCCTCTGATGATGGACCGCAGTCTCGGCTGGTACGAGGTGAGTCTGCCCGTCGCCGAGATGTCCCGCTCGGTCGCCTTCTATAAGGCTTTGGGGTTCAAGGAGGTCTTACGCGAGCCGGGCGACACGCGGGTCACGGTGCAGAACGCCGACTGCCGCATCGGGCTCTTCCAGGGACACCTCGATCCGGCCCAGGTCCAGCTAATCTTCTGGCAAGGCGATGTATTGGAGCTGGCCGACGACGTGCGGCGAGCCGGCCTCAAATTCTTCCGGGAGCCGAGCGGTCAGAACGATCACGCAAGCTTCATGCTGCGCGATCCCGACGATCATCCGCTGTTCTTTATCCGCATGCCCGGCGTGGTCCGAATGGACGCCGCTTAGGGCGCCGTTCGCTGGCCACGTCAGCGTCCGCTTCCCGGCGCGATCCCCATGTCCGGTTCTGGCGCAGACCCAACCTAGGATGTCCGCGCCGCCTAACGTCCGCTTTCCATCTGTGGACGCCCCCTTCAGCGCAAGAGGATTCTGAGGGGCGGGTGACACGTAGTCGGATGCTGCCATCTGTCCGGCCTGTGATGCG
>Ga0302314_10006517_pt1 | contig 21108 bp, 21 predicted proteins | sample III_Palsa_N2_3_FD_200533 | JGI IMG/M metagenome (GOLD analysis project Ga0302314, IMG submission 200533) | Peat permafrost microbial communities from Stordalen Mire near Abisko, Sweden - III_Palsa_N2_3 | ecosystem: Environmental > Terrestrial > Soil > Palsa > Peat permafrost | place: Sweden... | reverse complement strand
GCGCGAATCGCCGCCCACTCGGGCGTGGCCAGGAATATTCCGGCCGGCGAAAGCTGGGGCGGGACTCCGGCCAAGCCGGTGCGGCAATGGATTCGGGAAACGGCTTGGACCGCGGCGATGGCGCAACGCCGCGCAGGCAGGGGACTGAAAGGATGACGGACCAGGGAGTCGCCACAACGACCGACATCGACGTCCAGGAAATCATGCGGCGCATTCCGCATCGCCCGCCGTTCCTGATGATCGACCGAGCCGAAGCCTACGAGGCCGGTAAGACGCTGACCGGCGTCAAGAACGTGACCATCAATGAACCCTTCTTTCAGGGTCACTTTCCGGAGAGCCCGGTGATGCCGGGTGTGCTCATCATCGAGGCCATGGCTCAGACCGGTGGGCTGTTGATGTCGAAATCGTGGGACGTCGATCCCGAGGGCAAGATCATCCTCTTCATGTCGGTCGATAACTGCCGCTTCCGCCATCCTGTCAGGCCCGGCGACGTGCTCAAGCTGGTGGTCGACGTCATGCGGGCGCGGTCCGATGTGGTGAAGTTCAAGGGGCGCGGCATGGTGGGCGCAAAGCTCGCCGCCGAGGCGGAGTTCGCCGCCATGCTCGTGGATATCCGGAAATGACAAACATCCATCCCACGGCGATGGTCAGCGACGGCGCCCGCATCGCCGATGACGTGGAAATCGGACCCTACAGCCTCATTGGCCCGCACGTGTCTTTGGGCCGCGGGGGCAAGATCGCCTCACACGTCGTGATCGAGGGGCATACGGATCTAGGCGAGGATTGCGCGGTCCATTCGTTCGCCGTTCTGGGCGGGCCGCCGCAGGACGCCGGCCATAGAGGCGAGCCCACGCGCCTCGTCATCGGGCCGCGCAATCTCATCCGCGAACAGGTCACCATGCATTGTGGCACGGCCATGGGCAGGGGCGTCACCACCGTCGGCTCCGACGGCTTCTTTATGGTCGGCGTCCATATCGGCCATGACTGCATCGTCGGCGATCACGTGACCATGGCCAACCACGCCACGCTGGGTGGGCACGTGGTCCTGGAGGATTTCGTCATCATGGGTGGACTCTCGGCCGCGCACCAGAAAACTCGCATCGGCCGGCACGCCTTCGTCGGCGGCATGGCGGGCGTCAATCACGACGTCATTCCGTTCGGCAATGTCTGGGGCAACCACGCCCACCTCGAAGGTCTCAACCTTGTCGGCCTGAAGCGGCGCGGCTTCTCGCGCGAGGCGATCAACACCCTACGCGCCGCCTATCGGATGCTCTTTGCCGAGGAAGGCACCTTTCAGGAGCGCCTAGAGGACACCGCCTACGCCTATTCGGGTTCGCCTGAAGTGACGGAAATCGTCGAGTTCATCCGCGCCGACGCGAGCCGCCCGCTCACCACGCCCCAGCGGGAGATCTAGGTCGCCGCCGTGAGGAAGCTCGGGCTGATCGCCGGCGGCGGGGTTCTGCCGGTCAGCCTCGCGCGACATTGCCGGGCCATTGGTCGACCGATCTACGTCATCCGCCTCAAGGAATTCGCCGGCCCGGAGTTGGCGGATTTCGAGGGATGCGACCTTGGCCTCGGCAAGCTGGGCGGCGCGATCGAGGCCCTGCGGGCGGCGAATTGTCAGACCGTGTGTCTGGCGGGAATCGTCGCCCGGCCGAATCTCAAAAGTCTTCGTCTGGACCTTCGCGGCCTCGCGGCCCTGCCGGGCATTGTGACCGCGGCGCGGCAAGGCGAGGACGGCCTTCTCTCGTTCCTGCTCGCCGAGTTCGAAAAGGAAGGCTTCATCGGCGAGGGCGCGCATGAGGTGATGGCCGAACTGGTCCTCTCCGCAGGCCCGCTTGGGCGCCGCAAGCCCAGGCGCGAGCACAGGAAAGACATCGAACGCGCGCTTGCGGCCGCCAAGGCCGTCGGATCGCTCGATGCAGGGCAGAGCGCGGTCTCGTGCGAAGGCCTGATCCTCGCCCTCGAAGCGCAGGAGGGGACGGACGCCATGCTCGCTCGCGTGGCCGGTTTGCCGGCCGCGGTCCGCGGTTCGCCCGAACAGCGCCGGGGCGTCCTCGCCAAGGCGTGCAAACCCGGGCAGGAGCGGCGGGTTGATCTGCCGACCATCGGGCCGGGCACCATTCGGCGCGCCGCCGAAGCTGGATTGGCGGGGATCGTCGGCGAGGCAGGGGTCACCCTCCTCCTTGAGCGAGAGCGCGTCAGGTCGCTCGCCGACGAGCTTGGCCTTTTCGTCGTGGGCGTTCAGTTCGGGCCGCAATGAGCCGGCCCTGCGTGATGTTGGTGGCCGCCGAGCCCTCGGGCGACGCCTTGGGCGCGGCTTTGGCGGCGGCGCTCCTGGCGCGACGCGATGTTCGCCTCGTGGGCGTCGGCGGTCCGCTGATGGCCCGGCAGGGCGTGGCAAGCCCGTTCGACATCGCACCCCTCGCGGTGCTTGGCGTCTTCGATGCGCTGGCCGTCTATCCGCTGGTCCGCCGTCTGGCGCGCCAGACGGGCGAGCTGGCCGCCCGCGAGAAGCCGGACGTCGCGGTGCTGATCGATTCCTGGGGCTTCAATCTGCGCGTGGCCCACGCCATCCGGCGGGCGAATCCCGCCGTGACCTTGATCAAATACGTCGCGCCCCAGGTGTGGGCCACACGGCCTGGCCGGGCCCGAACTCTCGCTCGCGCGGTCGACCAACTGCTCACTATCCACGCCTTCGACGCGCCTTGGTTCGAGAGGGCGGGCCTCGCCACGACCTTTGTTGGCAATCCTATTCTATCCCGACCCGAATTGCCGGCCGATCCCCAACGCCTCCGGGCGACGATCGGCGCCACGGCCGACGACCCGGTTCTGGTGATCGCCCCGGGAAGCCGCCGCCGCGAGGTGGAACGGCTGCTGGGACCTTTCGAGGACGCCGCCCGCCTGCTAGCCGCCGGCCGGCCGCGGATGAAGATCGTGGTGCTAACGGCCGAGGCGGTCGCCGAGGCGGTCGCCGAGCGCGTGAAAACCTGGCCGCTTGAGACACATCTGAGCTTTGGCGAGTCTGGCCGGCGCGACGCGATGGCCGCGGCGACCGCGGCGCTCGCCTGCAGCGGAACGGTGACCACCGAACTGGCGCTCGCCGGCGCACCCGTGGTGGTGGCCTATCGCGTCGATCCGCCCACCGCGGTGATCGCCAGGCTGTTGATCCGCACCCGCTACGCCACGCTGATGAACGTGGCGGCGGGCTGGGAAGTGGCGCCGGAGTTCATTCAGGGCGCGTGCGTCGGGCCCAGGCTGGCCGCCGCCCTCGCGCCTCTCCTCGATGACCCGGCGGCCCGCGCTCGCCAGGTGAGCGACCAATCCGCGGCGCTCGCCATCATGCGCGGTGGGGTCGATGATCCCGCCGCCGCCGCCGCCGCCGCCGTTCTGGCGCGACTTCCGCCCGCCTAGGCGCGGGTCTCGATCTGCGTGTAGTCCCGGCGAAGGGGGCCGGTGTAGAGTTGCCGGGGGCGACCGATCTTGCGCTGCGGGTCCTCGAACATCTCCTTCCACTGGCTGATCCAGCCCACCGTGCGCGCGATCGCGAACAGCACGGTGAACATGGTCGTGGGAAAGCCCATCGCCTTCAGAGTGATGCCTGAATAGAAGTCGACGTTGGGGAAGAGCTTGCGATCGACGAAGTAGGGATCGTTCAGGGCGATTTTTTCGAGCTCGAGGGCGACCTTCAGCAGCGGATCGTCGGCGTCGCCGACCTCGTCGAGCACTTCATGACAGGTCTTCTGCATCACCGTCGCGCGCGGGTCGTAGTTCTTGTAGACCCGGTGCCCGAAGCCCATCAGGCGATACTTCCGGTCCTTGACCCCTTGGATGTACTCAGGGATGCGGTCGACGGCGCCGATCTCCTGCAGCATCATCAGCGCTTCTTCGTTGGCGCCGCCGTGGCTGGGGCCCCACAGACAGGCGATCCCGGCCGCGATGCAAGCAAAGGGATTGGCTCCCGACGAGCCTGTGATGCGCACGGTTGAGGTAGAGGCGTTCTGCTCATGGTCGGCGTGCAGGATGAAGATGCGGTCCATCGCGCGCGTGAGGATCGGATTGGGTTTCCAGTCTTCCGCCGGCACGGAGAAGGCCATGCGCAGGAAGTTTTCGGCGTAGGAAACGTCGTTCCTGGGCGTCACGAACGGCTGGCCGACCGAGTACTTGTAGGCCCTGGCGGCGATGGTCGGCATCTTGGCGATCAGCCGGTGGGCGGAGATCTTGCGCTGCTCGGGGTCATCGACATTGATGCTGTCATGGTAGAAGGCCGATAGCGCCCCGACCGCGCCGGTCATGATCGCCATGGGATGCGCATCAGAGCGGAATCCGCCGAAGAAGCGGTCAAACTGCGCGTGAAGCATCGTGTGGTAGGTGATGTTGCGCTCGAATTCCTCGAACTCGGGCGCGGTCGGCAACTCACCGTTCAGCAGCAGGTAACAGACCTCCAGGAAGCTGGAGTGCTCGGCCAACTGCTCGATGGGATAGCCGCGATGCAGAAGCACGCCCGCGTCGCCGTCGATATATGTAATCTTGCTCTCGCAACTCGCCGTGGAGGTGAAACCCGGGTCGAAAGTGAAGACGTCTGTGTCGGCATAGAGCTTGCGGATATCGAGGACGTCCGGCCCCGTCGTGCCCTTGATGACTTGCAACGGATAGGTTTTGTCACCGAGCGTGAGAGTGGCGTTGTCGGGCATTTGGGCAATCCTCTCCCGGTTCAAACTACCGTTCGGCGCCCCCTTATAGCGCCTTACCGCACTTGCGAAAGAGCGTCATCAATGCGCCCCAGGCTCTCCGTCTCGCCGAGCGCGGCGAGGGCGCCGGCGAGGTCCGGCGCGCTTGCCCCAGCCGCTAGAATCGCCCGCAGCGCCGGGCCGAATTTGCCGATTCCCACCCCTTCGGACTCGGCGAACGACTTGAGCCGCGAGGCGAGCGCCGGCGCCGTCCAGTCGGTCTCTTCGGCTAGCGTCCGGGTCAGCCGCTCGAGCCGCGCGGTGGTCTCGCCTGTGAACAGGCCGCGCGCCTTCTCCTCCAGCGGGTACGGGCGCGGTTGCAGCGCGAAAATCGTTAGGTCGGCGAGGTCCGGAAGGGTCTTGGCGCCATCCTTCACCAAGGGGATGGCGCGGCCGACGCGCTCGGCGAAATCAACCGGTAGTTTGATCCCGCGGCCCAGCAGGATCTCGACGACGAGATCGGTCAACCGCCCGTCGTCGGCCTGGCGGATATAGTGCTGATTGATGTGGTTGAGCTTGTCGAAGTCCAGGCGCGCGCCGCCCTTGACCACGTCAACGAGGTCGAACCAGGCGATGGCCTGCTCGTCTGTAAAGATCTCGTCGTCGCCATGCCCCCAGCCGAGCTTGGCCAGGTAGTTGCGGACGGCCTCGGGCAGATAACCCATCTGCCGGAACTCGCCGACCGACTGGGCTCCATGCCGCTTGGATAGCTTGCCGCCGTCGTTTCCGAGGATCAACGGCAGGTGTGCGAAGACGGGAACCTCCCAGCCCAGGGCGCGGTAAAGCAACGTCTGGCGCCCGGCGTTGCTGAGGTGCTCCTCGCCGCGGATGACGTGCGTCACGCCCATGTCGTGATCATCGACTGTGACCGCCAGGTTGTAGATCGTCGTGCCGTCGGTGCGCAGAAGGACGAAGTCCTCGAGGTCCTTGTTGGGAAAGCGGACCGTGCCGCGGACAAGATCTTCGACGACGGTTTCGCCGTCGTTCGGCGTCCGGAAACGAATGACGTGCGGCGCCCCTTGCTGAGCGGGGCCAGGCGCCCGGTCGCGCCAGGGTGAGCGCAGGGCATGGCCCTCCGCCCGGGCGGCTTCCTTGGCGGCGTCGGCTTCGGCCGGGCTCATGTAGCAGCGGTAGGCGTGACCGCTTTCGACCAGACGATCGACCGCCGCGCGGTGGAGCGGCGCCCGCGTGAACTGGAACACCGCCTCACCGTCCCAATGGAGGCCAAGCCAGTCGAGGCTGTCGAAGATCACCTGCACAGAGGCTTCGGTCGAACGCTCGCGATCGGTGTCTTCGATGCGCAGCAGAAAGCGACCGCCGGTGTGTTTGGCGTAAAGCCAGTTGAAAAGCGCCGAACGAGCGTTGCCTATGTGCATCGAGCCTGTCGGCGAGGGGGCGATGCGGGTTACGACCGGCTTGGCGGGGGAAGGACTGGACATCACCGATCCGAGTGAGGGGGCCGGCGCGCTCGCGCCGTCGGGCAAGTCGCCGCTGGGGCGGCTGGCTCTTATCACGCTCGCTCGCCGCCTTCCTAGCCTGGCTGAGTTGAGAGACGGTCTTTTGGGTGAGGCGGCGGCTCAGTGGGACCGTGTTCTGCTCTGGACGCCTGTCGCCTTCGGCGCCGGCGCGGCGGCCTATCTCGGCCTCCAACGTGAACCTTCCGCGTTAGTCGCCTGGATCATTGTCCTCTTTGCTGTCGCTGTCGCGCTAGCGGCGCGGCGGTTCAGTCATCGACGACTGGCGCTGGGCCTGACGGGGTTGGCGGCCACGGCCTGCGCCGGCTTCCTGATCGCCAAGCTGCATAGCGACGCTGTCGCAACTCCGGTCGTGCCAGCAGGCGTCACTAGCATCGACGGTTTTGTCGTCGACGTTGAGGCCCCCAGCGAACGCGGTCCGCGCCTGCTGATCGCGCCGGTGGATATCGAGGGTCTGGCGCCGCAAAGCACACCCGTCCGGGTGCGGATCGTCGTTCCCCAGTCCGGCGGGCCGGAAATGACGCCGACGCCTGGATCAGCCATTCGGGTGTTCGCCCTCCTCGATCCGCCCCCTGGGCCGGCGGCGCCGGGCGCCTATGACTTCGCGCGCGACGCCTGGTTCGAGGGCGTCGGCGGCGTGGGCCTGGCCCTGCGGTCGCCGGAGGCGATATCGCTCGCGCCGCCGCCGCTTCCGCTGCGTCTCGAGATGGCGATGAACAGCTTGCGCTGGCAGGTCGCTTCGCATCTGGTCGCCAACATCCGTCAGGTCATGGGCGCCGACGACGCCGGCGCGGCCGGCCTCGCCGCCGCGGTCACCACCAGCCACCAGGATTGGCTCGCGCCTCCTGATCGCGACGCCCTGCGCGGCTCTGGGTTGGCGCACATGCTGGCCATCGCCGGTCTGCACACGGCGGCGGTAAGCGGCTTCGCCTTCTTCGCGCTCCGCCTGGCGATAGCGGCCTGGCCGTGGCTGGCGTTGCGCGTATCCGGCAAAAAGCTGGCCGCCGCCGGGACCCTGGTCGTCGTGGCCGGCTACCTACTGCTCTCGGGCGCTCACCCGCCGGCGAGGCGCGCGGCCATCACGGCCAGCGTCGCCCTTCTCGCCATCCTCGCCGATCGGCGGGCGGTGAGCCTTCATTCCCTGGCGCTCGCGGCTTTGGTCGTGCTGCTGTTTGAACCCGAGGCGGTGCTGCAGCCTGGTTTTGAGATGTCGTTCTGCGCCACGGCGTCATTGGTGGCCATGGCCGAGATCTGGCCGAGACGGCTGGGCGCCAGCGGCCTTTCCTGGCCGATCGCGGCGCTGCAGAAGAGTCGCGACTGGTTGGTCGCCATGAGCATGGTGAGTCTGGTGGCCGGCGCGGCCACCGGTCCGTTCGCGATCCAGCACTTCAACCGCGTGGCCAACTATGGGGTCTTCGCCAACCTGACCGCCGATTTCCTGGCGAGCGCCGTCCTGATGCCCGCCCTGGCTCTTTGCCTGGCCGCTCAGGCGCTCGGCCTCGGCGCCGACCAGATCGGAGGATTGTTCTGGGCGGCCGGGTGGGCGGCGCGCGGCGTCATCGCCATCGGTCATCTGTTCTCGGAAGCGCCGGGCGCGGCGGTCACCATGTCTTCGGCGCCGCCGATCGCACTGGCGGTCTCTTATGTCGGTATTGTCTTCGCCTGTCTTTGGCGGGGGAATCTACGCTGGATCGGAATACCCATGGCCGGTGCGGTGGCCCTGTGGCCCCGTCCCGCGCCGCCGGCGGCCTGGATCTCAGGCGATGGCGGCGACGCGGCGATCGTGGCCAACGGCGAGGCCATCGCCCTGAAGCCTCAGACACGCCTCTACGCCACCCAGACCTGGGCCCAGCGTCGCAATCTGCGCCTCCCGCCGCAGCCCGAGGCGGCGCTTGCCGCGCTCTATGATTGCGACCATTCCTCCTGCGCCCCCAAGCCATTCGTGCGCCCCGCGATCGCCGCGTGGTGGACTAAGCGCACGCCCAAGCCGGAGCGTCTGGCGCAGCTGTGCGATGGCGCCGACATTCTCATCCTGCGGGCTGACACGTCTTTGCCGTGGCAATGCCGCGACGTGCGGGTGCTGGGTCGAGCGGCGTTCGCGCGCAATGGCGCGGCGGAGGTGTTCGGAACCCCCGCCGGGTGGCGCATCGTCTGGTCGCAGCCGTTTCGCGGCCAGCGACCGTGGAGCGTCAATGATAGCGGCGAATAAGGCCGACCAGCTTTCCCTGAACCTCGACCTCGGTGTCGCCGAAGATGCGGGTTTCATAGGCCGGATTGGCCGCTTCCAGGGCGATGGATCCGCCCTTGCGGCGCAAGCGCTTCAGCGTCGCCTCTTCGCCCATCACCAGCGCCACGACGATCTCGCCTGAGTTGGCGCTGTCGCCTCGACGGATGACCACATAGTCGCCGTCGAAGATGCCGGCCTGGATCATGGAATCGCCCTGCACCTCCAGAATGAAATGCTCTCCGGCGCCCAGAATTGATTCTGGAACCTGCATCCGATCTTTCTCATCCTGGATGGCCGCTATGGGCGTGCCGGCGGCGATCCGCCCCAATACCGGCAACTCGCGTACTTCGTTGGCCGGCGTCGGTCCGCGTCCGGCCGCCACGACTTTCGGATGGAATACGCCGCGGCCACGCGGCGGGGCGGCGGTCGTCGCCTGCTCCGGAAGCTTCAGGACTTCGAGCGCCCGCGCCCGATGCGCCAGTCGCCGCAGAAAACCGCGCTCTTCCAGCGCCGTGATCAGTCGGTGAATGCCGGATTTTGACGCCAGATCGAGCGCGTCCTTCATCTCATCGAAGGAAGGTGAAACGCCGGTCTCCTTGATGCGCTCGTGAATGAACATGAGCAGTTCGTGTTGCTTGCGCGTGAGCATCGCCGCCTCTCAGGTTCCTCGCGAATCGAAGGAACAAATCAAAAACGATGGCCGGCGTTCTCGGAGTGTTCTCAATTTTTGTCAAGTTAGGAGCGCGTTCGAGCCTGGCGTGGAAATTCGTCCGACTTTATTTGTCCGCCAGGTCAGGCGGCGGCCGCGCCGAGCAAAGCGCGCGTAGCCGCCTCGATGTCCGCGGCGCGCATGAGACTTTCGCCGACCAACATCGCCTTCGCGCCGGACCGCTCCAGACGCACGGCGTCACGCGGGCTGAAGATGCCGCTTTCCGTGACCATCAGGGCGTCTGGCGGGATATCCCGCGCAAGCCGCTCGGTCGTGGCGAGGTCCGTGGCGAAGGTGCGCAGGTCGCGATTGTTGACCCCGATGAGGTTTGCGCCGAGGGCGCTCGCGCGGCGAAGCTCTGGCGCGTCATGCGTCTCGACGAGCACGTCCAGGCCGAACCGCCCGGCCTCCGCCATGAGCTCGCCGGCCAACCCGTCATCGACGAGCGCCAGGATCACCAGCACCGCATCGGCGCCCAATGCGCGCGACTCGGCGACCTGCCAGGGGTCCAACAGGAACTCCTTGCGCAGGCACGGCAGCGCTGTCGCCGCGCGGGCGGCCGTAAGGTGGGCGTCGGCGCCCTGGAAGCTCGGACCATCGGTCAGAATCGAAAGACAGCTGGCCCCACCGCGCTCATAGGCGGCGGCATGGGCGGGCGGATCGAAGTCGGCGCGGATCACACCCCTCGAGGGCGACGCCTTCTTGATCTCGGCGATCAAGGCGAGCCGGCCAGGCGCGTGCCCCCGTTCGAGGGCGGCGCGAAAGCCCCTCGGGGGCGTCTGGGTTTTCGCCTTAGCCTCGATCGCCTCTTGCGGCGTCACGGCGCGACGCGCCCGCACCTCCTCTCGCTTGTAAGCGCCAATACGTTCGAGAATGTCGCTCACGCGGGATCGCCCGTCGCCGCGATCAGCTTGTCGAGGGCGTCGGCGGCGTCGCCGGAATCAATCGCGTGTGCGGCCATCTCGACCCCTTCACGCAGGGTCTCCACCCGATCCGCCACCAGGAACGCCGCCGCGGCGTTGATCAGCACGACATCGCGGTAAGGCCCCTTGGCTCCGGCCAGAAGGGCGCGCAACGCCGCGGCGTTTTCCGCCGGGTCGCCGCCTCGGAGGTCGGCCAGCGCGGCGCGAGGCAGGCCTACGGCTTCGGGCGTAATGTTGAACAGGCGCACGCCGCCGTCCCGCCATTCGGCGACATGCGTCGTGCCGGTGGTGGTGATCTCATCCAGACCGTCGCCATGAACCACCCAGGCCTTCGTCGCCCCGAGGGCGCCCAGCACGCGGGCCAGCGGATCCACCCAGCGTCCGTCGTAGACGCCGAGCAGTTGGCGCTTCGCCCCGGCGGGATTGGAGAGCGGACCCAGCAGGTTGAACACGGTGCGGAAGCCTAGTTCCTGGCGGATGGCAGAGACGTGGCGCAGGGCCCCGTGGTGAGCCGGCGCATAGAGGATGCAGATGCCGGCCTCGTCCAACGCTCGGCGCTGCTGGTCGGGCGTGGGGGCCAGATTGACGCCCAGAGCTTCCAGGACGTCGGACGATCCCGATCGCGAGGAGGCGGCCCGGTTGCCGTGTTTGGCTACCTTAAGTCCGCCGCCGGCGGCCACGAAGGCGGCGGCCGTGGAGATATTGAGCGTGTGGGCGCCGTCGCCACCGGTGCCGCAGACATCGACCACGTCATAGTCGTGATCGAGATGCATGGCGGCGCGGCGCAACGCTCGAGCGCAGGCGGTGATCTCGCCCACGGTCTCGCCACGCAGACGCATGGCGGTTACGGCGGCCGCGATCTGCGCGGGCGTCGGCTCGCCGCGAAGGCAGGCCGAGAAAAACGCGTCGGCGTCCTCTCCCACGAGAGTCGCGCCGTCGGCGAGGCGGGCCAGCAGAGGTTTGAAGGTTTCCGACACGCGGGCCTCTCTTTAGGCGGCGACCCTGGCGAGTCTGAGAAAATTGCCGAGCAGCAGGTGGCCGCCATCGGTGGCGATCGATTCCGGATGGAACTGAACGCCGTGGATCGGGCGATCCCGGTGCGAAAAGCCCATGATCTCACCGTCATCGCACCAGGCCGTGACGTCTAGCACCTCTGGCAAAGTGTCCCGGGCGACCGAGAGACTGTGATAGCGAGTGGCCGTGAAACCCTCGGGCAGGCCGGCGAAGAGCGCGGCTCCGGTGTGCCGGATGGGGCTCGTCTTGCCATGCATCAACGTCTTGGCCGCCACCACCTGGCCGCCGAACGCCTGGCCGATCGCCTGGTGGCCGAGGCAAACGCCCAGGATCGGAAGGTCCGCCGGCGCGGCGGCGATGAGTTCGAGGCAGATGCCGGCCTGGTTCGGGGTGCAGGGCCCCGGCGATAGCACCACCGCGCTTGGACGCAGGGCGAGGACGTCGGCGGCGCTCATCGCGTCGTTGCGCTGGACGCGCGTCTCGGCCCCCAACTCGTTCAGGTAATGAACGAGGTTGTAGGTGAAGCTGTCATAGTTATCGACGACGAGGATCATGGCCGCCTCTTAAGGCCACGCCTGCCGCTCGCCAAGCGACGCCCTCAGCCGAACCGCCAGGCCTCGGCGGCCGCGCGCCGCAGCGCGCCGGCTTTCTGCACGGTTTCCTCGTACTCCGCGTCGGGGTTGCTGTCGGCGACGACGCCGCCGCCGGCTTGAACGTGCAGCACGCCGTCCTTCACCAATCCCGTGCGCAACACGATGCAGGTGTCGACCGAACCGTCGGCGCCGAAATAACCGACGGCGCCGGCATAGGTCACGCCGCGTTTGACCGTCTCGAGCTCGTCGATGATCTCCATGGCCCGCACCTTGGGCGCGCCAGAAAGGGTGCCGGCGGGCAGGGCGGCCATCAGCACATCCACCGGGTCCAGACCCTCCGGCGCATCACCCTCGACGTTGGAGACGATGTGCATGACGTGGCTATAGCGCTCGACGGCGAAGCTTTCTGTCACCCGCACGCGCGGCGCTCGGGAGCGGCCGGCGGCATCGTTGCGGCCGACCTCGCGCAGCATGGCCACCCGGCCGACGTCGTTGCGTCCGAGATCGAGCAGCATCAGATGCTCGGCGAGCTCCTTTGGATCGGCGAGCAACTCCTTCTCCAGCGCCTCGTCCTCGGTCGGCGTCGCGCCGCGGCGACGGGTGCCGGCGATGGGGCGGATGGTGATCTTGCCATCGCGCAGCCGCACGAGGATTTCCGGCGAAGAACCCACCAGCTGAAAATCCCCGAAATCCAGGAAGTAGAGGAAGGGGCTGGGGTTCACCCGGCGCAGGGAGCGGTAGAGGGCGAACGGCTCGAGGTCGAAAGACGCCTCGAAGCGGTGACTGGGAACGACCTGGAAGATGTCCCCAGCGCGGATATAGGCTTTGGCCCGCTCGACGATCTCGCCGTAGGCCGCGCGGTCGATCGGCGAGGCCAGGTCAGGCTGCGGCCGATCCGGCGTCGTGTGCCGCGCGGGGGGGAGGGCGCGCGCGAGGTCGGCCATCACCGCCGCGAGCCGCGCCTCCGCCAGCGCATAGGCGGTCTTCGCCGGCCTTCCGTCAGGCCGCACGGTCGTGACCAGCAGGATCTCCTGGGCGATGGCGTCGAAGATCGCCACGACGGACGGTCGGACGAGAATGGCGTCCGGAAGGCCGAGCGGGTCGGGATTGGCGTCCGGGAGACGCTCCGCAAGGCGGACCATGTCATAGCCGAACACGCCGAAAAGGCCGGCCGCCATGGGCGGCAGGCCGGGCGGCAGATCGATCCTCGCCTTGGCGGTCACATCCCTCAGGGAGTCGAGCGCGCCGCCGGCCTGGGGCTCGAAGCGCGCGGCGGCGATGTCCTCGCCCATCGCCACTTCCGCGCGGTCGCCGCGGCACCGCCAGACCAGGTCCGGATTCATCGCCACGATGGAGTAGCGCCCGCGCCAGGCGCCGCCCTCCACCGATTCGAAGAGGAAGGCGTAGGGCCGCCCGTGGCCGATCTTGAGATAGGCCGATACCGGAGTCTCAAGATCGTCGATCAGTCGCGCCCACACGACTTGGGCGCCGCCTGCGTCATAGGCGCGCGCGAAGTCGTCGAAGTCGGGCGCCAGAGTCACTTCGCGTTGGCGGAATCGGGCCTCTGCGGTCCCTTGAGCAACGCGCTCGAGTCCACACCGAGAGTCTGGCGCGCCAGAGTCTGATTGATCGTCACCTTCAGATCCTTTCGGGCCGCGGTTTGCACCGCTGTCAGGAGATCCTCGGCGTACGCCTGGGAGGCGCGGCTGCGAATGGCGGCGGCAAGTTCCGCCGTCTGCCGCGGATCGCCCGGATGCACCGCATCGACCTTGGCGATGTAGACGCCGGTTTGCCCCCCCGCGGGGAACACATCGCCAGGCTTCACCCCGAATACGCCCTGCAGGAACTCGCGGCCGTAGGACTTGTACTGTTCCGCCTTGAGCCGGTTCATACCGTTCTCGTGGGCGACGTGGGCCCCGACCTGAGCGGCGGCGGCGTCGAGATTGCCGTTCTTTTTCGAGAGGGCGACCAGGGCGGTGGCCTTGGCCTTCAACTCGGTGATGAGCGTCTCGTTCATATAGGCCTTGGTCAATTCGGGCCTTTTGTCATCGAGGGAGGGCAGGGCGGGCGGCAGCACCTTCTCGACCCGGACGGCGAAATATTCACCCGAACCGGCGTCTTCCAGGTCGCCCTCCTGGCCGGCTGAGGCGGCGAAAGCGGCTTTGAGGATCTTGTCGGTGAGCATGGGGTTGGGCTTGCCGCTCGCATCGACACCCTGGGCCGTCACCGGGCCGAGCGTTATGGCGGTGACTCCGGCCTTGCGGGCCGCGTCGGCGACTCCGGCGCCGGCCTGGCGCGCGGCGTCGAACTTCGCGCTCTCCTGATAGGCTTGGTCGGCCGCCTGCTTCTGCCGGAGATCGGCTTCGATCTGCGGCGTGGCGCTGGCCAACGTCGCGGCCACGCCGGGCGTCACCTTGAGCACCTTGATCGCGGCCAGTCCGAGGTCGCCGCTCACCGGCCCGTTGACGGCGCCCTCCTTGAGCGAGAACGCCGCCGCCGCCAACTTGCGGTCGGCGATGGCGGATTGCGGCTTGTCGTCATAGGTCACGGCCTCGACGCCGAGGGACTTGGCGATCGCCGATGGATCCTCGCCCGAGCTGAGGCGCTGAGCGGCCGAAGCCCCTTCAGCGGCGCTTTTGACCGGAATCTCCACCACCGTCCGCTTTTCCGCGGTCGAGAGCGAATCCTTGCGGAACGCGAATTCCTTGGCCACCTGCGCCGGGTCGATCTTCAGGGTGGGGGCGATGTCCTTGGCCGAGAACCTGGCCAGCGTGATGAGCCGCGTCTCCGGCCGGGTGAGCTGGGCGGCGTGCGCCTTGATGAAGGCCGTGAGCTGCGCGTCCGTGGGCGGGGTGGGCGCCGGCACGGCGTTCAGCCCCATGATGAAATAGGAGACGTCGCGGGTCTCCGTTCCCTCCATGGCGTTCAAGGCGACCGAGAGCCACGGGGCCTGGAATCCGCCGGCCGCGGCGTAGCCGAAATGCCGGACGGCCAATTCGTCGGTGATCTCCGCCTGCGCCTGGCGCGGGGTGAGGCCCTGCGCGGCCAGCCCCTGCACGAACTGTTGCTGGCTGAATTGCCCGGTCACCTTGTCGAAGGCCCAGGGCAGCTTCTTGATCTCTTCGTCGACGAGGGTCGGCGCCGGAACGATGCCGGCCCGCGAAAGCATCTCCATCGACGCCTGTTCGAGCGCGATCTGGTCCAGGATCTGCATGTCGACGCCGTTCTGGACCAGGAACTGATTGGTCAGGTCCTGCCCGGTCTGTTGCTGGAACTTCTGCTTCTGCTGGTCCCAGATCCGCTGGAAATCACGCGTGTTCGTCGAGTGAGATCCGACTGTCACCACCGCGTCGGCGTTCACGGAGCGGAATGCGTCCGGGAAGCGGCCGCCGCCAACACCGAGAATCAGAAACACCAGAATAAGCGCGCCCATCAAAGCCACGGCGATGGGATTGCGGGCCGTTGAGCGGAGAGAGCCTGTCATAGGTTGCGGTCTCGGGGGGCCTGGGCGGCCTCTGAAAGGAAGGGGCTCGTATAGTGGAGCAGCGGCGCCCTGAGCAAGCGGAGGTGACAGGCGGCGCTCGGCGCCTTAGCGCAAGGATCGTCCGTTCGTCCTCGCCGGAGTCCCGCCTTGACGCCTCCTCGTCCACTGATCGCCGGCAACTGGAAGATGAACGGCCTTGAGGCCACGCTCTCCGAGGCTCGGTCGATCGCCTCCTGGCTTGACGCCCATGCGGCCGGCGCCCGCGTCGCCCTTTGTCCTCCGGCGACCCTGATCAGCCGGATGGCCGAGGCGCTGGCCGGCACAGGCGTTGAGATCGGCGCCCAGGACTGCAGCCCGCACGCCGCGGGCGCCTTCACCGGCGATCTTTCGGCGGCGATGCTCTGGGACGCGGGCGCGCGGCTGGTCATCCTGGGACACTCCGAACGCCGCCAGGGCCATGGTGAGCGCAACGCCGACGTCGCGGCCAAGGTTGTGGCGGCCGTGGCCGGGAGCCTGGAGCCGATCGTCTGTGTCGGAGAGAGTCTGGAGGAGCGCCGCGCCGGCTGCGCCATTGGCGTGGTGACCGCTCAGACACGATCTTCGCTGCCCGCATTGCTGGCGGATCACGCTTTCTCCGTGGCCTATGAACCGGTGTGGGCGATTGGCTCGGGTCTGACCCCGTCGATCGGCGAGATCAAAGCCGTCCATGAGGCCATCCGCGGCGCGCTTCGTGAAAAATTCGGTGACGCCGGCGACGGCGTTCCAATCCTATACGGCGGTTCGGTGAAGGCGGAAAACGCCGCCGAGATCCTGCGAATCGACCAGGTCGGCGGCGCGCTGGTCGGCGGCGCGTCCCTTTCGGCAGAGGCGTTCACGGCCATTCTCGCCGCCGCGTGAAGCGGCGCGCTGGCGCGCCGGCCGCGGCAATGCTAAGAGCGCCCCCCTTTCCGCACCGGATCCGATCCCTACATTGCCGCCATGCTCCTAGACTTCTTGCTCGTCACAAACATGCTCGTCTGCGTCGCCCTGATCGGCATCGTGCTGATGCAGCGCTCCGAAGGAGGGGCGTTCGGCACGGGCGGACCCACGGGCCTCGTCACCGCGCGGGGCGCGGGCGATCTTCTGACGCGCACGACCTGGGTCCTGTTCTCGATGTTCCTGGCGCTCAGCTTGGCGCTGACATTGATCGGCGGACACGATCGCTCGTCCCAGGGGATTCTCGATCGGCTGAAGAATACCAGCGTCAATCCAGATCAACTCGCGCATCCGGCGCCGCCGCCCGGTTCACCCACATCGCTTCCAGGTGCGCCGGCGCCCGCGCCCGCTCAGGCGCCGACCCTGGCCCTGCCGCCCGTCACCAGCGGCCCCACGCCGACACATACCCAGCCGGCTGGACACGCCGTCCACAAGGGGCCGCCGATCATCTCGGCGCCGCCGCCGACGTCTTCGACCTCGACTCTGGCCCTGCCGCCGATCGGCGGCGCGCAATCCGGTCAATCGAACCCGCCACCCGCGCACTGACGTCTCATCGCCGAGCGCGGCTATCGCGCCGGCGAATCGGTGTTATCCTGACCGCCCATGGCCCGGTACATCTTCATTACCGGGGGCGTGGTTTCCTCATTGGGAAAAGGTCTCGCCTCCGCGGCTCTGGGCGCGCTGCTGCAGGCGCGCGGCTACAAGGTCCGGCTGCGCAAGCTCGACCCGTATCTGAACGTCGATCCGGGCACGATGAGCCCCTATCAGCACGGCGAAGTGTTCGTCACCGACGACGGGGCTGAGACTGACCTCGACCTCGGCCACTACGAGCGCTTCACTGGAGTTTCGGCGACCCGCGCCGACAACATCACCACCGGACAGATCTACAAGACCATCCTCGAGAAGGAGCGGCGCGGCGACTATCTGGGCGCCACGGTGCAGGTCATTCCTCACGTTACCGACGAGATCAAACGCTTCGTGCTCGCCGACCCGGGCGACGGCGTGGATTTTGTGCTGGTCGAGATCGGCGGCACGGTGGGCGACATCGAGGGCCTGCCGTTCTTCGAAGCCATTCGCCAGCTCGGCCAGGAGCTGCCGCGCGGTGATTCCTGCTTCGTGCACCTGACGCTGCTGCCGTTCATCAAGACGGCCGGCGAGATGAAGACCAAGCCGACGCAGCACTCCGTCAAGGAGCTGCGCTCCATCGGCATCCAGCCGCACGTGCTCCTCTGTCGCTGCGAGCAACCGATTCCGCCGGACGAGAAGCGCAAGATCGGGCTGTTCTGTAATGTGCGGGCCTCGGCGGTGATCGAGGCTTTGGACGCGCCCAACATCTACACCGTGCCGCTGGAGTATCATCGCCAGGGCCTGGACGCCGAGGTGCTCGACGTCTTCGGGATTCACGATGCGCCGGCGCCCGATCTCTCCCGCTGGCAAGAGATTTCAGAGCGGCTGGTTCATCCCGACGGCGAGGTCACCATCGCCGTGGTGGGCAAGTACACCGTATTAAAAGACGCCTATAAGTCTTTGATTGAGGCCTTGATTCACGGTGGCGTCGCCAATCGCGTCAAGGTCAATCTCGACTGGGTGGAGAGCGAGGCGTTCGAGAACGCCGACGGCGCCGCCGCCACGCGCCTGGAGGGCGTGCACGGCATCCTCGTTCCCGGCGGTTTCGGCGAGCGCGGCGCGGAAGGCAAGATCCGCGCCGCCCAGTTCGCCCGCGAGCGCAATGTGCCCTACTTCGGGGTCTGCTTCGGCATGCAGATGGCGGTGATCGAAGCGCTGCGGAATGTCGGCGGCGTCGCCTGCGCCTCATCCACTGAGTTCGGACCGACGCGCGACCCCGTCGTCGGCCTGATGACCGAATGGACGCAAGGTAACGAGCGCCAGATTCGCGGTGAGGGCGATGACCTTGGCGGCACCATGCGGCTCGGCGCCTATGAAGCGGTGCTGACGCCCGGTTCCCGCATCGCCGAGATCTATGACGCCCAGGCGATCAGCGAGCGCCATCGCCATCGCTATGAAGTCAACATCGGCTATCGCGACGCCTTCGAGGCCGCCGGCCTGGTCATGACCGGCGTCTCGCCGGACGGCGTCCTGCCTGAGATCGTGGAGCGGCGCGACCACCCCTGGTTCATCGGCGTGCAGTTTCACCCCGAACTGAAGAGCCGGCCGTTCGCGCCGCACCCGCTGTTCGCCAGCTTCATCGCCGCCGCGGTCGAGCAGAGCCGGCTGGTCTGATTTCGGGCTGACGTGGCCTCTGATTCGCCGAGACCGATTTGATCACCACGCGTCCCTCGGCGGCAGGATCGATGGGCGGCGTCGCCCGGGCGAGCGCCCGATCCATAAGTTCGGCGACCGCTGGGTCGTCGAGGGCCTCTGGGCCCGCGAGAACGATGTGGCGAACCTGGTTTCCCGAACCTTTCAACACGCCGTGAGGGTCCTCCAAGCCCACGCCGCGGGCGAAGAACAGGCTGACCCAGCGCGGGAAGACGGCGATGGAAAAGACGACGTCACGGAGGCGGTCCGACGCGCCGAAACCCACCGCCAAGGCGTTGTAATTGTCATAGACCGGGATCGTCGCGCCGGGCAGGCGCCGGCGCATGGCGGCGATGATCGCGGTCGCCCGCGCCTCGATCTCGGGCGTGAACCTGGCCAGGAACTCCGCCAGTCGAGCTTCCGCTTCAGTGGTCACCATTGCCCAGCTCCCGCCGATCGGCGAAGGTTCGGCCATGGCGGACTTTGAATCAATCCGCGCCGCCGCGCTGGCGCTGCCGGAGGCGGTCGAAGCGGACCATTTCGGCGCGCCGTCCTTCCGCGTCGCGGGCAAGATCTTCGCCACGCTGCGGGCGGAACCGCCGCGGCTAATGGTGAAGCTCGATCTCGAGGACCAGCATAATTTCAGCGAAGGGCATCCAGGCGTGATTGCGCCCGTGCCCGGCTATTGGGGCCGCAAGGGCGCGACCTTCGTCGACTATGAACGGATTGACGGCCCGCTCGCCGAAACCCTGCTACGGCTCGCCTGGACCGGCGTGGCGCCGAAACGGTTGCGCGCCTTGGCTTGAAGCGCGACGGCTTTTGCGGCATAGAGCCCGGCTTTCCAGATTCCCCCTTCGCGAAGAAGTCTCCGCCATGGCCGTTCCCAAGCGCAAAGTCTCGCCCTCGAGGCGCAACATGCGGCGCGCGCACCACGCGCTCGGCGCCAACAGCTACATCGAGGACAAGGACACCGGCGAACTGCGCCGTCCGCACCACGTTGACCTCAAGACCGGTCTCTACAAGGGCCGTCAGGTGCTGACGCCCAAGGAAGACTAGCGCGGGCTGCCGTCCGTCAACCGCACCAGCCGCACGCCCGTCACCATGCGCGCGGACCGGGCGGGTCGCGCATCTCCATCCACCACCAGTCTCAGCGGCCCCTGGCTCGCGTCGAGCGGCTTGCCGTCCTCCAGATCGGCCAGGATGACCTTGTCGCCGCGGAGGGACGCATCGGTCTCGGCGAGGCTGAGGGCGACGCGGTAACCGTCGCTGGCGCTCACCAGCACCACGTCCGCCATGTCTTGGCCGCGCAACGCTTCTCCCGATGGCGCACCCACGGCGGTGAGCAGAGTGGTGAGCGCCGGCCCCTCGTAGATATGTGAAACACCATCCCGCGATTTCAGCGTGAGCCGTTGCTGGGGGAAGGCCGCCAATTGCTGCTGCGTAAAGGCGCGCTCCCGGCCGTCGAGCCCGGTCACCGTGATGTTCTGGGCGGCCGCCGGCAGGGCGGCAAAGCAGGCGAGCGCCACCACCGAAACAAGCGCCTTCATGTCTTCAGCACCTTGAAGCCGAATTGCCGGAACACATTGGCCTCCAGCGGCGAGGTGAGGGCGTCGAGGAATCCCTTGGCGTTGGGGTTGGTCGAAGTGGCCGTGAGGGCGCCCGGATAGAGAATCGGTGGGTGGCTGTTATCGGGAAACAGACCCACGATCTTCACGCGTGGTTCGATCTTGGCGTCGGTGTCGTAGACGATCCCGAGCGGCGCTTCGCCGCGGGCCACGAACGCCAGGGCCGCGCGCACGTTTTCGGCCGGCGCCAGGTGATCCTTCACCTCATCCCAGAGGCCGAGCTTGGTGAGCGCCGCGCGGCCATAGCGCCCGGCCGGGACGTCCGGGCCAGCGATGGCCAGCCGACCTCCGGTCAGGGCCTTGGCGATCGGCGCCTTCCATCCCAGCAGCAGCGAGATCTGCGACTTGACCGGCGCGATCAGCGCCAGGCGGTTCGACAGAAAATTGCGCCGCGTGGCGTCGACGATCAGATGTTTTTGGGCAAGGTAATCCATCCAGTCGGTGTCGGCGGAGATGAACACGTCGGCCGGCGCGCCCTGTTCGATCTGCCGGGCCAGGGCGGAGGAGGCGCCGTAAGAGAAGCGCACCGGATGGGCGTTCTGGGCCACATAGACCCAGCCCGCCTTGTTCAGGGCGTCCTGCAGGGAAGCCGCGGCGAAGATCGTCACCAAGGGCTCGGTGGATTTGGTCTGAGCCCCGGCTAAGCTGGGCATCGCCAGCAGGCCGGCGATGACGGCCCGTCGCCCGACCGTGCCATGGACGATCGATGCTCGTGACTGGATCATCTTCCGACTCCTCTGAGTGCGAGGCCCTTGTTCGCCGCGCCCACCCACGGCAAATGGCGGTTCGAGGCAAGCAGGGAAGGGACCGGGCGTGCAAGTCAAGTTCGCTGTCGTCATCGCGGCCGCCGCGTTGACCCTGGCCGGCGCCTGCGTCGGCGCCGAACCCGGCTCAGGGCAGGTGACCCTTGGCCAGGGGGCGCTCAGGGGCGCCGTCGAGGGCGATGTGGCCGTCTTCAAGAACATCCCCTACGCGGCGCCGCCGGTCGGCGAGCTGCGCTGGCGCGCGCCCCAGCCTGCCCCCTCGTGGCAGGGCGCGCGTGACGCCACCGCTTTCGGCCCGACATGCGTCCAGACCGGGGAGGGCGCACCCTC